>Ga0194055_10002906_pt1 | contig 13419 bp, 13 predicted proteins | sample SepL449m_MetaG_FD_155482 | JGI IMG/M metagenome (GOLD analysis project Ga0194055, IMG submission 155482) | Anoxic zone freshwater microbial communities from boreal shield lake in IISD Experimental Lakes Area, Ontario, Canada - Sep2016-L442-9m | ecosystem: Environmental > Aquatic > Freshwater >... | reverse complement strand
TGCGACGACAACGAGGTCTGCGGCCTGGGCTCGAGTACCTGCCTGCCACCACGACGACGGGTCGTACCAATCCATGATCCGATGCACAGGAACAGCCAGGGGAACCTCTTGCGCTCCGTCAGGCACGACCAACTCACCTGGGTACAAGCGGGTCGGGTACTGGGATTTCCACGAAATCACCGCTACCTCGTGGCCGGCAGCAGACAACTGCCTGGCCAGCTCGCTGGTGTGTTGGGCAATCCCACCTTTGAACGGATGGGTTGGGCCCACAATGACTATTCGCATCAGTGGCAACCCTATCTTGCGCCAATCGGATGCGCAGTTAGCGCAAGGTTGGCTGCGTAATGGAGCCATCGACTGTGATCAGGAGGCTCTCATGACCTACTCTGAACCAAGTCCTGGCTTTGGAGATACGCGTGCCCACATTGATCATCCAGATTCCGTGTCTGAATGAGGAAGAGCAACTTCCGACTCTATTGTCACAGTTGCCTCGTCATCTTGACGGATTCGACAAGGTCGAATGGCTTGTCATCGATGACGGCTCGACCGACCGCACCCTCGACGTTGCGCGCGAGTACGGCGTTGATCACATTGTCCGACTCACTCACAACAAGGGCCTGGCAAGTGCGTTCCAGGCCGGCCTCGATGCGTGCCTCAAACTCGGCGCGGACGTCATCGTCAACACCGATGCGGACAATCAGTACGACTCATCGGCTATCCCTGCCCTTGTCGCACCGATCCTTTCGGGCGAAGCCGACATGGTCGTCGGAGATCGAGACGTCAGTAACGTCGCCGAGTTCAGCACGATTAAGAAGTTTCTTCAAAAGGCTGGCACCCGGGTAGTTCAGTGGGCGTCCGGAACGGACGTACAGGACGCGACGAGCGGCTTTCGCGCGTACAACCGTGAAGCGGCGCTGCAACTCGTGGTCGTAACGAAATTCACGTACACCCTTGAAAGCCTCATTCAGGCCGGTAAGAACCTCGTCGCCATCAGCAATGTTTCTGTGCCACGCAATGATGTGGCTCGTCCATCGCGGCTTTTCAATTCAACGGGCTCGTACGTGCGGCGAAACTCGCTTGCGATTTTTCGAGTCTGGGCAGGTTATGAGCCTCTGCGCTTATTTTGGGGTACGGCACTCGTCTTGGTGATTTTGGCAGCTATCTGTTGGCTGCCGTTCGTCATCTCCACCGTTACCAATTCAGGGGGCGCGCACCTGCAGTCCGTCATTCTTGGATCCGTCTTCCTGATCGCCGCCGTGCAGATGTTCAGCCTCGGTGTTCTTGCAGATCTGATGGCCTCGACCAGAGTCGTTTCACAGCGCACGCTCGAACGAGTTCGACGCATTGAACTTACTCTCGGCGTTGAGCCCTCCCACTACGAGCGCGTAGATCCCTCGCTGCGCCGCAATTTCGACATCGATAACGCAAACTCCGATCACGGCGAGAGCGCATCGACCGTAACGAGGTAAGACCTGTCAAACGTCTTGCTTGGCGCCGAGTCCAAGGTTCGCCAGTACAAAGTGACAGTCTGTGCGACTTCCGAATCCCCCGAACTTGCTGAGCCAATTCCTGGGTCAGCTTCCACGTTGATGATGTGCCACCGGTTGGCCTGTGCCCAACGCTTCAAATCTATGACGGCCGATGCGGCTTTGGGACCGGTGAACGCTTCGGTCCTTACGACGGGCACCTCGCAGAACATTCTCATGGGAGTTTGCAGTGCCCCTGCGTATCCCCCGGTGATCAAGACAACGGTGTGTTCGGGATCAACTGTCTTCGCAGCGATGAGGTCACACGTCTTGCCGATCATGGTGCCCATGCCGTCGTATTGACGAACGAGTGCTACGGGTTTCGTCGTCAACATCGTCGGCACCAGGAACAGTGCGACAAGAATCGCGACTGCAGTTACCCGAATTGGGAGAAGTCCGCCGCTGGCGGGAATGAGTCCGCTAAGCCGAGATGCAGCAAATGTCGCGAGCAGAATGAGAACGGGGTAACCCAGCATCAGCAGGTGCCTCGACGCCCACAACTGATCCGGTGTGATGTGCCAAGCCCAAAAATAGAGTGGGAGAAGAACGCCAAAACTACCCAAAATCGGCGCCCAAGAATCTCTGTCCTCGGACCTACTGCGTAAGGCGAACCAGACCAGACCAACCACGGATAAGCCCAGCACGAACCACCCGAAGTACCAGGCGGTGGATACCGTCGTGAGCTCGTCGTAGGTTCTGGCTTGGTCCGGCACTTGCCCGTTCATCATTTGCACAAGGGCAACTTCGTGCTGATATCCGTCCTTGAGATCCAGTGTGAGGCGAACCTTTTCCCACAATGGTCGGGAGGTGAGAAATAGGAAAGCGATGGTGCACAGCCACGTGACACCGCGGTACAGGACATCAGCATGGGTCGACGTTCGAGCGGAAATCCATCCTCGAATGGGCATGATGTTGTTTGCTAGGCGGGTAACAATGAACGCGCCGAGCACGAGTCCGATGAACTCGGAAGCGGTTTCCCAACGCAATCGAAACAGATACTCGGGCGTCGTAATCGCGTAGATGGATATCGCAATGAACGGAACGACGACGGCCGGGATCACCGCTCGATAAGCCACATGCCGCGCCTTCCATGGCTCGCGGTCAGATCCGAGTACCCAGATCCCCGTTGCCGCAACGGCGACCAGTCCGCCGACTGCCACACCGTCGAGGCGACTGAATGTCGTGGCGCCCATGGTTGCCGTGGCAATCCAAGCCATTCGGGAATCCGCACGTTGTAGTGCGCGGGTGAGCAGTGCAAGCCCGCCAAAGAGCAACACCATCGTTGCTCCTTCACTGAAGGCGCTGCGGGCAACGTACAAAGTTGGCAGTGCCACAGCCATCGTCAGCGAAGGAACTACCGCCCACCAGCTCGGTAGGAACCGACGCGCCCACGCAAAAAGTGCGACAAGAGCCAGCCCGGTCAGGATCGCATTCCCCCACATGAGTCCATACGGACCCAGCAGTCGCTGAAAGTGGCCAAGCAAGATGGGCAGCAGCGGGCCACCTTGGGACAAGATGTTGCCGGAGGGCAGTTGAACGTAGGCGTAACTCGCTGCCGTCAATCCGGGAACTGCCGAGGTTATAGCGGTGGTGCCCGATTCGAGAGGGAACGAGTTATGGTCGGCGAACCATCGACCTGTGGTCGAGTAGAAGCCCGGATCACGCTCGATGATGAACCATTGCCCTGCGGTGACACAGCAGAAGATGACAAAGCCGGTGACGCCAACCCAAACCGTTGCAACCATAGCTACGGCACTGCGCGTTGGTTCCTGAGTTGAATCGGCCGCCATCAATCGACGGACTGTGAAAACAGTCGCCAAGGTCGCTGCCACAACCGCCAGCCAACAGGGCGTGCGCAAGAGAGCACATACAAGCGCGACCACGCCGTACACCGCGAGCGCTGGTGCAACAAGGTCAACCGACGCGAAAAGCTTGCGACTCATCTGTGACGCAGGGGACGTTTCAGCCAATGTCGAGGCCATACATCGTCATCAATGGATCGCTGATGAGTTCGAGCCGCTCGCCATCCGGCCCACGGAAGTAAAGCGACGAACCTGATTCGTGCATGTACTCCACGCCGGCGTCATCGAATCGTGCACGGGCTGCTTCCCACTGCTCTGGGGCTATCGCTATCGCCATGTGGTGAATGCCACCAAGCACCTCTTGATACTCGCCCAACGGAACACCTGGCAGATCAAAGTAGGCGAGCGTATTGCCATTGCCGAGATCAAAGAAGAAATGAGACGAGCCGCGGTAATCGCGATTTTCGTAGATCTCCAACAGCGGGAAGCCCAGCAATCCGTCGTAGAACTGGATCGTGCGCTCTACATCGGAACTGATGAGGGCAACGTGATGCACGCCTCGACTCGTGCTAACCGGCCTATCGGCGCGTGGCTTGATGTACTGAGCGATTAGTTCAGCACGCCGTGCCGTCAGTGCTTCGAGCGCTTCGCCCTGCACTCCATGTTCTGACATCACATGCTCCCTATCTCGTCGTGCGTACATCTGCCGGCTTAGTTCTTGCGACGTTACCTGTTTGACCATCGCCACTCGGAGAAACACAGACTTACATGCGCGGACTGTAATCCCAGGACGAGACGCGCAAATCAGAAATGCATACGGCGATCTCGCTATCTATACGGCGCACCAACCATTCGGCCAGTGGCGTGCCAGCCTGCCCGTAACGATCAACGAGCCGGTTGAGTACAGCCTCGACCCGAACTCTTTCGCCCACGAGTTCGGCCTGCCCCTTGCCACGGACTCCCCTGTACGGAGGCATATCGGGAGAAACCTCCCAGCCCACCGTGCTATCACGTCGAATTCTCTTGGCTAACACGGAATCCCCCTGAGTGGCACACCAAAGCGAGCCTTCGCTGTAGTCAAACCAAACGGACTGAACCAATGGGCCACTGTTTCCCGATGTCGCCAAGCGCAATGGCACAACGGTCTGCTCAAGCCACGCCTCGATGTCGGCGGTGGTCCACGGTCCTGAGTGCACGTCGAGTGTCATAGGACGAGCCTGCCAGACTCAACTCGCTCCGACAGCACCGGAGGTTCATGTCGTCGCAGGTTGCACCGGGAAGCCACGGCACATGTCGGGCTAGTAATAGTCCACAACACACGTGCGCACGCTGAAATTGTCGGACGAGTCAGCCGAGCGCTAATACGCACACTGTTTGCGGGCTGCACTAACAATGTCCTGGACACTCGGCAACCACGCCTCCTCCATGTCGGCGGCATAAGGCACTGGAATGTTTTCGGCGGAAATGAGGACAGGTGGCGCGTCAAGGAGTTCAAAATGCCCTGTGACCACGCGGCTCACCAGACTTGCCCCCCAACTTCCTGATTCGGGTGCCTCTTGAACAACCAGCAGTCTTGACGTCTCCTGAAGGCTGCTGATGACAGTCGCATCATCGAACGGAACGAGCGTTCGCGGATCAATAACCGCAGCGCTAATGCCCTCGGTTTCCAGAATCGCTGCGGCCTCGACTGCCCGGTACCGCATTTGCTGGGTCGCGACAATCGTCACATCCGAGCCGGTTCGGACAACTGCAGCAACACCGATCGGTACGAACTCAGTCTCCCCATAAGGCACATGACCTTTGATGGCAAAGAGATTCTTGTGTTCAAACACCAGCACAGGGTTGTCATCTGCAATTGCTGAGCGCAGTAGCCCGTAGAGGTCTTCCACTGTTGCCGGAACGACGATCTTGAGCCCAGGAACATTGAGGAACCAGTTCTCTGCGGGCTGCGAATGTTGAGCGCCGAAACCAGAACCGGCCCCGTTGGCCATGCGGATGGTCATCGGTACCGAGACTTGGCCACCGGTCATGTACCGATACTTGGCGACTTGATTGGCGATCTGATCGAAACAAACACCAGCGAAATCCGCGAACATGATTTCCGCAACGGGACGCATACCAGTGATTGCCGCGCCCAGCGCAGCTCCAACGATCGCTTGCTCTGAAATCGGCGTATCCAGAACACGTTCGGGACCGAATTCGTCAAACAATCCGACAGTCGTCTTGAAGGCACCACCGGCCGCGCCAACATCTTCTCCGATCAAGATGACATCGGGATCGATGCGCATCGCATCAGCGATTGCTACTGCGATTATCTGGCGGTAATTGATGAGGTCAGTCACGAGTAAACATCCTCGAATCGAGCCTCGACAGGTGGCTCCGGCCAACTCAGGGCCCGATCACGCGCTTGAATGACCTCTAGTTTGACTTGTTCTCTCACCAGGGCGATGTGACTCGTCGCCTGAGGATCTGAAGCGATCATGGCATTTTCTAACTGCAGGATCGGGTCCTTCAGCAGCCACGCATCTAGTTCACCCTCTGGCCGGTAGGCGCCTGGATCGCTTCGAGAATGCCCGACCTGACGATATGTATTGGCCTCTATGAGGGTCGGGCCGAGTCCACTGCGAGCTCGTTCTAGTGCCTGGATTGTGACCGCACGGACGGAAACGACGTCATTGCCGTCAACGAACACGCCTGGAATCCCGTAGGACACGGAACGATCAGCGAGTCGACTAATCGGCGTCGTCGCTGCGACGGGACTGTATTCGCCGTACTGGTTGTTTTCGATCACGAAGATAACTGGGAGCTTCCAGACGGCTGCCATGTTCACGCTCTCGTGAAATGTGCCAATGTTCGTCGCACCGTCGCCAAGGAACGCAACGCTCACACTTCCGGTGCGGCGCAACTTCGATGTCAACGCAGCTCCTACGCTGATGGGCAGGTGCGCACCGACGATGGCGTTGGACCCGAGTGCACCAACCGACACGTCAGTCAGATGCATCGATCCCCCACGGCCCTTACAAAGCCCACCGGCCCGGCCGAGGATTTCACCGAAGCAGGCGTCCATCGCAGCACCTTTGGCCAATACAGCACCATGTCCACGATAGGTACACGTCATGGTGTCGGTCTTGAACAGCACCGAGCTGACGCCAACGGGAATGGCCTCTTGGCCCTGCATGAGATGGGTGCTTCCGCGGACGAGATTGAGGCTGAAGAGTTGTTGAACTTCCTCTTCAAAGAATCGAATGCGCAACATTTCGCTCAGGAGTTGAGACGAATCGGACGGTGCCCCATGTCGCAAAGCTGGGACCAGCTCATCTACCGGCTCAGTCATGGGCACTCCATGCTTTGGGGCGTCAATCCGATCGTCACGACTGAGCTCGCACGCGGTACTGATCTATGTAGTCCCAGTTCAAGTCCCAACCAAACCCAGGCGCATCGGACAGGGTGATTGCCCCATTGACGAGTGCTGGACGATTGGCGATCAGATTCCACCAGAACGGGTCTCGGTCAGGGTGGAAGCACTCGCTGACGGTTCCGTGGGATTGGCTGGCAATCAGATGACTGGATACTTGGGGCTCCTCGTGGTGACCCATTTTCACGTCGTACGCATGTGCAATAGCCGCCACGCGTCGCCATACGGTCGGACCGCCAGACCATGAGGCGTCGAAGTTGCATACGTCGATCGCACCGGCCTCCATGAGGTCACGGCAACCACTGGCGCTCACCTCGCTCTGTCCGGCACATACCGCGAGCGGTCCGCGCGATCGCACGTCGCGCATACCACGCCGATCGTTATGCCAACTCACGGGCTCTTCGAACCAGCGGATATCCATGCCATCTAACCGACGACTCAGATCGATCGCATCCGGAACGCAATAGCCCTGGTTAGCGTCAATGGCGATGATGAAGTCTGAGCCGGCCGCATCCCGTGCAGCCATAACGCGTGCAGCATCAATCTCGGGAGTGCGTCCACCAACCTTGAACTTGATCCCGGCAAGACCGAGTTCCTTGTACTGGGCGATTTCCTCAGCGGTTGTTCCGAGCGGGTCTCCGTAGTAGCCACCAATAGCGATCATCTCGACGGTGTTGCGATAACCACCCCAGAGTCGCCACAGAGGTTGGTCAACGGCCTTGCCAAACAGGTCCCACAGGGCACCGTCGACGCCCGCCAGAGCTACTAGCCCCAAGCGACGATCACGAAGGATGTCGAAGGTTGCCGGATACGCAAGGTCCCAGCATCGTTCGATCGCCAGCGCATCCTGACCAATAAGCCTCGGAGCAATTTCATCTAGAACGATGTGCTCGATCTCGAGAAGCGTCTTATCTTCATCCCCGACGTAAACCTCACCAACAAGGCCATCTGCGGTGTGCACGCGGACAATCAGGGTAGCTCGCTGAGTCATCCGGTAGTAGCTACCCTTGAATTCGCGCGCCAGCGGAGCGATGATCGGGATGGTCTCGATCGACTCAATGCGCAGCGAAGGACTTGTTGAGAGACTCACCCAAGCATCCTTTGCTTCCACTCAATCCCCATGTGGAACACGTCCACCACCGACTCGCTACGAGCCACGTTTTTCCTTGTACGACGTTACAGGATTGGCACGTGTTGACCGCGTCGATCTGAGAAACTCAACCTGCGGTGAGGTCAGTTTTCGCTCTCTGAGCCTGTTAGGTGTCAAACAAATGAGGGATGCGTCATGAGAACGGCAGTAGTGACGGGGGCAGCCAATGGCATCGGTGCGGCCACCCTTGAGTTACTTCGATCGCAGGGGTTTCGCGTCATTGGAGTAGATCGAGAGCCTTCGGCTGACCCTGACATTCTTCAGGCTGACTTGATGGATCCAGACGTCTGGGACGGGTTGACCACCCGTCTGGTCGCACATGCTGGCGATATCGACGTTCTGGTCAATTGCGCCGGGGTTTATGTGCCGATTGGCGTCGACCAGTTAACTGAGCAGGACATGCGCGATCACTATCAGGTCAATCTGCTGGCGCCGGTCGCGCTCATGCGATCGTTGGGCCTGTTGATGGCGGCGCGGGGTTACGGTCGAATAGTCAACGTCAGCAGCATTCACGCGCAGTTCAGCGAACCTTTGGGGCTTGCTTACGACGCGTCGAAGGCTGCGTTGGAGGCAGCGACACGCACGTTGGCAACGGAGCTGTCCCCCGCTGGTGTCTTGGCGAACTCCGTGGCTCCTGGCTTCGTTCGAACGCGGCTTTCCATCGTGAATGGTGTCGATGAGCTTGAATCAGACTGGTTCAAGGTTCACTACCTTGAAGGCAATCGACTACCCGCTGGCCGCGCTGCCGAACCTATCGAAATCGCGCACGTAATCTCATTCCTTGCTAGTGAGGAATGCAGTTACGTTTCAGGACAAACAATCACCGTCGACGGTGGCCTTACCGCCCGGTTCTAATCCCTAAGGAACACTGAGATGGTCGAGCAATCACTTCAAGGCAAAGTTGCGCTGGTTACCGGTGGCGCAAGTGGGATCGGCCTTGCCATCGCAATCGAACTGGCCAGGGCGGGCGCGTGCGTAGTCCTCGGGGATCTCAATGTTGCTCTGGCCTCGGAATCCTTGCGAGGGGTCGAGCAAGCTGGACCTGGGAAGGGGCATAGCGCCCGACTTCTCAATGTCGCTGATTCTGCGTCAGTGGATGCCGTCGTTGATGAGATCTGCGCCGAGCACGGCCACGTAGACATCATGATTAACAACGCTGGGGTTTCGCTACTTGGTCCGCACGTTATCGATTTCGACGATGAGTCATGGCATACGAGTATCGCGGTGATGCAGTCCGGTGTTTTCTTTGGCATGCGGGCTGCCGGACGAGCCTTCAAACGTCAAGGCAGCGGAATCTGTATCAACATCTCGTCGATACGTGGATTCTCACCGCGTCCGGGTCGAATTGCCTACTGCGCCACCAAAGCTGCCGTCATCATGATGACTCAAGTTGCCGCGATCGAATGGGCGCCGTTTGGGGCGCGATGTGTTGCCATTGCACCGGGTGTCCAACGCACGCCCATGTGGGATGCCGATGTGGCGCGAGGTGTCGTGGATGAAGAGGCGATCATGGCCGTGACTCCAGCCCACCGGATGGGTGACCCTGCCGAGGTTGGCCGACTGGCAGTGTTTCTTGCCTCCGATCAAGCCGAGTATTTGACGGGGGCTTGCATTCCCATTGATGGTGCACTGAGCTTGATGCCAAGTGATGCGGTCGGTGCCGGAGATATCTAATGCGGACAGTAATTGCGCGGCAGGAACGGGCCACATCGAGATTGAGGAATATCCATGATTGAGGTCAGCAAGGTTCATCACCTCGGACTCACGGTCAGTAATCTGGAACGCTCGGCGGACTTCTATACTTCGCTGTTTGGCGGCCAGGTGACATTGCAGCAAGACAAGAGTGGCGGATACCTAGCGGCAATCGTTGGGTACCCCGATACGTCGGTTCGGATGGCTCACGTGACCCTTCCGGGAACTGATCTCGTCCTCGAACTCTTTGAATACATATCGCCACGCTCCATCGACCGCCCTATTGAGCCTGCAAACATTGGCAACCCACACCTGTGCTTCGTGGTCGACGATATCCACGTGACGTACGACGAACTCCTCAAAGCCGGGGTACGTTGCCTCAGCGAACCGGTGCGGATTGACACTGGCGTAAACACCGGAGGGGCGGGTCTTTACGCTTACGACCCGGACGGCATCACCATGGAATTCTTTCAGCCACCAGCCCCGGCCAATCGCACGTAAAGACCTGTACGCAGCGCCAGCGAGTCGACGGCCACGATGCCGGACCCAGATCCATAGCTGCCCGCATCAAACACGCCGGTCACACCTCACCGGACGGTCGCGTTCCCAACCATGTCCAAAATCCGGCTCGCTTAGCATCAGCTCATGGTAGCGAGGTCGCGTCGGATGTATCGCAGATGCGCCCATTCCTCTTCGAAGATCACGCGGACGCAATCTCCGACCGTGGGCCGCCATTCATTGCCCCACGGATCCTGCCGCTCCTCGGCAAGCACCTCCTCGGTGGCAGACGCTAGGAAGTCGGTGACCATCTGCTGGCGCTCGGAGCGCGCGACGAGGATTTCTTCGTATGCCGGAGGGTCGATGCGAAAGATCGACATGTCGAAACCCATCGCCTCAGCCCCAGTGAAGATCTGGCCAATCTCATGAAACGGCTGAGTGATCCCGAGGATTCCGCCACGCAGCCAAGCATCAGTAGCCAGGATGAGGTGCCGCAGGGTCTGAGCCAACGACCATTCCTCGTCAACGTGTGCGTCGACAAGTTCTCGGGGCGTGGCGTCAACAGTCGACTGCCACGCGGCCTGCACGGCCACCCAACCGTCGCGCAGCCCCTCTAGTGTCTGGGACTTCTGTAGTTCACGACCGGGGAACTGACGGTTGAGTTCGGCTTCGACTAGCGGGACGACGTCGACCCCATTGACGAACAGACTGCCGAAGAACAGGTCGTGGCTGTCGATATCAAGGCCGTGCACATCAACACTGCGCATGGTTACGTTGGTCAGATCGGAGTATCGAATCGAAGCACCTTTAAAGTTTGCCTTGACGAAGGACGCGCCTTCGAACTCATTGGTGTCCGAGTAGGTGGTCATTGCACCATTATCGCCAGCAAGGTCCATTCGGTGCCGATCGACATTCATCAATGGAACGCATCTGCAGGGATCGTTGATTCCGGTAGATGCGCGTCTACTGGTGCTTGGATTGGTTGGAGCGTCGGTACAAGAAGAAACAGATTCCGCCCATGACGGCCAGTCCAGCAGCCAGCCCGGCGAGCCCGGCAAACGAAGCGTCTTTCGTGATGAATGTCTTGACCGCCTCGTAGCCAAAGAATCCCGCCAGCAGCGGGCCCACGTTCTTATTGCCAAGGACTGAATCCTGATGTTTCGTCGACAAATACACCAGAACACCCGCAAGAACGATGCAGACGAGCGAAACGACAACGTACATACTCTTGCCCTTCAGATTTCACGTGAACGCGCCGGATATGAGCCTTCGCGATGACCATAGTTGGAAGCGAGCCCTGAAGATCGTCATCGAAACAATAGCCACCTGCCGCAACCCTAACGGCATTTGACCTTTGTCATCGTCGGCATGTCAGGATCCGGTGATCCGCTAACGCGAATCGACGGATCCTGACGACCCACACGTGACCAATAGGAAAACCCGGGGGAACAACCCCGGGTTTTCCTATTCGTCGGGCTGACAGGATTTGAACCTGCGGCCCCTTGACCCCCAGTCAAGTGCGCTACCAAGCTGCGCTACAGCCCGCCACGTACACAACCAGCGGTTTGACCCGCGAGCAGCCTGAGCAGATTACCGCAGTGGCCCTCAATCGCTGAAACCGACGTCACCCTTCATTGTCCAAACCCAGATTGGGAATTCAGACCACCCTGAACTCAATCGGTGGCGACGGCTTCTGGAACTCCGTATCCTCCACCGGCTGCACTGATGAACGAGACGGAATCACCCTTCTTGAGCCTGAGATAACCCTTGCCAGGAAGCGTCGTCCATTCCGCCTCGCCAAAGCGCCGAATCATGGCCGCTCCCGGCGCACCTGAACGTCCACCGTCGCGCCCGCGAGGTGCAAACTCAGCCACCGTTTGCTCGACGTAGTACATACCGTCCGCATCGTCAGCAAGCAGAGTCATATCTCGGCGCATGGCCATTCCGCCCACGAACTTGCCCGCACCACCTGACCCGTCGACCAACTCTGTTCGGTCGATCCGCCACGGATACTCCAGCTCGGCGATCTCCGCGGGAAGGATTGCGCAATTACTGCAGTACGTATCCAAGGCATGGTCGCCATCAGCATCGCTGCGCGCGCCACCCCCTCCGCCGAGGATGTCCGCTAACAACGTGTCCTTGCCCCAACGCGAATCATGCGCACGGAACACCCACGCGGGGAACGAAACGTGAGCCGCGGCGACGTCTTTGCCGGGGATCAATTGTCCAAGTGCCTCGATCATCAGGTCAGAGATCCGCTGTGTCGCAAGGTGACGAGCACTCAGGGCTGCCGGGTGGATTGGGTTAACCAAAGTGCCCGGCACTGTCACGATGTCGATGAGCCGCGATAGACCGTCGTTCTGCCGAACGCCCGAGTCACCGGCGAAACAACGCACCGCGAAGTAGACGCCAGCAGCCGTACTCGCGATCGGTACGTTCATTCCACTCTGCACTTGAGGCGAGGTTCCAGTGAAATCGACACGAAGTCGACCGTCCACCGGAGTGACGGTAACGAGAATCCGAATCGGTTCCGTGCCTTCAAACCCGGAATCATCCATGAAACCTTCGACCCTCACCGACTCAGCAGGCCAGGACCGGAACAGCGCTTCTGCACGCCGCTCAGTGTTATCTAGGAGACGTTCCATAGCGTCCACAACAGACTCACGACCATGCCGAGCACACAACTCGTTGACTCGTTCGATACCGCGCTTGCACGCAGCAAGTTGCGCCCCGAGATCCCCAATCGTCGAGTGCGGATCACGAACGTTATGGCGGATGATCTCCTCAACGGCGTGGTTACGCCGACCACGCTCGACAAACTTAATCGCGGGGAAAATGACTCCCTCGTGATAGATCTCCGTTGTTTGCGCACTCTCCGTACCCGGGAATGTGCCACCGACATCAATGTGGTGCGCGATTGAGCCCGCGTATCCGACGAGAACATCATCGACGTAGATGGGCATGAAGATCTGCAGATCATTGGTGTGCGTGCCGCCGAGATAGGGATTGTTCGTCAGAATCGCATCCCCCGGATCCAACGTTCCGCCGTGATTGACCAGGGCCGCCTTCAACGCGAATTGCATCAGGCCGAGCTGCGCCGGAATCTGCTCACTGTGCGAAACCATGCGCCCCTGTGCATCGAACAGTCCACAGTTGAAGTCGAGCATTTCGCGAATGATCGGCGAGAACGACGATCTATATTCCACGACGGCCATTTCTTCACTAATGGCAAAGAGTGCGTTGCCGAGGATCTCCTGGGTTACCGCATCCATGTTTCAGCCCACCAACCGCTCAAGAAGCATCGAACCACCGGGAACAAGTCGCGCCGTCCAGCCT
>Ga0194055_10002905_pt1 | contig 13419 bp, 12 predicted proteins | sample SepL449m_MetaG_FD_155482 | JGI IMG/M metagenome (GOLD analysis project Ga0194055, IMG submission 155482) | Anoxic zone freshwater microbial communities from boreal shield lake in IISD Experimental Lakes Area, Ontario, Canada - Sep2016-L442-9m | ecosystem: Environmental > Aquatic > Freshwater >... | reverse complement strand
AAACAGTTGGTGTCAAGAATGCGTCCCGAATGCCGCGAGTCCCAGATTCTCCATCTCGACTCATGAAACCGTCTTAAGGATAGCCCGGTCAACGGCACGTCAACAAGCGTTCAACGCTTGCGGAACCTGTTGAACAGGCTATCCTTTTAGGGAGGCCTATCAGTTGACTGGGCTATCCTTTTGGGGAGCTTATCATGACTCAGTCCCCCGAGGCGCACTTGCCCATGGGTGCGGACCTTCTCGACACGGTCATCCCCGAGACCCCGAGCCGTGATTCCTGGACGGATGCAACTCAGGATTATGTGCTCGCAATTGGGGGGAAGTCTCGCAGCGACGCCGTCGATGGACTGCCTCCACTTTTCGCACAAAAAGCCGGCGCGTCGCGTGGGAAATCGAGGCACGACAGCGAACATCGCACTCTGCTTCAGCAACGGCTCGAGGCGATATTTCCTATCGGCTTTGTCATTTGGGCGACCATTTGTTGTCTGTGGTATGCAGAGGTCGATCCGATTTATCGGCGCGAAGTATTGGGGCCTGTCCAATTGATCGTGCTGCTCTGCGCTGTTCTCGTGTGGGGGGCAGGCACCGCATTGATATGGGTCCGGCGCAACTGGTCTTTGCGCTGGCTGCTTCGCTTTGAAGGGGTGTGTTTCATTATTCACGTAGGCGGACTGTTAGTTGTGCGCGTTGGGCAGGATGCCTTTTCGCTTTCCGTAAATGCCGCCGACCCGCGCGGCGATGACCTGGTGCTTTGCGCGGCTGCATTGCACAACAGCTTTGGCTGGTTAGCCGCGATCATTGCATGGGGCTTTGTCTTTCCGCACCCCTGGAAGCAAATGCTCGTCATCGTCATTGGCCTGGCGGCGTGCCCGCTCCTCCTCGACCTCGGATTTATTCTCCTGAAGCCCGCCCACTTCGTGCTCATGTCGTTCCCCTTGGTCGTAAGCGCAGAGATGATGGCGACAGGAGCTGTGCTGGCAATATTCGGGTCTCATCGGCTGCAAGCACTCCAAGAGGAAGTGGCGGATGCTCGCCGAGAGGCGCGGGAGATGGGGGCTTACACTCTCATTCGGAAGCTCGGTGCAGGCGGAATGGGCGAAGTTTATCTGGCTGAGCATCGGCTGCTCAAACGGCCCTGTGCGGTCAAACTCATCCGTCCTGAGCGCACCGGCGACTCCCAGTCGCTGGCGCGATTCGAGCGCGAGGTTCAGGCCACTGCAAAGCTAAGAAGCCCGAATGTTGTGGAAGTCTATGATTATGGCCGCACAGACGACGGCACCTTTTACTATGTCATGGAGTACCTCGACGGCCTGAGCTTGGAGGAGGCCGTCGCTCGCTGTGGCCCCCTTTCCGTGCCGCACGTCATACACATCCTTCGCCAACTGTGTGGGGCACTCCGTGAGGCCCACGAGCAGGGACTCATTCACAGGGATATCAAGCCAAGCAACATTCTGATTTGTCGGCAGGGGGCGCTGGCCGATGTGGTGAAGTTGGTCGACTTCGGGCTCGTCCAGCAGATGGTCGGCGGCCCGGATGCGAGCAAGTCGACGCTTGCCGCCACCATGACAGGCACCCCACATTACATGTCGCCCGAGCAGGCCGTAGGCACTGCGGTGGATGCACGGAGCGACTTGTACAGCCTCGGCGCGACTGCATTCTTCCTGCTTACCGGCAAGCCCCCCTTCACGGGCAAAACCATGCTGGATGTCCTTTTCGCGCACCGCCAGCAGTCCATCCCCGATCTGTTGCCTCCGTCAGGCCAGATTCCGGCAGAGCTGCAAGCCCTGGTGCGTCGCTGCCTTGCGAAATCGCCAGATGACCGTGTGCCCAGCGCGCTAGGTTTGGAGAGAGAACTTCAGAAGCATGCAAAATCGGCGACGTGGTCAGAAGCCGACTCCTCTGCATGGTGGGCCTCCTTCGTCTAGGCCCGAGAGGGCGCCAGCCGCGGATCAAACTCGCTGTGCCAAAAGAGCACCGCGACGCCCAGGCCAACTCACGGCACGCTGAGCGCAAGTTCTCGAGCAACTTTTTCTGCTGCCACAGCCGATTTGGAATTTGGGTAATGGGTGCAGATGGACGCCACGATAGCGGTCAACTCCCGCTTCGACTGCGGCGGAATCGTCGCCACCATGTTGGCTGGAAATGTGCCGTCTGTGCTACCGGAGAGCGTCACGAGTTTGGCCCGCAGCCGCATCAGTTTTGAAAGCTTTATGCCGGCTTTGCGTTCGACCTGAAAATCATGCTCCCATTCTCGCAGGAGCTTCGTGGCCTCAGTGCCGAGCGGCGCGCCTTTAAAATTCTTCGCCACGCGTTGGAGCGCATCGGCGGCACCCAGCGGCTCTTCTTGTTTTCTCGACACGGCATCGTCGATCATCTGCCAGCCGCGAGCGGTGAGCTGCTTCACGACAAACGCAGCCTCTTCGGCAGTGGCATCGTCCTTTGAATTGCAGAGCGGTGTTGCCTTTTTGAGCACCGTGCCAAAGAGTTGCTCGTTGCGGAGCTGTTCGTTGAACTCAGTAAGTTTCTCGAGCGTGCGTCCAGCGAGCACTGGTGCGGGAACCGATTTCGCCGCCAGACGCGCCGTTGCTTCAACTTGGAACGGCGAACCCCTGTAGAGGCACTTGCCAAAGTGATCAAAGAGCATGCAGTGTGGGATACCGGAAAAATCACTGCCATCCTTGACGGTGGCGCTTTCGACAATCGTAAAGGTGACCCCCAAGCTGGCAGCGGCTTTGACAACTTCATCGGCGGGGACGTCTTGCGCATGGGCACCGATGACGACGAGCCCTAGGGGAGCCAGTTCGGCATGTAATTGCTCCAGCTTCGGCATGCTGGCCAAGCAGGGGGGGCAGTGCACGCCCCAAAACTCCAAGAGCACCGGTCGATTGATGAGATTTCCAGCTACGAGCCGCGGGCCCGATAGATGGTTGCCCACGCTGATGCCTGCAGTCGTCACGGCCATATTGAACGTATCGGCCGCACACGCCAGCCCGGCAACGAGGGCGATGAACGTGAATGCCGCGACCCGACCGCCAAGCCGTATGTGTGCCTGTGAGTGTCTCATGAATAGCGATCCTTCCCAAGAAGTGTTGTGTCCGCAGGATTGAGGGTAGCACAGTCAATGGCACTTCCGCAAAGAATCGGTAGCTGATGGACGGGTCGCCGGCCAAGCGGACAGGCCTCCCGGGGTAGGCCGCGGACTGGCGGTGGATTGCCGGGTGGATAAACCGTGATTCAGACGCCGCTCATTTCCGGGTGGCGCGGGCACATCACGAGATGGTCGTTCGCCATGCCGACGGCTTGCATCAGCGCGTAACAGATCGTGGGGCCGACGAACTTGAAGCCGCGCAGCAGCAAATCCTCACTCATCGCGTCGGATTCCGGCGTGCGCGGCGGGATGTCCTTCATCGAACGTCGTCGGTTCACGATGGGTTTGCCACCGACGAACTGCCAGAGGTAGGCGTCGAGGCTGCCGAACTCCTGTTGGACGGTGAGGCAGGCTTTGGCGTTCTGGATGGTCGCGGCGATCTTTAAACGGTTGCGGACAATGCCGGGATCAGCGAGCAGCTCCGCCACTTTGCGGGCATCGTAGTTCGCGATTGTCAGAACGTCGAAGCCGTCGAAAACTTTCCGGTAGTGCCCTCGCTTCTTGAGGATCGTGTTCCAACTCAACCCCGCCTGCGCGCCTTCGAGGATCAGAAACTCAAACAGCACCCGGTCGTCGTGAACCGGCACGCCCCATTCCTCGTCGTGGTAATGGATGGCGAGTTCGTTCGTCGGCCACGGGCAACGAGTTTTCATTGCACGCTCATCCGGTAGTCCCGGGCGACGGTCTTGCCTCTGGCCACATCGACCTCACCACTCGCTGCATTGGGGATGATCTGCTCAGCCTGCCCTTTCTTTCCTCGTGGCATTGAATGCCCTCCTTTGGTTATTACACCGCCAGATTCTCTCTCTTGAAATGCTGCCGTTGAAGGGGTCGGCGACATCAATGAACCGCACGGGCCTGCACTTTTTCCTTGGTGGCCAGAGAGAACTTCGGGTCGGTCGGGCCGCCCTTGGTGACCCGGTCGGCCACATAAGCACCGAGACCAGGTCCGTGCTTGAAGCCATGCCCCGACCCACCCCCCACCAACCACACGTTCGAATGCTGGGGATGTCGATCGACCAAGAAGTCGCCGTTCGAGGAGTTCTCGTACTGGCACACCTCGGTTCCGACGATGGGCGCGTCCTTGAGGGCGGGAAAGCGTTCAGCAACAAACTGCTTGACCATGGCCGTGCTCTCGGCCGTGACGAGCCGCTCTCCCGAATCAGGATCGAACTTCGGGCCGTGCTTGTCGATCGCGACCTTGAAGCCCTTGCTCTCCAGATCCGGAATGCCGTAGATCTCAGCGCCGAAGTCGATCCACGCGGGCATCTTCGGCGGACCGAATCGGTTGTCTCCGGGAGGGACGCCAAAGTAGAAGACTTCCTGCCGAGTGGGGAAGATACGGTCACCTAGGACTTCGGGAAACACTTTGCCGAGCCAGGGTCCACAGGCGAAAACAAATTTCCCGGCTGGAACGGCCTGGTCGCCGACCTTGATCGATGTGATGGCGTTATCGGTGGTTGGCGTTTCCGCTTTTCCGAGAATCATCCGCCCGCCGGCCTTCTCGAACTCCCGAACCACCGCTTGAACGGAGCGACGGGCGAAGAGCACGCCCGACTGCGGTTCGGACACCGCCCAGGTGATGGGACCAAAGTCGATCTGAGGATAGCGGGCGACGAGTTCAGACCGCTCCATTTTCTCGTGGGGGATTCCGACTTTCTGAAGCATGGCAAAAGTGTCGGAGGTCAGAGCGTCACGATCCTTGGCCATGAAAAGCATCCCGGTTTCGTGGAAGATCCGTTCGTCGGTGGTTCGCTGGAGTGTTTTCCACTGAGGTAGGGACTCCCACGACATCCGCGTGTAGATCTCCTGAGATCCATAGCCCATGCGAGTGATACGGGTTTCGCCCCCCGAACTTGCTCGCGAACTTCCCGGGCCGTAGGCGTCAATCAGAGCCACGCGCAGACCGCGGGTCTGGAGGTGCCACGCCGTCCAGGCTCCGAAAACTCCCGCGCCAACCACGGCGACATCGAAACTGTCACCCTTTACGGATCGTGCCGTCGAAGACCCCTTCGCCCCGGTTTGTGCCAGCGAAGCACCGGTCGTTCCCGCGACCGCCGCCGCTCCCACGAACGTTCGACGACTCACCTTTTGATTCACGTTTCTTCTCCTCGGTCTGACCGCCTCGGCCCGGGGCACATCGAGACTAGCCCAGATTATTCAATGTTGAATCGAGCACGCAGGGCTATCCTCGCTTGACTCTCGTGCCAGCTCTTTTCCTGGTTACCAGTATCGCACGCAGGCAAACCAGCCGCGATGGCCTCTGCAGGTGCCGATCTCTCTGGGCTTGCGCTGCCCCCAGTAGCAGCAGTTCTTGATTGCCGACTCAGGGCTCTGTCCAAAACCGATGCCTTCAACGGCACCGCCAGCGCGTCCACAGTGTTGCAGGACTCCAGTGCGGGCCATTGTTTCAGCGTCCTGCTGAGCCGTCGAGGAAGCACGCTTCGTGGTCGTCTGCGCTTCTGCGGTGCTGGAAACTGCGGCCGCGAACAAAGATAACGCAAGGAACAAGGGCAGGCAACGCATAAAAACACTCCATTCGTTGGCGGGCTATTTGTTGGTAGGCAGATACACCGCACAGCCTATTTTGAGTCCCTGAAAACTTTCTAGCGTGTGGCTTCACAACCCGCCCACAGCCCGAAAAAAACGCCGAAAGCCCACCGCTGGAGGTTCGCGAGGCCATGTGCGATGGACCTCCCACTGGGTGGTGGCTCTTTTGTCGCGAGGACGACCGTGGGTCACACCGATTCTCAGCCAGGAGCATCCGGCCGCGGTGCCTGCAGTTCGTTGAGCGCATTGGATGCCGCCCGCTGTTCGGCTTCCTTCTTATTGCGACCCCATGCGGGGGCATAGCGGCGGCTTCCAATCTGGGCCAACACGTGAAACGTCTTGCTGTGATCCGGCCCGGCCTCCTGCACAACTTCGTACGTGGGAGTCACTCCGAAATCCCGCTGCGCCTGCTGCTGCAAGAGCGATTTATGGTTTGAACCCTGCTCCCCGGAGGCCACCTTGATTATTTCGGGCTCCAAAAGCTGCTCCACAATCTTACGCACCGGCTCAATGCCACCATCCAGATAAATCGCGGCCACGATCGATTCAAAGAGATCCGACAGCACCGACGGCGGAACCAGCTTGTTCACGGCCAACCCCTTGCCCACGATGAGAAAATCGATGAGCTGGAGTTGCTCGCTGATGCGGCTGCACGTTTCCCGGCTTACCACGACCGACTTGATCCGAGTCAAATCCCCCTCGAGGGACTCTGGAAACAGCCGATAGAGTCGCTCGCAGACAATGAATCCAAGGATGGAGTCGCCGAGGAATTCCAGCCTTTCGTTTGACGCCAGCCTGTGCTGCGCCCCTGAAGCATGCGTCAAAGCAGCCAGCAGCAGCGATCTGTCTTTAAATTCGTACCCAATCCGACGTTGGCACTCGGCCACGTCGATGGCGGCCTCGGCACTCTCTCGTTGTTCCCGTCGGGACATGAATTCCAATGCTTTCTGGACCAAACCTAAGGCCTGTTTCGCCTGTATGTCAAACCGTGTTCCAATCTATTTTCGTGGATTTTCTTTTGGTATCGAACCATCTTTAGCCAATGGGCGTATGATGGAACGAGCGTTGGTTGCTTTGGTGGCCACCGGTCTGGAATGCCCGCCTGAGGGCTGGCCAACGCTTGGCGTCCCCTCATTGGATTCGTTATTTACGAGCTTACTGACTGGAAAGGCAGGTTTTCAATGCACTTTGCACTCCAACGCACACCTCGGGGAGCCTTCGCCTGGGCGTTGCTCGCGATCGGAATGGCCGTCGAGCCCAGCATGATTCCATTCAACACAGTCGCTTGGGCTGAGGAAGACCCCAGCACAGTCGAAGCGATGAAGCATGCCAATGCCCTCTCGAAGGCTTTTCGCCATGCGGCCGGGCGCGCCACGCCGAGCGTCGTCGTGGTTCGCAGCGAAACAAAGGCTCGCACGGTGAGCCGTGGCAAAGGAGAGGCGCCAGACAAGTCGGCCGCCGGCAATCCGTTCAAGGGCACACCTTTTGAAGATTTCTTTCGGGAAGGCATGCCCGAAGGCTTTCAGTTTCATGGACCCAACGGCCCACAAGACCCCAACGGTGCGCAACCCGGCCGTTCGGGAGTGGGGTCTGGTGTGATTGTCGATGGCAGCGGCATCGTTCTGACAAACAACCACGTGGTTGAAGGGGCCGACACCGTCACGGTCAAACTGGCCGATGGCCGCGAGTTTAAGGCGTTGGAAATCAAGACCGATCCCGAAAGCGATTTAGCCGTTATCAGACTCGCCGATGCTGACGATCTACCGACGGCAAGGCTGGGCGACTCAGACAAGCTCGAAACAGGCGACTGGGTCATTGCCATTGGCAATCCATTTGAGCTGGAAACAACTGTCAGCGCTGGCATCATCAGCGGCAAAGGCCGAGAGTTGGGCGGCATTCGACGCGCTCAGTTTTTACAAACCGACGCGGCCATTAACCCTGGCAACTCCGGCGGGCCACTGGTGAATCTGGCTGGCGAGGTAGTTGGCATCAACACGGCTATCGCCTCCAACAGCGGCGGCTACCAGGGCATCGGCTTTGCGATCCCAATTAATTTGGCCCGATGGGTAAGCGAGCAACTCATTTCCAACGGCGCTGTTCAGCGAGGCTACCTGGGCGTAGCAATCGGATCCTTGGACGGAGAGGTGGCCACAAAGCTCGGCATTAAAGGAAAGAAGGGCGTCCTGGTAACCGAGGTGATGCCAGGCAGTTCTGCCTCAGAAGCTGGCGTCCAGGAACTCGATGTGATTACGAGCTTTGACAACCAGCCCGTGGATGGCCCTCGCACGCTGCAAGGGGTTGTCGAGAGATCCGCGATTGGTAAGCCCCACCAACTCACCGTCCTCCGCGATGGTAAGCCGTTGACGCTCACCATCTCGGTGAAGCCGCTTCCCAACGCTGTGGCCGGCCGAATGCCAGCCGAGAAACGGCCCTCTCCCAGCGATGCAGAGACATTCTACTCAGAGGCATTTGGTCTAGAGGTGAGAGATAAGAAGTCGGTGCCCGATGAAGGCGATCTCTTTGCTGGCTTCGATGGGGTGCTCGTCGACCGAGTCGATCCAGACGGCGTGGCCGCAGAAGCTGGGATTGGCCCGGGCGTGCTGGTGCGCAAGGTTGGCAGGACGGCCGTCGCATCGATCAAGGAGTTTGCTCGGGCCATCGAGGAGGAGTCGGCGGAGCAGGGAGTGATGCTGCAGGTGCGCACTCCCCGCGGCAACACCGTCATCCTCTTGAAAAAGGGTGGCTGAATCAGCCACGCTCAGAGCCTGCCCTGTCCTCCTGCATCGCCTCGCGGGAGATGCCGGCCGCAGGCCGGATGAGGACGACGGGGATCCGCAAGGCACTTTGTAAAAGAAACTGGACGAGCGCATGGCCACACTCGGCGTTAATATTGATCACGTCGCAACGATCCGTCAGGCCCGACGCACGGTGGAGCCCGATCCTGTGTGGGCCGCCGCCTTGGCCGAGTTGGGCGGTGCCGATGCAATCACCGTGCACCTCCGCGAGGACCGACGCCACATCCAAGACCGGGATCTGGAGGTGCTGCGACGCACGGTGCAGGTCAAACTCAATCTGGAAAGCGCGATTGCATCGGAGATGATCGATATCGCCTGCCGGATCAAGCCGGATCAGGTGACGCTCGTTCCCGAACGCCGGGAGGAAATCACCACCGAGGGCGGCCTCGACGTCCTGACGCATCGAGCCGCCACGGCCGAGGCAGTACGCAGGCTCCACGATGCTGGGATTGCCGTGTCGCTCTTTATCGATCCATGCGCCCGGCAAATCGACGCGGCGGTCGATCTGGCCGTTGAGGCCGCAGAACTCCATACCGGAGCCTATGCCACCGCAACAACAGAAGCCACCCGACACGATCGGCTCGTCGACCTCTCGCGAGGTGGCCAGATGGTGCGGCAAGCCAAGCTCCAACTCGCCGCCGGCCACGGCCTTACCTACAGAAATGTGTTGCCAGTGGCCCGGCTGGATGGCATGGGTGAGCTCAATATCGGCCACTCAATCGTGTCACGGGCTGTGCTGGTCGGTTTCTCACAGGCCGTCCGCGAAATGAAATCCCTGATGAACCCCATGACCGATCGGACCTGATCGCACCTTACCGAAATCGCTGGCCACCTCGTGGGCTAAACTTTTTCTTGCCTCGCGGCCCCTCGCTTCCAGCGCGTTTAAAACGTCCACCTGGACGGCGGCGAGCGGAATCGTCGCGATCCGACGACTGCGGGGCGATCACCACAGTTTCGCGGGCCGCTGGCTTCGGCATAAAGTGATGGAGAATCGCAGCGGCGACCTCAGTGGGCGTGTATCCCTGCTCCAACAGTCGTTCGATCAAGAGCGTTGGCTGCGGAAACTCTCCCGCCTCGAGTGTGGCGCGAAGTTGCTCGAAGAGCGCGTCGGAACGCTTGCCTTCAACCGCCTCAGGCGTTGGCACCTGTTCGCGGCGGATCTTTGCTTTGGTGAATCGTTCGATCGATTCAAGCTTGTGGATACCCGCTCCCGAGACGAGCGTGACGGCCCTGCCCTTGCGGCCGGCGCGGCCAGTGCGGCCGATGCGATGCACGTAATCCTCAGCGTCGTAGGGAAGATCGTAATTGACCACAAGTTCCAGATCATTCACATCAATCCCACGCGCCGCCACATCGGTAGCTACCAGAAATTCGAATGCCGCCTTCTTGAAATTGTTCATCACGCGTGTGCGCTGAGCCTGCGCAATGCCACCGTGTAGGCGTTCTGCAGAGCAACCACGGCCAACGAGAGCGTCGGCCAGTTCATCCACCATCCGCTGCGTGTTGCAGAAGATCAATCCACTTTTCACGTTGTGAAAATCGATCAATCGCACCAAGGCGTCGAACTTTGCGTGGTGACGCACCTCGTAATACACCTGCTCGACCAAAGGCGCCCCAGCAACGGCCTTCTGTTCGATCTTGACGGTTTTGGCGTCGCGAGAGTGACGTCGCACCAGTGCCTGAATCTGGGGCGAAATCGTCGCTGAAAAAAAGACTGTCTGTCGCTCGGCCGGTGCTGCGGCCAGAATTTTTTCAATATCCTCGCGAAAGCCCATGTCGAGCATCCGGTCGGCCTCATCCAGAATCAGCATTTTGATTCCAGACAGATCCAGCGTGTTGCGGTTGAGATGATCGGTCAGGCGGCCAGGAGTGCCAACCACAATGTGGGCCCCACGCTTGAGTTCTGCAAACTGCCGGTCGTAGGAGGCACCGCCGTAGATCGGCACTGAATGCACACCCTTTTTAAACGCCGCGAGTTTGTGTACCTCGTCGGCCACCTGCGTGGCCAATTCCCGCGTGGGCGTGAGAATCAGCACTTGCGTAAACCGTCCCGCCGGGTCGACGCGTTCGATCGCCGGAATGCAAAAAGCCGCGGTCTTACCAGAGCCGGTCTGCGATTGCCCGACAACGTCAATGCCTGAGGCAATCAGAGGGATTGTGGCCGACTGGATCGGCGAGGTTTCCTCAAAACCCAACTGCGCCACAGCCTTGAGCAGTTCAGGTGAAATTCCGAGGGAAGCAAACGGCACGTGGCCGGGGCGGGCTGGGGCATTGGCAGGCGTGGGAGCCTTGGGCTCAGGCATCAAAAACTGCTTTCTCAGGAGGCGTTCACGGTGGAGGGAAAAATCGCGAGGGGGGGCAGGACGGCGAGAGAAACTGGGGCGATTCACGAGAAAAGAAGGGGCGGGGTCCAAGAGTCTACCCGACTCAGAGCCACAATGGAAACGCCTCGCTTGGACTCACTTATTACTACTGTCCGGAATCTTCGGCGATTGGGGTCTGTGTCTTCGGCGAGGCAGCCTGCGTGGAATCGGCCTTTTGCCCGGAGCCTGCTGCTGCGTCGTCCTCCACCCTCACGAAGAGTAGTTGCTCGACTGTACTGGCCGCAGGATCGCCCGCAGCGATCGATCCATCAGGCGATTTGGCTCTCCTGGCATCGGTGCTGCGATGCACCAAGATCGTGGTCTGCTGCTGCGTGAGGTTGTGCAGGCCAGCTTCGTAGACGATGGTTTTTTTATCTCCAACGATCCAGGCAGCCCTTTGCGTTTTCTTGTCGACCTTGCCCGTGATATTCATGCTGGTATCCGAAACAGCATCGTAGTAGGTGCCTCGCAGCAAGCCCGCCCTGTCGATCGCGAGGCTCATGAACGTACTGGGACTGGCGTCCTCCGATCGGGCCACGGCAAACACACCGAGGCTTCGCCACTGATCGTCATCGGCAATCTTGGTATCGGCACTGCCCTGCGATGCGATCGCACCGGCCTGCTCTGCATAGTCGTCGGCAGAACCAACCCGGTTGCCCTGCACATACACTCCGTCATCCTGATAGCAGACAGTGCTGCCGTAATTGTACGGCAGCGCCGCAGGGCCATAGCCGCCCCACGAAGCAACCTCTGCCCAACCAAGACCCCTCAGCAGGCCAGCCCCCATCCACCACCCGCCCGGCCACCACGCGCCGAAGTGCGCGCCATACCAGCCCCGACCGCCGTACCAGCCACCGTGATAGAAATTATTGCGCACGCTGTTGCCACGTGCATTCAAGCCTGCGATGGAGTACGCACGCACTCCCCTGTCGAGTCCCCGATTGGCAACGCGCGCGATATTCGCATCGCCAGCAAACCGACCAGCCCCAGCATCGTTCATTCGGCCCGCATCAAACGCACGGCCACCTTCAGCCACTCCTCGGCCATCCAGCGTGCCGCCACCGTCCAAGCCTCGCGCGCCACCGTCCAAGCCTCGCGCGCCACCGTAGCCACCAGCTCGCCCGTTTCCGCCGCCATAGCCTCCCACGCGGCCACCGCCGCCGCGGCCGCCACCACCACCATGCGCATTCACAGTCCGCTCAAGTGCGATCGACTCGACGGCGATGACGCCCAACATCAGCAGCGCAGCAGCGATCGCGCCCCTGAGGCCTGACAGCAGCACGCTCGCACCAGAATAAGTCTTGCGCATTGTTTCTCCACACCTATAAGCCTGGGCTTCTGTCTCAACCTAGTTTCTGAGCGACACCCGAGCCTCCACCTACCGCAGTTTCCTAAAATACAGTGGTTTTCTGTCGGGCAACGACTGGCCGTCGAGCGAGCGATGAATGGACTGTAGCATGAGTTTGCCGTCCCCCATGGGCGTCAGCACCTGCACCCACTCGGCGACGCGGTCCGCCACGCCGTCGGCTGTCGTGCCGGTATAGCTCCGATTGAACGACGCGCCGTCAGTCTCAAAAAACCCCTCTGCCCTTGCCCCCGTCGAATCAAATACCCATGAACGCACGGTGCCCGAATCGGTGTCGGCGTGAATCATGTCGATTGTATCAATCACTGGCCCGCTCTTCGGCTTGATCTTGGTGCGGCCCAGAATCGCGTGACCGCCCAGGATTTTCTCGAAGCTGGCCTCAATGCTCGTGCTGTTTTCTTCGTCGCTGGCCAGCCATGTGCCCATCAGCCAACCCAGTTCCTCGAGGGCCGCCACTTGGCTCGGCGTCACGTGCGACTCTGCCAATCGCCACTGGCCGTCATCCATCACACGCAGGCTCTCAAACCGTGATTCCAGCGACTTCTCACCTGGCTTTCGAGTAAATTCAATGATGCCCCGCACGCGGGCAAGCGTGGGCCCCAGTGGCTGGCTATCGGTTAAGCGAATCTTCACTGTGGCCTGCGGGTGCTGCTGCAGCCACTCTCGAATGGAAGCCGCGATACGCTCGCGACCTTGCACGAGGCTGCCGCCTTCCACGAGCTGGGCTCCGAGCGTCCACTGCTCTGCGAGGGCCTTGTAGTCGCGTGCGTTGATCGCTTCGGCATACGCAGCCGAAGCCTGCTGCAGCACTTCATCGATAGCTGGAGCAGGGGTGTCTCGATTGGGCGTCGATTGCTGCGTGTCTTTAGCCGGCGTCGGTTTCTGCGTGTTTACAATCGGCGTCGGTTTCTGCGTGTTTACAATCGGCGTCGGTTTCTGCGTGTTTACAATCGGCGTCGGTTTCTGCGTGTTTACAATCGGCTCAGCCGCCACTGCAACGCGAACGCCCCACTGGCCGCATTCGGTTGAGAGCACAGCGGCGGCCATGGCGACCAGGTTTATTCCGAGTGCTCCGACCCGCTTCAGCTTTCGCATAAGTTCCTCGCCGAACTTGACTCAATCATGGGCATAGGTCCGCGTGCCGAAGCGGCATCGCCAGAATCCGCAATGATACGAAACTCGCCCGGAGGATGCATC
>Ga0194055_10002904_pt1 | contig 13420 bp, 14 predicted proteins | sample SepL449m_MetaG_FD_155482 | JGI IMG/M metagenome (GOLD analysis project Ga0194055, IMG submission 155482) | Anoxic zone freshwater microbial communities from boreal shield lake in IISD Experimental Lakes Area, Ontario, Canada - Sep2016-L442-9m | ecosystem: Environmental > Aquatic > Freshwater >... | reverse complement strand
TGCTGATAATTTAATAAGGAGAGTGGGTGACAACCAACTGTTATTAAAAAATGAAATAGACAAGCTGATATTATTCGATTCAGATATTAACTTAAAAAATATCGAAGCTATGACGGTACAGATTCCTAGTAGCACAATATTTAATCTACTCGATAGCGCTTTAAGTGGAAATAGAAAAAATGTTATACGAGTATTTGAGGAACAAAAAGATCTTAGGGTTGATTCAAAGCAAATAATGTCACTTCTAGCTTGGCAGCTTCATGTTCTTGCGACAGTTAAAACTATTAACTCTTCTAGCTCTAGTGAGATAGTTTCAAAAAGCGGATTGAGTAAATATACGGTTGAAGGTGCTTTGAGATTACTAGACAGAATCAGCCTAGAAGAATTAAAAAACATTGTCGGCAGGGCTCTAGATTTAGATATAAAATTAAAAACTGTAACAATTGATGCTGATGAGGCAGTGTTACAGTTCTTATTAACTATAAAGAAATAGTTATTTTTTTGTTGTTTTAGCTTTTGGCTTGGCTGCAGCTTTCTTAGGAGCTGCTTTCTTTATCGCTGCTTTTTTAGCTGGAGCTGCTTTCTTAGGAGCCTTTGATGCTGCCTTAGCTTGCGAAGCGAGTTGCTTCTGGATTCTTGCTGCTTTGTTCTTGTGAATAACATTCTTCTTAGCAGCTTTTGATACTGCACTTTGTGCTGCAGAATGAGACTTATCGGTCTTCTTTCCCGTTGCAATATCCTTGTAAAGGGACTTAATAGCAGACTTTAGTGTTCTTTTTGTCTTTGAGTTTCTAACAGCAGCTTTTTTAGCTACCTTTACTCGTTTTTTTGCTGATTTGATAATTGGCATTTATTAGTTATCCTTATTTATTAATTCAAGAACCAACTATACTAAAGAATTACCCCTTTTGTAAAGAGGAGAGCAAAAATACTCGACAAGCTATAGTATTTATGCTAATTTATACTTAACAAAGCTTAAACAAAAATATGGATAATCAAAATCAACAATTAAATCAAACCTCAGGTGTTCCAGTGGCCCCAGCCCAAGCACCTATTACTGCATCTTCAACCGTTTCAAACAGGGCTAAAATTGCTGCTAAATTAAATGAGTCTTATAACATTCTTGTTACTGTTAGCAATAACCCAACAGTTGATCAATTAACTGCTTTATTAGGATTCACTTTGCTAATGGGTAAAATGAAAAAGCATGCTAGCGCAGTATTCAGCGGTGAAATACCCCCAATTATTCAATTTTTGGAACCTGAGAAAACCATTGAGAAAAATACGGATAGTTTACAGGACTTTATTATTGCCATAGACAAAGCTAAGGCCGATAAACTTCGCTATAAGGTTGAGGACAATCTGGTGCGTATTTTTATTACTCCGTATAAGACATCTATAAGTGAACATGATTTGAATTTTACTCTGGGTGATCTTAACGTAGATGTTATTGTTGCCCTAGGAGTGAAAAAACAGGAAGAAATTGATCAGGCAATAATGGCTCATGGAAAAATTCTTCACGACGCTACTATTATTGCTCTTTCAAATACCCCAGAGCCTTTAACTATTGGCAATCTAAATTGGGTGGACACAACTGCAAGTAGCTTATCTGAAATGGTAACTTTAATTGCGAATGATCTAGGCGCTAAAGATTTAATCGATGGTCAAATCGCCACATCATGGTTGACTGGAATTGTATCTAGTACAAAAAGATTTGCCAATGAAAAAACATCACCAACTTCACTCAGCGTCAGTGCTCAGCTTTTATCTTCTGGCGCAAACCAGAGACTTGTTGCTGATCAGCTTGAACCTAAACCTGCACCTGCACCAGCACCTGTACAGGCGACTCTTCCACCGGTGATAGATGTAAGATCTCAAGGGGTCACTCCGACTAGTGGGCCTACAAGCTTAATTAAGTCAACTGACCAGAAAAAAACTGAGGCAGAAGCTAAAGCCAATTTAGGCGAACTAGATATAGAGCATGCAGATGATCCATCTGCATCTACACAGGAGGAAATTGAGAAGATTAGAATTGATGATAGGGGAACTTTACATAAACTTGGTGATGAGTTGGAAACAGAGCCAGCAAAGCCACCTGTCATCACCTCTCAACCGGGCGCATTAAATTATCAGCCACCAGTCGTATCGAATCCATTGACCACAGATAACTCAAGACAGGGCGGCTATTTATCTAATCCGCCAGCATCTACGCAAGATTCGGTTCCCAATAATGCAGCTTTCGAAGAAAAACCATCAACTGGACAGGATTCCCACAATAACTACATTTTGAGCAGTCAAAAACCAGCGCCGGTTAACCAAATACCAAACCCAATTATTCAAAATAGCCAACCTAGTCCTAGTCTTGAATCTGCAAGACAGGCAGTTAATTTAGCACCACAGGTAGATCACCGAGTTCCTGCAGCTTTTAATGCATTACCTCTTGGCAATGATCTTCACCCAAAGACTAATTCGTTTCCCGGTCAAACAATGAGCATGCCATTGCCTACAAACCTAGTGCCTCCGACTCAAGTTCCTAATATGGCACCAACATCAGTACCTGGTGCACCCTCTGCGCCACCACCAATTCCACCTCCGATGATAAATCCGACCCCACCAACTAGCTAGTAACTACTTTGTTTTAAAATATTAGTGTAGAATCCCAAGAATGAATGGAATTTTATTAATAGATAAACCAGAAGGTTGGAGTTCTTTTGATTGTGTTGCTAAGATTAGATCTTTTGCGAGAATAGCTGAATCAAAGAAGGTGAAGGTTGGACATGCCGGAACGCTTGATCCGCTTGCCAGCGGACTCATGATTCTATTGATTGGTTCATTTACCAAAAAAGCGGATTATCTAACCAAAAAAGATAAGACATATGAAGTAAAGATGAGACTAGGAGTTAAGTCTAGTACCGGAGACGAAGAAGGTGAAAAGCTAAGTGTTTCAGATGAAGAACCATCTGAAGAGAAGGCTAAACAGGCCATCGCTTGCTATATTGGCAAAATTGATCAAATTCCTCCGGCATATTCAGCAATTAAGATAAATGGAGTTAGATCATATAAGTTAGCTAGAGAAGGTAAGGCGGTTGAACTAAAATCCAGGCCAGTAGAAATATACAGCATAGACAAAGTAATTTATGAATATCCTTATATTAGCTTTACTACTAGAGTAAGCAGCGGCACCTATATCAGATCACTTGTAAATGATATTGGGGAAAAACTAGGGGTGGGAGCTTATACGACCCACATCAGAAGGACCTCTATAGCTGACTATGATATTAGTAAATCTTACGCAATTAGCGATATAGATTCTGATAACCTAGAACAGAAATTAATTACTCAAGATATAAATAATGAATAAAATAATAAGACATCTTGATTTATTGTGAAGTTTTTGTTAAAATAACCCTTAAGTATGATAACTCGTGAGAAGAAAAAGGGCTTAGTAGACAGCCTACAAGTAAACAAGAAAGACACTGGATCTGTTGCTGTTCAGGTTGGTATTTTAACTGAAAGAGTTAAAGAGCTAACTGAGCACCTAAAGGTTTCTAAGAAAGACTTTTCAGCAAGAAGAGCTTTATTACAGATGGTTGGACGAAGAAGAAGACTATTAAAGTATCTAGCCGATAAAGACGGCCAGGCATATCTCGATTTAATCCAAAAAATCGGACTCCGTAAATAGTGCTTAAACTTTGAGTTTCTTTCTTGCGAAAGAAAAACTGAGCTTGTGCATTTTAACAAACTAAATAAAGCTAGTACTTTTACGAATAGAGACCAGATATATTACTTACTAAAATTAGCCGCACAAGGTAATTTAAAGTATATATTTGCACCTTATTCGTAAAAATACTGAAGAACCTGTCTTAGAAAAGACAGAAAGGTTAAAAATATGAGTCAAATAACAATAAATCCATATAACAAGGATATTCTTAGTGTTGAGGCTGATTTTTGTGGACGAAAACTTAGCATGGAAGTTAACCGTGTTGGTTTCCGAAGTACAAGTTCTGTAATCGTACGATATGGCGATACAGTTGTTCTTGGAACAGCTATGGTTGGTTCTGAATCCAATCCAAACATAGATTACTTCCCACTGAGCATTGAATATGAAGAGAAGATGTACGCAACTGGAAAAATTAGCGGTAGCCGATTCATCAAAAGAGAAGGTCGTCCAAGTGATGACGCGATTTTAATCGGAAGATTAATTGATCGACCAATTAGACCACTTTGGCCTAAGGGTTACAGAAATGAAGTACAGGCAATAGCTACAGTTTTATCTGCAGATCCAGATTTTCGCCCTGATTCAATTGCGATGATAGCTATCTCTACTGCATTGATGCTAACTGGAGCTCCATTCGATGGCCCTATAGCCGGTATTAGAGTTGGAAAGGTAGATGGCAAGTTAATGGCACTACCTAGCCTAGAACAGCTTGAAAAGGGTGACCTTGATCTTGTGGTCGCTGGAACAGAACATGCTATCACTATGGTAGAAGCTGGCGCTAATGAAATTTCTGAAGCTGAAGTTGTTGAAGCTCTAGAATTTGCTCAAAATGCAATTCAGCCAGCCATTAGTCTTCAAAAAGAACTTATTGCTAAAGTTGGTGTTAAGCCAATGGACTATTCTGTGATTGGTATTGCTGAGGAAATCCAAGAAGCAGTGAATAAGTTCCTTGAAGGTAAGATGGGTGCTAAAATCCGAGTCGACTACCCTACAAGAAACGAAAAAATTGCCGAACTTAAGGCCGAACTACTTAGCCATTTCCTGGAAAAGGATGGTGATGAGTTATTCGCAGAGAATAAGTCTGCGTATCTCGAAGCTTTTGGCTCAGCAATCAATAAGGATGTTAGAAAAGGTATTCTTGAAGATAGGGAAAGACCTGATGGCCGTAAACTTACAGAAATCCGACCTATTAGTGCTGAAGTTGGGCTTTTACCAAGAGCTCACGGTTCAAGTCTGTTCACTAGAGGAATGACCCAGGGATTAAACATTGTAACGCTAGCCCCTACAAGCTATGCGCAACTTGTTGACACTATGGAGAAAAGCTCTGAAAAGAAATACATGCACCACTACAACGCACCTGGCTATACAGTTGGTGAAGTTCGAAGGCTTGGTAGTCCAGGTAGGCGCGAAATTGGTCATAGTGCCTTAGCTGAACGTGCTTTACTTCCGGTGATTCCTTCAGAAGAAGTGTTTCCATACGTAATTCGTTCAGTTACCGAAATTATGAGCCAGCACGGTAGCACCTCAATGGCTGCTACTTGTTCAAGCTGTTTAGCACTTATGGACGCAGGTGTTCCGCTTAAAGCTCCTGTAAGTGGAATTGCTATGGGGCTTATGATGGATGGTGATAATGTAGCTATTCTTAGCGACATTGCTGATGCTGAAGATTTTGCTGGTGACATGGACTTTAAGGTTGCTGGTACTTCAAAAGGAATCAATGCCTTACAAATGGATATGAAGGTCCATGGCCTAAGCATAGACATTCTTGCCCAAGCTTTAGAGCAGGGAAAGGCTGGAAGAGCACATATCCTAGACATCATGCTTAAAACTCTAGGACGACCTAGAAAAGAATTAAGTAAATATGCACCACAGGTTGTTGCTATAAAGGTTAACCCAGACAAGATCCGTGAAATTATCGGAAAAGGTGGCGAGACAATTAATAAGATTATCGCCGAGACTGGTGCTGAAATAGATATTAAAGACGACGGCACAGTTATGATTGCAAGTCCTAACAAGGAATCAATCGACGGCGCAATTGCTTGGATTAAGAATATAACCGATGATCCGGAAGTTGGTCGAATTTATACTAACTGCAAGGTAGTAAGCGTTTTAGAGTTCGGTGCATTCGTCGAGATTATGCCGGGCAAAGAAGGCTTAGTCCACATTAGTGAATTAAGTGAGGAGCGAGTCAACAAAACTACTGATGTTGTAAATGAAGGCGACAAAGTAGACGTTAAGTTGGTTGCTATCGATGACCGCGGAAGACTACAATTAAGTATGAAAGCTGTAAAAAAAGAAGGGAAATAAACCTTGGCTAAGAAAGTAAGTTCTCAAAAAGTTAGGTACTGGAATTTAGGTGCAAGCCTGGTTCTAATTGGCCTTATATACTTACTGGCATCCAGAGCATTCTTCACCGGAAGCATGTGGGAGTACGGCGGCACCTTAATATTGATAATAATTTTTATTGACAGAATAATAAAAGTTTTTAAACCGAATAACTAATTTATGAATTCAACAAATAAAAAACAACTATTAGACAAGCTCAGTGCAACCATTACCAAAGATAATGTCTGCCCCGAACTTAAGTCTGGGGCAACACAATTAGTTTTTGGTGATGGTAGCCATGACTCCCGCGTCGTTTTCATAGGTGAAGCACCTGGAAAAAAAGAGGATGAAATGGGTAAGCCATTCATAGGTGCATCCGGAAAATTACTCAACGAAATGCTTGAAAAAATAGGCCTTTCGAGAGAGGAAGTTTATATAACAAATATTGTTAAATACAGACCTCCCGAAAACCGTGATCCATCCAGGGAAGAAAAGAAAGCTTTCTTGCCCTATCTTAGGAAGCAGCTGGCCATAATTGAACCAAAGCTTGTCGTTACGCTAGGAAGACATAGTATGGATTGCTTCTTACCGGGTAAGAAGATTTCTGAAGCCCATGGTGTTCCTGAAACCGTAGATGGAATAAATTATTTACCTTTGTATCATCCAGCCGTAGCACTATATAACGGCTCGATGCGACAGACGTTAATGAATGATTTTCATAAAATCCCAGATTTAATTTAAAGAATCATAAAATTCAAATCATATAACTATAGAAAGGAAAATATGACAAACGATAAAAAAAATAATAGAGGATCATCCCGAGGAGCTGCAATAAGAGCTCAACGAAGAAACCAGGATGATGCCCAAAGAATAATAAACCAGTACGCATCCTCAAATGCGGCTGATGTAAAAAAACGAGCCAATTTCATTGACGATACTCCAGCTTTAAAAATTACCGCATTAGGCGGAATGGATGCTGGTGGATCGAAGAACATGATAGTTCTAGAGTATCTTAACGACGCTCTTGTGATTGACTGTGGAAATGAACTTGGAATTGATTTACCAGGTATTAATTACGCAATATGTGACATCACATACCTTGAATCAATTAAGAATAAGGTTAGGGGCTACGTAATAACCCATGGACACCTTGACCATATTGGGGGATTACCTCACATTGTGCCAAGAGTCCCAGCACCAATTTATGGATCTAAATTTACCATAGGTATGATTGCCAAGCATTTCGAAAACTTCGGCCAGCCAATGCCTGATGGTTTTGAGCTAAGAACCGTAGTACTAAATGAAGTTACTCACGAAAAACTAAAAGTAGGTCCATTCTTTTTGGAGCTAGTAAGAATAACTCACTCAATCCCAGGTAGTACCTGTGTGGTTGTGGATACTCCTGTTGGAAAAATAATCTGTACAGGTGACTATAGGCTAGATCCAAATCCACTTGATCACGAAAAATCTGATACCGACAGGTTAAAACAACTTGGAGATGAAGGCGTATTAGCACTTCTAAATGAATGTTTATGTGCATCTAGACCCGGACGTACGCCAAGTGAAAGCACAATTGAACCAACTTATAATGAACTATTTCAAAATGCTCCTGGAAGAGTCTTTGTGGCTGTTTTCTCAAGTAACATCAATAGAATTCAAATGCTTGTTAATGCTGCTGTAGCTCATGGACGAAAAATTGCTATGGACGGAAGAAGCATGATGGGTACCCTAGAAGTGGCCGTTAAACTCGGCATGATTAAGATTCCAAAAGGTACTTTCGTGCCAATTGCTAATGTTAATAGTATGAAAGATGACGAAGTGGTAGTTGTATGTACCGGAAGTCAGGGAGAGCCTAACTCAGCACTACAAAGGATGAGTATCGGCGATCATAAATATGTGAAATTAAAAGCCAACGATACAGTTGTACTAAGCTCTACTCCAATCCCTGAAAGTGGAAACGACAAGCTTATCTCAAGAATGGTTGATGAACTAAACATTAAGGGTGTATTTGTAAAAAGGCACGAAACTCATGAGGTCGATGGCTGTGGTCCTTTGCACGTTAGTGGACACTGTTCAATTGACGAATATATGGACATGATTGAAATGACAAGACCAAAATACCTAATCCCTATATATGGAACTTATACAGCTCAAAAATACCATAACGAAGCTGCAATTGAGAGGGGATTCCCAAGAGTTAATACTACTCATATCTTTAATGGAAAAACCATTAATCTAACCCAGGATAAAATGGTTACAGCCGGAGAAGTTCCTCATGGAACCATGCTAGTAGATCAGACTGGATCATTGGTTTCTAGTATCGTAATCAAAGACAGATTAATGCTAGCAGAAGAAGGATTGGTTGCCGTCGTACTTACTGTAGATAAAAAGAATGGTAACCTACTGACTAGTCCAGACATAATTTCTCGTGGCTTTATATATATGAGAGACAATGAAGATCTTATGAATAATCTAAGACAAGAACTAAGAAGAGCAGCACAACAAAGATTTAAACGAGTTGAGCTCGACAGGTTCAAGGTAGAACTTAAAGATTTCATTACTCACTTCTTGTTTGAAAATACTGGCAAGAGTCCAATCGTAATTCCAGTGGTTAATGTTATTGGAGGCAAGGGCGACATACAAAAGAATCACTCTAATGGTAATCCAAAAACCGCAGAGGAAATTGCAGACGAACAGCAAAAAAGATTCGCAATGATGCGCGAAAGATTACTAAATCAGGACGCTAGAGGCTAATTGGTTTTTAATCAATAAATAATTACCATGGAAAATTTTGAGAATCTAAACACTACAGGACTTACGAATGATTTAGCTAGTACGATTATTCGTATTTCGTTTGAATCAGATTATCCGAATCATGATCAGCAGATTGCTCAAGCTGAAGCCGCCGAAAAGCAAAATCTAATTGCTGCTATTTCTAGTCGCAATCTTGCTGATCCTGAAAAAGAATTAATCCAGGAGTTCAACCTAGAAGTTGGCAGAGAAGTGATTAAGCAGAGATCATCCAGACGAGGTAGAAAACAGGCGTATATAGTTAGGCGACAGAGCCGTCACTTTCGAAGAGGTGGCAGTTACTAAGGTCTAACACCACTAAAGTACTTATGCTATTGACAAGTTCGTATTTTGTTTATATAATAAGAGATAATTAATTTCCAAAATAAAATAACTATTTTTCGATTTTAACAGATAAATAAAATGTTATAATAATTGCAAATGGCTAAAAAGAAAAAACAAACAAGATCAAAAAAGAACCAACCCGCTGAAGGGGCAAATTTTTGGCCTCTAGCTGGCGGCATAATATTAATATTACTAGCTCTATTTGTTCTGCTTGGTGGCTTCGGCGGCGGCGGGCCATTGCCTAACGGGCTTTTCCATGGAGCTTACTGGGCATTTGGCTGGGCAGCTTATTACCTACCAGCAGTACTTGTTTACTGTGGTGTTATGAAATTTATAACAGAGGACAATAAAATTCCTCTCTCAAAACTAATGAGCATTCTTATATCGCTGATATCATTAACCACGTGGTTTTTCATTATAGGAGCTGTAAAAACTGATGGCGGTTGGATTTTGGGATACGGCGGAACTTTAGGTAAGTTAATCGGAAATGTTAGCTTAGTTGCGCTGACAAAAACACCAGCATCATTAGTATTCCTTTTACTAGCTATTTTATCCATGTTCTATGCTTTCGGCGTTTCACCAAAAGTTATTACTAAAATTGGTGACCTACTTAAGACCAAAGAAAAAGAACCCGATGCAGACTTATCTACACTTAAAACAAGCTCAACATTTAAGCTTAATGAAGGTGTGCCGGTAGAGCATAGCGCTCCAAAGCCAAGACTTTCAAGTTTCAAGAATGCTGCTCAAAAAGTGAACCCAGATGACAAACAGCAAGCTCTTACAATTGCGAGAGATCCAGAATGGAAATTTCCTTCAATTAGCTTGCTTGATCAAAATCAGGACAAGGCTGATGCTGGAGACGTAGCAGGTAATGCTCAGACAATTCAGGACACTCTAGCCAATTTCAATATTGAAGTTGAGATGGAAGGGGCTAATGTTGGTCCAAGAGTTACTCAGTTTACCCTTAAGCCATCAACTGGAGTTAAGCTGACCAAGATAGTCAATCTTGAAACAAACTTAGCTTTAGATCTAGCAGCACACTCAATAAGAATTGAAGCCCCAATCCCCGGCAAAAAAGCGGTTGGCGTTGAAGTGCCAAATATCAAACCGGCCATAGTAAGAGTTAGCTCATTACTGAAGTCACGTGAATGGACAGACATATCTAGCCCACTTGGCATGATTATTGGTCGAGACATTACTGGAGCACCAATTGTCTATGATTTAGCTAAAATGCCTCACTTATTAGTTGCTGGTCAAACTGGTTCAGGTAAGTCGGTTATGATTAATGACATCCTAACAAGCCTCCTCTACCACAATAGCCCAAGTGATTTGAAGCTAATCCTAGTTGACCCTAAGCAAGTAGAATTAGCTCCATATAATGACATTCCACATCTTCTAACACCTGTTATTAATGATCCAGAAAAATGTATTAGTGCACTTAAATGGGCGGTAGCAGAGATGGAAAGAAGACTGAAGGCGCTTGCTGAAGTTGGTCGACGAAATATTGGTGAATACAACGATCTCAAAAAAGAAGAAGGAATGCCTTACATCGTTATTGTTATCGATGAGCTTGCAGATCTTATGATGATGGCTGCTAGAGACGTAGAAGCCCTAATTGTCAGACTTGCGCAGAAAGCCAGGGCCGTCGGTATTCATTTAGTCTTAGCTACTCAAAGACCTTCAGTAGACGTTATAACTGGACTAATTAAGGCTAACGTTCCAGCTAGAATTGCCTTTACTGTGGCATCTCAAATAGATAGTCGAACAATTATTGATCAAATGGGTGCCGAGAAACTACTTGGTCAGGGTGATATGTTATTCCTAACTTCAGATATGCCTAAACCGAAACGTGTTCAGGCAGCATTTATCTCGGGCGATGAGACGGCTAAAGTTACAGATTTCATAAGATCTCAAAGACCTCCTCAATACGACGACGAAATTATTAGCCAACCAGTTCAGCTTAATGGTAAGGGTGGCATAGTTGCAGACTATGGCGCCAATGATGCTGATGATGAAATGTGGAAGGATGCATTGAGGGTTGTTATAGAAGGCAAAAAAGCCAGCACGAGTTTACTCCAAAGAAGATTAAGGATTGGTTACGGTAGAGCTGCTAGGCTCATAGAAACCATGGAGGAGCAGGGAATAATTGGTCCTGCAGATGGCCAGAGACCTCGTGAGGTACTCATAAGTAGCCTTGATGAAGTATTCGGTGGCGATAATGGATCCGGTGGAGCCGTAGAGCCTGCTGAGGCTGAAATAGACGAATCTTGACCAACAGGGGTGAGTACGCTATAATATGGATATTATTAACTCAGGCTTATAACTTAAGGTATATAGGCTTATTAACCAGAAGGAGAAAGACTCATGAATCAATACGAAATTGGATTACTTTTTGATCCGGGATTAGAAGTAGATATTGAAAAAGCTACCGGTATTGTAGAAAAGATTTTCAAAGACAATGGTGCCAAAATTTCCAAAGTGGATAATTGGGGCAAGAAAAAATTGGCTTACACAATCAAGAAGCAAGACCACGCTATTTACGTATTCTATACTCTAGAGATTCCAGCATTGTCAGTCATTAAGATTGAAAAAGTGCTAAACATCACCGAAGAAGTATTGCGTTTCATCATAGTTCGTCCAGATCTTAAGAAGATGGCTAGAGCTGAAGCTGCTCAGGCTGAACGAAAGAAGAAGCAAGCTGAACGTAGTGGAAGTGATTCTTCAAAAGAAGAAAAAACCACTGCAAAAAAGACCGACGATTCTAAATCAGATGTATAATAGGGCTTAAAGAGGAGAATTAATTATGGCGAAAAGTATTAACCAAGTAATGTTAATGGGTAACTTAACAAGAGATCCTGAACTTAGACAGATCCCAAGCGGACAATCTGTATGTAGTTTCAGCCTTGCGCTTAATAGAAGCTATAAAGATGCTAGTGGTGAGTGGAAAGAAGCAACTGACTATATAGATGTTGTAGCTTGGGCAAATCTCGGCGAAAGAGTTGCACAATATGTAACAAAAGGCCGTAGAGTATTGGTCCAAGGAAAACTTCAGAGTCGCAGCTGGGAACAGGATGGAGCTAAGCGAAGCAAAGTAGAAGTACTGGCGAGCGATGTAACATTTCTAGACTCTAGAGGTGGTCCAGAAGCAGAACCAAGAGATAATGATTCTCAAGGCGCTCCAGCAAGCAAGAAGCCTGCTAAGGAAGAAAGCGTAGTCATCGATGATATAGGTGACGAACCAATTAATTTAGACGATATACCATTTTAAGGAGATAGATAATGGCAAAGATTTTTAAACAACAGTCAGACTCAACATATTTTGAGTACAAAGATTACAAGAATTTACAAAGATTCATCGATATCTATGGACAGATTGAGTCAAGAAAAAAGACTGGCTTAACTGAAAGTCAGCAAAGACAACTTGCTAAAGCTATAAAGCGAGCAAGACACTTAGCACTATTACCATTTGTTGCTAATAACTAAATAGTTCAATAGGCAATCACAATGGCTTTAAGTAACACTGAATTGAAAAAAGGTACAGTCTTCCAGATGGATGGCGTGCCGTATAAAGTCATAGACTACTCTCAAAAAGTAGTTGGACGTGGCGGTTCTATTGTTAATGTTAAAATTAAAAGCTTAATTGATGGCAAGGTAATGGAAAAAACTGTTAAAGGCAGTGAATCTATCGAGAGAGCTGAAGTTAATAGCTTAAATGTTCAGTATTTATATAATGACGGAACAAAATTCTATTTCATGAATCTAGATAATTACGATCAATTCGAAGTACTAGCGGAAGATATAGAAGAGCAGGTTGACTATCTAAAAGAGGGCGATAAAGTTACCGCTCAATTCTTTAATGATCAGCTTATCGGTATTGAGCTACCAAAAACCATAGCTCTTGAAGTTACCTATGCTGAAAATGTTGTTAAGGGTGATACAACATCGAATGTACTCAAAGATGCTACCGTAGAGACAGGAAAGATTATTAAAGTTCCAGCTTTCGTTAAAACTGGTGATGTAATAAAAATAAATACCGAAACTGGATCTTACTTAGAAAGAGTTAAGTAGGGAACTGCTGCTCTTATGGCTGATCTAGAATATGTTGGTCGTGGCGGCCTTAAAATACAGAGCGTAGCTAACAAGCTAGGCCTTAATTTTAGAGATAAAATCGTACTGGATGTAGGTAGTTCAACAGGTGGATTTACAGACTTTGCTTTGCAGCATGGAGCTTCGAAGGTAATT
>Ga0194055_10002900_pt1 | contig 13437 bp, 10 predicted proteins | sample SepL449m_MetaG_FD_155482 | JGI IMG/M metagenome (GOLD analysis project Ga0194055, IMG submission 155482) | Anoxic zone freshwater microbial communities from boreal shield lake in IISD Experimental Lakes Area, Ontario, Canada - Sep2016-L442-9m | ecosystem: Environmental > Aquatic > Freshwater >... | reverse complement strand
GACCTGAGGCACCAAGCCCACGAGTTCGCCCCTGGTGACCGAGCAGCCGAACTCGGCCGACCCGGTGGCCACTTCGTCGAATACCTCGCTGAGCGTCACCTGGTGATGATCGACCACGTTGCAGCTGACCTGAGCCCCGCCGTCGACGGCCAGACCCAGGGTGCGCAGCCCGGGCCGCCGCAGGCGGGCCGCCAGCGACCGGGCCACCTCGGTCACATCGATGTGGCTTTCCGGCGCAGGGCCGCCAGCGACCCGGCCGGCGATCCACACGTTGTAGGCGATCAGCACGCGCCGAGCGCCGACCGCCGACGCGCCGGCTGTCGCATGCGGTGCAGTCGGGCCATTGTCAGGGGAGAGGGTGGAGAACGCGTGCCGACGGATGTCGGGGAGGCTGCGCTCGGGGCCGTAGAGGAAACAGGGGATGCCCAGTTCGCTACCGGCCCACGAGGCGAAGGAATCTCGGGCCGCGATGATCGCCTCCCACGGGGCGACCGAAGTGTCGGCCTGGTCCAACTGGACGAACGGGACCACGTCGACGGCACCGAGTCGAGGGTGGATGCCTCGGTGTTCCGTCAGGTCGATCGCACCCACGGCGGCTGCGGCCACACGACGGGCAGCAGAACTGACCTCGTGCAACGGGCCCCCGAGGGTGAGGACCGAACGGTGGTGCTCGGCATCAGAGTGGACGTCGAGCAGACATACCCCACCGGCTGCAGCCACCGCAGCGATGACCTCTGGGTCGCGCCCCTCGCTGATGTTGATGACGCACTCGGCCAACCCGTCGCCACCGAGTGCGTCCCCTCTGGCCACTGGCGACTCAGACCCCCGCGCCGACGACGCTCAGGCCGACCCGACGACGTCGCAGGATCCGGCGACGCTCGCGCTCACTTTTACCGCCCCAGACACCGTGATCGACGCGCTCGCTAAGCGCGTACTCGAGACAGGCATCGGCGACCGGGCACTCGGCGCAGATGCGCTGGGCTGCCTGCACGCCCACACCGTCACTGGGGAAGAAGATCGCCGGGGAGAGCTCCTTGCACTTACCGACTTCCATCCAATCCGTATCCATGGATCCTCCATGATCCTCGTGGTCGCCCCCAACCCCTTCGATCGCACTTGCGACCTCGAGAGCCCCTGGCTTCCGTTGCTCTTCCAGTGTCGCGCTACGAGTCGTGAAACGGTGCGGAAACCAGGCCTTCTGCAGGATTACTCACCCGATTCTTATCTACTACCTGGGCCTTCTTATGTTGGCCTCCGCTGATGGGTGCGAATCGGGTGCCCGAGGAGCTCTTGACGCCCGATCAGAACCCGGAAACCGGACCATACGAGGCCGTGGCCCAAGGTGCATCCGCCCAGCGGTAGGATCGCAGGACTGCCGTCCCAGGAGGAACCACTGCCATGACCCCGGTCACCGATGATCCGACCCTCCCCGAGGAGGATGCTGAACCGCAACCGCCGGTCGGCCACGTCCGGGTTGTCTACCTCGGCCCGGTCGCGCCCCATTGGGAGGTGCGCTCCGACTTCGGTGATCCCGCCCTGATCGAGGAGTTCCGTCGCCGTACCGACGCTCGCCTGGTGCTGTTGCCGCCTCACGACCCGCAGTACCGCCGCAACCGCGAGCGCGTCGTTCGTGACGCCGAGCGCGAAAACATCCTGATCGAGTGGGACCTCGGCCTGCCCGAAGATGAGCCGACACCGGTGGTGGCCTCCGCGTCGGCCGAGGTAACTGCCGCTGAGCCGGCGGCGGACGCCACGGCCTGAGTCGGACGCCCTGTCGCTAGTTGCCCTGTCGCTAGGTGGCTGGGCGCTAGGTGGCTGGGCGCTAGGTGGCTGGGCCATCCAGTGTGGGGAGGTCGATCCGCTCGAGCCATAGGCCGGGCGCATCGACCTCGGTGGGAGTAGGAAGGTTCTGTGCTGGGCTCCACAGGCGCCCCAGACTCTCCTCGCCAGCCCGCTCCACCACGCCGGCCACAAAGGCTCGGCCCCGATCGACCTGCGCCTGGTCCAAGTCGAGGCCGAACAGGGCCCCGGCTGCTTCTTCACCCTTGCCTCGTTCGGTCCGCCGCCGGTACCAGGCCTCGGCGAGTTGGGTGTGTGAGCCCACCAGCTTGGCTCCGACAAGTGTGGCGATGTGGTCGGCATAGGCGTCGACCACCACGGCCAGCGAGGTGAGCTGATCCGAGGTACGGCGGGACTCGGGGGTCAACAGATCCCCCAAGAGGGCCTCGGGATCCCCGAACATGCCCTGCAACGACTCGATATCCATGCCCATCCCCGGCATGGCTTCTGGGTCGCCCCCGGTCAGACCACGCATCTTGGCTGCCAGGTCTTGTTGGGCGGCGGCCTGTGACTCAGCCAGGGCCATCAAGAGCCCTTCGAAGTGGGCCCGCACCGCAGGCCTGGTCAGCACCGAGTTCGATGCGAGCTCACGGGCGCATACCCACAGAAGGGCCTCTTCTTCAGGAAGGCTCCAGTCGGTGGCGAACTCGGTGATGTTGCCAGTCACCAGGAGCAGCTCATCGGCTGGTGCCCACGGGAGCGCCAACGGATACTGCCCGAGTGTCCGTTGGGCCAGGTGGCCGACCACGGACCCGACCTGGAGTCCAAAGAACATTGGGCCGATGGCGCTGGCCCACTGGCCCAGCATGGCGGCCATAGCTCCGCCGGCATCACCTCCGCCGGCATCGTCGAGCGGGAAGAGATCATGGCCACCGGTCGCACTACCGGGTGCACCATTGGTGGTGTCGGGGGCCGGCGGCTTGGCCATCTCGGCCAAGACCGGGCGCCACGACTCGAGCGCTCGGATTGTCCAGTCGCCGCGGCCTACCGGCACGCAGGTGAGCCGCCGCCCGTCGGGGGTCACCGGCATTCCGGTGGCTTCGATCACATTGAGCTCGGCCACCCGCGACAGTTGCTCGACCTGGATCCGCTGGAGTGGCTCCACATTGGACTCGGCCACACCCCCGGTTGCCACGTTCAGGGCGAAGGCCCGGGTCATCTCCCACGAGTCGGGGCCGTTGGACCCCAGCATGTTCATCAGGTCCCCGAGCAAGGATTGGAACGGATTGCCCGGATCGCCGGGCTCTGGCGGTGCCATGCACCCATGGTACGGCCCTGGCAACCCTCCCTGTACGTCGCCGAAGTTAGCCCTGGCCGAGCACGACCGTGGTGCGCATCTTGGTGCCGTCACGGACGGCAGTTACCACCAGTTCGGCACCAGGAGGGTCTGCATAGAGATGGGTGGCCAGCTCGGCCACCGAGCGCACTACGTGTCCGGCTACGGCGACAATCCGGTCGCCCTGGACGAGCCCAGCTCGGGCGGCCGCACCTTCGCTCGCCACCGATTGGACCACGGCTCCAGACCCCGGTGCGTTGGGTGTCGAAGCTGTGGAATCTGCACCGTCCACTACGACTGCCTCGAGCGACCCGTGGTCAACCGAGCCCCGGGAGATGATCTGGCTGACGACGCCACGGACCAGGTCCGCCGGAAGAAAGTCGGCCGTGCGGGATGCCCCGGAGTCATCCACGGCGTCCAGGATGCCAGCGATGGCGCCAGAGCGGTTGATGAGCGGGCTGCCGAGCCCAGATGCGGCCAGCGGCACGGCCACCACCGTTTGGACGAACCCAATCCCCTTCCACGTGGCAGCTACCGCACCGATGGAGCGGACGACGCCGGCGTAGATGCGGGTGAGGGGCACCGCTCGCCGGGAGCCTCCGGCCTCGGAGGACATGGCCACGGCCAGTGATCCGACCGCTGGGACGTCCGAGGAGAAGTCGGCGGCGGGGAGGTCATCGTCAATATGCAAGACAGTGATCCCGGTCGGTGCGTCGTGGCCCATCACCGTGGCTTGGAGGCGTGAGCCATCTGGCTCCAACACCATGATCCGCTGCGCTCCGGCGATGGCGGATCGAAGCGCCACGATGAACCCGCCCGCTTCCACCACGACGCCGGTCCCAACCGATCTGCCCGACGGCTTCGTTACGAGCAGCGCCACCACAGAGTGGCGCGCAGTCTCCACCATCTGGTCCATGTGGGCGGTGCTGATCGACGCGTCCAGTCCCACTTCGGTGGTGGGCACCTTGATGAAGGCCATCCGCACCCCTGGTGCCGCACCACCTTCGTTCGTCGAGGCCACGACGATGCCGGTGGCGACCAACGCCAGTAGGACGAAGGCGGCGAGTCCGCCGATCACCCACCGGAAATTGTCGGTGCTGGGGGGTGCTACCGGGGGAGGTTCCCCGGCTCTGGTCGAGCCCGATCCGCCGGCCGCCCGCTCAGAGGGGTGGAGCCACAGCCGGTCATCGGGTGGCACCCAGCCCCGCATGGGGCCCTCATCACCCCGAGGGTTGTCGGGATGCGCGGCGAAACTGTCCTCGTCCTCACCCGTCACCTGTCGAACGATACCGACCCAGAGTCCGCAATGGAGGGCGCCTCGCAAGAGCGGTCCGAGGCGGGCTCCACCGCGCCGAACGGCTGACGCCCAGATGTTCCTTGGTCCGTCCTACGATGGGGGTGTGGCCCGGGACCTCGCTATCGACCTCGGGACCTCCAACACCCAGGTATTCGCCAAGGGGAGGGGGGTCATCTTGGAAGAGCCAACGGTGATCGCGCTCAACACTCGCACCCACGAGGTCCTAGCCGTGGGCGACGAGGCTCTCGAGCAGATCGGCCGGACACCCGGATACATCGTGGCCGTCCGCCCATTGCGGGAGGGGGCCATCACTGACTTCGACATCACCGAGCGAACCATTCAGCTGCTTCTGCGGCGGGCCGGACTCACCAAGATGAACCGCCCGCGTGTCTTGTTGTGCGTGCCCTCCGCCATCACCTCGGTCGAGCGCCGTGCCGTCAAGGAAGCGGCCCGGCGTGCCGGTGCCTCAGCCGCCCATCTCATTGAGCAGCCCATGGCAGCCGCCATCGGTGCCGGCCTCGAGGTCCACGAGCCGGTCGGCAGCATGGTGGTCGATGTCGGTGGCGGCACCACCGAGACTGCGGTCATTTCGCTCGGGGGGATCGTGGCCTATCGAGCCGTTCGGTGCGGGGGCTTCGATATGGACTCCGCCATCCAGGGCTATGTGCGCCAGAAGCACGGGATGGCCATCAGCGAGCGAACCGCCGAGGAGTTGAAGCTGGCCATCGGGTCGGCACTTCCCGACGACGAGGAGTTGCATGCTGAGGCTCGTGGTCGTGGGGTGACCACCGGTGAACCCCGGACCGTCGTCCTCACTTCCGACGAGATCCGCTACGCCTTGAGCGATCAGGTCGAACTGGTGGTGGATACCGTGCTGGGCTGCCTGTCCGATGCCCCTCCCGAACTAGCTCAGGACATCATCTACGAAGGAATCCACCTACTCGGTGGGGGAGCGCAGCTGCGCGGCCTGGCTCAACGGCTGGCCGAAGCCACCGATGTTCCGGTGCACCTGGTGGCGGACCCATTGCGATGCGTCGTCGAGGGAGCAGGCCAGTGCCTGGAATCGTTCGACAGCCTCCGGCCGATCTTCGCCGCCGCAGATTCCTAGGTTCGGCTGGTATCAGGGCGCTAGCCAGACCCGCGTCGGTGGCGATCTGCCCAGATGCCGTTCGCTCAATCGATAGCCAGCAGGTCCTCGGCTACCTGGCGGACCTGCCAGTCGCGGTCCTCGAGACACCGGTGCAGTGCCGCGTCGACATCGGGGCCGTCGAAGGCGGCGAGTGCGACCGCCGCCCGTCTCCGAATGGCCGGTTTGTCGTCGAGGGCGGCCAGGACTGCAGGCAGTCCGGAATCATCACCGATGGCCCCGAGCGCGGCGACGGCAGCTTCGCGGCACAGCGGGTCATCATGTCCGGAATCCGCGGCGGACATGCGGGCCAGCGCGAGCACCGCACCACGCTCCTCGCGCTCACCCATGGCCCAGGCGGTCATCTCCACCACCGAGGGATCGGGGTCGTCGAGGTGGTCCAGCAGATCGACCGCTCTTCGCGTGGCCGCCAGTTCGGCGGCCCGCCGGCGGACGGGCGCAGCGGGGTCGTCCAGCGCAGTTCGTAGGTCGCGGTCCTCGAGCGACCCGAGCCGATCGAGAGCCCCGAGGGCGGTGGACCGGACAGCGGGCTCGGGGTCGACCAGACCCGCTCGGGCCCGAGCCGTGTCGCCGACATGTCCAGCCGTGGCTACCGCTCGGCGGCGGTCGGTGACGGTTTCCTTCTCGGGTTCCGTGGCAGGCTGCACAGCACCACTATGACCGACGACGAGCAGCCAACCATCCCGACCTCCCCCGGAGACGGGGATACCCAGGCATTCGAGCCGGTTCCCACCACGGCACCACCGATAGCACCGCCACCGCTAACCGTGCATGAGGCGGCTTGGCCGCCGTCCGAGGACGGGATCACCCCGGGCCCGCTGCGCTCCGGGCCCGCTGGCCCGGACGCAGACCACCCGAAGCGTCCGGCACCAGCCCATGCCCGCCGCTATCGGATCTGGATCTGGTCGGTGGTGGGCGTCTTGCTGCTCGGGCTGCTGGTCGCATCGAGGATCAACCTCGACTACTACGCCATCCAGCCGGGATCGGCTACCTCGGTGCAGCAGTTCATCACCGTCCCTCCGGCCAAAGCCCACCGGGTGGCCCATCCACTCCTCTTGACCGACGTCCGTGAGGCCCGGGTCACCGCTCTGTCGTATCTCTTCTTCAAAATGCAGTCGGACACTGTGCTCTATCCGGTGCGTGCCGTCACCGGGGGCACCGCCCCCTCGGAACTCGACGAACAGGGTGCCCTCCAGATGTCCCAGGCCGAGACAGCGGCCAAGACGGCGGCCCTGCGACACCTGGGCTATCCGGTGCCAGGTACTCCGGTCGGTGCTGTCATCAGCGGGACCTTCGTCGGGACTCCGGCCTACGGCGTGTTGCACGTGGGCGATGTGGTGACCGCCCTGGACGGCGTGGCGACCCCTACGGCGCGTTCTCTGACGGAGGCGCTGGCCTCTCACCACACCGGTCAGACCGTGACGTTCACCGTGCGTAAGAAGGGGACCGGTCCGGCGGGACCGGTGGCGCTCACCTTGAAGCGGACCAAGGTCGAGGTGGGCGGGCAGAGCGTCTACCTCACTGTCGGTATCGAGCCCGAAGACCAGGTCGACTACGTCTATCCGTTCCCGGTCTCGATCGACGTAAAGGACATCGGCGGTCCTTCGGCCGGTCTGGCCATGACGCTCGGACTCATCGATACCCTCACCAGCGGCTCGCTGACCGGCGGGCACACGGTGGCTGCCACCGGCACCATGGATGCCTCCGGCGCTGTCGGGGACGTGGGCGGCGTGGCTCAGAAGACAGTGGCTGTGGAGAAGTCCGGCGCCTCTATCTTCCTGGTGCCGCCCGAAGAGTACAAGGCAGCCACGTTGAAGGATCGGCCAGGCCTGAAGGTCTATGCGGTCTCCACGCTCGACCAGGCGTTGCGTGTGCTCGGTGCCGCTGGTGGGCGCGTGCCGACCACGACGCTGACTGCTGCCCCCAGTGCTTTTGCAGGATGAGCCGATTGAGCGACGTGCAGTCGTAGGCTCTGGCCCATGCCCGAGGAACACCGCTTGACCATCACTTCTTCTTCCAACCTCGCCCCCGACGATGTGGCTCGGCACACGTTCGCTTCGGTCCGCCGAGGCTTCGACCCGACCGAGGTGCGGGCCTACCTGGAATCGATCGCCGAAGGGCTCCGGGCCCGGGCCGAGCGTGAGCGCGAGCTGCTGGCCGCACTGGCTGATGCCGAAGAGCGGGCGGCCAACCCGGTCATCGACGACAACATGCTGACCACCGCCGTTGGCAAGGAAACGGCTCGGGTCCTACAAAGCGCGCATGACGCCGGGTCCGAGATGCTGGCCAATGCCGAGGCCGAGGCGCAGCGCTTGGTGTCCGAGGCCACCCAGACGTCAGGGCAGATGCTGGCCGAGGCCACCGAAGTGTCCGAGACAGCCCAGACCCGGGCGGATGCGCTGTTGGCCGAACGGACCGCCGAGGCCGAGGCCGCGTCGACGACGTTGCAGGAACGCACGGAGCAGCAGGTCTCTGCTGCCCTCGACAAGGTGCGGGCCGATGCCGAGGAGATGACCGAGCGAGCACGGACCGAGGGTCGGGTCATGGTGGAGGAGGCGCAGCTGCTGCGGGCCCGGGTGCTGGCCGACCTCTCTCGACGGCGCAAGGTCCTGCACGCGCAGATCGAGCAGCTGCGGGCTGGCCGTGAGCGCCTGGCCGAGACGGTCAACGAGGTGCGCCAGTCGGTGGAGGCCATCGCTGGGGACCTGTTCCGGGCCGAGGACGAGGCGCGGCTGGCCGCTGAGGTCGCCGGACGTGAGGTGTCCAACCGCGGTGAAGAGGGCACCCTCGAAGAGATGGCCGCCCTACTGCTCGCCGAAGAGGCCGAAGTAGAGGCCGCCGAGATTACGGCGATCGAAGAAGTGGCCGTAGTGGCCGTAGTGGCCGACGGAGGAACCCCTGAAGAGGATTTCGAGGACGATAGGGCGGAGGCCCAGGCCGTTCCCGAAGCTGGTGTTGACGAAGAGGCTGGTGCGGCCGCACCACCGGTCGAGCAGGTCGATGCACTCTTCGCCAAGCTGCGGGCGGCTCAAGGGGACGACGAGTCTGGTCCGAGCGACGCGACCGAGGCAGGTTCGGAATCCGAGCCCGTGGCGCAGGACTCGCAGGACGACCCGGCTACGCAGGGAACAGGCGAAGCCAGCGACGCTGACGACGACGCTGACGACGACGCTGACGACGGGCCGCCGGAGACCCGCAACCCGCTGGTCGTGCAGCGCGACGAGCTCATGGCCCCCCTGGTTACTGGGCTGGCTCGTCGGATGAAGCGCATCCTCCAGGACAACCAGAACGACTTGTTGGACCAACTCCGAGCTAAGGGGACCTCGTGGTCACCGGCGCTGCTGCCGGACGAGAAAGAGCACCTCGACTCGGTGACGACCGCGGCCCTCCCTCTGCTCGAAGAGGCCTCCGAAGCCGGAGCCTCGTTCGCGGGCAAGCCCACAGGTAAGCCCACGGGTAAGCCCACGGGTAAGCCCACGGCCAAGTCGAAGAGCCGCCCCTCCGGCGACGCTCTGGTGGCCATCGCCCACGACCTGGCTGAGTCGGTGGTGGGTCCGCTGCGCAAGCGTCTCTTGGCTGGGGACGGTCTCGAGTCGGCCGAGGAGTCGAGCGTCACTGAACACGTCGGCTCGGCCTTCCGCGAGTGGAAGGGCGAGCGGATTGAGCGGCTGGCTGGGGATCACGTCTTGGCCGCCTTTTCGCTTGGGTCCCTGGCCGTGGCTGGCGCCGGGGGAACGAGTCTCGAGTGGGTGGCCGTCGCCCTCCCCGACGAGACCCCTTGCCCCGACTGTGAGGACAACGGGCTCAACGGTGCGCAGCCAGCGGGTGAGGAGTTTCCGACCGGACATCTGCATCCTCCTGCCCACCCCGGGTGTCGATGCTTACTTGCACCCGCCACGCCCTAGGCTGCATCCGTGCGCTCTCCCAGTGATCTGCCCGCGGCAACCAAGCCAGCGAGTCATCGCCGCCACCGGTGGGTGATCGCGGCAGCGGTCCTCTTGGTCGTCGTCTTTGCCTCGTTGCACACGTTCGCCACCTTCTATACCGACGCGCTGTGGTTCTCCTCGGTATCCCTCCACTCGGTCTGGACGAAGCTCTTCGAGTTGAAGGCCGGTCTGATGCTGGTGTTCAGCGCCATCTTCGCCGTCATGCTCCTGGTCAGTCTGCTGGTGGCCGAGCGTCTGGCTCCCAAGGGTCCGTCCATGGACGCGGAAGACGAGTTCGTCAAGCGCTACCGCGAGGTGACCGGCCCCTACGCCAGATGGCTGCGGGCCGGTGTAGTCGTGGTGCTTTCACTCATCGTCGGATCGCAAGCCATGGGGCAATGGCAGAACTGGCTGCTCTACCGCAACAGCACGCCTTTCCAGGCCACCGACCCCGAGTTCCATCGCAACGTCGCCTACTTCGTATTCACCCTTCCGTTCCAGCAGTTCCTCATCCACTGGACGCTGGTCGCCTTGGTGATGGTGCTGCTGGTCACCACGCTGAGCCACTACCTGAACGGCGGCATTCGCATGCAGGGCTCGCGCCCGAGGGTGCGCCCAGCGGTCAAGGCACACCTATCGGTCATCCTTGGACTGGTCGCGCTGACCAAGGCCGTGGGCTACTACCTGGCCCGCTTCAACCTCGATCTGTCGTCTAACGGCTACGTGCAGGGTGCCGGCTACACCGACGTGCACGCCCGGCTCCCTGCCCTCCAACTCCTGATCCTGGTGTCGCTGGCCGCCGCCGCCCTGCTGATCTACAACATCCGTCGCCAGGGCTGGGCACTGCCCATTCTGGGGGTCGGGCTGTGGTTCTTGGTGGCGCTGACTGCGGGCACGATCTACCCGGCCGCCGTCCAGGCCCTCAAAGTGAACCCGGCGCAGAACACGTTGGAGCGCCCATATATCCAGCGCAACATCGAGGCCACCCGGGCTGCCATGGGGATCACCCAAGTGACCAGCACCCCCTATGAAGCCTCCGCCACCCTGTCGGCGGCCCAGCTTTCGGCCAACAACGACACTCTGGCCAACGTGCGGCTGTGGGACCCGCTGCTGACGCAGCCCGCCTACAACAAGCTGCAGGACATCCGGTCGTACTACCAGTTCAACAACCTGGCCGTCGATCGCTATCCGGTCGACGGTGTGGAGACTCCCGCCGTAGTTGGCGTCCGTGAGGTTAACGACCAGGACCTGCCATCGTCATCGTGGGTCAACACCACGCTGCAGTACACCCACGGCTACGGGATGGTGGTGTCCCCGTCCAACGCGGCTACCAGCAACGGCGACCCCCAGTTCGCGGTGGGCGGTGTGCCTCCGGTCTCCACCAATGGCCTGCCGAGCGTGACTCAGCCATCGGTCTACTTCGGGCTCAGCAACGCTGGCTACGTAGTGGCCAACACCAAGCAGCCCGAGATCGACTATCAGCTCACCAACGGCACCAACATCGAGACCCACTACAAGGGCGACGGCGGAGTGCAGCTCTCCTCGTTCTTCAACCAGTTCCTGTTCGCGGTGCGGTTCAACGACATCAACCTCTTGATCTCCAGTCAGATCGACAACAACTCGAGGCTCATGTATGACCGGGGCGTGCAAGCTCGGGTGGCCAAGGCTGCTCCGTTCCTCAAACTGGACGCTGACCCGTACCCGGTGCTTCTCAACGGACACATTGACTGGGTCCAAGATGCTTACACGGCTTCCGCCAACTATCCCTATGCGCAGAACGCCGATACCGGAGCAGTGAACCCGGGTAGCGGATTGTCCGGCTCGTTCAACTACGTGCGCAACTCGGTCAAGGTGGTCATCGACGCTTACACCGGGAAGATGACCTTCTACGTGATGGATCCCAACGATCCGATCATCCAGACCTACGAAAAGGCGTTCCCTGGGATGTTCACCTCGGCCACCAAGATGAGCGGCGAGCTGCGCAGTCACCTCCGCTATCCCGAGGACATCTTTAACGTGCAGGCCACTGCATACGGCAAGTACCACATCGTCAAGGCTCAGAGTTTCTACAGCGCAGCCGATGCCTGGACCCTTTCCCCCGACCCAGGCTCAGGTCAGCCGGCCCAGGCCCTGGCCACCACCCAGACGGTCAACGCCCAAGGTCAGGTGGTCTCTACCGGCCAGTTGGTCCGCATGTCTCCGATTTATCAGATGATGCGCATTCCCGGTGAGGCGGAGCAGTCGTTCAACCTGCTCAACGCGTTCGTGCCGGTGTCGTCGGGCAGTCAGATCCAGACATTGTCCGGGTTCATGATCGCCGGATCCGACCCTGGCCACTACGGCCAACTGAAGATGTTCGTCACCCCTCGGGACAGCCCGGTCAACGGCCCGGCCATCGTGGCCGCCAAGATCGACGCCACCCCGTCGGTGTCTGGACAGATCTCTTTGCTGAACCAGAACGGTTCATCGGTACTGCTGGGCAATGTGCTGATGATCCCGGTGGCCAACTCGCTGCTCTACATTCAGCCGCTCTATGTGGAGTCGTCTCGGAACGCCTTCCCGGAGCTGCAGCGGGTGATCGCCGTCTACGGCAATCAGCCGGCGGCTATCGGCAACTCGCTGTCCGCGGCGCTGACGGCACTGTTCGCCGCGCCGGTCTCGACCTCTTCGTCCGGCGGTGGCGGTGGCGGCACGTCGACGGGTGCGCTGTCACCCCAGGCCCAGGCGCTGCTGGCCCAGGCTCAGGCCTCCTATCAGCAAGCCCAGACCGACCTGAAGGCCGGGAACCTGGGCGCCTATCAGACCAGTATCAGCGCCATGGAGACGAGTCTCCAAGCCGTCCAGGCCCTGACCGGTGGCCCGGTGGCCACATCGCCAACCACCACGACCACCAACCCGGGCTCGGCGGCCCTCGCCGGGCTGGGGAACTGAGCGCCGGGACACCGACCGGCGGCGGTCGCTGCGTATGATTCGCAGATGCCGTACGTCATCGACCCAGATCACGTTGAATCGGTCGTTCGCGGGCTCCTCGGAGCGATTGATGTGGACGGAGGTGCGACCGACGAGCAGTTGTCCGTCTTGTGGTCGATCACCGATCACTTGTGGAAGCGCCCAGACCTGAGCGATGCCGGTCTGCGCCCGCTCAACTCAGCCGACACTGCCCGCGAACTGATTGACGAGGGGGAGCGCCGACGATTCCATCTGATCATGGTGACCCTGGAGACGTGTCGCCATCCCTTTTCGGAGGCACAGGTGGCTCGGGCCGAGGAGTTCGCCGCCGCACTCAGTGTTGAAGAGGCGGACCTCGAGATCTTCCGGGACTGGGTCGATGGCGGAGTGGAGCGGGCCATGGGGGACTGGATGCGGTGCTTCGGCTCGTTGGTGGCCACCAACAGCGAGCCATCGCTGCTGGCTGCTTCAGATAGCGGCGACGGGACCGAGGGTGATGTGTGGGCACACCAGGAAGTGGACCCGGTGCTGCAGGCTCGGCTGGGCGAGTTCCACGGTCTGCCCGACGGCTCACTCGGCCACGCATACCTGGAGTTCTACCGTCGCAACGGAATCGATGTACCTGGCTCGAAAGAGGGCTCAGTCATGAGTGCCGTGTCAGTGAGTCACGACATGAACCACGTGATCGCCGGATACGAGCCCACGGGGCAGGGCGAGATCGCCCTGGGTGCGTTCCAGATGGCGATGCACGACTCCGAGGAGAACCTGATTCAGTTCCTGGGGAACTTGTTGATCCACGAGGCCGGGGTGCTGGACCCCGGGGGGTTCTCTCCCGTGTCGGCGTCGCTGCAGCGCCCAGGGGCCATCGAACTCTTGGGCGAGGCGTTCGACCGGGGAGCGCAGTGCCGGCGTGACTTCAGCCACACCGATCATCTGGCCATGGTGGCCTGGTCGCTCGACGAGGTCCGTGAAGAGTTCGGCGTCGTGCCAGTGACCGTCATTT
>Ga0194055_10002898_pt1 | contig 13448 bp, 12 predicted proteins | sample SepL449m_MetaG_FD_155482 | JGI IMG/M metagenome (GOLD analysis project Ga0194055, IMG submission 155482) | Anoxic zone freshwater microbial communities from boreal shield lake in IISD Experimental Lakes Area, Ontario, Canada - Sep2016-L442-9m | ecosystem: Environmental > Aquatic > Freshwater >... | reverse complement strand
ATGCAAGTGCATTTAGCCCCACTGATGCAATGCCGCTAAGTCGCTGGGCTAAGGCATTGATGATGATTCAGTCACTAACATCATTGCTTATGGTCGGATTAGTTATTGCACGAGCAGTCAATATTTTGCATTGATGTGAGATGAGAACTTCAGATACTTTTTGTATTTGTTCTCATTTTGCAGTGACCAGTTAAGCCGAGAATATGCTAACTAAATGGACTCGGTTTGCTGTTCGAAATCGTTTCGCCATTCTTGCAACATGGATCATTTTCGGAATCTGTGGGCTAACAGGCGCATCACAACTTAATGGATTATTGACCACTTCACTCACTGTGCCAGGTAGTCAATCCGCCCAGGCTGATGAAATATTGAGCAAGAGATTCCACGAAAATATTGAAGGTAGTTTTACAGTTCTATACAAGTTCAACAACGCGACAACATCTGAGATTGATGCTTTTAAAAACAAAATTGCACGTGCCGCATCTACTATTCCGACTGCGAAAATAACTCAATCTCGCGCATTGGGTGGTTATTTTTACGCCAACATCGGAACGCCTTTTAGCCTCACTCGTGCCGCTAGTTACACCGAGCCATTGCGTTCTGCGCTTATTCAACAAGGGTTATCTGGCGCCATGGTTACTGGACCACCTGCAATCAAGTCTGACGTTACGCCTGTCTTGTCATCTGATCTACGACGTGGAGAAATATTTGCCTTACTGCTTGCTTTACTGCTTTTGATTTTGATGCTCGGATTCTCTTGGGCGGTAGCGATTCCTTTTTTAATTGCCGGGGCGACTATTTCTCTCACTCTAGGAATTCTTTACTTGCTGGCGCATAAATTCTTGATGGTGCTCTACGTCCCAAATATCATTGAACTGATCGGACTTGGGTTAGCTATTGATTACTCCCTCTTAATTGTTCATCGATTCAGGCGAGAGCGAATGCAAAATTCAGGCCAGAGTATCGAGGATGCAATTGTTAAAACTATGCAGACTTCTGGACGCACTGTAGTTCTATCAGGTGCAAGTGTGGCGGTTGGTTTAACGGTTTTATTATTCATACCAGTTCCATTTATTAGATCACTCGGGACGGCAGGTGTCGTAGTTCCACTTGTTTCGATAATCTCCGCTCTCACGCTGCAACCGGCCTTGCTTGCAATTCTTGGCGACCACACTGGGGCATCCTTTGGATTCAAAGGGTTAATGGCTAGAAGAGATTTAACAACTGGCTTAATGTCAAAAATTGCTCTCTTCGTCATTCGAAAACCTGTGGCAGTTGCTTTGACATCAATTGCAACACTTGGACTTATTGCCAGTTCGCTTATGTGGTTACAAGTAACTCCAAGTTCGCTCACTTCTTTGCCAGCAAACCTTGAATCTTCCAAAGCACTCACAATGGTCACATCCCGTATCGGCCCGGGGATTATTACTCCTACACAAATAATTATTGACCTTGGTAGCCCAGGTCTTGCAAGAACTCCAGAAGTAAAGTTTGCGCGCTTAGCTCTGGCTCAAGAGATCTTGAAAAACCCTGAAGCATTTACAGTGGCAACTGATGAGTCCAGTGCATACGTTGATGAAACAGGACAATTCATTCGCCTATTTGTTATAGGTCAACATGCCCTTGGGGGAGAACAATCGAAAAACTTTGTTAATGAGCTCCGCACTCAGTACTTACCTGAAGCTAGTTTTGGTAAGAATTCTAAAATCTACCTTGCTGGTGCGCCAGCGCAGGGCCAAGATCTCCTCAATAAAATCGGTACAACTTTTCCTTGGATAATTCTCTTGATCTTGCTCATTACCTATCTCATTCTGCTTCGCGCATTTGGTTCCCTTTTCCTTCCTCTAAAAGCTATTTTGATGGATCTTCTTTCGATTGCCGTTGCATATGGTTCTATGGTTTTAGTTTTTAGATCCAGGATTGGTTCATCGCTATTGGGCACTTACCAACTCGATCAAATTGAGGCTTGGGTCTTGGTCTTTCTCTTTGTTGTCTTATTTGGACTTTCGATGGATTACGAAGTTTTCATTGTGAGTCGAATGAAGGAAGCAAGAGATCGCGGTGCAACTAATAATGAAGCGATAGTGGAAGGTTTATCCCACACCGGCGGCGTAGTGACATCAGCTGCAGTAATTCTTGTTGGCGCGCTCTCTGGATTAGTTTTTGGACATTTTGCTGGTTTACAAGAACTCGGTGTTGGTTTGAGCCTAGGAATTCTCATCGATGCAACAATCATTCGATGCTTACTTCTGCCCAGTGTGATGGTACTTCTTGGTAAATGGAATTGGTGGATGCCAAAATCAATGTCATCTTTTGTACAGAGTAAAGCCTCGCCTCTCGAAGATTGAGAGACGAGGCCTTAACCTCTAGCGGTCTTGACTTACAAATCTTGCATCAATTGGGGAATCACTTAACGATATTAATCGCAAAGTGGAATGCAGGTATTTGATAGCCAAGCGCTAGCCCCGGAAAGTCACGATCAAATGTCAGCACTGGTGCCATTCCATATGGCGTACTGGCAAATGAAGGTTGTTGTGTGTACAGCAACGGACGAAGATCAATAATATGCGTACCTATTCCGCCCACCGCTTTAAGGTGAACTACTAGATACCCATTGGAATTAAACCCGCATCCATAACCTATGTAGCTGTTGTCATACGTAACAGCCAATGTGTTATCAAATTGCGTCCAACCAACACCCTTGAGGCTGATCGTGAATTCATCGCCTTCTTTGAAAGTGTTTGCAGGCGTACCTGCGCCACCTTTAGCAAAGGCTTCGACTGAACCAGAAAGATCTGCCGTTGCAAGCCCCATTCCGATTACTTTGCCATCTTTGTCATAGAAAGGCATGATGCTTTCTTTAACGTAGAAAGTTGCTTGAGCCTCGATAGCATCACCTTGTTTTACCTGGATGACATGCCATCCACCTAGGTGATCAGGAATAGTAACTTCCTTGCTGATGGTGTTACTTGCAACATCCACTGTTGCTAATGGAATCGAGTTATAGACCCAACAAGTACCAGTGCAGTTAACTCGGTTGCCAACAACGGTTGCCCAGACGATTTGATGTGAACCCGTTGTTGAAAGACCCGTAACTGTAATTGTGGTCTTACTTCCTACCGGACCACTTTCAGATGAAAGTGCAGCAATAGCTTTTGTTGCAGGATCTAACCCCGCAGTTGAATACGTAGTTCTTTGAACAACTGAAGGAGTCACTTTCGCTGGCCATTGAATATAAGGAGTGAATGCACCGTTATCTTTTGTGATGGTGAAAATTCCGAATCCACTATTTGCATAAGGAACCGGAGATTGCATCACATTGAGATAAGAGAACGAAATCGCTTCATTGGCTTGGACATAATGTTTTCCGACTGAGCCCGATGCGATCACAACTGCTTTTGCAGTTCCACGAGTCCAACGTGCCATCATTTCGCCAGCAAAGTGGTTATCCCACAACAGCGCAGAACCTGCTGCGTAAAGCTTTGGTCCAAGTCCTGTGTACGTAATAGTTACGGGAGTACCCACTGGGCCACTCTTTGGACTCATAGTGAATCCCCGTGCAACTTGAATTCCCCCGTGCCCAACTCCCACTCCATCTTGAACAGCGTAGATGTCGTGAACGCCGCCCCAATCAGATGGAACTTTTGTCTTTAAAGTAAATGCACCTGTTGCATCCGTTGTCACAGTTGCCATATTGACGTAGTAATTAGATGTGCTTGTGCCCATGTAATTAACAGTGTTTGGTTGAATTTCTGCAACCCAACTGGCATCAGATGATGACCATGTCAGAGTCAGAGTTGTACTAGGTGTTAAGCCAACTCCTGAAACAACAATGGGATCTCCCACAATTGCTTGCGCAGGAAGAACACTTAAGTTCGCCATAGTGGCGGTAGTGGTGAATGTTGCTGCTTTAACTCCAGTAAATGGAAGTGCCGGAACATCTGGAATACCAGCAGGTGCAACAAGCGTGGTTGCTATAGGAGCATCTGCTCCCATTGCGGGAGTAACCATTGCAATGGGAAGGATTGAAGCCACTGCGATTCTTAGTACAAGTAATCTATTTGGTCGTCTTAACAAAACCTTTTTCATGATGAACCCTCATTCTCCGTAATCAACTAAGTATTTCTTAGTCTTTTGAGCACTCAATCTCTTTCCTTATTGTCCGAGCGCACTCTCTCCGTGTTTTGCGCTCGGACCATAAGAGTCCTAAATCAAGCTTTTGGAACCGCATACAGGGTGAGCTGTGATGCAGCAGTGAAGTTTGATTTCCATGTTCCGACAGCTCCAGCAATTGGGCTAGTGAGAATTTTTGTCCGGTAATAAGAGACATATTGATAGGAACTTTCTCCTGTTACTGGATCCTTAACAGTTGCACGCTTGCTCGCTAAGACTTTTACATTAGTTGTGTCTTTAGCAATCATGGTGACCTTGAAATTAATCAAGCCAAGAGTGCTGTAAAGACCAGGATCTGTTCCGGTCTTGAGAATGCCCGTCCAAAATGCAACGCCACTGTGATTTCCGTATGACATTGTGATTGGGCTAGCAACGCCCGCGACTTCAATAAATGCTTTTGCAGTATTGGATGAATCCATGACTGCTCCGCCTAGATCTGAGTTGTTGCCATAGACGCGAAACACAATTGTTTGACCAATGATGTATTCACTAGAAACGGTGCAGCCAACGCCAAACCGTGGTGCAAGTGCGCCTGTGGATCCGCTAGCAAGAACGGTGTCTACGAAGATATTAATAGGTGAAATAACACCCTGAACTGCTACGCCAACTTTGGCAGTAAATGGCACTGCATCAACGGATGCGAATCCCACCGCGTCCGTTGGAGTCAGTGTTGCAGTTAATGCCATCGCGCCACTGGCTTTTGGAAGCCATAAGCACTTCGCCACAAACGGTGGCGTTGTTGCTGTAGCAATTGCATCGCAACCAGTTATGCCTTCACCAGCAGCGGAAAATTTCACTGTGCCGGGTGTGCTCGCTGTTGCAACAATATTTACTGGATCGAGTCCAAATACTGCACTTCCTCCTGAAAGGACAAGTGTCGGAGTCGTAGCTGCCGATGCAGGTGCGCTCCCAATTACGGCACCGCCAACAAGTGCAAGTGCACTCACGACGATTCCTGATATTAGCTTTCTCATTTCCTTGCTCCTTCTTTTTGTAAGTACACGGATGTACTGAGAACTATTTGGTCGTGATGTTTCCAGCGATGGTCAAAGTAAGAGGACTGCTCTCCTTGAAACCAGCTGCTGTTGACTTGATGGAGAATGAACCGGTGACTTTAAGAGTTCCGGTTGCTCCTGCGTACTTGCCTGTTCCGCCAGTGATTACTGCATTGCCAGTTATTTCCACTGCGGTAGGTGCTTCGGCATCTTTTGCACAACCTTTGGAAGCGGTATCAAAGTTTGCTTTCAAAGTGTTGGTGCCATCGCTGATCGTTCCAGCGCCGTTAATCGAATCGCATTGGCTCGCAGGTGCAGATGAACCGCTTCCTGTTAATTGATCCAATCCGAAAATGTTTCCAGATCCTGTAGCAGTGACTGCAGTTGCCTGAACACTGCTATCACTCCAAAGCATTGCGATGGTCCCCTTGTAGGTTCCAGAAAATGCAAGTGCTCCGGCCTTAGCTGGTGCAGAGGATGGTGCTGGGGTTACTGGCTTGGTGGCGGTGGCAACAGGTTTCTTTGTCGACCATCCGACTGCGCACTTAGGATTTGCAGCGCTCACTTTCTTAACGGATGTTCCTTTGTAACAAGTGATCGTTTTTGTCGCCGCATGTGCCGAAGGGCTTAGCGCCACTACCAATGTAAAAGTAGCCAAAACAACTATCGCTTGCCCAACTTTTGATTTCTTATTGATTCTCATTTTCTCTCCCCGTCTCCCCCTGAGTTATCTCTTTCTGTACGAGAGAATTTTCCCATCGAAGAAAAAAGGCAGGTTGATTTCTCCTGGGGGTAGCACTTCTCGGTTTATTCGATAGGTCACTAAATACCTATAAATACGGAACTTTTTATTCCTTACATCACAAAATATGAGTCTCTAGAGTTGATTATTCCTTGTGTCACATACTTAAAGAACCCAAGAAAATTAGACGCGTTGACTCCATGCAGATTCAAGAGTGTTAACGAAAGCTTCCAATGGCTGTGCGCCAGAAATCCCAAATTTCATATCCACCACAAAGAATGGGACACCAGTTGCGCCGAGCTGCGACGCTAAATCGCGATCGGCAAGAACTTCATTTGTAAATTGATCTGAATTCAATAATTTCTTTACATCATCTGCTGGTATCCCAATAGATTGGGCAACAGCACAAAGATCTTCATGCGAAAAAAGTGGAAGGGATTTCTCAAAATAACTTGAATACATAGCTTCTAAGAGTTCATCCTGCTTGCCAATTGTTGCAGCCCAAAGCAGAACTCGGTGTGCATCGAAAGTGTTTCCAGAAAGTGAGTCATCAAGGTTGTAACAAAGACCCTCACCATCGGCAACAGCACATACATTTGCTTGCATTTCCTTGACCTGCTCAGGTGAGACACGATATTTCTCTGAAAGATGTTTTTTGGTCAATACGGTTTCTTTAGCATCTGGTTGCAACTGAAATGCACGGTGGCGAATGACTACATCTTCTTTATGGCCAAACTGTTCCAGCGCCTTTTCAAGTCTGCGCTTACCAATAAAGCACCAAGGGCAAACAACATCAGACCAGACATCAATAATCATTCCGCTAGCCTACAAGCAATAAAGATGAGTGACTTCGACTAATCTACCTATCGTGCTCGCCTTCGTTCCCGGATTCTTTACTGGGTTATCCCTGATAGTTGCAATTGGCGCACAGAATGCTTTTGTTATCAGACAAGGTTTAGCACGCCAATATGTCTTACTGGTTGTCATGATTTGCACTCTTTCAGATATTGCCCTTATCGCCCTGGGTGCAGGCGGCTTAGGAAGAATTGTTCAGTCGAACGCCTCATTCCTAGAAGTTATTCGATGGTTTGGTGTTGCTTATCTAACGTGGTTTGGAATCAAAACACTTCGTTCTGTTTTTAAGAAAGAAGTTCTTACAACTTCAGAGTATTCCTCTGTCTCAATAGGGAAAATCGTTCGGACAACCTTGGCGCTCACGTGGCTCAACCCCCATGTTTATCTAGATACCGTGATCTTGTTGGGTACCGTCTCTAACCAATTCAAAGAAAACCGATGGATTTTTTCTGCCGGTGCCATGCTCGCAAGCACTCTTTGGTTTGTAGCAATAGGTTTTGGAGCACAATCGGCAGCGCGATTTATGTCTCGCTCCATCTTTTGGAAAGTTCTTGATGGAGTAATTGCAGCCATCATGTTCTCCATTGCCATTCTTTTGGCTTTCTATAATTTTTAGTACTCGTTAGGACCTTTACCCTCAAATATCTTTGGAGCAGATTTTACAATTCTTGCCTCCATTGTTTTTTCCTGCTTCGCAGAAGAAAAGTGGAGAACATAAGCCCTCTTGCGACCTGGAGTGAGATCCTTAAAGGCAGTTGCAAGACCTGGGATTTTCTTCAACTTGACTTGAATATCTTTTGGAACCACCAAATTTGAAGTCTGCTTGAAGTCAACTTTCAAACCGGCCTCCTCAATTGCAATCGCCTGTGCAATATAAGCCTTAAGCACCTTCTTCAATGTACGAATCTGTGCAAGGCTTGTGAAACGGATCTGGCGACTAGATTGAACATTTTCGGTTTGTTGAATGAGTATCTGCTCTGGGTCTTTCATTAGCGCACCCTTAAAGAAAGCAATTGCGCAGTAGTGCTTAAAACCGTGAATCAAAATGACATTGCCATTGTTAAGCGTGTAACAGGGGTGGCCCCACTTTAAATCCTCTGTTAGCCCAGATGCCAAGGCAATCTTGCGTAACTCTACAAACTCATCGCGCCATTGGGTGGCTTTGCTTAAATAGATATCGACTTTGCGGTTCACGCGAGTAAGTCTACTCAATAACTATCTTCTAATTAACTTGAATCTAAGGAACTTATCTGACACTACTAGCCAAATTAGCGCAGGAACCAAATCAATGCTTCGCTTTGCGAACCATTTAAAGCCGTTAGTCAATAACCAACGAGCTTCATGATTGCGTGAAATTTCAAAATGAGTTGGAATCTTCTTGATTGAGCACCTTGGGAGAGAGAGCTGTCTGCGCACAAGATCTGCAATGTGTTGGTGCCCCTGAGCAGATGGATGCATGCGATCCACATGCCACATCTGTCTCTCATCCGCAATTCTTGTGTTCCATGTAGGTACGAAAATTGTTTGGCGCCCATCAGCCAATTGCGCAAGTATTTCATTGATAATGGCAACTCGTGGAGAAAGTATTATGCGAAGGGACATGGGTCCTGGCGCTGTTCTAATGGGGTCGGGTAATCCAAGAAGTATCACCACGGCATTGGACGCCGTTAGGCGTTTACTTACCGCAATAAGAGATTCCCGAATTTCTGAAGGGGAAAAATTACCGCGCAATACGTCATTGGAGCCAATACAGATAAGCACGAGGTTGGGTTGAAATGCAATCGCAGCATTTAATTGTTGCGAAAGTATATGGCGTGCACGAGCTCCATTTTTGGCAACATTGATAAATCTTTTGGCACAGAGATCGTGGGCTAGCCGACCTGCCCAACCTGCTCCAACTGATGGAATTGCATCACCATGGTCTCCAACGCCGAAAACGGAACTATCTCCCATTGCAATGATATGTAAATCTCTCTTATGGCGTAGAGCCAAAATAGGACTCAAGCTATCTTCACTATTAAGGGCTAAAGTGTTCATGTGCTTAACTCCAGTGAATAAAGATCAAGCAATATGTCTGCACTTCGCTCCCAAGAAAAAGTCTCTGCACGCGCGCGGGCGTGATTTCTTACATTCTCTCGATTTAAACCTATGAAATCCACGATGTGATCTCGCCATTTGTTTGCGTCTCTCGGGAGCGCGGCGCCGGAATCACGACAAATTATTTCCGAAATTGCCGCTTCTGAGCGACAGAGTACTGGCGTTCCTGACGCTAGAGACTCAAGTGCTGCAAGACCAAAAGTTTCAATTGGTCCCACCGCCAAGAACAAACTTGCTTGAGACATCATTCTTGCAAGTAACTCTTTATCCGAAACAAAACCTAACATCAAGATATTTAGTTTCTCTCTGTTAACCACCTTTGCAATTTTCTTTTCTAGTGGACCAGATCCTGCAATTATTATTGGAATATTCACATGATAATCAGAGAGTGCGCGCGCAATCGACAATAAGAAAAATGGATCCTTTTCTTTTGAAAGTCTGGTGCATGCAAATATAAATTGCTCTGGAAATCTGCCAATTCCGTTCGATTGAATAAATCGGTTCTTTGGGTCGAAGGCTTCAAGATCTACACCCAAGGGAACCGAAACAAGGTGTGATGATGGGGCATTACTTACTTGCATGCCTAGTTCAACAAACTCGCCCGCAGCATAATTTGTGGTTGCCACAATTCGGTCAACAGATTCGGAAGTGAAGCGGTTCCAATTACGAGTCAAAGATTTCTTAAATGGCACTACCTTGCCAAAAGCTCTCATCACCCCATCTACTCTTTCGTGGGCAAAAAAAATCGTGGGGACTTCTTTTCTTTTTGCCCATCTAGCTACCCGTAGAAGAGTCGTTCTATCGGATACTTCTAGTACATCTGGTCCGAAATTTTTAAGTAGTCCAATAACACTGCTTGTGTTGAGAATGATTCGATACCCACCCGAGAACGGTATTAGTGGAGACGCGACGGTAATCGTTTTTACGCTTCCTGATCGAGAATGACCATTCCTCTTACCCGGGACAACGAGTAAAACCTCATGCCCTCTGCTCGCATATTCTTTACTGAGTTCACGCATTGCCGTCTTAAGTCCACCGCTCTTGGGACCATACATATTCGCAATGTGAGCAATACGCGTCATGAAGCCTGACCTTCTAATACACGATCTGCAAGAGTGCTCTCGTAAATTTCAAAGAGTTCGGAGCACACCTTTGTCCATGTGCGGGTTTGAACTTGATGAAAGGCATTTTCGCTCATTGCATTCCGCAAAGCGTCGTTGCTAACTAGTTGCAATACTTTCATACGAATATCAAAGTTGTTTCCTGGTTTATAGAAAAGACCACTATATCCATCTTTAATTAAATCCCGTGGACCACCAATTTCTGGCGCAATTACTGGAAGTCCTGCTGCCATCGCTTCTTGAATTACTTGACAGAAAGTTTCATTTTCACCGGTTGTAATTAAGAGATCCATGGACGCTATGGCCTTACTCAGCTCCTCGCCCTTGAGATGACCCAAAAATAGTGCATCAGGTAACGACTTTTGAAGAGAAGTACGGGATGGCCCATCGCCAACAATAACCTGAACTACGTGCTTGCCGGTCATTCTTCCAATGTCATTTAGATACGAAAGTTTCTGCACTTGTTTTTCAGGAGCCAATCTGCCAACAAAGCCAACAACGCATGTATCTTCCTTTGCTCCCCATGACCTACGAGTTCGCTTTGACCTCCAACGTGGATTAAATTCTGCAAGATCTACTCCCCGGCCCCAGCGAGCAATTCGAGAGATTCCCAAATTCAATAAGTACGCTTCAGAATCCGTTGATGGAGCTAATGTAATTGTTGAACCATTGTGAATCTTTTTTAATCTCTTTTCCACTAAAACTTTTGCTGTAGTTAGTCCATAAAAATTGATAAAGCCCGAAACATCGGTCTGAAAATTTGCAATCACGGGGATGTTTAAAGAAATAGCAGCTTTTCTTACCTGCTCTCCCAAGAGAAATGGTGAAGCGAGATGCACGATGTCGGGATTAAATTCCTGAATCATGCGTTTTAATACGTTGGTTGCGACACCTGGAATATCTACTTGGGCAAATCTTTGAAGTGCCAACGCAGGCACTCGTCTAATGTCTACCCCGTCCAACGAAGTTGGTCCCTCGCCAGGGGCGACAACTAGAACTGCATGGCCATTCTTTTTGAGATAACGGACCGTGCGCAGTACTGAATTGGTGACACCATTGGTACGTGGGAGAAAGGATTCGGCCGAAATCAATACTCGCATGGGTACTTTATAGAGCAGCCAAAAAGCCTAATCCTTGACCTGAGGTTAATGTCGATTGAACTTAAGAAACTCTGGAGACAGGAAATGTTGCATGCCGTTCACTTTGTGTTTAACTAAATTCGCCACATTTTTCTGTGAATACTGCCACCATTTCAACTATGAAGGTGCCTGCTCGAATACCAAATCCGAGCGCAGCCTTCTTTGATCTAGATAACACTTTGATTGACGGTTCCTCGATTTATTACTTTGTCCGCGGGCTTGTTAAATCCGGAATGATTCAACGTCGCCAAGTGGCAAGGTTCGCCCTTGACAACTACCGCTTTCGTCATCGCAAAGAAGAGAGTATGACCGCAATGAGCTATGCAACTAAGAAGATTCTAAATCTTGCTCGCGGGCGTTCACAGAAATTGATTATTGAATTATGCGAAGAGATTGTTCAAGATTTCTTGCCTAAGAAACTTTTCCCGAACATGCAAAGACGTGTTGAAGAGCATCAAAGTATCGGTCATGATACCTGGATCATTTCTGCTGCACCGATAGAGATTGCTTCAATAGTTGCTTCGAAACTCAACATGTGTGGCGCTTTCGGAACATCTGGTGAAGTAATAAAAGGTCACTACTCCGGCGAACTTCCAGCAGGGGCAATGCACGGCATGAATAAAGCGCATGCAATACGGGAACTTGCTCGAGTTCGTTCCTACAATCTCGCGACCTCGTTTGCATACAGTGATTCTGCTAACGATTTACCCTTGCTTGTATCAGTTGGTAATCCGTTTATAGTGAATCCAAATAAGCAACTGCAAAATGTTGCTCTGAAAAATAGATGGCCAATATTGGTTAATTAATGATTATCTGGACCCATCGGGGCAATCCGGGCCCTGAAAATACTCTTGATGCATTTAAGCAAGCTTGGAAAGATGGAATTTGCCATTTCGAAACTGACATCCATGCAACAAGTGACGGTGTATTAGTACTCGCCCATGATTCGAATATTCGACGTTTAACGGGTGTTGATTTGGAAATACAAGAGATAACATTCAAAGATCTGCTCAATGAATCACTGTGTGGTCTCTACAAATGGTGCACTTTAGATGAATTAGTTCATGCCTTTCCTGCAGCCCAAATTTCAATAGATATTAAGAGTGATCCAACGCTAGATGCGTTTTTTCAATGGTTAAAGGGGCGAAAAATAGAGAATTTTGTGGTTGGCTCATTTTCGTCAAAACGAGTTGATGCAGTGCGTAAAAAATATCCATTGGTCAGGACGGCCCTAACTTCTCGAGAAGTACTCTTAATTCTCACTCGAATGCATTTCTTGATTGACTCACATTCTGCCAAGAGGTTTGCGATGATCCCAGTTAAGTCCCATGGCTTAAGAATCTTGACTAAACAATTCATTAAAGTGTGCAAGAGCAAAGAGATCGAAATCTTCGTGTGGACAGTCAACTCACTCGATGAGGCAATTTCACTCAAGGAACTGGGAATTTCTGGCGTTGTTACGGATAATTATCCGGTTTTGCTCTAGTGGGGAGGGTTGTTCTCCTACTTTTTGACCTTCCGTAGATCGAAGTCATTTCGGGAGATTGAATAAGGGCCCGATTGCTCAGGGCCCTTGCTCAGGGCCCTTGCTCAGAATCTTTCTGCCACCAGCTCCAGGTGAAGTAATTCTTGGCAGAGTTACCAGATTTTAACCTCACCGATAGTTGCGTTGAGCAACTTGCAAAAGTATGTCAGAGATAGTGGTTACGCAAAGTAATTAATCTGCATCACTCTCAAGGGCGAGCCTTGTTCAGTGTGTATAAATCTTTGCGGCAGAGCTAAATCCCGTGAATTGAGACTTATCTGTTTTACCGGGCAATTTCTCCACTTTCATATTTCCATCAGATTGCACTTGAAGAGCAAGTAGCCCAACAACATTACCGTTGGAGTAAAGAACGTATCCCTTGGTTGGTTCTGAACGACTTACTTCTGCTCCAGCAGGAGTTCGGAAAGTGAAATCGATTAACTCAACGACAATAATTCCAGAGGAAGCAGTTATCGAAGTTCCCGTAACGGCTGAATTCTTCGAGATGAATTGACATGGGCAACCTTCCCAGTCTCCGATGCTAAACACTGTGGAGTTGCGATCAACAGCGTCAGGTGCAATCGCTAAGTGCGTGTCCCAATATCCATGTGCAATCTTTCCGTGGTTGTCGTAAGCGGCACCCTGATTGCCTAAACCTCTAAAACCGTTGGTATTCTCCACAAACCAGTTTCCTTGCGCCGTACCTTTCTTATCCCAATCAATCTTTCCGCCAATTGGGGAAGCTGTTGATAGGAATTTAGCCTCATATGCACCCCTTAGATTGTTAGGCAGGTACTGGAG
>Ga0194055_10002896_pt1 | contig 13451 bp, 15 predicted proteins | sample SepL449m_MetaG_FD_155482 | JGI IMG/M metagenome (GOLD analysis project Ga0194055, IMG submission 155482) | Anoxic zone freshwater microbial communities from boreal shield lake in IISD Experimental Lakes Area, Ontario, Canada - Sep2016-L442-9m | ecosystem: Environmental > Aquatic > Freshwater >... | reverse complement strand
GCACTAAACGGACTATTAGATATTCAACTTGCGGTCACGAATCCGCAAGAGCTCTTCGACTTCTGGTTGGAGCACGGAATGAGCGCGACTGCAGATGGCGTGCTTGGCACTCCTGACCGTCCAGTGCAGATGCAAGTAAAGGAAGGCACACATCGCCACTTGTCCTCCATGCATCTCAGTTGTGACACGGAAGTCGACATTGCTGCGATCACAAAGCGTTTAGCTGATGCCGGAATTGCATCTACTGGTGACAGCACCACAGTGCGCTGCACCGACCCAATCTTTGGTCACTCGATTGTGATTGATGTTGGTTCGCCACATTCTTTGACGCCAACTCAGACGCGTGCCTTCAATGGCCCTGGCGAACGTACGCGCGTTAATACTCGCGCTGATGCTGTGTTGCATACAGAGATGCCGGTAATTCGTCGTGTTGGCCACGTTGTTCTCGGAACGCCGTTTCTTGCTGAAGCTGTTGATTTCTATTCCAACGTTTTGGGCTACCGCATCTCAGACCAAATCATGAAGGGTTTCGCAACGTTCATGCGTGTTGAATCAGATCATCACAACTTGATGATTCAGCCTGGCCCTACTTCGTATCTCAATCACTACGCAGTAGAGGTAGATGACATTGATGCAGTGGGTCTTGCTGGTTCAAACGTGCTGAAAGACGAACGAGTCTCCAGCATTATTGGCGTTGGTCGTCACAATCTCGGAGCCAATGTGTTCTGGTATTTGCGTGATCCATCAGCAAACATGTTTGAGTTCTTCTCTGACATGGACCAAATAGTTGATGAGGAATTGTGGGATCGCGTGCATCGTCGTCTCGACTGGGAAGGTGAAGATGGTCCATCTGGTTTCTCCGTATGGGGACCAACGGACCCGCCAGAAGAATTCTTCAATCCGTCCGACCTTCCTTCTATTGCAGCTGCTCGCGAAGCAAGCGGATTGATGTAACGCAATGGATCTGGGAATTAAAGGGAAATGGGCCATACTCGCTGGCTCTAGTAGAGGACTCGGACGTGCATGTGCAGAAAGCATTGCGCGCGAAGGAGTCAACGTTGTTATTAATGGTCGCAATCAAGCAGATGTTGATACTGCAGTTGCAGAACTGACATCTCGTTATGGCGTTACAGCAGTTGGAGTTGTGGGCGATTCTGCAACGTCGAGTGTGCAAGATGAACTCATAGCTGCATGTCCGACGCCAGACATCCTGTTGCTAAACGGTCAAGGACCATCGCCAAAGAGTTTCCTGGATATTGAAATAGATGATTGGAATGCCGCAGTGCTGCAATCACTAACAGGGCCTTTGGGTCTAGTGCAGCGAGTAGTGCCTGGCATGAGAGAGCGCGGGTTTGGTCGCATTGTTGCTGTTAGTTCCGCAATGGTGAAATCACCCAACTCATTCATGAGTTTGTCGCACGGAACACGTCTGGGTCTCACAGGAGTCTTGAAGGGTTTGTCGAAAGACCTAGCGAAATTCAACATCACTGTGAACCAGTTGTTGCCTGAACGATTTGATACTGCACGTCAAGAACAAATGGCGCACGTAGCAATGAAGATGCTTGGCATCACATACGAAGAGGCACGGGCACAACAGATTGCATCTATCAAGGCAGGACGTCTTGGTCGTCCAGATGAATTTGGTGATGCGTTTGCATTTCTTTGTGCGGCACAAGCCGGATATATCAGTGGTCAAAATCTGCAACTTGATGGTGGCAGTTACGAAGGAGTTTTCTAATGACAATGACATCATCACGCGCAGGCAGTCACGTGGCCCGTCCAATCGAACAATTGGTCAGTGAAATCTCTGCGTTGCATTCGCAATTCGATGCAACTGCAGCAGAGTCTGAAGAAATAGGCGATGCGCCACCAGCCTTAGTGGATCTCATGCGTCAGATTCGCGTGCCCATGATTAAGGCGCCTCTTGAAGCCGGCGGCGATCGGCTGTTGTTAGCTGACCAGTGTCGCTATTTCACCGCACTGAGTTATTCAAACGCAACGGCCGCATGGACTGGTTTCAACCATGCAGGTGCTGCAGCTGCTGCAGGGTCACGCCTTAGTGATGAGGGCGTTGAATTGCTATTTGGCACAGATTCGTCGCCCTTTCTTGCAGCCGTGGCGTTACCGACCGGAACATTTACTCGTGTAGACGGCGGAGTGCTTGTGAACGGAACTTGGAATTATGCAAGTGGTGTTCGCCACGCGGATTGGGCCATGTTGACTGCAATCGAAGCATCAGATCAGCCATCTGTAACCCTGGCGGTCATTCGTACAGCAGATGCCACAGTGCACGGTGACTGGAATGTCATGGCGCTGAAGGGAACTGGCAGTGTCTCAATCACAGCGAAAGATGTGTTTGTTCCGACGGCGCTAACGGTTGACCCAATGGAACCACCGAAACGTGGCGGTGCCATATACGGATTGAACTACACGGTTTTTGTTGCTGGTGAGAACCTTGGCTTCACTTTTGGAACATGTCAGAGATTCATTGATGAACTCGTTGTGTATGCGCGCAGTAAATCACGCGGGTTTGATGGTCGCCTTGCTGATCGTGGTGCGTTTCAATATGAACTCGGTCGCAGTGCGCAACAACTTAAGGCTGTGCAGGCCCATGCGCTTGCCACGCTGGCAGAAGTTGATGAAGTAATGGAAAATGGCGGCGAGTTCAATGCACGACATGAAGCTGGCGTTACTGCCATGACCGCATATTGCACAGAGACTGCAGTAACTGCAATTTCACGCCTCATGAGTTTCGCTGGTGCAGGTGCTTTGTTCAATACGAGCCCATTACAGCGATGCTTTAGAGATGCACAAGGTTCAGCACAACACCTCGTTGCATCGAACCAGTCGCTCGATAAATACGGCGCTGTGCTGCTAGCCGACGCGTAGTAATGAAAATTGCAATTGTTGGCGGGGGAATTGGTGGACTAACCACGGCTCTTTCACTTTCGCAGAATGCACACGACATCACTGTCTTTGAACGTTCGGCGGGCATCAGAGAAATCGGCGCTGGTGTACAGATCAGTCCCAACGCCGGAAGGCTCCTGTATTCACTTGGCCTGGGTGCGGCGTATTCAGAAATTTCGGTGAATCCACATCGAGTAGTACTTCGGCGTTGGGAAGATGACTCCATTATTCGTGCCACTGATCTTGATGAAGGCTTCTTGTCTCAACATCAAGTGCCATTGGCAAACGTGGCGCGTAATGAATTGGTAGAAATCCTTGGAGATGCAGTTGCTGCTCGCACAAATGTGACATTGAAATTCTCAACACATGTGGTCTCAGTGGAACCAGGCGATTCAACATCAGTTGTTCTCTTCTCAGATGGTTCCTCGCAGTCGTTTGACATTGTGATTGGCGCTGACGGCATTCATTCTGTAGTGCGGCCGTGTGTTGGTGGCATTGATAAGCCCCGTTTCAGTGGTTCAGCGGCATATCGCGCATTAGTTCCGCGCAGTGCTGTTGAAGATCTGCCGATTGATGTAACTAATCGCATGGGGCCAGACCGACATGTCGTGAGTTATTTCATTGGTCGCAATCGCAGTCACCTCAACCTTGTTTGCATCTCACCGGAGGATTCCTGGGAAACCGAATCATGGACTGAACAAGGAACCATGGATGATTTGTATTCACGCTTTGAAGGATGGTCTCCGGAATTTCTCTCGCTGCTTGGACGAGTTGAGGAACCATTATTTCGGTGGGCACTGTATGACCGCGAACCATTGGAGCAGTGGGGAATAGGTACAACCACATTGTTGGGCGATGCATGTCACCCGATGCTTCCGTTCATGGCGCAAGGTTCGTGCCAGGCAATAGAAGATGCCATAGTTCTCGCGCGCTGTCTTTCAGATGTCAATACCAATGAGGCAGCTAGTGCACTGCGCCGATACGAAGATGTACGTCAGGGCCGTACGGCCCAGGTACAAACTTCGTCGGTGATGAATAGAGATCTTTTCCATATGGTTGATGGCCAAGAACAAAGAGATCGCGACATGATTTTCTCGATCAGCCCACCGGGAATGTCAATTCTCGATTGGGTGTATGAGTACGACGCGCTCACAGTCGCTGTTTAGTTAAACGGCGGGAAAAAGTTGCGAGACCCATCCAAATGGGCTCACTTCCGAACTTCACATCTTCTTCGTCATCAAGTTCGCCGTATCGACGAAACGCTTGGCCACCAGTCATGCCGTCGACTCCGAAACCATCAAAAGTAACTGAAACTGAAATAGATGTTACTAAAGATGCAATTCAGATTCTCGGTGGTTAGGACTACACACGTGGATATCCAGTCGGGCAGTGGCAAAGGATAACGCCATCTTTGAGGGCACCTCAGAGATTCAGTAGTTAGTGATTGGCCGTGGGATATCTGCCTGCGAATAGAATAAAACCTCACATAACAGTTTGTTAGGACTTGAATAACTTCAGGACTGCTGTTCTTGACAACTGGCTTGTAAGAAATCAAACAACGAAACAGGGATGGTCATCTGTTTCCGTACCTATGATATTATTTTTTATATGAAGATTTCGATCTGCACGCCGACGTATAGGACAAATCCTGACGTATTGTCCAGGACTTGGGCATCCCTTAAAGCTCAGACTTACAAGGATTGGGAATGGATTATCTGGGACGATACCGATAATGGTGATGGGGTATGGAGACAAATTTATGGTTTTGCATCTGATGAACGTTTCAAAATCATCGCTCATCGATCTCACGTCCATTCCGGCAATATCGGAAGATTGAAACGTCAACTTATGATGGTCGCAGAAGGTGAAATTCTTTTAGAACTTGATCATGACGATGAATTGACTACAGATTGTCTTGAATTGGTTGCCAAAAAGTTTGAAGATCCTGAGGTTGGATTTGTATATTCCGATTGGTGCGAAATACTGGAAAATGGATTATCGGGGAGATACCCCACTGGTTGGGCTTTTGGGTATGGCTCAGATTACTGGTCGTACGAACACGGTGTTTGGGTGATGTCGGCTCCAAATCTGAATGCCATAACAATGAAGAACATTGTTTCAGCGCCGAATCACGTGCGTTGCTGGAGATCGTCTGTGTATCGAGAATTGAATGGTCACGACCCTAAATATACTGTGGCTGACGATTTCGATTTGTGTGTACGAACATTTCTAATGACAAAAATGGCACACATTCCACAGATGTTATATCGCCAACATATAGGTCCAACTACAACACAAAGAGTAAAGAATCAATTAATAAAGGCTCATGTTCAGGAAATTGCTCAAGAATATGGTGATGCTATCGATGAGCGATGTGCCAGTCTTGGAATTAAGTTGTGAGTGGTTGGCGAAACTAATTGTCCGTCAGGAAAACTACTTCGCCTAGCGACATTTACTTCGGATTAATAGGTTCACCTCCACACTTCGCATCTTCCTGGTCGTTATATTCGCCATTGCCACGGAAGGTTTGGCCGCCGGCGATGCCTTCGACACCAAACCGCTTCATTGATACCACCGGTCGCAGTTTTTAATCTCGCCAGAGAATGTAAATGGACCTGTACAGCCCATCAGCACGGTGGGGCCAATCTATACAACGGGAAAAAGTTGCGAGAGCTCGACTAAGCGACTGTCAAGCAACGCTGCGTGGCGCACTTTGGCAATCTCGCGGTACTTCGCATTATCCAACTTGTCGATGAAATGCTGGCGAGTGGGGTAGCGCACAAGAATCGCAAGGTCCCAATCTTCGTCCCCGATGACGGTGTTCTTTGGTAGCCCCATCCAAATTGGCTCGCTTCCGAACTTTACATCTTCTTCGTCGTTGAGTTCGCCGTAGCGGCGAAATGCTTGGCCGCCCGTCATGCCGTCGACACCAAAGCCATCGAGGGCCACGTCTCGGAATTTCAACAAGTTCAACATGACGATTGATTCGTTTGGGTCAAGTGTGCGCATTGCATCAATGGCTGCATCGTTTGCTTCGATATGGGGCATATATAGAGAATAGTCAGTAACTCTTACATGTCCTGTAGCGCATAGACTTTCTGAGAACCAAGGGGGTTGTATGAACGGTGACCAAATGATGAGGGCGCACTCCGCCACTCTTCCTGCTCCACATTTTGATAATCCTGCGTGGGTGACCCCAGTTGCATTGTCTAATGCGCGGGTCGCCATTGTCACGTCGGCAGCGTTGTATGCCGTTGGCGATGAAGCCTTCTCGGCCGGCGACACTGGCTATCGGTTGATTGATCGTGAACGTCGTGATCTTGTTCTCGGACATTGGAGTCCGAACTTTGATCAGATGGGCGTGAAGATGGATCTCAATGTTGTGTTTCCAATTGATCGTCTTGAAGAATTAGCTGCACAAGGAATCATTGGTTCTGTTGCACCGCGACACGTTTCTTTTGCTGGAAACCAACCAGACGATGTTTCGACAATTCGTTTGGATACTGGCCCGTCAGCAGCTGCGCAACTTCGCCAAGATGGCGTTGATGTCGTCATCTTGACTCCTGTTTGACCTCTTTGTACGCGCACCGTGAGTGTGCTTGCGCATATATTTGAAGCTGCAGGAATTGCAACTGTTGTATTGTCTTCCGTACGTGAGGTCGCTCAAAAAGTTGCTCCACCACGTGCATTGCATTGTGAGTTTCCACTCGGCCGACCATTAGGAATTCCCAATGATGTTGAGTTTCAGATGGATGTATTGAGTCGAGCTTTTGCTCTTCTGAATGAGTCTTCAGGGCCAGTCTTAGTCGATCATCCTGTTGTGATTGAAGCAGATGAACAGCCAGTTTCTTGCGCAATTCCGCCACGGTTCGATGCGTCGCTTCCCCCGTGTGTTGATGAGGCTCGCGGCCTAAAACGGGCCTATAACCGGGCGCTAGAACGCAGGGGTGTTACTTCAGTTGGTCGTTGCATCACTGCAGATGAAGTACCGAATGCGTTGGCCGTTCTTCATGCAATTGCGAACGGACAGGATTGGTCAACTACAGAGATTCCCGGCGGAAACATCATGGCGTTGTGTCATGACATTCGTACGTACTACGAAGAAGCTGCACTTGAATTAATTGATGGACCAGCACCTGGCGGACGAGCCATGGAGAATTGGTTTTTCGAAACAACAGACGCTGGTGCAACTGTTTTGAATGCACGCACTGCAATGAAAGATGCTGGTGCAAAGTTTCCTGTTTGGTTTTACATGGCACCTGGTAATCGCTGAGCGTTGATTATGTGGGGCGTGGGTCGCGCCACATGGTCCATAACGTGGGGCAACCATCGTCACTGATCTCTTCAAGCACAGAGAATCCAAAGCGTTCGTAGAAGGGAAGATTCTCGGGTTTTTGAGTCTCTAGGTATGCCGGCATATGAGTTGCATCACATATTTCTAAACGATGAGTCAGTAGCGCACCGCCAAGACCTTTGCCTTGGAACGCAGGGTCAACTCCTAATAGACCCAAATACCAATGTGGTTCTTTCGGGTGCTTCTTTGCCATTGCGTCGAGAAGTTTGATTCCTTTTAAGCGATTGCGACCCGTGAGTAGACCACGTGCGGAACGAAGTGATACGCGGAGCTCCTGTCGCCACGGGCGTGGTGCGTCACCTGGCGCAAGCCACGATGCAGATGCAACAACGCGACCATTACGGACGATGACTTCAACAATTCCGTGTTGTACCGCATCGCGCATGACAGCAGTTGCATAGTTAGGAAGCATGACGTGTTCGTGAACAGCATTACGTGCGAAGAATCCGAACATAGGATCTGGCCAAAAAGCTCTGCTGGTCGCAGCGACAGAAGTGTGAAAATCTTCTTTTGCTAGCACTGTTATTTCGATTTTATTTTTGAATTGTTCTGAATCCATAAAAATAATTTATCACAATGAAAGGTGCGCCTATCACATGAACAATTCGTTATGTGTACTCAATTACAACTCGTTTAGTCAATAGATACGGGCATAAATAACCATACCTAACTTCCTGGTGTGACATGCGGGAACTGTTATCAACTCGATCAACAGACATAAGGTGAACACGTAGGCACATTGAAGTGCCTACATAGAAGAGGTAAATATTATGCGTCGTTCAATTATGGCTAGTTCCATCGGAATGATTTTTCTAGCGAGTGTTGTCGCAGGATGTGGTGGTAGCTCATCCTCGTCAAAAACAACAGTTGCTAATGGTGGAGATATAACAGTCCCACTGTCCACCGGAACAGAAATTGCGGTAAAAGCAGCAGATACATCAGCAACGACCCAGACCCTGGTAGCAACTCCGTTAACTGCGCCCGTAGGTGATGTCACTTTTACTCTTACTAATGCTGGAACAAAAACTCACGAGATGATCATTCTTAAAACTGAAGATGCAATAGACAAGCTTGTGATTGGTGCAGATAATAAAGTCAGTGAAGCTGCTTCAGTCGGTGAAATTAGTGAAACTCCAGCTGGAAAAGTTGTTACAAAGACTTTCACTCTTGCTGCGGGCAATTACATCTTGGTGTGCAACATTGAGAAGCATTACGCACAAGGAATGCGCACTGCATTTGTAGTGAAGTGACGAGTAAAAGAGTCATGGGTTGGCCCAAGGCCAGTTGCTATGGGACACTCATGGTGCTCACAGCATTTCTGGCACTCGTTGAGGTGCCAGATCTGCTGTTGTCTTCGCTGACTGGGATGTCGCGTGGTAACCGCGTGTATATCGTGACCGCTTGGTTTGTTCTCGCACTTGCAGGAATCATGTGGTGTCTACGCAGAATTCAGCAACGCTGGATGAATTAAGTGAAGACTCCAAAAATTCCCGACTCCAAATGGATGTGGGAAAACGAACCGTGTCGAGCAGCATGTCCGGTTCATACTGATGCCGGTGCTTATGTCACTGCTATCGCAAATGGACTATTTGAAGATGCGTACAGAATTGCACGTGAACCAAATCCGTTTCCATCAATTTGTGGGCGCGTGTGTGCAGCTCCATGCGAAACATCGTGTCGTCGGGGAAGTATTGATTCGCCCATTTCTATTCGTGCTCTCAAACGATTCGTCACAGAGAAATTTGGTATCGAAAGTATGGGTGGAACTGCTCTATGGCACGAAGCGCACGGCCCAATTCCGACAGAGTCTCGTGGTTCCATAGGAATCATTGGGGGAGGTGTGGGCGGCCTCTCTGCCGCTCACGACCTCCGACGTCTTGGTTACAGCGTGACCGTGTACGAAGCCGGAGCATTGCTCGGTGGCATGGCGGTCTACGGCATTCCGGAATACAGACTTCCTCGAGAACTCATTGCCCAGGAGATAGCCGCCATTATCGAAATGGGAGTTGATGTTGAATTGAACTGTCGTGTGGGTGTGGACGTATTGATGTCAGACCTCATCGAAAAACATGACGCCATGTTTGTATGCGCAGGTACTTGGCAAGCGCGTGGACTTGATATCCCTGGGGCTAATACAGACGGAGTTTTCAAGGCTGTTGAGTTTTTGTTGAACGTCAACAAAGGAATGAAAGTTGATCTTGGGGAACGAGTTGTCATTGTGGGAGGCGGCAACGTTGCCTTTGATGCTGCACGAACAGCGTTACGCGCGATGGCTCGAGGGGAGGCACAAGAGGCCCCTTCTCACTCGGGTTCATCCATCGGGCAAGATCCCGTTCGTGACCTAACGACAACGTTGGACGTTGCTCGTGCTGTAAAAAATGCAGGAGTCCGCCACGTCACAGTGATCGCACTCGAGTCAGCCGGCGAACTTCCCGCAGCTCTTGAAGAAGTGCATGAAGCTGCTCTTGAAGGAATTACGTTGCTTCATCGACGGGGACCTCGGCGTGTGGTTGGCGACGGTCGAGTTACTGGTCTTGAGACGATTGATGTGGTGTCTGTGTTTGATGACCAACATCGATTTTCACCCGTCTTTGCCGATGGCACTGAAAAAATAATTGAAGCCGATTCAATCATTCTCGCTGTCGGTCAAGCTGCAGATACCTCATTTATTCCCGAAGACATGGCAGTAGAACGAACTCGTGCGGGTGGTATCTCCGTGAATGCTGAACTGCGTTCAAGTCATCCGAAGATTTGGGCGGGTGGAGACATTGCATTTGGTCCTCGCAATCTCATTGATGCGATTAGTGATGGTCAACGAGCCGCGACCTCAATTCACAACTTCTTAAGCGGTACGTCGACAGCAATCAAAGAAGTGCGAGTGAAACTGGTTCATAAACCAAACTTCCGTCGAGTTGATAGTGAATATGACGAACTGGCCCGCGTTGCAATCCCAGGCTTAGAAGCTGATCGACGAATTGGTTTTACCGAAGTTGAAATTGGCTACGACGAAGAAAGTGCAATGCGGGAAGGTTTTCGTTGTCTGCAGTGCTTTGACAACATTGTGTTGAAACCAGAACTGTGCATTCTGTGTGGTTTATGTGTGGACGTGTGCCCAAACCATTGCATCAGCATTGTTCGTGCTGACCACATTGGTGTGGGGCAAGAATCTCAATCCGCTCTCGTATTGGACGAAAGCATCTGTATTCGTTGCGGGCTGTGTGTCAATCGATGCCCACCTGCAGCCCTCGTCATGGTTCACGCCAAGGAGATATGAAATGACCAATGTAATTCCTGATGTGAAAGCGCCAGAGGCGTTAGAGCCAAGTACTACGCCGGGCTCGCGAGGGCTGATGAACAAAATTCGTCACAGCGAAATGTGGCGCTCAGTGTTTCGCCACCCTGATCTTGAGACTCCTCGGGGTCGCGCGCTGAAGTCATTTTCAAATGTGTTCCTTCATGTGTACCCAGTAAAAGTTCCAGCGCCAGTTCTCCGTTGGCGCTATTCATATCGCCTTGGGTTCATTGCCACTGTCTTGTTCTGTATTTTGTTGAGCACCGGTGTGTACTTGATGTTCTTCTATACGCCGTCTGTCACATCGGCATATGGCGACATGCAACAACTACGAACCGGAATTGGGTTTGGACAACTAGTGCGAAATGTGCACCGTTGGTCGGCACACCTCATGGTGCTTGTAGTTTTGCTCCACTTCATTCGAGTGTTCTACGCAGGTGCATACAAGCGCCCCCGTCAGTTCAATTGGGTACTGGGAATGGGACTCCTTGCGATCACACTTGGTTTTTCCTTCACGGGCTATTTGTTGCCGTGGGATCAGCTCAGCTATTGGGCGGTCACAGTGGGAACCAACCTTGTTAATTACGTTCCTATTTTCGGAAAACTTCTGAGCGACTTGTTGATTGGTGGGGAACAGATCGGTCAGACAACTCTGTTGCGGTTTTACGCACTTCACGTAGCAGTGCTTCCGATCTCGTTAGGGCTAGTCCTGATGGTGCATATCTGGCGCGTCCGTAAAGATGGTTTTGCTGTCAAGCGCGGTGGTCATGGTGAGTTCTTTGCTGAGCCTGATTCAGAGACTCCTGGAGATGTCTACAAGACGTCAGTTCCAGTGCTTGCCAAGGCTGATTTAAACGACTCGTCTCGTGTTCGACTTCTCGGAGTCGTAGATCGCGAAGGAGAAATTACTGAAGAACGATTGACCGACGACACGGTGTTTACGTGGCCACACATGATGGTTCGTCACGTGGTGACAGCTCTTGGTACAACCGCTGTGGTGTTAGCGCTGGGAATTGCATTTGCTGCGCCGCTTCGTGGATTGGCAAACCCTGATCAGACGCCAGAACCAGCAAAGGCTCCGTGGTATTTCGTTGGACTTCAAGAAATGTTGTCGCATTTTGATCCGCTAGTTGCAGGAATACTCTTACCGGCTGGCGCCATGATCATTCTGCTCTTTTTGCCATATTTTGATTTGAACCCGGCCACGGAAGCACGACTTCGAAAAGTTGCTGTCGTGGCATTCTCCATTGTCCTTTTCATTGCAGTGACGGCAACCATTATCGGTCTTGCATTCCGTGGACCTGGATGGAAGTTCATCACTCCGTGGAATCACTCATACATCGAGATGTAAGGAAATAGTTATGAATGTAAGTAGACGAAACCTTCTTCGTAAGGCATGGGAAGCATCAACCGCACTTCTCGGTGGAGCAGCCATATGGACTTCGTGGGAAATGTTGCGACCACTGCGAGATGCAAATGCTGGTGGAGTCATGAAAGTAGGAAATCCGGCCGACTATAAACTGGGAACTGCAACGTACGTTCGTGAAGGACGGTTCTGGATTGTCAATGCTGAGGGTCATCTTCGAGCCCTTTCACAAAAATGTTCACATCTCGGATGTGGTGTTCCTTTTTGTGAAAGCTCTGGTTTTTTTGAATGCCCATGCCATGGTTCAAAATTCAATATTGGTGGCGAATGGATAACCGGCCCTGCACCTCGCGGCATGGACCAACACCCACTAGCCATTGTTGGCCATGACCTCACGGTTGATACGTCAACAAAAACGCCAGGACCTGACCACGGTTCTGCAAAGTTTTCGTCCAAGTCGTTAGGCCCATCGTGTGAAGGTGGGCAGTAGTTCATGAAACTGTCAAAGAAAACTAGTGCATGGAAAGCGGAAAAATCTAAGAAGGATCTTCCTCTCTTTGAGCCCGAATGGCTTGAGAGAAGTCTTGATCGGCACTATGTCATCGGATTGGTGTTCATGGTGGTCCTCATCGCTGCATTTCCTATGTATCGAGTGATTGAACCTTCGCTTCGAACAACTGCACTTGCAAAACAAATTGCAAGTTACACGGTGACCGGCAATTTAACTTTCAAAACTGCATGTGCGCAATGCCATGGAAAGGATGCGCTCGGTGGTGGTTCTGCCCCTACTTTGAATTCGAAAGAATTTCTTGGTTCTATCTCGGATAGTCAGATGACTTCCATCATTGGTACTGGAGTACCCGGATCATCAATGTCTGCGTGGAATCAAAACTATGGAGGCCCGCTGACACAGGAGCAAATTCGAGAAATCGTTACATACATTCGGTCATTGGAACCAACAGCGCCGAGCATTCCTGACTGGCGCAAGGGTGTCGTTGCGACAAAAGGTTAACTAGCAATAGTTAACAATCAAGGGCAGTAGTGAGCTTCTTGAAAAGATCGTCGTAGGTTTCTAACGCCTCAAACTGCGGGAACTCTTTTTGAATATTCTCTGGCGCATGGAAAAGAAATCCGGCATCTGCTGCACCCAGCATTGCGGTGTCGTTGTACGAATCTCCAGCTGCTGCCACGCGATAGTTGAGACCCTTGAACGCTTGCACGGCAAGTCGCTTTTGGTCAGCTTGGCGTAGTTCGAAGTCCACAATGTGATCATCTTTCACAATCAATCGATGGCAGAACAATGTTGGCCAATGCAGTTGGCGCATGAATGGCCGACCAAATTGTTCAAACGTGTCGGACAAAATGATGACCTGCGTGCGTTCACGTAATGCATCAAGAAAATCGATCGCGCCATCCATAGGGGAGAGTTCTGCAATGACTGACTCGATGCGGCTCATTGTTAGGTCATGCTTATTCAGAATCTCAATGCGTGACTTCATCAGAAGGTCGTAATTGGGTTCATCGCGTGTGGT
>Ga0194055_10002894_pt1 | contig 13461 bp, 16 predicted proteins | sample SepL449m_MetaG_FD_155482 | JGI IMG/M metagenome (GOLD analysis project Ga0194055, IMG submission 155482) | Anoxic zone freshwater microbial communities from boreal shield lake in IISD Experimental Lakes Area, Ontario, Canada - Sep2016-L442-9m | ecosystem: Environmental > Aquatic > Freshwater >... | reverse complement strand
GTTTTCTCGGTTTTCGTTTGGCAAGAACTAAATAATTACTGCTTAACTACTTCGGTATCTACAAGCCTTTGCTTTCTGCGTAGGCTTTTTGCATTTATGGTATGTAATCCCCCGACAAGCCTTTCCCTATCGCAATTAGAAGCAATAGTTCGGGAAGGCCTCTAGAATCGTTTTAAATGCGATAATCTTTCGGTTGTGATTTCCGGTCGATGGTTTACTTCATTTGGCCATTTATGTTGGAGATTGGTTGCATACACTATCGCTCTAATAGATATTGAATGAAACTAGCTATCCCTGTGGGTGAAGTTTTATTATTCTAAATGTCAGACTACAATTTCGAAAACTTCTAGGTGAGACGATGAACGCGAGCAGGCAATGACAGAATTTAATGAATGCCAACCTTCTCTTGAAAATTATTGGCGCTCGATCGTTCTGTTTGGCCGCAATGTCGCATCGTATAAATTCGCCCTCGGTAAATCCCTTCTAGAATTTGCAACAAAAAATACTGAAGTGATTACTCTTGATCAACTTGCTGATCCATTCTCACGCTATCTATGTGAGCACCTTAAAAATGCCGACAAACAAGCAACCTCTCAATCAAGTAGATTTTTAGATACCTGCAGGAAGTTTAATGCCGGTGAAACAACCCCCGATGAACTTATTGAAGTTACGAAAAAACTTGGTTTCGTGAACGTAATTGATGCATTTCATGTAGTAAACGACCTGCATATTGGCATCCAATTCTTTACTGATGAACGTCGGGGTTCAGAAAAAGGCATTCGCTTGACCCAAGACTTGTTCCGGCTTGCAGAGGGGTTTCAGTATCAAAATTTACCCTCCGAGATAGAGGCCCGATGGCGGCTTGTAGAAACGGCTTGGGAACTTAACACTCCCCAAGATACTGTTGCAGTTGAATATGATGCAAATGAAGAACTGTTGGTGTTTAAAACCCGAGGCAACGCCCGACGCCCGATTACCGGTTGCCGGGGAGCATTAAATGGTTATCACAAAGGGCGCTGCTTTTACTGTTTCTCCCCAATTACAGTTGATACTAATTCCGAAAAGGTTGCTCATGTTGATCACTTTTTACCCCATATCTTGAAAAAAAACCATGGATTTGGGCGGGTAATAGACCGTGTGTGGAACCTTGTCCTCACCTGCAAACCTTGCAATCTTGGCAAATCTTCCAAGTTGCCAGACGTCGTGCTGCTGAAGCGTCTTCATACTCGCAACAATTACCTTATCGAAAGTCACAATCCATTGAGGGAAACACTTATCATCCAGACTGGTGCCAGCGAACCAGCACGGCGTGAATATTTGCAAGAATCTTATAACCGCGCAAAAGAATTGTTAATTCATACATGGACACCAGAGACCAAAGATGAACCAGCATTCTGAGGACTTAACACAACGATACTACGAAGATAAAGCCGAGGAGTACCTTGCAAGAACTTCTCATCTGGACATGGAATCTTTGTATAAACCTTTTCTTGAGCTTATACCTGCTGGCGGGACTATCCTCGATGCTGGTTGTGGCCCGGGTCGTGATATCCTTGCCTTTCTTAAGCATGGGTTGCGAGTTACTGCATTTGACGCATCTGCTAAAATGGTCGAGATTGCGTCTAAGCAAACGGGTGTGTTGGCTTTTCAAATGCGATTCCAAGAACTCAAATATGAACAAGAGTTTGACGGCATATGGGCCTGCGCCTCTTTATTACATGTCCCTTTTTGTGAGCTTGATGCTGTTCTTACTAGGTTTCGTCGTGCTTTGAAAACTGGAGGCATATGCTTCATGTCATTCAAACAAGGGAATGGCGAAAGGTTTGAAGATGGCCGGCAGTTCATCGATTTTACAGAGGCTACATTGCGGCAAAAGTTGGCAGGTATATCGGGGATATCAATCTTTCGCATTTGGGGCACTGAAGACCAAGCCGGTCGTGTTGGGGTCCAATGGGTAAATGCCTTGGTAAGGTCAGACCGGTGAGGTCGCAAAATTCTTGATTGATTTTTTTAGATCCTTCTCCGTTTACATATAGGTGTGGGGATGATCTTCCCCACACCGTAAAGAACTGTAACACTTCGCATAGTTCGGGAGGCCTCTAGAATCGCCTGCAAGCCATAACCCCTCTTTTTTTCATATGATGTACTTTAGCGACATTTTAACTTATCATATGGATTTCAAGCCCATGAAACCCAAAGACCGCGTCCAACTCAGATCTGGCCCATACAAATCACCCTCAATTTCTATTGGTACTATCCTCGCCTGTGAATCCAGAGACACCGATGTCATAGTAGTTGATTATTCAGATGCTAAGATCCCATGGCCCATAGGAAGGCGTCCTCGATTAGGGGCCAAGTCCTTAATCGTGTTTGGTGATCTAGCCAAAGCTGTCAAAAACGAATCCTGCCTTGCTGTGGCCCATTGGTTCGGGGTTTCAACTCAAACTGTTACAGTGTGGCGCCGTAACCTTGGTGTACCAGCAGTTAACCCGGGAACAAGAGCCTTAAAGAGTGATTATTTCTTTGAACCGTGGGCTATGGAAGCTAAAAAGAAAGCGTGGGCTAAAGGTCAAGATCCAGAGAGGTGTGCAAAAATTGCAGCCTCTAAAGTAGGTAAGAAGCGGCCACAGCATGTCATTGATGCAATGCGTAAAGGCCGAACAGGGAAGCCACAGTCGGCAGAGACTAGGAAGAAAATGTCTATAAGTCAGCAGGCAAATCGAGGAGTAAAAAACAAGCCTCCAGTTTAACTGCATAAATAAAGATTTAGCTATACAGTTTAGTTAAAGCCGAATTCTTTCTTCTTTGTAAATTATCTAAGTCCTAAACGCATAATTGGCCAAGAGAATAAGAATCTACAACCTATGGGGTTATTGGATAGTGAAACTTTAAAGTTAATTTGTAAAGGATAAGTTAAATGCCTAACAACAAAGTGGTTTTTGGGGATATTCCGGGGGTGTTGTTGCACCAAAGCTTTTCTAGCTTTGCGGAGATGAACGTCGCTAAAGTACATCGATATCCACAGGCCGGAATAGCCTATGAATCTGGTGGTTGTGCTGATTCTATTGTTGTTTCGGGCAAGTATGAGGACGATGAGGATTTTGGGGATGTTATTGTGTATACCGGACAAGGGGGCCGGGATGAGGGAACAGGAAACCAAATTGCCGACCAAAAATTTGAAAGAGGTAATAAAGCTCTTCTGCTTAATAGAATTGAAGGCGTTCCAGTCCGCGTAATTAGGGGGCGTAACCCAAAATACACCGGTGCACCAGTTACTAGTAATTATCGTTATGATGGCCTGTTTAATGTTACTGAGCACTGGTGTGAACATGGGAAAAGCGGTTTTTTAGTATGTAGATATAGATTTGAAAAGTTGACCCTTGAAAAAGATAATACTGCTCCTTTAGTTGCATCTTCAACTGCCGCCTTGCCGTTAGGGAATAACCCGACCCCAAGTCGAAATTATGCTAACGTGCAAAGGATAATCCGGGACACAAAAATAGCTAAACAAGTAAAAAGCTTATATAAGTCTAAGTGTCAAATCTGCGGTTTGCAGTTGATTACCCCCGGTGGCCCCTACGCTGAAGCCGCTCATATTCGTTCATTGGGGAGGCCTCACAACGGTTCAGATACATCAGACAATATAATCTGTTTATGTCCCAATCATCACGTTATGTTTGATTATTATATATTCTCCATTAAGGAAGATTTCTCGTTGATAGGTATTGAGGGGCGCCTCAACTTACATGATAGCCATATTTTGAATAAAGATTATTTGAAATATCATCGTGAATTATTTGAAAATAGTAATAGTTCGCCAAGCTGAAGAGGTGTTTTTAGAAGTAAAAAATTATTAGACATTTAGCCTGCTTGCTCTGAAACAAAGAGCAAAATTTACTGAAGATTAAAGAATTGGTCTGACGAAGGTTGCTCCTTTGTCATAGGGTGTATAAGATCAAATTAGCAAGGTAAATAGCGCATGTTCATCAATGGCCTTAGGATGATTTTCAAAGCAAATTAAGGGAATATATTGTCCTACTATGAGATATTTAAGAAAGGATAATGAAGCAAATTTCGTTTAAAGTGTTATCTCCTAATTTAGAATTCTTAAGAAAATATTTGATAATTTTGTTAACGGATAGCCCTCATAATTCTTCATAGCCTTTATCCCAAACCATATTAAAGCAGTAATCTACAGCTTCTGCATACAATCCGGAATTAAACAGCCTTGCAAGTTCATCTCGTACCTCTTCGGGAAGGTCTTCGTCCTCGTGGATGTGAAACCAACACACACGGGTCGCAACCTCTTTACTAAAGCTTTCGTCCTTGTTGGTAATCGTAATTTCTGTGAACAGTTCGTTATCATTAGAAGGGTCGTCAAACCCAGCATTTGCCCTCGCCTCTTCCTCGTCCCTACCATAACCAATAAGCATCCCATCACCATTAGGGCCAGCCTCATCCAAGACTAGTTTGGCTTCTAACAAATCTAAACAAAGCTCATCATTGTCTGCCATGATCATCTACCATTTTAGGGTAATAAAATGCAATATATTTGACATAATATATCACCTCCGGTAAGGGTTTAAATTAATAATCTGGCATTTTTTGGCTAAGGAGATAAATATTTGATAAGTTTTTAAAATAAATTACCATACTTCAAGGCGATAGTTATTGTTTCGTACCTAAGAGGAATAAATGAAAATAGAGCAATTGAGCGAAGAGGTCGATTTGGAAATGGTTTTAATTCCAGCGGGGAACTTCATGATGGGTTCGCCTTTGAACGAGGAGGGCCGAATTGATGATGAGACCCAGCATGAGGTGACATTAACGCATTCTTATTACATAGGTAAGTATCCTATTACACATAAACAATGGGTAGCGATAATGGGGGATGACCCAGAGAATACTTCGGTCCAAAAAACCGATCATTTTAGGTATAGCCAAGGGCTAAATCTCGTTTCGAATAAATCCGGGGACAATGAGAATATAAATTTACCAGTTAATTTCGTTTCTTGGGATGATAGCCAAGAATTTATCAAAAAATTGAACGTAAAAACGAATGGCAGTTATAGACTCCCAACGGAGGCAGAATGGGAATTCGCGTGCAGGGCGGGAACAACGACTGCGTATTCCTTTGGGAATGAGATAACGCCAAAAGATGCGAACTATCGTGATTCAAAGATTGGTGAACCCGTGGCCGTAGGCAGTTATAAGCCTAATGCTTTTGGTATCTATGACATGCATGGTAACGTATGGGAGTGGTGTGAAGATTGGAAAGCCAACTATCCATCAAGTGCAGTGATAGACCCAAAAGGGCCAGTTGCAGGGGAAAGTCGTGTTTTAAGGGGAGGGTCTTTCTACGGCAACGGGTTACTAGCTCGCTCAGCCCGTAGATCCAGTCAGAAGCCTCCAAACTGGCGGAAAAGCATATTCAACGGGCTTCGCCTTGCCAGCATAAATAAAGATTCAGTTAAGTAGATTACCTAAACCCTGTTCCTGCCTTCTCTGTTCAGCAGCACATCTCCAAATGCAGAGCTTGCTACGCCTATAAGAAGGTATTCCAGAAATGTAAGGCTTGTAGGTCCAAACTCAACCCATGGCCCAAGATTCTTGCTCGACCAAGCCTTAGTCCAAAAGAACACTTTTCGCTTTAGTACAGGGGCATCGGTAGGGTACTTATCAAATAGGCTGCGCGCCCAATCGATGTATTTGTATTTAATTTCTTTTGGGTCATGCCCTAGAAGCACTGCCGCACTTAGGTCGCCGATGTGATACTTATAGTTGTCGCCCCACCGTGCAAATTTCTGGGTGTCAGTTTTAATGTTTTTAATATTAGCTGAAAGGTTACCATTGGTTTTGCCGAGGGTTTCGGTTTTGCCAATGTATAGTGGAACAACACCTTCAGGCTCTTCTGCCAGCATCATGTAGATTAGGCCATCATACGCAAAAGCTTGCTGTTTCCAGTCATCAATAAGCTTGGCGCATTCCGCCCGAATAAGATTATCCATCTCAGGGTTTCGACAAAGGATACTCTTGAGGGTTGGCTTACCGATTTGCTTCGTCTTAACAAAAAGGCCAGATGAAGTTTCAAACAAAGGCACCTTATCGGTAGCGATGTTGTTTGTGGTGCAGAACTGATTCCAGTATTGGCGGTGATTGTTCATAGATGGATTGTAACGGGGGGTAGGGGCTGTGCTATTAAGAAGAATATCGGCATCACTTTGGGTCACCAGAAGATTACGAACTAATTAGTTCTATATCTATTTATTAGTCCTCAGAATCATCATCAGATTTTTCGCCAGTAAAACCAGACCCTAAATCAATATCGTCTAATTCAAGTTGTCTAGATTCCCATTTTTTTCTAGTCTCGGGATCACTGTCAATAAGTTTTTCAATGTACTTGCTTTCCTTGTATTGGATTGCCTCGGCTGTCATAGTCCAATTTGACTCTAAGCCTAGTTTTTCGACCTCTTCTCGGATTTTGCTAAGTGGAACCCTAAAAAATTCTTTGCGATGATTTACTTTGTTTACTTGATTCAAAATGAAATGCTTATGAAGTTGATGTTCAAGAGCAGGCGCATCGTTTGACTTAATAAAGGCGTGAACATCAAATGTAAATGGGACGCTTGAGTCTCCTAGTTCATCGATTCGGTCTTGTGGTTCTAATCGTCTTGTTAAACCTATTTTGTAAACATCTTCACCGAATGAACCTATATTTGAAATAATATAAACATGGCCCATTTTAGTTTGTTGAGCCATAGATAAAGCCCTCTGGCGCTTCTCTTCAGCTATCGTGACCCTTTCGTTTAGTTCATTGATTTGCTGTTCATATTTCTCCCGTTCTTCTTCGGAGGCTTTGGCCATTTTTTCATAAACTACGGCTAAAGCTTTTTGGACTGCCTCTTCTTCTTTAATTGCCTCTTTTTCTACTTTTTCTGCTTCTTTCCTAACTCTTTCTTCTTCTCGCATTTTTTCTCGAATTAACCTTTGTTCTTCTTGTTGTTGGCCTTTTATCTTTTGTAAAATTGAACCCCATTTTAGTTTCTCTAAGTAGAGGTCTAAAAACCCTTTAGTAATTTCTGTTTGAAATGCAGCTCCATTTAAATTTACTAGTACAAATGAATCCGTAATTTCTTGCTTGAGTTTGCCAAAATTGTCGCTTTTTACTTTGGAAATAGAAGTTTCAACTTTGCCCAGGAAAGCATCCAAAACAAATTCCGTAGCTTTATCTTTAGTTTCTTCATTTAGAATTTTACTTTTAGCGGCTATGCCTTTTTTTATCGAATCTCTGATGTTTTTATTGGTTTCTTTGAGTTGTTTTGCTGGTTCGGTGTAGGCTAATTCATTTCCCAATTCATCAATTATGCTTTCGATAGGGATTAAATATTCATCTCCATAACCATTGATTTTGTTGTCATAGGCAATTGCAACTTCTTCAAGTTTCTTAATTTGTGTTTTTATTTCTTTAACTTTTTTGTTTGCATCACTGGTAATTTGCTTTGCTTCTTCTAAAGCTTCTTCTTTAACTTGATTAGCTTGATTAATTAAAACGAGACTTTCAGCTTTAGCTGTTTCTAAAATAATGTTCTTTTCTTGATTGGCTAAATTGATTAATTCTTTACCCTTGGCTTTAGCGGTTTCCTCTAAACGATATGCTTCAAGTGTTGCTTTTTCTAAAACTACCTTAGGAGCATTTTTAATTTTAATGTAAGCTTCTTCAAATTTTTTAGCCTCCCCCATTGCGGCTCTAGCTTCTTCTTCTGCTTTCTGGGAAATTAGATTTGCCCGAAAAAAAAGGACAGCAAAGGCTGTTGTTCCAAATATCGCTAAAAACAGAAAAATGCTTAATATAATTGTCATTACATCACCAAATGTTCATGGGCATCAAACACACTATGTTATTTTTATCAAATATGACTTTATAAGTCATAAAAATAGTTTTATAGCCAGATAATTAAATACTTAATATTGTTTGAATTAAATTTTTGGTATGTGTGGGTTGGCTTGCTAACTAAAATTTTAGTGCCTCTAGATTTGCTTAACTAGCTGAGACCAACATTACCAAGATTAATCACATAGAGGCTTGGAAAGTAAATCAAGAGTTGCTTGAATACCGGATCAAAGAATTTGCTTGATTCCAATTACAGATATGCAATAGTTGAATTGCCCATTATGATTGCCTTGGGCGGGTAGTCATGAAGCTGAACCTCAAGGGTAACACCTTGGGGTTTATTTGTTTAACTGGGTGGTACTTCAAGGGGTTAGCAATGGATAAGGCAAAGGCTGTTTATGATAAGGCTTGTGCTAAGGCAAAGGCTGTTTATGACAAGGCTTATGATAAGGCTTGTGCTAAGGCTGAGGCTGATTATGAAAAGGTTATGGCTGAGGCTGAGGCTGATTGGAAAAAGGCTAAGGCTAAGGCTGAGGCTGTTCGGAAAAAGGCTATTCGTGAGGCTGAGGCTGTTTATAAAAAGAACAAAGGCAAGTAAGCCTGCCCCTTGCCCCTAGTTACGGCTTGACACTACTGTTTCAACTACATCAATCACATTAAAAACATGATCCCGGCCCGGTTTATAAATCCCTTGGATATGAGCTTGCAATTCTTCATCTGTCATACGATCCATTGCAATTGGTTCTGAGTCTGCCTCTGCTTCAAGTTCTTTGGCGGTTGCAGGCTGTCCAATCAGATAGGGTAGGATAAGCTTTGCTGCTGCTATATCGCCTGCCATTGCTTGATCTATTAAAGACTTAATTAGGCCCTTTACTGTTGCCGGTGTTACGCTCTTAAGTGCTGCTGACCTAAGAGTAGCTACCTTCCCAAAAAGAGGATTACCTTTGCCGTGCTTGTTCCCAGTAGCGAATTGACCCGATCCATTACGGCCGTTAGTTGACGGTGTTGCCATGGTTCAAAATGCCTTTCTGTTGCGGCAGTAAGCCCCTTTTAAGGATGTAAATTAGTGTCAAGTAAAAGACCCGCATTCACGATCTCAACAACCTCAAACTTGGGTTAAAACCTATCAGTTAAAGCCCTTAACTTTTCCAAGCTTTCTTCTTGTTTTAGCTTTGCGTGTAATTGCATTTCTTGCAGTTCTATTTCATCGGGGTTGCAGGGTTGCGGGGCTGTCCCCACTAGGTAAGGCAATAAGAACTTGCAAGAGTTTATGTCCCCGGCCTTGGCTTGGGTTAATAGCGTGGCAGCAATTTCTTTGATGTCTTCTGGTGTTATAGATTCAATTAAGGCTGTTCTAAGTTGAGCAACTTTTTGGGCATGGGGGTTACCCCTACCATATTTGTTGCCCTCGCTGAATTGGCCATTCACTTTTCTAGAGCCGTTGGTTGACGGTGGCATGGTTATTTCCTTGTGCTTGAATAACGCAACCTGTGCCTTGGGGAAGTACCCATATGCACTTGATTACCAGCATACAAAAAAGCCGGGATACCTTGCAACAAGCAAAGAAGTTTTGAATAAAAAATTTTATTGAATGCTAAAAAACGATAGTTATTATGGCTTAATTCGGGTGGTTTATTTCCCGGCCGGGGAATGGACTCAATGCGGTCTGGCTGAACGGGGGCTATGCTTTTCTTCCTGTTCGGCTGGACTGGCCCGATTCAAGGAAAAGCAACATCATGGAAAAATCCACCCCATTGGACCGTGCAAATTCTTTATTTAAAAACACTTATATATTAGGTGATGATTTTGAAAAGGAAAAGTGGATAGAGGAAAAGGCAAACCCAAAAGTTAAGTTTAAGTTAAGCATGTTATTGGAAGAGAAAACGGAAAAGAAGGAGATTGATCCGCTTCGATGGTTACATTTTCGGCCCCGGGTAATAGAAATCAGAAAAGCCGCAGCCTCCTTAACTGGATGGAGCAAACGAACACGCTTTAAGGATGTTGCGGATAATGTGAAAGCAGTTTGGGAGTCATGTCAAAAAATTCTAGATGTCATGAAATCACTCACAGGCCAGAAAATAGTTTACTACAAAACAAATAAGCCCGAAAGATTGTTGCCCGATTCTGTTCGAACGGCAGCTTACCTTTCTTTTTCCACGGTCCTTTGTACTCTTGGCCGAGATGGATTTTTAGCCGTAAAAGATGCCAAGAAAGATAAAGAAAAGAGAGCAAGTGATCCTAAGAGGTGGGAAACCGAGATCCAACCCGTAAAGCCCGAAACTCCGGGCGTAGCCCTGCCTAAAAAGGTCAAGAAGGGTATTGGTTTAATCGACACTGTAAAAGGAGTGTGGGTATTACCAAACGGAGAAACCGTAAAGCTACCCAAAGGGTTGGTTGTGTTGGATGCACTCAAGGCATGGGTAAAAGGAAAAAAGTCATTCGAAACACCTTCAAGGGGTCACTTTTGCAATAGGAAGGATGGCCCAAAAAACCTTTTAAAGGTTTTAAAGCGGACGGTAAATAAGGCTATAGTCCTTGGTTTCATCATTCCAGAGGGAAGAAAACTCGGGGTAAGAGGAAGGGAATTGGTTTTTCGCTTTGATTAAGAGCTCAAAAAGATACCGAATACGCACATTTTTGTATTAACATGGTTTCAAACTATCGAGATAAAAAACAAAAGGGAAAAAATGAGGCCTACAAAAACAATCCAACCGTTCCTTGATAGAGCATTGGGTAAGCTGGAATACGCAAAGGGGGAAGAGGTTGGCGTGGCGTATATGATTGACAGTATCGACCTTCCCGGGCAGGTATCAATTTATAATTGGGTTGCCGACCACGAAAGCGTTTATGAGCTTTGCGGCAGCGTTTGCAATTACTTGTTAGGAAGCCCACCAGCTTGCCCCGAAGGTCATTTGTTTGGCCCTTGCGTTGAAGTACTAAAAAAGCAAGGTTACATGGTAAAGATTTTAAAAGCCCCTAGCGTAGACCACAGCCTGCCCGGAACCATTCACTAATGCTCTTCTCAATTTGACTTTTCCCCGCAAGGGGGACAAATGACGACAGTTGGGGCTGGAACGTCCTTGTTTTTAAGCATATTACAAGGCTCTCGAAAACTGTCCCCATTCTGTCCCCTTTAGTACCCCCAATCCTCATCATAATTCCTCCATGGCACCACGGGCCCCGATTGAGAGCCTTGGCTGCCTTGGAGGACCTCAAAGATGGTTGATGAACATGTTTTTTTAATGCGGGCCGTTGATGCGGCGAAACTGTGCGGGATTTCCCGTGTAACTTGGCGGCGTTGGGATAGTGCAGGGCGCATTCCTCAAGGCCTCAAAATTGGTGGTGCACGCCTTTGGCGGCGGGCAGAACTTATTGCTTGGGTTGAAGCTGGTTCCCCAAACCGGGAACGATGGCAGGCAATTCTTCTCGCCTCTACAAAACGGGGAGGCAAGCAATGATCCATTACGGCATTAGTCCCCCGGAGAGATTTTCGGAAATTCAAGACGGACTTAATTCTAATTGCTCCCGACTGGCAGGGGGTAGCGGCAACAACTGGGGCGCATACCCCGGCGAGTGCGGCTATACCCGGCGAAAACAATCGCCTCCGCAGAAGCCCAAACCTCCCGGCCCCAACCAACTAAACAAGCTCGAAGATGATGGAAAGATCCCTTACTAGTTTCACAATTAATTTTTAGGAGAAAATTTATGTTTAAGAATGATGTCGATATTGAAAACTTGGAAATGCCTGTGGAAAAACCATGGCCCAAGATAAGTACATTGGCCTATCAAGGGCTGGCAGGTGAAATTGTAAAAGAGTTGGCCTCGCAAAGCGAAGCCGATCCTGTGGCCCTTCTAATGACGGTTCTGACAAGCTACGGCAATGCCTGCGGCCGGGGGCCATTTTTTCCGGTGGGGGCTACAGACCACCGGGCGAACTTGTTCTGCTGTCTGGTGGGTAAATCGTCCAAAGCCCGAAAAGGCACCTCTGGCGATTTGGTTAAAGCTCTGTTTCGGTTTGCCGACCCGGACTGGGTAAACAACCACCGGGTTTCCGGGTTAAGCAGCGGTGAAGGTATTCCTTGGCTTGGTAGAGACGAGGACGGTGAAACATCAACACCAGATGAAAAACCTAAATATTCTAAAGTGCAAAAAGCCATGGTGGGACGGCCAAAGCTAACCGATGACAAGCGACTTTTTATCGATGAATCGGAATTTGGTATCGTGCTCAAAAACGCAAGCCGTTCCGGCAACAATCTGAGCCAAATCCTCCGCTTACTTTGGGACGGTAATCGATTGGAATCAGTTACAAAAAATAACCATTTCACTTGCACCGGCCTGCATGGCAGCATCTTGGCACACATCACTTTGGCAGAGCTTAAAAGGCTTTTAACGCAATCGGACATTAGTAACGGTTTCGCTAATCGGTTTCTATGGATGTGCGTGCGCCGCTCAAAATTACTTCCTTTTGGTGGCGATCTGTCCAACCTTCAAGAATTAGGGGAGCGCTTGGGTAAACGCCTTTTGGAAAGCCGGAGGGTGGGAAAAATGCAGCGTTCTTTAGATGCCAGAGACCTTTGGAAGGAGGCCTACCTTGGCGAACTGGCTCTGGAACACGACGGAGTCGTTGGTGATGCCACAAACCGGGCGGAGGCGCAGGCATTACGATCTTCCCAGATATACGCCCTGTTCGATGGGACGGACGTCATCGAGGTCGATCATCTGAAAGCGGGTTTGGCTGTGGTGGATTACGCCCGGCAAAGTGCTGAATATATTTTCGGTGGCGTTCAATCCGGGCCGGCGGAAAAAATCTTAGCACTGCTCGGAGGTGCTGGGGCTCGTGGGCTTTCTCGCACTGAAATTTCCAATGGTTTAAACCGAAATTTTGATAAAACTGAAATTCTTTCAGCTCTAGCAAGCTTGGAGAAAAAAGGAAAGGCGGCCAATACGCCAGTGAAATGCCATGGCACCGGCCGAACTTCGGATCTCTGGAGGATCAGCACTCAAGGTTAATTCGTTATTTCGTTTATTTCGTTAATTCGTTTTGATGGTCGGGTTGACCTGTTTACAAATTTTCATATCTAATTTATCAGCTGAAACTGATTAGCAGTTGAAAGGAGAATCATCTCATGGGTGAGTTATACAGGAAGAGTTATAAGGACAAAAAAACGGGTAAACTCAAGTTTACCCCGAAGTGGTACGGAGATTATACGGACGGATCTGGGGTGAGGAAGCGGAAAGCCTTGGCCAAAGACAAGACGGCAAGCCAATCCATGCTGGCCGAATTGGAGCGGCAAGCCGACCGAGCCAAAGCGGGTTTGACGGATCGGTTTGAGGAATGGCGAAAGTTGCCATTAGCTATCCATTTGGCTGATTGGAAAAAATCCCTTCAAGGGTTGGCGGATGGGGGTAAACTGGTGTTTGGCAGGGCAGAGCGATTGATTGATGCTTCAAGGGCAGTTTTCCTCAGAGACCTAGTTCCAAGCAGATTGATTGAAATCTTGGGACAATTGGCCAAGGGGGATGATTTGAGCATCCAAACGCAAAACTTCTATTTGGGGTCTGTCAAACAG
>Ga0194055_10002891_pt1 | contig 13470 bp, 14 predicted proteins | sample SepL449m_MetaG_FD_155482 | JGI IMG/M metagenome (GOLD analysis project Ga0194055, IMG submission 155482) | Anoxic zone freshwater microbial communities from boreal shield lake in IISD Experimental Lakes Area, Ontario, Canada - Sep2016-L442-9m | ecosystem: Environmental > Aquatic > Freshwater >... | reverse complement strand
ACTTTGTATAGTATTAATATGATAATCCCATTACTATACAAAGTAAAGTATGAAAAATAATAAATCATGTATTGAACCTTATTCCGGATGCGTAGCTACGGCTATGGCAATAATTGGAAGCAAATGGACCGCACTTATTTTGAGAGATTTAGCGGATGGTAGTAGGCGCTTTAGTGAGCTAGAGAGGTCTTTGGTCGGTATTAGTCCAAAAACCCTCTCACAACGCCTAGATGAGCTTGAGAGGCATAATATAGTTACTAAGAAAAGCTACAACGAAGTTCCTCCAAGAATTGAATATACTTTAACGGATAAAGGTCTCGATTTGATTCCCCTACTTAAGCAGATGGCGAAATGGGGAAATAAATATTACGATGGAAATAGTGTCGCTATTTAATTAGGTATTATTTATCTTCGAAGTTTAAAGCAGCAGAATTAATACAGTATCTTCTTCGTCCGTGCTCTACGGGTCCATCATTGAATAAGTGCCCTAGGTGACTATCGCACACCCCACATCTTACTTCGGTTCTTTGCATTCCTAAAGAATCATCGTCAATAAGCTTAATTTTCGAATTGTCGGCGGCGTCCCAAAAACTAGGCCATCCACATCCTGCGTCATACTTGGTGTTAGATTTAAATAAAACAGTTCCACATGCACCGCACTTATAGTCACCAGTTTTCCAAAAATCATCAAACTTCCCACTAAATGGAGGTTCGATGGCAGCTTCACGAAGAACAGCGTATTGCTCTTCACTCAATTTTTGCTTGTAGTCGTCTTTAGTCATTTGAGATTATTTTTTTAGTGCTAATCTATCAAGATGAAATATTTTATAAGTAGCGTAAATAATTATTGCCACTATTAAGAAGCTAATTAGGCTAGATACAAATACACCCCAACCAAAAACTGCAGTTTTAGAAAAAACAGTCAGACTAAATGTCTTCTGACTCAGGCTACCAGCGCCAGGAAGAAGCAAGCCTAGAAGTGGATTAATTATTGATGCCGTAAAAATATCTACGACTGTTTTGACTTGAGCACCAAAAACAAATCCAACAGCAAGCCCAATAACACCAAACTCTTTAATAAACTCTCCAAAGCCACCAACTTGCTCATTTATGGTCTTTGTAGTTATAGGTGCTACCTTGGCAGCTGCTTTTTTACTATGCTTTATCACTTTATCCATTTAACAATATCTCCTTATAAAAATACAGTATTAATCAATTATAATACGAATTAAACCTGATTAGGAGCTGAAATACTAAGGAGGCTAAGTCCTTTCTTCAAAATTTGAGAATATTGTTCAACTAATTTTATCCTTATTGGCTCCCTTGGATCATCAATGACTCGACTATTTTCATAAAACTTATTGAACACTTGGGCCAGTTCATAAAGATAAGTACATATATGGTGAGGCATAATTTCATTTATCGCCTTATCTAAATAATCAGGATATTCACTTATTTTTCTAGATAAAGACCTCTCATTAGCGTCAAGATCGTAATTTTCGGGCGTTTTAGTATTTTTAGATTTTCCCAAGATACTCTTCGAACGGGCATAGGCATACTGAAGATAAGGGCCACTATTACCTACCAAGCTAACCGACTCAACGGGATCATAAATAAGATCCGGGCCAAGTCTTTGCTTCAAAAAAGCGTATTTTATGGCTCCGAGGGTTGTATCCATATTTTCTTTGTTGGTATTTTCGAGATTAATTTTAGCGGTATTTTCAATTACAGAGATTGCACTCAGTCCATTGCCCTTTCGACTACTAATCTTCACTCCCCCAGCCATTTTAACCATTCCGTGAGTTAGATGCGTGGAGGCCTTGACTAGTTTAGGGTTAAACTGCTCAATACTTTTCATAACCACTCTCATATAATCTGTTATCTCATTGCCGGTTATAATAACTGATTTATCGAAGGTATAGTCCCTATATTTTGTCATTATAAGACCGAGGTCTTTGGCCTCATAGGAAGGTAGACCCTGTGAAGTTATGAAGACTCTAGTATGAAGTCCGTATTTTTCACCCTTAAAAACAATTGCACCATCGCTTTTTTCATAGACCCCGTCATTCAAATGCTCATTCACAGTTTTTACACCAATCGGAGCTGTTTCACTTTCTGGATAATATTTATCGAAAGGAGTAATTTCAATATCATCGTAGAACTGTTTAAAGTAATCATAGCTCCATTCTCGACATTGCCAATAGATTTTCGCAAGTGAAGATTCGTGCTCATTATCTTCTACGATTTTATATATTTCCTTATTTAGCTGCATTATTTCCTCTTTGGGCTTGGGGTCGTCAGACTCAAAAGCCTTGGTTCCCTCAACATAACGCGATGCAAGCCATGCAGCTTTCACGTCGAACGACTCTTCTTCTAGCTCAGATATCGCAGATTTTGCTTCTTCCCGATTTCCCTGACCGGCATATTGCAGTATTGCCCATATATTTATAGCGACATGTCTGCCGACGTCTCCACCAAAGTTAGCTCTTATTACTTTCCCCTGAGCTACCTCAAATAAATTAGCTATAGCATTTCCAACAAGTGCCGTGTAAAGGTGTCCTACATGGAGAACCTTAAAAGGATTAGGGTCTGAGTATTCACAAACAATAACTTGGTCCCGATAATAATCTGGCTGGTAGGATAAGGCCAGGCTAGCATCCTGAAGAAGTGCCTTATCGCTTAGCTTTATATTCAAAAAATTTGAAACATTCTTAATTTCTTGAATATTGGTATTGAGAGAATACTTAATCCCATCAATAAGCGAGTCAGCAATCTCTTTTGGGCTTTTATGGAGCTGACCGGCTAGGCTGAAGCTTATATTTGTAGTATAGTCACCGTATTTTTCATCAGGTCTAGTAATTTCTGGATCAACAGTAACCTTGTACTGCTTAAAAACTTCATCTATGATTGCTTTTTTAATCTGGTCTTTCATTATTAACTCAGTATAACAGATTAGATTCTTACTTTATGGGTCAGATACTTAATAGATTGCCAAAGAATTATGTAGCTACTTCCAATTAAGCCTAAGATTCCCAGACACGCAGTAAATGCCTTAAATTGAGTTTCTGGATCGAATAACGGATTAGTCATATCAAAGATTAATACCAAGGGATTGGTAATTATATCCCAGCTATTCAGTCTTAAGTATCGGCCGAGGTAAATACCGAATCCACACATAAGAAATAGACCCATAACTATGACAAGCGATTGCCTAGATTTAAGCCTTTTATTAAGCTCCTCGTGGATTATATAGACACTAATAATACCGGCGATTATCCCGTTAACCGCTACTAGAAAAAAGGTTATTATGTCAAAAAGGATATCGACACTATTAAAATTATTCAGGTGTATAAAGTCGCTAAGTATATAAAAGCTATTAGGCAAGAAACATACCCAAACAAAAGCTAGTAGTATTCCCTTGAAGCTGAGAATTGGGTTATTTTTAAGGTATTTCTTGAGGACTATAGCTATACCAAGTGGTACCCATGCCAAAAAAAGGTTGAAAATTAAGAATGAAAATTTACCAGTGTGGTTAGTGACCGAGCTAAAAATTAAAAATATTATGGCTATAAGTGCCTGAATAGCTAGTGCCCAATATATACTGGAAGCATTCAGCCCCCGTTTCTCCATCATATGCCTATTATATAATTTTAGTGGTCTATAAACAAAAGCTTAATTATTAAGTTCGACTTTTAATTTTTCAATTAGTTCGACTGGGAATGGATTAAGATTAGATAAAAGTGCTAGATATATGCTGACAAAATCTCCAAGGATCATCATCCAAAGTATTTGATCTAAAATATTATCTCCTTGAGCGGCGATTGAGATTGGTTCGGGCCTTAGGCCACTTAGTAACTTCTGACTAATCTCGAAGCGCTTATTAATTCTTGGGTTTTCAAGATTACTTCTAAGGTCAATAACAGCATAGGGCTTATCGACTGGCTGCTTTGTCCATCCCAAAAATTCATTATGATTAAATTCAGAAAATTGATTTACCCAGGCGATGTGTTTTGAATTTTCATTAAAACTTATTTTCCATTTATATCCTACTGAACTTAGCAATGGACCAGTATATACCACGATTGATTTACCCATTAGCTCTTGAGCAATTTGCTTACCATAATTATCTTTTGTTGGATTTTCTGGATACCAATCATGACATAAGTTTTTAATATATTCGCTCTTTGAAGCAAGTTCTTCCGACGATCCATTTGTTATTCCGAACTGATCCGTAATTTGAAGTATAGCTTTCAAACCATATAAAGTGGCGTGCCTCGGCTGTAGCCCGCTCGGTAAGAGTGCTATTGGGTAGCCTTTCTCCTTAGCTATTTGCTCTAACTTGCCACCACTAGCAATAATTACGATGGTTGCTCCAGTTTTTTCGGCTTCGGAGAGTGCACTTAAGGTTTCTTCAGTATTGCCAGAATAGCTCGAAGCTAAAAATAAACTTTCTTCACCAAGAAATCCTGGAATACTATAATCTCTAGAAATTACGAAGGGTATTTTAAAGCCTGGCCATGTTTGAGCTATTAATCCTGCTAGTGCCGAACCGCCCATTCCCGCAAGAACAATATTACTAAAATGCTTTTTTTCAAGATTCAAAGAATAATCTATTAAAACTTGCTGGTATTGTTTGCTGGCTGTTCCGAGCGTATCGTTTGAATCTTTACTGTGGATTAGTTTTAAATCGTCTAACATTATTATTCCTTTTTGTTATGTTTATGCTAATTATTTGTTATTATAAGCTTATTGTTATTAAATTGTATACATAAAATAATTTAGGGGGCTAAATGTTCGGACAAAATAACCAGGATAATCCAGTTGCACCAACTAATAACGCTATCGATACTAGTCCAGCAGTGGCCATTCCTTCCGCTGAAATTCCAACCATGATGGCTAGCCCTGTTCCGACTCCAAACATTATCGAAGCTCCGACTGCACCAGTAGTAGCAGAAGCCCCAACCCAGATTACTTATGGCAGTCCCCCAGCACCAACAATAGACAATCCGAGCCGACCTTTTCTGTCGTTAGATAACTCAAGCCCTGCTGAAACGCCTAATGAAATTCAAGCAACAATTAGTTCAGTAGCTCCGTCAATTGCTCCTGAATTAAAACTAGAATCTGGACCCGTTGATTCAAATCTACTGGCCATTAAACAAGAAGCCTTAGAAAAACTTTCACCCTTGGTTGGACAACTCGAGCAATCTGCTTCTGAAAAATTTCATACAACCATGATGATGATTCAGGCATCTGACAACCAATCCCTAGTTCAGTCTGCCTATGATGCTGCTCAACAAATCCCAGACGAAAAAGAAAGAGCTCAAGCACTACTTGACGTTGTTAACGAGATAAATTACTTCACTCAAAAATAGCCAAGATAGATATTTTTTAAATCTTGTTTCTTAGAATGGACTCTAGTAGTCCATTCCTCCCATACCACCCTGCATTGAAGGCATAGCTTCCTTCTTCTCAGGAATGTCAACAATTAATGCACCCATAGTCATAGCTGTTCCAGCAATACTAACTGAATTTTGCAAAGCTTCTTTAGTAACCCTGGCCGGATCAATAACTCCATTAGCCTTCATATCAACTAGTTTTGTTGGCTGATTTACGTTAATTCCCATTCCATCTTTTGCCTTTTTAACCAGTGGAATCCATTCATCAGGATTAATTCCAGAATTAGATAGAAGAATCCTAAATGGTTGCTCGAGTGCGTTTTTAAGAATTTGAGCTCCAGTTGCATGCGCATCATCCGCAGATGTTTTAATCGTACCCGCAAGATTGATAAGAGTTACGCCACCGCCAGCAACAATTCCTTCGTCTAATGCTGCTTTTACGGACGCAACTGCATCATCTACTCTAAATTTCTTCTCTTCAATTTCAGTCTCAGTAGCTCCGCCTACTTTTATGACCGCAACTTTACCTGCAAGAGCTGCTTTTCTCTTTTTTAGGCTTTCTTTATCAAATTCACTAGTTGCAGCTGTAATCTGAGCATTTATCTGCTTTAATCTATCATTTTGAGCATTTTTAGATCCGGCTCCCTCAATAATCGTGGTGTCGTCCTTTGTAACAATTACTTTTCTAGCAGTTCCAAGCATGTCTATTTCTGTAGACTCAAAACTGTGTCCCTGCTCTTCAGAAATAAGTGTCGCTCCTGTGAGTATTGCTATATCGGTCAAGACTTCTCTTCTTCGATCGCCAAAATCAGGAGCTTTAATGGCAACGGTATTGAATACACCCTTAAGTCTATTAAGTACCAATGTTCCTAGTGCCTCCCCTTCAACATCCTCGGCAATAATTACAAGTTCTTTTTTACCAGCTTGAGCTAGCTTTTCAAGTATTGGCAATAACTCGGATACTGAAGCGATTTTTTTATCAGTAATAAGTATTGATGCTTTCTCGTAAACTGCTTCCATTCGAGCAGTATCTGTAACCATATATGGGCTAATAAAGCCGCGTGAAAACGTGAAGCCTTCAACAACTTCACTCTCAAGATTAAGCCCCTGGCCTTCTTCGACGGTAATAACACTGTCCTTGCCTACCTTATCTATAACATCTGCAATTAATTTACCTATCTCTTCATCGCCTGCAGAAATTGTAGCAACCTCGGCTACTCGACTCTTTTTGCCACTAATTGATTCACTCATTGTACCTAGCTTTTTAATAACATCACTTGCAGCTGCTTCTAGTCCCTTGCGAAGTTGCATCGGATTATGTCCAGCAGCAATTAACTTATTTGCTTCGTTTAGAATGTTGTATGTTAGAACCGTTACAGTGGTTGTACCATCACCAGCTACATCGTTCATTTTGTTCGCAGCTTGCTTAATTAATTCTGCTCCGACTTTTTGACCCAAGGTCTCATCGTCAACTTCTGGAATATCTACTCCCTTAGCAACTGTCACACCATCATGAGTTACCGTTGGACCACCATAACTCTTACTAATAATTACATTTCGTCCTTTTGGGCCCATTGTCGTCTTAACTGCATCATAAAGTATCTGAGCTCCGGCTAATACTCTTCTTCTTGCATCTTCATCATAAAAAACTTTTTTTGCCATCTTGAAATATACTCCTAATTTATTGGTTTACGGTTGCTATAATGTCTTCTTCTTTAACTAATAAGTACTCTTCTCCAGATATCTTAAGCTCGGTTGAGCTATAGCCTTTGTGGATTATGCGATCACCCTTCACTACATTTTTAACATCCTTACCAATAGATAAGACAACTGCTATTTGAGATTTTTGAGCTGAATTTTCTGGTAGATAAATTCCAGAGAGAGTCTTTGTTGCAGGCTCTTCATTTTGAGCTACAACATAGTCTGCAAGTGGTTGAATTTTCGTTTTCATTTAGTGTTAGCCTCCTTATTAGTTATTGGCGCTAGCACTTTAATAGTGAGAGTGCCAGCCATGAGTTTTAATGATAATAAAATACACAAGTCCCGTCAACATTATTGTTTGAGCAATGGTATTTTATTTGATAACATTAATCTCAATGACGAAAAAAATACTCATGTGTTCTCCAGATTATTTCGACATAGAGTATGAGATTAACCCTTGGATGAGTACTAAAAATCAGGTTCAAAGCGTCGAAGCTATGGACCAATGGAAAAAGCTATACGATATTTACGTAAATAAGCTTGGCTGGGAAGTAAAACTTATAGATCCTATTGAAAAACTACCAGACATGGTTTTCACGGCAAATGGTGCGTTAGTTATTAACGGCAAAGTAGCTCTGCCCACCTTTCGGGCACCTGATCGACAGCCAGAAACAAAACTTTTTAGGAAGTGGTTTGAAGACAATGGTTATACTGAATTTCTTGAGCCTAAATATGACTTTGAAGGTGAAGGAGATGCACTCCTTTGGAACGACACCTTATTTGCTGGTTTCCCATGGAGAAGTGATCAAGCTTGTCACAATGAGCTAAGAGATTTTTTTGGAATCAAGCTAGTCTCCTTACAGCTTGCAGATGCTAGATTTTATCATCTTGACACCTGCTTAACCATAGTCGATGAGGAAACTGTCGCAATTTGGCCAGGTGCTTTCACCGAAAAGAGCATCAAAAGAATACATGAAATAGTTCCAAATGTTATAGTAGCTAGCGATGAAGATACGCTGGCTTATGGGCTTAACGCAATGAGCGATGGCAAAAATATAGTTTTATCAGAAAAAGCCTATGGTTTAATAGAAAAATACGGGCAAAAAGGAATGAATGTTTTTACTGTTCCTGTAAGTGAATATCAGAAGAGTGGTGGTGGTGTTAAATGCCTAACTCTTGAGCTAAGAGACTGATTTAATATATTCTTTATTGAGAGCATTATCGAAACTTAAAATCTCATTTTTTTCAATAACAGATCTGGCTAATAGGTAGCAATCTGCAAAATCAAGTTTAGTAATTTTTATGTACTGATTAGTTTTTGAAATAATTAATTCGTTTTCAAATTTAAATTCGATTGTTCTAATTAATAGATTAATAGCCTCGAAAACCTGAGCCCTATTTTTACCAAGACCTATAAGTACATAAACAATTTCCGCCACTATTACATCCGTTACCATCAAAGTTGACGGCTTTGATTTATTGACTATTTTCTCAGCTTTGCGCTGAGTTCATTGTGGTCGCCTAAAAGCCACCTTAAAACAATATTAGTGTCGACTATTTTCATATTTTTGAGCCAAATATTTTCCTATATTTTTATCATTTTTAGAAAAATCATCATTACTTGATTCAGATTTTAGAAGTTTTCTTACATCGTCAAGACTTTTTGGTCTAGTAATTACAATGTCGTCATTATCGTTAAGATAAATCGATGCTCTACCTGTTTTATCAAGATTTAATTTTTTCCTAAATTCAAGAGGAATCGTTATTTGCCCCTTACTGGTAATACTGCGAGTGTAGGTCATGCTACCATCTTGACAAAGTAAGTCTTAAGTGTAAAGTTATTACTTTAATAATTTCTTGAGTTGTTTATGTGATACTTCAATTTCATTCCAAGGATGTTCGCCGTCAGCTCTTTCTATTGTTTTCTCATGGCCCTTACCGAGCAGTAAAACTAGGTCATCCTTGTCTTTTGCTAATAGAAACGAGTGTTTTATGGCTTTTGTTCGATCAAGAATTAAGAACATGTCTTTGTCTTTATGTTTGCCTGACTTCTCTGCCCCTTCAGCAATTTGGTTGAGGATTGTATTGCCATCTATATCTCTATCATCTTCTTCGGTTAGCACTACAAAGTCTGCATATTTACCGGCTATTTCACCCTGGATAGCACGCTTTGCCTCGTCTCTTCTACCGGCCGAACCAAACATCACTATAAACTTACCCTCTACGACTGGTCGCAGTTCAGATAATAATTTTTCAAAACTGTCGGGGGTATGGGCATAATCTACTATTACTGAAAATTTCTGTCCCTCATCGATTTTAGTCATACGCCCTTCAACACTCTCGAGAGCTGCTATTCCCTGCTCTATTTGGTTACTATTAAGGCCGAGTAACACTCCAACACCGACAACTGCTAATGAGTTATAGACATTGAACATTCCGCTAAGATTGCATTTTATCTTATAATCTACACCCTTAAGGCTAGCTATATAGCTCACCCCATCAGCTGAAAGTTTTATATTCTTGGCTTTAATGTCCCCCTCTTTAACTCCGTAGGTTAAAGGGTGTGCAACAGCGTCGGAAAAATATTTAGCGCTATCATCATCCGCATTAATAACCCCAGCCCTAAGGCCATTCGAATTTTTGTTGGTCCATTCAAACATTTTTACCTTAGCGCTCCGGTAGTTTTCAAAAGTACCATGGTAATCTAAATGCTCATGAGTAATGTTTGTCATTACGGATAGGTAATACTTTACGCCCCAAACTCTGTTTTGTGCCATTGCCTGCGAAGTAGTTTCAAGAACTAGATATTCTATTCCAGCCTTATTGAGCTCTTTAAGTCTTCGCATGAACTTCGGAACCGGAAGGCTCGTCATGTGTTCCATCTGCGAATTAATATCAAGTCCCGCACCGTAAGCCACTGTAGTATTTAGTCCTACCTTAAAGCCTGCTTCATGTAACATTCTATGAATTAAAAAGGTCGTGGTGGTCTTTCCATTAGTACCTGTTACGCCAATAACTTTTAGCTTCCGAGCAGGAAAACCATAAAGAATGTTGAATATTACGGCTTCAAGTAAATGGCCAAATGGCTCAACTTTATGAAATATCCCTGTTGGTATGAACATTTTTACAAATTTTCTAAAACTCATAGCTATAAGTATACTATTTAAAGTAATGAAAATACTCGGAATTGAATCAAGTTGTGACGAAACAGCAGCATCAATAGTTGAAGACGGCTATAAAATGCTTAGTAATGTTGTTGCTACAAGCATGCATGAGCACGCCAAGTACGGAGGTATTGTCCCAGAAATTGCAGCACGTTCTCACATTGAATCAATAATTCCAGTAATCGATGAGGCGATGAAGCAAGCTAATGTTGGTTGGAAAGAGCTCGATGGGATTGCTGTAACTTATGGAGCTGGTCTGGGTGGCAGCCTGCTAGTTGGAGTCGAAACCGCGAAGACACTAGCGATTACCAAGAACCTACCCCTATACGCAGCCAATCATGTTGAGGGTCATGTCTATGCAAACTTCATAACCGAGTCAAACCTTGATGGATACAAGCTACCAGATAAACAACCAGACTTCCCCCTTCTAGCTTTAATTGTCTCTGGAGGTCATTCACAACTTGTTTTCTTCGAAAATCACTTTAAATATAAACTACTTGGCCAAACTACAGATGATGCAGTTGGAGAAGCCTTCGATAAGGTAGCCAAACTTCTAGGACTCCCCTACCCTGGCGGTCCCAATATTGAGATAGCCGCAGCGAATGGTGATCCAGATAAATACAAACTTCCTAAAGCCAGACTATCAAACAAATACGACTTTAGTTTCTCTGGCCTAAAAACAGCCGTTTTAAGGCTCGCTCAAGCTGAAGTTGGTAAATCATATGACTTCCCTTCTTTTGAGCTCTCAGCCCTACTCAGTGAGGCTCAGAAGGCAGATATTGCAGCCAGTTTCCTTAAGACTTCAATCGAAACACTCGTAGATAAAACTGTTATGGCCGAAAATGAATATAATCCTAAGACAATTTTAATTGCTGGTGGTGTCGCAGCAAATTCTGAGCTAAGGCTTCAGCTTACCAAAAGACTTCACGCGGAACTACAATATCCAGACATAAAACTGTGTACAGATAATGGTGCCATGATAGCCACATTGGGCTGTTTTATGGCTATGAATAATATCACCCCTGTTGACCCCTATAAGCTACAGATAAATCCTAATCTGTCGATGTAAATATTTCACGTGAACCTCCGATGTGGTCAAATCCCTTATCTGATGTTATTATTTACTAAATGGATCTACCTAAAGCCTATAACCCTAAAGAACACGAGCAAGACATCTATTCTTTATGGGAGAATAGTAACGCATTCAAGCCAAGTGGAACAGGGAAGCCATTCTCAATGGTTTTTCCGCCTCCGAACGCTAATGGAAACCTCCATATTGGACACGCATTTACAATGGGTATTCAAGATATATCTGCAAGATATCACAGGCTAATTGGTTGTGATGTCTTGTTCGTTCCCGGTACTGATCACGCAGGATTCGAAACTCAGGTAGTATTCGAACGACAGCTCGAGAAAGAAGGCAAGAGTCGCTTCGATTTCAGCAGGGAAGAGCTCTATTCTCAAATCTGGGATTTTGTTGCAGCAAACAAGAATAATGTAGAAAACCAGCTTAAACAACTGGGCGCTAGTTTTGACTGGTCAAGCCATGTTTTTAGCTTAGATAAAAAAGTTGTAGATTCGGCCTATAAAAGATTTAAAAAGATGTGGGACGATGGACTTATTTACAGAGGTGAAAGACTAGTTAATTATTGTACGTTTCATGGTACTGGTTTTGCAGACTATGAAGTTGAGTTTAAAGAAGAGCAGGGACATCTTTGGTATATTAAATATCCAATCACCGGAACAGATAAATATTTAGTAGTCGCAACAACAAGACCCGAAACAATGCTCGGTGATACGGCAGTAGCTGTTAATCCAACCGACAAAAGATATCTAGATTATATTGGCAAAACGGTGACTCTACCGATAACCAACAGGGAAGTGCCGGTCATAGCAGATGATTTTGTCGATACTAAATTTGGAACAGGGGCAGTCAAAATAACTCCAGCCCACGACCCCAATGACTACGAAGCAGCCCAGAGACACTCACTACCATTCATGTCTGTTATAGATTTCAATGGAAAAATAACTCATGAGATGCCTGAAAAATATACAGGCAAAGATGTTATCGAAGCCAGAAAAGAAATCGTTAGTGACCTAAGTAGTCAGGGATTCCTAGAAAAAACCGAAGACTATAAGCATAGCGTTGGGCACTGCTATAAGTGTAAAACTACTATTCAGCCGCTCTTAAAAGAACAGTGGTTTATAGACATGAAGCCTCTCGCTAAGAAAGCAATAGAAGCACTTGAAGACAGGGAGATTAAATTTTATCCCGACTCAAAGAGAGTTCAGCTCATAAACTACCTGAAACAACTTAGGGATTGGAATATAAGCCGTCAAATTTCTTGGGGAATCCCAATTCCAGCATTTGTAAATGAAGATAATCCCGATGATTGGATTTTCGACGAAAGGGTAGAGCAAGAACTTATTGAGGTAAATAATAAAACATATAGGCGAGATACTGATGTATTTGATACCTGGTTCTCAAGTAGCTCATGGCCATTTGTTGCGACAGACTATCCAAATTCTGAAACTTTTAAAAAATTCTACCCGCTAAGCCTTATGGATACTGGTGGAGAAATACTATTTCCGTGGGTAAGCCGAATGATTATGCTCGGCCTTTATGAAACTGGTGAGATTCCGTTTAAAGATGTCTATATTCACGGATATGTTATGGCAGAGGATGGCGCCAAGATGAGCAAAAGCCTCGGCAATGTAATCAACCCGATTGATGTAGTTAATGAATATGGTTCAGACGCCCTTCGAATGGGCATGATTTCCGGACGTGTTCCTGGAGTAAACAGGGGATACGACCACAGAAAAGTTGAAGATGCTAGAAACTTTTGTAATAAACTTTGGAACATAGCCAGGTTTTCACAGGAAAAGATGAATAGCTCTAAAGGCAAAAAGCCAGTACCTGAAACAATGGCCGATCACTGGATAATAGGTAAGCTTAGTGACCTTCAAAATAACTTAGCTAAAGACATGGAAAAATATGGTTTTGCTGAAGGCTATGAGAGGCTCTACCACTTCATTTGGGATGATTTAGCTGATTGGTACATTGAAGCCTCAAAAAGCCGCTCAAATGACTCCATTTTGGCTTATACGCTAATAAGTAGCCTTAAGTTGCTTCACCCTTATGCGCCTTTTGTTACAGAAGCTATTTGGCAGTCCCTTAAACCAGCTAACGAATCAGAACTGCTTATAAG
>Ga0194055_10002889_pt1 | contig 13473 bp, 16 predicted proteins | sample SepL449m_MetaG_FD_155482 | JGI IMG/M metagenome (GOLD analysis project Ga0194055, IMG submission 155482) | Anoxic zone freshwater microbial communities from boreal shield lake in IISD Experimental Lakes Area, Ontario, Canada - Sep2016-L442-9m | ecosystem: Environmental > Aquatic > Freshwater >... | reverse complement strand
GGGTGGGGCAGCTGCGGCCCCGTGAGGATTTGAGTGGAGCGGGCGGCTGGGAACCGGGTGCCGTTACTAGGAGTCGAGGCACCGGCTGGACAGGAGCGCTGGTCTGAGCGGAGAGGTTCTGGGGGATCGCACTCCGAATCGAGCTCCCGGTGGGCACTTGGTCTCGCGTCCGATGGGTCGCCACAAGCCGAGACGTCCTGTCCCGGCAGGACCAACGGGACCCTTAGAGTAGCGAGAGCGATCTCATGCCCGAGAGGACCCGGCAGCCATGGCACAACGCACCCGACTGGGAGACTTTCTTCGCCCCCTGAACTCCGAGTACGGCAAAGTGGTTCCCGGTTGGGGCACCACGCCGGTGATGGGTGTGGCCATGCTCCTGTTTCTCGTCTTTCTGCTGGTGATTCTCCAGCTCTACAACAAGTCGCTGCTGCTCGAAGGCATCAACGTCAATTGGAACGGCCTCAGCTGAGGCCGGGCCCTGTCCCGGGTCTTCCGGCCCCTCCAGCCCACTCCCCATGAACGTCTTCGGCATCGGCCTCCCGGAAATGGCGGTAATCGCTGCCATCGGTCTTTTGGTATTCGGTCCGAAGCGACTTCCTGAGCTGGGAAAGACCCTCGGCAAGACCCTGAGGGGCTTCCAGAGCGCGTCCCAGGAGTTTGAGAAGGAGTTCCGCCAGGCGGTAACTCCTGAATCGGAATCCTCTGGCGCCCAAGCCGTCGCTTCAGTGGCTGCGGTGCTCCCGGTTTCTGCACCGACCACGGATCCTTCGGTCCAGGCAATCACCCCAGGGATGCCCAAGACCTTGGTGTCTGCTCCCGGATCTGAGTCGGCCTCAGGCAGCGTGTCGGCGTCCGTGGCCAGCGATACTCCCGACAGCTGAGCGGCAGGGGCTCTCCTTGGATCTCCAGTTGCTCGTGGGCCTAGGTAATCCGGGCAGCCGCTACGCGGAAACCCGCCACAACGTGGGTTTCATGCTGCTGGAGCGCCTGGCGGCCGTCGAATCGGCACCATTCCGTAACCAGCCCCGGCTCCAGGGTTTGCTAGCCGAAATCGGCAGCGGCCCGCAGAGGTTGCGATTGCTGATGCCCCAGACCTACATGAATGAGAGCGGCCGCTCGATCCGCTCCGCCCTCGACTGGTTCCGGCTCGAACCCAGCCAACTGCTGGTGTTGGTGGACGACATGGACCTTCCCTTTGGTCGGCTGCGGCTGCGGGCCTCCGGCAGCGCCGGCGGCCACAATGGCCTGCGCAGCACGATTCAGCACCTGGGCAGCCAGGAGTTCGCCCGGCTGCGGATCGGCATCGGCGCCCCGGCTCAGGAGCCCCAGGAGCGGAAGGCCCGCACGGTGGGCCATGTGCTGGGCCGCTTCAGTAGCAGCGAGCGCCCCGTGCTCGATGCGGTGCTCACTGAAGTGATCAGCGGCATCGACCTGATCCGCCGCCTCGGGATCGAGCGGGCCGGCAACCGCCTCAATGCCTTCCGGGTCGAGCCCGTCGCCACCGCCCCGTGAGCCGGTTGCCCACCACCACGGCGCGGCTGCGGGTGCTGCATCAGAGCTTTACACCAGCCCTGCTCGAGGGGGAGGTGAACGCCGGCAGCTTCCAGTGGACCTTTCGCTGGGCCTTCGATCGGGGCGAGCTGAGTGTGGAGCCCTCCCTGGGTCGCGCCCTGATCCAGGACGCACTGCTCCGCTTTCTGCTCAAGGCCGATTACCAGCTGGAGCCTGGCGGCGACTACATGTTCACGGTGCGGGCGGCCTTCTGAGCCCCAGGCCGGCCGCCGCGGCCCGCTCCAGCGGCTGGCCCAGCCAGCGCTCCAGCAGCAGTTGGGCCACCACGTCGTCCCAGTCGCGGGGGGGCTGGCGCAGGCCTTCGGGAAGCAGGCACTGCCAGCCTCGGGCTGGCTCCAGCTGCCAATAGCGCCGCCGGGCGGCCAGGGTGGAGCCGTGTTCGTCCACCAGCAGCAGCGGCAACTCTCCGGCCAGCCGCTCCTGCCAGCTGCGGCTGCCGGTGCCATCGCCCAGCAGCACCACCGCCAGCTTCAGGTCACGATGCCAAGTCAGCAGCCGCTCCCGGCAGGGACCGGGAGGAAGCACCAGGGCCTCCTTGATGCAGCGACGCTGGGGGTCGGTGCGGATCAGCCCGCACTTGCTGCGGCCCGGGTCGAGGGCCGCCACCACGCCCCTGCCTTGGGGATCCAGGGGATCAACTCCGATCAGGGCCCCAGGCTGTGTCATGGGGCAGCGGGCCTGGGGCCGTTCGTCTGGTTGCGGCCCACCCAGCGCAGTTCCACCGCGATCGGATCGGGGGTGTCGGCGTTGCGCACCGCCACCGCCTCCAAAGTGGCCTTCTGCCCAGCCGGCCGGTCTGCCAGAGCCCGGCCCAGTTCGGTGAAGTTGTTACCGTCCACCTGCAGACCATCCACCAGGGTTCCCTGCCGCTGGACCCTGGAGAAGGCGGCGGTCAGGAGCAGATTGAGCCGGCTGCGGATATCGTCGCTGCTGCGTTCATCCCCCTCCAGGGCGGTGCGGGCCAGCACATCCCCCTGGCGCACCACCGGTCGGTTGGGACGCAGATCGGGGAAGCCCACCACCCGGCCTTCCCCCCGCAGCACGTTGGCGGCCGAGCGGATCGTGATCACCCAGGTGCCCGAGGTGCCGAGCATGGTCTGAAGGCGCTCGATGTCGCTTTTGGGCACCAGCAGAATCTGGCGGTCCGCGGGGCGGTCGGGCAGGAGCAGCCGGAAGGCGGCCAAATTGGCCTGCTGGAGCAGGGCATCGATCACATCCTTGGCCTGGCCGCTGCGCTGGAGTTTCACCCGCACCGTGGCCAAGGGCTGGCCACTGGCGATCACCACATCGCCGCGGCGCAGGGCGATCACATTGGTTTCCAGCTGTTTCAGTTCGGCCTCGCCGGCGGCGATGCGCTGGCGCACCCCCTTGAGTTCAGCCTCATTGCGGCGAATCTCGGCGTCGCGACCCTTCACGTCACGGTTGAGCCGCTGGCGCTCGCTCTCCAGCCGGATCCGTTCCCGCTGAAGCGGCTGCAGTTCCTGGCGCAGGTTGTCCACCCGTCCCTTGGTCGAGCTGAGCTCCTGCTGCACCTGCTGCCGGCGCTGCACGGCCTCTTGTCGCCCTTGCTGGGCCTGGCGGCGGCCCTGTTCCGCTCGCTGCACGTCGGCACGGCTGCGGGCCAGCTCGCGGCGGTTTTCTTCCAGGTCGGCCTGGCTGCGCGCCAAGGCGGTGCGGCTGTCGCGCAGGCGGGCCTGGATCTGATCCAGTTGAAACAACCCCACTCGCAGTTGGTTGCTCACCAGCAGCATCAGGCCGAGGGAGATGGCGCTGATCAGGCTGCCCGTGAGGGCCGTGATCACCACGGCGGTCTTGCGGGGTCTGAGGTTGAAGAGGCTGAGCCGGGCCTTGCCCACCTTGCTGCCCAGCCGGTCGCCGAGGGTGGAGAGCACGCCGCCGAGCACCAGCAGCGCCACGATCAGCAGCCAGCCCGACACGCCCTGCTCCAATTCAAGACCAGTATCCCCGAGCAACGAACCGCTGTCGGCCCCCGTGTCCGTCGCTCAGGCGTCGAACGAGGGGATCCGGACGGCGCCGAGATCTGCCTGCTTGCGAGGTTGTGGCCCCGGGATGGGGGCGCTGCGACCCGCGATCAGCTGAACCGTTTGGCCAGGGCCACCGGGTCGAACACGGTGATTTTCTTGCGGTCGATCTGCACCAGTCCGTCGTTGCGCAGGTCTCCGAGCAGTCGGGTGATCGTGACCCGGGTGGAGCCGATCGCTTCGGCGATCGCCTGGTGGGAGAGGCGCAGGTCGATGGTGATGCCCTCGTTGCTGGGAACGCCGAAGTCGCGGCAGAGCACCAGCAGGAAACTCACCAGCCGCGAGCTCATGTCGCGATGGGTGAGAGTTTCGATCATGGTTTCGGTCTGCAGGATGCGGGAGGAGAGGCCCTGCAGCAGCAGCAGCCCCACGCTGGCGTCCTGCTCGATGGCCCGCCGCACCGAGGTGGCCGGGGCCGTGACCATCTCCACCCGGGTGAAGGCGATGGCGTGATAGAAGCGATCTGAGCGCTGGCCGGTGAGTAGGGAGAGCACTCCGAAGAGGCTGTTTTCCCGCAGCAGAGCCACGGTGATCTCCTCCCCCGATTCGTAGACCCTCGACAGCCGTACGGCACCGCGCCTCAATAGGTAGACCCGTTCGGCGGGATCACCGGGAAAGAAGATCGTTTTGCTGCGTTCGATCGTTTCCACGCTGCTGCCCGATAAGCTGCGGATCACCTCAAGCAGCGTCGGGCCTGGGGTCACGGCAGTTCCGGTGGACGCCACGGCCCCCGGAGACCCGCTGGACGGAGTGCTCGCTAGGCGGCTGAATCCGCGCGTGGCGCCGACCATAGGGCAGGTACGGGAATCTGGAAGCTAAGGATCGCCTGGCCGCTTCCTTGTAGCAAATCACACGGTTTGCTCCGCTGGGCGTTTCGCCAGCACCTGCCGCTGCCAGGTCTGAAGTTGGCTGATGCCCGTGGCGGTGAGGTTCAGCAGGGTCGGGAGTGCTTCCCTAGGACCTCGAGATCGAGGGCCGCCCGCAGGCTGCGGCTGATCAGGCGCTGATCTCCAGGCCGGCCCGGGGCTTCGCTGTTGTTTGGAAGCGTTCGCGACGGATCCACCAGGGGTGGTGTTCTCTGCTTGCCCGGGCCGCTACATTCAGTTCACGGGGTCCGGATCCGATCCGATCACCACCCGACAAACCCGTCCTCCCAACCCTTCTGGAATCCAGCTTCCATCGCCTCGTCAGCAATCCCATTGAGGGGTTTTTGGCGGTGTGGGGGCCGGGTTGCTGTTGTTCCTCTATCCCTCGTCCATGACCGCCAGCCTTGCCAGCCATCGCCACAGCCCCAGGGGCGAAGCCGGTGGTCGGCGGCCTCCCTTGCGGCTGGTGCCTCGGCCTGAGGGACTGCTGCAGATCCACACCGCCCCGTTCCGCGGCAGCTTCGCGGCGGTGTTCAGCCAGGCCTTACGCACGGCGGGCTTGGGCAGCCGGGTGCTGATCAGCCAGTTCCTCAAGGGCGGCGTGGACCAGGGCGTGGAGGGCTCGCTCTGGCTCTGTGGGCGGCTCCAGTGGCTGCGCCCGGCCACTCCCCATTGCCTGGAGGTGGAAGCGGCCTCCTTGGCGCCCAGCGTCGCCGTTTCCGCCGCAGGGCCTAATGCCATCAATTTCGCCGCCGATGACCCCCTTGAGGCCGTGCAGGCCGTGTGGGCCTACAGCCGCGATCAACTGCTCAGCGGTGCCGTGGATCTGCTGGTGCTCGATGAACTGGGGCTGGCGGTCGAACTCGGCTACCTGCAGGCCAACGAGGTCACCGACACCCTGGAGCGACGCCCCGCCCATCTGGATGTCATCCTGACGGGCCCCTCGATGCCCGCGGCCCTGATGGCGATGGCCGACCAGGTCACCCAACTGCGTCGCGCCCCTTAGGTCCCACCGCCGGCCCGCTCCCCTCCAAGCCGATGCTCAAGAACGACCGCTGGATCAACGAGCAGGCTGCCGCCGGCCTGCTGGAGCCGTTCCAGGCCACCCTGGTTCGCCACCTCGATCCCGAGACGCGCAGCGGGCCGGTGCTCAGTTTTGGCTGTTCCTCCTACGGCTACGACCTGCGGCTTTCGAGCAAGGAATTCCTGATCTTCCGCCATGTGCCCGGCACGGTGATGAACCCGAAACGGTTTAATCCGGCCAACCTCGAGCCCGCACCGCTGCATCGCGATGAGGATGGGGACTACTTCATCCTGCCCGCCCATTCCTATGGTCTGGGGGTGGCCTTGGAGCGCATGAAAGTGCCGGCCAACATCACGGTGATCTGCCTGGGCAAGAGCACCTATGCTCGCCTGGGCATCATTGTGAACACCACGCCGGCCGAGGCCAGCTGGGAGGGCCACCTCACTCTGGAATTCAGCAATTCCTCCGGCGCCGATTGCCGCATCTATGCCAACGAGGGCATCTGCCAGCTGCTCTTCTTCGAGGGCGATCCCTGCGATATCACCTACCAGGATCGGGCCGGCAAATACCAACACCAGCCGGAGCGGGTGACGCTGGCGAAGGTGTGAGGAGCCTTCGGAGCACGGCGATCCACGGCTGATAGCCCCGAGCCCAGGCGATCATCTGATCCTGCCTTCCTGGTCGAGTGACGCAGCTGTGACCGCAGTTGTGAATGGATTCCGGGCGATCAGCGCTGTGAGCTCCAGGTCCTCGCGCCATGCAGCCAGGGGCCGTTCCCAGCCCTCCTCCCAGCGCTGGGCCAGCAGCGGTCTTGTTGCGCTCGCTCCCAGTTCCAGTCCGTAGGCGATCGCCAGGCCCACATCCACTTCGGGTCCTCCGGGGGTTTGCCCATCGTGAACCCGGTGGAGCAGATCGGCGGCCAGCAGGAGGGCGCAACCGGGCCAGCGCAGATGTTCGGTGGTCAGGCCGTTCATGGCGGCTTCACCGGCCACGGTGGTGGGGCAGCCGGCAATCGCATGCCACACGTCATGGCTGGCGCGGATGCGCCGCTGCAGGTAGATGTCATCGCCATCGGCCCCCGGCGGAAACTCCGGTGGCGGTAGGGGTTCCAGGCCCTGGTCGGCCAACAGGTGACCGTAGGCATGGCCCAGGCTTCCCGGTGGCAGGGAGGCGAGTGTGTCCTGGCATGGCCAGGGACCCCAATAGCGTTCCCGCATCAGGGATGCGATGGCGGGATCGGCCTTCAGGCGTGCCCGGGCCGCGGCGGCCGCCGGTGTGGCGTAGCTGGCGTTAAGTAGATCAAGGGCGTGGGGCACGTCGCCGGGATCACTGCACACAGCGAGCATGTCTGCGGTGAGGCGCCGGAGTTGCGTGCTGAGGCCGTGTCCGGTGAGTGGTGCCATGAGGGTCGCTCGTATGTTGGGAATCAACTTTGGCGTATCCGAAGCAAACTGTTGCGTAGGTTCGTTGTGATGGGATTCACGAGGGCCATCGCCGGTGCTTCGATCAAACGGAAGCCAACACTGCTGATTGAGACGATGAGCACAGTGATCGATAGAATTACAGCGAAGTACAAGGAGGGTAAATGAAGAGCCGCCAGCTGTCCGAGAGGGCTGAGCTTGAATACCGCGTAGAGCACAAGTCCGTGAAAAAGATAAACCCCGAAGGAGACTTCCCCGAGCTTTCTGGCCGCAGGTTTTCTAAGTATGCCAAAAATGGAGTTACCTGCTGCGATGGCCGTGAAAACAATGGTCAGGAGCAACAGCGTTTCTGGATTCCAGGGCTTGCAGTGAAGCGTCCAGCTTTTGAACGTTAGAAAAACAAGGATCGGCGCCAGCCATGCAGACTTCAAAAAGGGATTCAGCCTGCCCCATCGAACGACAAGAGCCGCGACAATTCCACCAATAAATGCAGCCATAATCATCGGATCAGGATGAGTTTTGCGGTATAGAAAAAGGCTGACTGCCAGGCTGAGTAAAAGTGCGCTATAGGGAACTCTTCGGGCCGAGAGCAGCGCAAGCAGTGGTAGTGCTGCATAGAATATCCATTCGTACACGAGTGACCAGGTAACACCTGCAATCATCAAATTTGTGTCTTTGACCTGATTGATTTCTGGTTGTCCGAAAATGGTAAAACTAAGCCAGCTGAGTATTGATGATGCCAATGCTTGCGGAGTGCTGTTGAGGCGCCAATGGCTGGCAATGGCAACTTCTATGATCAGAAAAGTGATCGCAATGAGATAGAGAGGTGTCAGCCTGAAGAGTCGTGATATAGCAAATCTTGGCCAGTCAAATCCGAGGGCCGGGGCTGCGAGGATTTTGCTGTAGAAGAGAAAGCTAGACACCATAAAGAAAAGGCAGACGCTTGATTTGCCTAGGTTCTCGTAAAGTATTGATGGCATGGCCCATGATCCTGTGGTGAGTTTCTGATACCAATAAAGACTGTGATGGCATAGGACAAAGATGGCCAAAAGCCCTCTCAATCCATCAATGGATGCGTAGCGGTCGCTGCTTGGTTCCGGAATCATGCTGCCGACCCCAGTCTTTAGGGTTATCAGTGCTACTAGGTAGATAAAGGCGACTGCCAGAAGTGTGAAGGGCGTAGAGATGACGGAATCGAACATCGTAGTGTAGGCAATGGAATGGAATTAATTGCTGGATTTTCTAGATTTAGAATCTTGGCAGACGTCTCTTGACGAATCCGGCTATTGAGCGCAGGTGAGCCAAGACTTCTTCGGCTTTGTCTTGGGCTTTCATTGCTAAGTGCTTGGCCCTAATTGCTATCTGCGCCTTTCGAGTGTTTGTCGATTGGTCACTGAAAAGGGGGTCCGTAATAATGTTGAGATCCTTGAAGCGGTCTAGAAGGCAAGAGTTGAATGTGGTTGAAGGCTGATTGGCAAAATACCTTCGATATGAATATTCGCTCTCGAGCAAAGCATGGGCGGCGTGATAGTTAGATCTCTTGGATTTTGCATATGCGGCCAGGTTTTTCCTGGTCAATCTAGGTATTAGGTAGTCAATTTTTTGGGCACTTAAACGCATGTGATCGGCGTAGGGCTTATAATGAAATTCAATATATGTAATCTTTGTCTGGCGTTCTTGGTTTCCATCCTTTGATTTGCCTTCGTGGAAACCATCAGAAAGTGCTTCGCAGGCCCCTTGTGCAAAAAAACATTTCTTGCAGTTAGTGATTTTAGAATATCGGTTGATATGGTAAGGACTATTTACATACTTATGGGGGATGGTAAGAACTTCGCCGTCGCGAATGAGGGGAGCTAGCGAGGCCAGGATGTCATCTCTTTGGCATGAAAGCTTTCCATCAATGTCGCAGGCAAGAAATTCGTCGCAATCAATTGGAAAATAAAAGTCGTGAGGATTGCTTGCGTCCAGGCTCTTGATGAGGTCGGCAAATATTTCTCCCCTGGCGTAATAATCTTTTTGGTGGCTGTAGGTTCTGTTGATTTTGAGTCCTATGTTTTCGGCATCTGCAAGCGTGGTCAGGGTTTTGGTATCGGTGGAGCCATTGTCGTAGATGAAGATGCTGGAGGTGCCGATTAGGTCTACGTGGTATCTAATCCAGGGTTCAAGGAGAAGTGATTCATTCTTCTGCATCATAATCAAAGCTATTTTGAGGCTCATGGTTTCTCTTGGGGGTTGAAAGTCTGATGCTGAGGTTGCTGCGTTAGGGGTGCCTTAGGGCGCCAGCCGCGCCTTGTGCAGCCGGCTCTTCTCATACCAGGCTGCGAACTGCGGCGCCCAGGCCACCAGGTGGGGCCACATCAGATCGCACAGCTCGCGGATCTCCTGCTGGGCGTCGAGCTTGGCCCGCAGATCCAGGAAGTGCAGGAAGGCGCGCAGGCTGAAACTCACCACGAAGTGCTGGCGGTAATCGAAGGGCAGGATGCCGCGGGCGTGCTCCTCGGCAAAACCGGCCTCTAGCTGCTCGGCGTAGCGCTCGGCAGCGGTGCGGCAGAGGGCAAGATCCTTGGCCCGTTCGTCTGCGGTATACGCATATTTCTTGCCTTGCCGATCGCTGTAGTCGCCCACGGGTCGCAGGTAGAACACCTCTTCGAGTTCCAGCTCGCGCTTGGCGGCCTTGCTGATGCGGTCGCCCGTGTAGCGCATCGATTGCACATCGAAGCTCACTCCCACCCGGTGGGTGCGGGCCTGCTGCATCACCGAATGGGGAAACCAGCCCACATTGAGCACGATCTGGGCGTGCTCTAGCGGCCCGTAATGGCCCCGCTCTCCGGCCAGCAACCGTTTCACGCAGATCTCGCCGGCCCGCTGTTCATCGGGCCAGTCCTTCCGGTCATCGGCCACGAAGCCCTCGCTGTAGTCCTGGTGCATGCCGGCGTACACGCACTGCTGGGGATTGGGTGTGGCGGCGATCAGGTCGACCCGGAAGCGGGGATCCATGGTGGACAGGGCAGGGCGAGCAGGAAGGGGCGGTGGAGGGCTCCGCTCAGCCGTGGCTGCGGGGACCGATCGCGGCACGGCGGCCGGGCTGGGTGGATGGCGGGCTGTCGGCGATGGCCGATGGCGCGGCTGGGGATCCCTCCAGGCTGGAAGCACCGCTGGCCGCAGGACGGTCGGCTGCTTCGGATGGGCCACTCCCAGCGCCTCCGCCGCCGGGGGCTGCGGAGGCGCCTGGGGCTTCTTCGAGGCTGCTAGTGGCACCAACCCCGACCAACTGCGGCAGGGGCCTGGCCTCCACCAGGGCCGTGGTGAGGGCCTCCAGTTCCTCGGGGCGCCGGGCCCCGATCGAACGGCCTACGGAATGGCCGCCGGCATCGAATAACTCGAGCTGGGGGATGCCGTTCACCGCATAGCGTTCCAATTCCGGTTGCCAGCGGGGGTTGTCCACGTTTAGGAGCACCACATCGAGCGCCCCCCGCCGCTTCTGCTCGATCGTTTCCATGGCCGGGGCCATGGTTCGGCAGGCTTCGCACCAGTCGGCGTAGAACTCCACCAGGGTGGGCCGACCATTATTCAGGGCAGTGGCCAGATCCGGCGACTGGCGGGCCAGCCGTTCCAGGGGTGCGGCCGGATGGAGCCCGCCCCGCAGCCAGAACAGCAGGACCGCAAGCAGGGCCGCCACGGCAGCGAGCACCATCCGCTCGCGGCGCCCCAGGCCGCTGGCGCCAGGCGGAATGGAGGCCCCTCCCGGGAGACCCGCGGCTCCGGCGCTGGCTTCGGCGGTGGAGTCCGGGGGGGAGAGCATCGGTTGAACCAGCCCAAGCTGGCTGGCACTCTGGCAGGAGTGGACCTGAGGCTGTGCGCTCAGGTGCCGCTGGACAGACTTGCTAGCTTCCGCTCAGCGGGACGATCCCGGTGAAACGGCGCCTCACCCTTCATTTTCCCCGAGAGGCGGTCCACCAGCCGATCACCTATCGGCTCGCCGTGGATTTTGATGTGGCCGCCAAGATTCTGCGGGCCCAGGTGGCGCCCAACCAGCTCGGCACCATGGTTGTGGAGCTATCCGGCGACATCGACGAACTCGATGCTGCCGAGCTCTGGCTGGAGCGCCAGGGGCTGGGCATTAACCGGGCTCCGGGCGAAATCCATATCGATCCTTTGCGCTGCGTCGATTGCGGCATCTGCTCGAGCGTTTGTCCCAGCGGAGCCCTGCAGTACGAGCCGGTTGCCCAGCGACTGCATTTCGAAACCGCCCGCTGCCTGGTCTGTGAGCAGTGCATCCCCAGCTGCCCGCTTACGGCCATCGCCTTGGTGCTCGACCCCCGGACCGCCGATCCTGCTCTGCCGGAGTCCAGTTCCGCCGCTGCTCCCGGTTCAGTTCCGCGGCGCTATCCCGCCCGCTTCGGCCGCAGGCCGGGTCCTTCTCCGTTGTGATGAGGCGGCTGTTCCTGCTGCTCCTGCTGCCGCTGCGGGCCCCGATGCTGCTCCTGCTGGCGGCGGTGAGCGTCTATCTGGGCCTGCACTGGGTTGACCCCCAGGCCGGTGGTCTCAACGCCAGCCATCAATTCGCCCCTTTGTTCTGGTCGGCTCAGTGTGCCCAGGCCCTGCTGGTGGTGGTGTTCTGCTGTATGCCCGATCTGCTGTTGCGGCGGTTTTCGGTGATGCTCGCCGCCAGTCGGGTGGTCACCCTGGTGGCAACCGTGCTGCTGGTGACCATCGGGGGGCTGTATCTCCTGCACCTCGAGGTGTTGTCCAATGTGCTGATCCTGGCCGCCTCCGTGCTGCTGGTCCGTTTGGACCTGGTGCGCATCCGGCTGGCTCCCGCTCCAGGGCTCCTGGCCCTGCTGCTGGCGGGGGTGGTGCTGGTCGGGGCCAACCTGGGCCACAGGCTCGGCACGGCCCATGCTTCCGACAACGAAGGCATCGCCCCCGCGGCGACGGGCCAGCAGGCCCAGCCGCAGGTGTCCAATCGGCGCCGGCTGCTGCTGGGCCGGGTCAAGACCCAGCAGCAGCCGGCGCCGCAGGCCCGCTAGCCCCCCGTTGCTGCTCAGCAGCCCGGCAGAGCGCTCTGGCGATAGCTCCAGGCGTTTCCGAGCACCTTCTTCACGTAGATCCGGGTTTCGGGAAAGGGGATGGCTTCCACCCACAGTTCCGGTGCCGAGCGAAGCCGAGCATTGACCCAGTCCGCCACCGCCCCGGGACCGGCGTTGTAGCTGGCCACGGCCGGTAGGGGATCCCCCTGCCATTGCTGCAGCTGCCCCTTCAGGTAAAGGCCCCCCAGGGCCGCATTTCGCTCCGGGCGTTCCAACTCGGCCGTGGACACCGGCCCGCCGGCCAGTTCCGCGGCGGTGGCCGGCATGAGCTGCATCAGGCCCACGGCGCCGGCGGCGGAGTGCACCGTGGGGGTGAAGCGGGATTCCTGTTTGGCCAGGCCCTGCAGGAGCTCCAAGGGAACCTGCCGCTGCTCGGCCACTGGCCGGAACGCCTGCAGGAACCGTTGCGGATGGAGGCTGCGCTCCAGCTGGGGCAGCAGGGTGCACTGGTCGGGCCTAAGGCGCAGGCTCGCCTGTTCCAGTTGGCCCAGGCCGGTCCAGTCGTCGCCCACCCCCTGCCGCAGCCGGCCCTCCACCAGCAGCTCAGCCGCCTGGCGGGGGGGCGTGCTACCCCTCTGTGCCCGCCAGGTTTCCCAGGCCTCGTCGCGCTGGTCGAGGCGCCAGAGTTGATCGAGCAGGGGATCGCCGCTCGCCAGGGGTTGCCAATCGTTCGAGCGGTCCGCGTCCGCCGGCATCCCATGCCCGCCACCGCTCGCGCCGCCTGTCGGCTGCCCGGCCCCGAGGTGGTCGACCTCGCCGAGCTGCACCGCCGCCCTCCAGCCGTAGTAACCCCCAGGGCTCTGGCGCCGGAGTTCCCGCCAGGTGGCGGCGGCGGCGCTTTCATCACTCTGTTGCCGCTGGATCATCCCCAACCAGAAGCGGGAGCGGGCCGCGAGGGGGGCCGGCAGGCGTTCCGCGGGGATCGTCCGCAGCAGGGTGGCCGCGGCGTCCCACTGGCCGGCCAAGAGCTGCCGCCGCGCCAATTCCCACTGCAGCTCCCAGCTGGCGGGGTCGTCGGGCCAGCGGCGCAGCACCGCCAGGGCATCGGTTGCCTTCGGATCGGCGAGCACGCGCCTGGCGGCCACAGGGGCGCTCACTCGCCAGGCTTCGGGTAGGGATTCCAGAACCTTCTGGGCCTCCGCTCCATCTTGCTTGGCCAGCAGCCGCACGGCGTCTTCGGCCTCGGGTGAGCCCCCGCCCGGCCCACCTTGGCGGGCCACCTCCAGCAGCAGGGCCAGGGCCTGAGGGTGCCGCTCCGGTTTGCCCTGGAGCAGGGCTCGGCCCAGGTCCAGCCGGCCGGCGGCGCTGAGCTGGCTGGCAGCCGCCGCCCGGGCCGGATCTCCGCCATCGCCGCCCAGGCAGGTCAGGGCCCCATCGCCATCGCCGAGCTGGGCGATCCCTGCGGCGAGGCTCGCCCGCTGGGCTGCCGTCGGGCGAAGCGGGCCGGAGCGGCAGGCC
>Ga0194055_10002887_pt1 | contig 13479 bp, 9 predicted proteins | sample SepL449m_MetaG_FD_155482 | JGI IMG/M metagenome (GOLD analysis project Ga0194055, IMG submission 155482) | Anoxic zone freshwater microbial communities from boreal shield lake in IISD Experimental Lakes Area, Ontario, Canada - Sep2016-L442-9m | ecosystem: Environmental > Aquatic > Freshwater >... | reverse complement strand
GGAACCGTTTTCTGGGCCGGGGCAAGCCCGGGCGGCGGGAGCAACCGGCTCACGAGTCGCTCATCCGTCGGGCAACGCTTGTGGAAGTGCCATTGACCGGGCTATCCTTTATCCTTGGCTGGGGTGCCTGTGATTTGTAGTGAGCATATGGGCGCTGGTGCGATGATTCGGTACTGGGGGGCTGGTATGGTTTACTCGTCAGATTCGACGGATGATTTGTATGCGACGTTACACCACTTTATTAGTAACCCCAGCGCTTGGCATGCGATGCAATTGGGTGCGATGGCACTCAAGCCGCAGTTGCAGCCGGATGTCGCGGGAGCCCATATTGCTAGCGTCTTATGTAATCAGCCCAGTTCATCACCTTGGTACCAAACAATATGAATAAAATACCAGTACGGATACATCTGACTAATATTGCAGGTGCAGGAGCAACGCAGTTGGTGAAGTCCTTGCTACCAGCGCTAGAGGCTGGGAACTCGACTCATGTATCGGATATGTATTTGCCTAGCACGGGGGTGTTTAAGGATTATTGCCCACAGCAGGTAGACACCCGAGCTGAAACATATCGGCGTAGATTGCCCAATGCCCTATCTAGGATATGGGAGTGTTTGAACCTATTACGGCACTTTAAGGGAGATACGCCATTACTGGTGCTAGGCGATATACCGCTAGCGCATGTATCTAAACAAGTGGTGTTTGTGCAAACACCTAATCTGATGAAAACTACGCAAGTTAAATTGAGCGCAAACTATGCAAGGTATGCGATCTCACGTGCGCTTTTTCGCTTAAATGTTAAATATGTTGATACATTCATTGTGCAAACCGAGGTGATGAAATCTCGCTTGTTGGCGAGCTATCCGATTGCGAGTGAAAAAGTGTTAGTGATTCCCCAGCCTGTGCCCAATTGGTTATTGAACACCAAACTAAAGCGTGTAGGCCGCACTAATCACCAAGCGGATAAATTATTTTTGTTTTACCCAGCAGCAAGCTATCCGCATAAGAATCATCAGCTATTGGCTAAAATTGAGCCAAGTGAGGCGCAATCCTGGGCGGTATCCCAGCTTACTCTGACCATTGGGGCGAACAATAGTCCCACGCCGAATATTGCTTGGATTCATAGCCTTGATTTTTTATCGCCTCCCGCGATGCTAAAACTTTACAGTGAAGTCGATGCATTATTGTTTTTGTCGCTAGAAGAAAGCTTTGGTTTTCCGCTGGTTGAAGCCATGTATCTGGGCCTGCCTATTATTTGCCCAGATTTACCTTATGCAAGGGTGTTGTGTGGTGAGCAGGCGATATATTTTGACCCTAATACAATTGTGTCTCTCAAAGAGGCTATTTCGACCTTAAAAGTAAAGCTAGACCAAGGCTGGTGGCCGGATTGGCATGAGCAAGTGGCGGTGTTGCCTGCTAATTGGCAGGTTGTCGCGGAGCAAATGTTAGTTGCGTTGGTTAATACCACCCACCATTGAAAATGAGACCATAACTTGAGCAGCTTACCTTTAATCTCTATTGTGACCGTATCCTATAACGCAGCCGCGACAATAGAAGATGCGATTCGCAGCGTGTTACAACAAACTTATCCCCATATTGAATACATCGTCATTGACGGAGGATCCAAAGATGGCACCGTTGATCTATTGCGCGGATATGATACCCAGATAAGCCATTGGGTAAGTGAACCTGATAGAGGCATTTACGATGCAATGAATAAAGGTATTGCTCTTGCCACAGGGGAATATATTGGCTTTTTAAATGCGGATGATTTTTTTGCAAATAATGATTCCGTTCAGAAAATCGTCGATCATTTGCTGGGAAAAAATACAGATGCTGTATTTTCTCAGTTGGATATTGTTGACCCCAGTGATTTGGATAGGGTGCAGCGTAAATATCGGGTGGCAACATATAGCCGATTTATGCTGAAAATTGGTGTTATGCCGCCTCATCCCACCTTCTATTGTCGTAGATCTTGTTATACACAGCTTGGCGTGGCACCCTATAAAACGGATTATCGTATCGCAGCAGATTTCGAGTTGTTGGTAAGGATGTTACTGGTGGTGCAGCCTTCGTGGCGTTATTTACCTGTCACGACCGTCAAAATGAGGGCGGGTGGTGTGAGTAGTGAAAACTATCAGTCACGAGTGCAGTTAAATCGTGAAATCATCCGTGGTTGTTTGGAAAATGGTCTATACACCAATCCCTTGTGGTTGTTGTTAAAAGGGCCCCTTCGAATGTGTGAGTTAATTCGATGAAAATTTATATTAAAATAAGTGAGCATTAATACAAAAAGGCGTCGCAATACTGGCTGCATAGCCCAAGGCAATGGCGGGCATCCATTTTAAATGCGCCCAGAAGGAGTTAGTGTACGTGCGAGCACGTGCTCTGCCACCCCCCGGGTGCCCGCATGGTCGCCACGCTTACTGCGTTTCCCGCGCGGCCGTCTCCGCGTCCGCACGCCGGGCCCGCGGCGTCCCGCCGTTACCAGCGCCGCCGCCCCGAGAAGACGCCGCTCTACAAGATCGTGTCGGAGTGCCTTGAGGGCTGGCTCGCGGATCGCTCGGCCCGCGAGCACCCCGTCGCGGGCTCCATCGAAGAGGAGTTTCGCGGGTATCTCACGTGCGGGCTGCTGTGCTTCGGATTCGCCCGCGCGCTCTGCACACGGTGCCCGCAGCGGTTCGTCGTCGCCTTCTCGTGCAAGCGGCGGGGCGTGTGCCCGTCCTGCAACGGCCGGCACATGGCACAGACTGCCGCGCATCTCGTCGACCACGTCATCCCGCCCGTGCCCGTGCGGCAGTGGGTGATTTCACTGCCCAAACGGCTACGGGGAGTGCTCGGCGACCGGCCCAAGGCCGTCGCGGCGGTGAGCAGGATTTTTCTCGCTGAGATTGAGAAGCTGCTGTGTCTGGAGCGCCTCCGCTGCTCGAACCACGCCACGCCGCCATCCCCCCGCCCGCGAGTCGGCGCCGTCTCCTTCCTCCACCGCTTCGGCTCGGGGCGCAACCGCCACGCCCATCTCCACGCGGCCGTCACCGACGGCGTCTTCCTGCCGGGACCGCACGGCCCCGACGGGCCACCGGCCTTCCTGCCCGCTCGGCCGCTCACGCAGCCGGGGGCCAGCGGCGTCATCGAGCTCTCGCCGTTTGAGTTTCTCGCCCCGGCTTGCGGATCTCATCCCACAGCCGCGGAGGCACCGGCATCGCTATCACGGAGTGTTTGCGCCGAACCACCCGCTGCGGCCGGCCGTCACGGCTCTGGCGGAAAGGGAATGTCGGGAAGCAGCGCGATGCCGCGACGGGCGGGCATGCGAGCAACGACCACGCCACGGGAGGCTGTGGTGACGCGAACCAAAAGCCTCGCTCCCACGACACCTCCCGGATTGCCTGAGCCAAGGCAAGCCCGCGAGGCGGGAGCAACCGGCTCACCAGCTACTCATCCGTCGGGCAACGCTTGCGGAAGTGCCATTGACCGGGCTATCCTTTGATCCCTATCGCATCAATCCGCGGAACGGCTCGTAGATGCGAATCGAGAGCAGCAACTCGCTGGCACTGAATGTATTTTCCGTAGTACCGAGTAGCACAGGTGGACTCGCGGCTGTACCGGACAAATAAAGGTCCGTCTGGGTCGGTTGCAGTGCATAGAAACGGTAGCCCAGATCGAGTGTCAACCGGCTATTGACGGCATAGACAACGCCGCAACCCGCCTGCCAGGCAAATGAACTCGTATGGCTTGAACCATTGATGGCAGGGACTCCAGCAATGGGCAGCGCAGCGCTATAGGTCGAGCGATACCCGCCGCCCCCGATTCCACCGCCCGCATAGGCGCCGAATTTTTTTGTAAAGAACAGATCTCGCCACATATTCGCCATGGCTGACCATCCGTCACTGACAGAAATTGTTGCGTAATTGGCGGCGTCGAGAGCAAAAGTCTCTGCTATGTTATCCCGCCCACGCCCTTCAAACTCAAACCGCAGCAAACCGTTGGACCGGTTCAATGCCACGCCCAGCGCACCGCCCGCAGAAAAAGCTGTCTGCTGAATCGATGGCGGCTCCCCGTTGAAGAGCGTGTCGAATGATGCTGCAAGAATACCCGAAACATAGAATTGTCTCGGGGCCGCTTCATCGAACAGTGCCACCGGCAGCACGGACGAGGCGTCGTCGGCCGGTTGAGCCTTTGCCAATAGGGAATCGCTCGACAGCGACTCGCTCGACAGCGACTCGGTCGACAGCCAACCGGCCTCTTTTTCTTGAGAAAACGCTGAGAGATCAATCGCAGTGCCGAGTTCTTCTGCCTGATCGGCAAAGCCTATCTGGGTGGTCGTTGCAATCATCGCTATGAGCATCGTACAGAGTGATCGTTGCATCGATTTGTACTCCCGTTACATCTTTGTCGATTGTTCCAAGTTTGGCTTCGACAACGCGTGGTTTCTTGGAATAGCCAATTGGTTATCGCTGGAACAAACGTTACGTTTGACACGGTCGGGTCAAGAAAAAACGCGCAACCCTTCAACTCGGTTGGGTGTGTAACGCCAAGCGATTCGCTGGGCGTGCGTACGGCTCGTGAAGAACGATTCGCGGGGCTTCCGTGTAAAAAGTGAGGATGGTCATCGTGCGGTGATCGGTTTGGTTGCGATCAATCTGACCAGCGAGCAGGCCAGCCACTATCCATCGGCCATAATCGCATAACACAGGAGCACAAAGAGCCCGGTTGGAGGGGCAATAATTTCCCGAAAGAAGCGAAGTGTTTTTCTGAGCTTCAATGATTACTCGCGAACATCAACTGCATCCATCGTTTTGTAGAGAGAACGCAGATTTTTCACGTGGATACGGAACTGGCTGCGTTTCTTTGACCTTGGATTTTCTGTCGAAACTTTTTCCACCTTAATCCCTGGGTCATAGTACACCGAGCCATTTGCTAGACCGGCTAAGAACAGCTCGTGATCGGTATGTTCTGCAAGATGCACGGTATGTCCATATGCGTAAGAGAGTACCGGTGTAGTGATCTTTCTACTTGGAACATACGCTGCAAGTCGATGCTTTCTGTTCCAGTGTTCAAGCACATGACTAAAGCTCCACGAAGCGGCTACAACGCCCTTTGTTGTTACGAGATCAACAGACCCATTACCATCAATGATTTTTCCCTTGAGCGAGTCAAAACCGTTCAGTTTCAAGGAAAGACCTGTTGAAGGACCGGGCTATCCTTCCCAATCTGCAGTGCGTCTCGTCACCGGTCCAACGCTTGCGGAAGTGCCATTGACCGGGCTATTCTTTACGGCGGATTCAAAACGAAGACAATGCTGCGTCTCCTGAATGCAACGCCGGCATCGAATTGTTTTTAGCAGTTCAGCCTGTTCCGCAGGTGTTCCGGTGGCTTTGGCTGCGCGGAGGCTTCGCGAATCGAGATGACGCCGAAATTCATAACCCGCGGGGCGAGTGCGTTCCCTTCCAACACCGCCTATCAGGGCTACGGTCCTGTCATCGAAAAGACGCCAGAGGGCCTGAGCCCGGATCAATGCGTCTCACGGAAAGTGGTGGACGGCCTTGGGGCCGACACCGTAGCTTTAGGGACCGGATGCGTTCGTTGCGCTCGTTCGGGTAAGTGGGAGACGTCTTCCGGCCTTCGGGCCTGGCTGCCCTTTCCCGGATGCACTAAGCTGCAAGGAAAGCGTGATCCCGCACGTTTTCGTCGTGCGGGGCCCGCCGGAAATCCGCAGCTTTCCCGATGAAGCAAGTTTCCATCCGTCACATGCAGTCATCCTCCCGCGATCTTTCGCCCGTACCTTCAGACGCCTGCTGCTTGGTCCACAGGCCGGCCGGGATGCGGCAGCAAGGCACGAACTCGCGCACTCCCAATACCTGTTTGCCAGGTCTTGTTGCCGGATCGGTGATTTCAGAGTCCCACGCTAGCTTGGCATCTGTCATGGCCGTTGGATGCATGGCGGCCATTGTATGTCTGCTAGGGGGGAACGCGGCAGCATCACCGTCCGACCCGACGCCAGAACCCGCTCCCCCACTCTTCGGCACCTACTGCTACAGTTGCCACGACTCGGATGCGAAAAAGGGCGGCTTGGATTTGAGCACGGCGCTGCGGAACAAAGACTTCAATGGTCATTGGGCCTTTGAGAATCTGATCACCGGAAAGATGCCGCCGCCTAACAAGAAACAACCGGCTCCCGCCGAGAAGGCAGCGATGCTAGACTGGTTGGCCTCACGGCAACCGGCGGTGCCTGTTCACGATTTCCGCCGTATCAGCCGCCATGAGTTCGTCACGACCATCAACGACCTGCTCGTAACCGGAATGGATCTGGCCGGGAAGTTTCCTGAAGACCGCGGCACCTATGACTTCGATACGGACCGCCGCATCCAGTTGACTAGCGAGCAGCTTGCCGCAGCTTTCGCCGTCGCCGACGAAATGCTCGATTTCGCTCTGCCGACGAATCGTGTCGCGCCGGAATGCGTGTGGACGACCAATGCCGTCAAAGAGAGTCACGAATCATACCGCATCTATGCACGCAAACACGACGAGGGCATGCTTTTCTCGTGGACGCGTTCCAACAACGGCAGTTTCTACTCATTCTTCTACGACAACTTCGATCCACCGGTAACGGGTTGGTACGAGCTGACCTTCGACGCGGCCAAAATGGGCGACTTCCCCGCAGACATCAGCATCATGGTGTTTGCTGGCAAATATTTCATTGCCGACGACCGACCTCAGCCACAACGCCTGCTGGGCGTCATCTCGCTGGGCGGAAAAACCCTGCAAGCACAAACGGTCAAAGCCTTCTTGAATCCTGGTGAAAACGTGTCGGTCCACTGTTACTCCCCGCACACCTGGCGGCAAACGGAAGGGCAGCAAGGGGCCTACGTCAAGCAACTCACCGTTCGCGGCCCCCTGCATGACGCATGGCCACCGAAATCCTACCAAACCAACTTCCCGGGTCTGCCGACGACGCCTCCGGTGCGACCCACCTCAGGCGACGCGCCAGCCATCACGGTTTCCGGCGGGGAAGCCGATCTGCGGGCGGTGATCAAACGCTTTGCCGAACGGGCCTTTGCGTCCACCTTGAGCGATGCCGAATTGGCTCCCTATCAGCAGGTGAGCCTGGATCAACTGAAAGCTGACGACCATTTCGTCGCCGCCGCTAAAGTCGGCATGAAGGCGGTGATCACCTCACCTCGTTTTTATCTAACGCCCGGTCCGTCCGCGAACCCGTCCCAAACGCGCGCGGCATCGCTGTCGCGGGCATTGTGGTTGTCGGTGCCGGATTCCCGCCTGACCGAATTGGCGGCGACCGACAGCCTTACCGGCCCGCTGCTGCGAGAGGAAGTCTTACGCATGCTGGCGGATCCCAAGAGTCGCCGGATGATCCGCTCCTTCTGCGGGCAATGGCTGAACTTGCGTTCCCTTAATAAAGTCTCGCCCTCTCTCAAGCTGTATCCGCTGTTCGACGAACTGCTCAACCACTACCTGCCGCTGGAAACCGAGGCGTATGTCGCGCACCTGATCGAGGCGGACCTTCCGGTCAGCTATCTGATCGACTCCGATTTCACCTTTCTCAATCAACGATTGGCCGCGCATTATGGCATCGATGGCGTCATCGGAGAGCAACTGCGGAAAGTCGATCTGCCAGCCGGTTCACCGCGCGGCGGCCTGATGACCATGGCCAGCATCCTCAAGGTCACCGCCGATGGCTTTCAAACATCCCCGTTACTCCGCGGAGCCTGGGTCTCAAAGAACATTGTCGGCATAGCGCTTGCGCCGCCGCCCCCCAACGTCGGAACCATCGAAGTGGATCACGCGGCAGCTAGGACCCTCAAGGAACAGGTCGAGGAACATAAAAAAAACAAGTCATGCTATGCCTGCCACAAGAGTATCGATCCCTATGGCTTTGCCCTAGAAAACTTTGATGCCGCCGGACAGTGGCGCACTCACTACGCCACAGAACAGCCTCACGTCGGAACCTTCATGTACACTCCAGATGGCTATTTAAAACTTGCCGGTAAGGTGGATGCGTCCGCCGAGATCGACGGCACCGTGTTCACTGATGTGATCGGCCTCAAGAAGTTCCTTGCGGCCGACCATAAGAGAATTGCCTATAATCTGGCCAAGAAGTTTTTCGAGTATGCCGCCGGCCAGAAGCCCGACTTGAAACAACGACTCGATCTGTGGGCCATGATTCCCGACAAAGCCGAAGAATGCCGGACCCGCCAACTGCTGGTCGGTGTTCTGGTCTATTCAACGAATGACTCAACAACCCAACCAGAACGATAGACCATGAACGCCCAAGGATTCCAACAGGCTTTCGACGAAAAAGCCCCAAGCGACAGGTTTTCACGAAGAGATTTCCTCAAGGCTGGTGCGGCATTGCCACTAGCGATTCACTCCCTGGGTCTTCGTGCTGCGGAAGCGCCGAAAACCCCACCGAAGCGGGTGATGTTCATCTGCAACTCCCTGGGTTTTTACGAGCCAAACTTCTTCCCGAAGACCGCCGGCGATCTGGCCACCAGCACCTATCTGCAGGACCTGAAAGTAAAGCACAAGGCGACGGTCTTCCAGAATCTCTATCACCCGGGCATGGAAACCAGCAACCATGATTCCGAAAAGTCGTTCTTGACCGGAGCACCGGGACCGGAGTCACCCGCTTTTGTTAACAGTGTCTCCTTGGATCAGATCCTCGCGCAACGGATGGGCGGTGAAACGCGCTTCCCTTTTCTGGCTCTTAGCATCTATGACCGCGGCTGGGGCTGTTCGTGGAATTCCCGTGGGATCGCCATCCCTCCCATGCACGATGAGGCAAGGATTTTCAACAAACTTTTCGGTGAGGAGGATCTAAAGGCCAAAAAGAAGCAACTCACCGACGACATGAGCGTGATTGCTTGCCTCCATCGGGATCTCGAAGCGCTCAAGGCACGGAACACCTACAACGCCCAATTGGATTCCTACCGAAATGTGATTCGAGAGTTGGAAGCGAAAATCAAACATGAGGAGTTCTGGCTTCACACCAAAAAACCGATCATCACCAACACGCTCAGTGAAGACAAGGAATTCGAATTCTCCACCAAAATCAAAAATCTCCTAGAGCTTTCGAAGCTCGCCTTCCGCACAGATTCCACCCGGGTGATCACCTTTTCCATGGACTGGATCTACGGGGCTATCAAGGTGCCCGGAGCCACCGGTGGTTGGCATACCCTGTCGCACCACGGCGGCCAGCCGGATGCGATCGATCAATTGAGCCGCGTGGAACGGGATATCATGACCCATCTGAACCAGTTCCTATACGATCTCGATCAGATCGAAGAAGGCAGCGGCACCCTGCTGGACAACACCACCGTTGTCATCGGGAGCAACTTTGGCGATGCGTCCAACCATACTTGCAACAATTTGCCCACCATCGTCGCCGGTGGCGGCTATCGCCACCAAAGTCAGACGGTCCTCGAAAAGCCAACAGCCCTTTGCAACCTCTATCTCGAACTGTTGCACAAATTCAACATCGATTTCGGCCAATTCGGTAGCGGGAAGCAGGATCTGGAACTGCTCAAGGGCTGAAACCTCCGCATCTCACCCCCTTTTTTCCGCCATCCACCCCAATTGCAGATCGGTGTGGAAACATCGTTGAAAAGTCGCCCTCTCACGGGGCCTGAGGGTGAGCGCTGAATGCTTATGAGGTCGCGACTCTCCATATCTGATTGAACTGCTTTCCAAACACCGATGACGTCGAGAAGATATTCCCTGAGTTCAAAATCAAAATGCATGATCGCAAGTCATGGGCCAGTTCGCCGAGAGTGAAGAAAAGCCATGCGATCTTCGGGTGCCTCTCACGCCATCTGCTACCGTTGTTCGAAAAGCAATCGGAAGAAACCGAGCTTCGATCCCACGAAGTCCTACGGCACCGTGTTCACGGTCGGCGGGAGCGACGCGACGGCCGTGGCGAGCTGCCCCCCTTAAACGGCACCACTTCCAGAGAGTGAGGCTGGTGGTTTTGACGTTGTCCACGCACGACAACTCTCTCGTTACTTGACGCCTCGCGAGCGGCAGTAGAGGACTTGAGAGGGCTACGGTGTAGTGGCCAATTCATTGGCCGCCGATGCCCTGCGTCCTTGCGGAAGTGTTGTTGGCCGAGCTATCCTCTGGGAATCGTTCCCCTTGAGGTGCCATCGAGAGATTCAATTATCGAAAATCTCGCCGCTGTCTCTTGGGGATAACGGCGCTGCCTCTTGGGGATAACGGCGGGTTATCCCAAACGAACGGGTAAAGAAAGCCTTGCCCGGCAGCGGTGGGAGTGGCTGGGGAAAGCGATCACATCACAACGTAAAGAAACTGAATCATAACGCATTCCATGTACCTTCACCAATCATTTTCCCATGGGCCCAAGGCTTCTAACGTTGGCCTAGTCCGCTGCTCACTCATCCGTCGCGGGTGCATGGCTGGAGGAGTGCTGGCCCTGGCAGCATCGATGAGCTTGGCCATTGAGCCGCAGGAACCCTATGAGCCCGTCAGCCCACCGCTTGTGGGCATCACGCCAAACAATCTGGGATTGCAGGGGACGTTTGTTTCCACCGATGTTAAGTTGGCGCGTCAGGAGTTGCCGCCACCGGCGCTGCAGCAGCCAAACCTCACGACCTCATCCACGGCCTGGCGAGGTGAACGGGTGAATTTGCAAGTTGCCCTGTGGTCCACAAACGGTTGCGGACACCTTCGCGTGGAGGCGCATAGCCGCGGGGCGTTTCCGGAAAATATTCAGCCCCACTTTATTCGTTATACGCGGGGAGAGGGAGGCGCTTTAACACCAGACATCCTTGACGATGCCACGCTTCTCGATCTACCCGCCGGGACGACACGCCCCTTGTGGATCAGCATCGATGTGCCGCGCGATGCGGCTCCCGGGGACTATCAACTGCCCTTCGCCGTGGCGGCCAATGGAGCCAAAAAACTTTCCTTCCAAGTGAAACTCCAGGTGCTAGCTGCCACGCTGCCCGTGCCGCACGATTGGACCTTCCATCTCGATCTGTGGCAAAACCCGTTCGCGGTAGCGCGGTACCACCGGGTGAAATTATGGTCACCGGAACATTTCGCCGTGCTGGAACCGCACATGAAATTACTGGCCAACGGCGGCGGAAAAGTTCTAACCGCTTCCATCGTCCATCAACCCTGGGGCACGCAAACTTATGATCCGTATCAATCCATGATTGAATGGATCAAACAGAGTGACGGCACTTGGCGTTACGATTACACGGTGTTTGACCAATGGGTGGAGTTCGGTTCCAAGTGTGGGATGGACCATCAGATTAACTGTTATTCCTTGATTCCATGGTCGAATCGATTTCGCTATCGCGATGAAGTGAGTGGGGACTATCGGGACGTGGATGCCAACCCGGGGACGCAGCCATACGAGGAACACCTCCGGCCATTTCTCCGAGATTTCTGCGAGCATTTGAAAAAGAAAGGTTGGTTTGAACGCACTCATATAGCCATGGACGAACGGCCGCTGCCAGTCATGCTCAAACTGCTGGCTTTTCTCAAGAAGGAAGCTCCCGGCCTGAAGGTCGCTTCAGCCGCCAACTATACGACCGAGTTGTCAGATGATATTGCCGATCTCTCCATCGCCATTCGCGACGGGCTGCATCTGTCCCCGGAAGCCTTAAGCAAACGTTCCGCGTCCGGTCATTTCACCACGTTTTACGTCTGCTGTGTCCCTGACAAACCGAACACCTTCATGCGGGCCGCCCCGGCAGAAGCCGAGTGGCTGGGATTGCACGCAGCGGCGCGCCGCTTCGACGGCATGTTGCGATGGACCTACGATTCTTGGGTCGCGGACCCGCTGCAAGACACCAATCACGTCAATTTTCCCCCAGGAGATTGTTTCATCGTTTATCCAGGTGGACGTTCTTCCGTGAGGTTTGAACGCCTGCGCGCGGGGATTGAGGGCTATGAGAAAATTCGTATTCTCCGTGCCGCTGCCGCCCGGCCAACGGCCTCCCCAGCCTTCGCCGATGCGATGCAGACACTGGAAGTCACGCTCGCCAATATCAATTTCGAGAAAGGCCAGCATGGTAAGGTCGAGGCAGAGGTCCAAGCCGTGCGCGAGGCCATCGATGCCGCAGCCAGGGAAATGGTGCCGTGAGCCGGCAGCAAACCGACCCGCAATACCCTCCTCACGAAACGGACGCTCATTTATAGGGCGGGCTCTTTTCACAAAGCGGCAACTGCCGTCGCGCATGCATTCGCCCCGCATGTACCTGCCCCCATGAATGAAGCCGGACCGTTGCCGGACTATGGCCCGAAGCAGGGGGAACTCTGCGCCCCATCAGTTGCGAAGCGCCATTGACCGGGCTATCCTCTGGAAACCCGACCTTCGTAAGTTTGCGGATGTGTTCTTGAGGTGGTTTGATTGCCGTTCCCCGGTGCGGCTCGCGACTCAATGTTGTTGCGATTGCGTTACTCCTCTCGAAACACCGCCATGTCGGCTCAGCAACCGAACCGCCAACTCCTCCAGTACACGGCCTGTTTCGAGCCGCAGGAGGTCATGCGGCGTCATGCCGCTCCCGACCTTGCAGCTCGTCCTGGCTATTTAACCAATTTCCTTGGCGTCTTGATCGACCCGGTCTTTTTCCCACGATTCCTCCACGGCAGGGCTGGGCAGGTGGAGGACATTCCGATCCCCGCAAACTGGCATGCCGATGTGGCAGAATGGGGGGCGGTATTGCGGGCGGTCGACTTGGCACGAAACCAGTTCACCGTCGTCGAACTCGGCTGCGGCTGGGGATGCTGGATGAACAATAGTGGTGTTGCCGCCCGACGCGCTGGACTCAATGTGCACCTCGTGGGCGTCGAAGGTGATCCGGGTCACGTCGACTTTGCCCACCAAGCCACCGCGACGAATGGGTTCAAACCCGATCAGGTGACAGTGCATCGCGGCGTGGCGGCTGCTACGTCGGGCGTCGCATTATTTCCTCGTCAGCAACGGGCCGGTGTGAGTTGGGGACTCAAGCCCGTCATGGGGGCAACGGCAGCACAGCGACAGTCTGCCTCGCAGCGCGGCACGCACGACGAGTTGCCCATAGTCTCGCTTGAATCCGTGATGGCACCGCGCGCGCGAGTCGATCTGCTGCACGTGGATATTCAGGGCGGCGAGGCCGGAGGCACCGGCATCGCTATCACGGAGTGTTTGCGCCGAACCACCCGCTGCGGCCGGCCGTCACGGCTCTGGCGGAAAGGGAATGTCGGGAAGCAGCGCGATGCCGCGACGGGCGGGCATGCGAGCGACGACCACGCCACGGAAGGATGCTGCGACGCGAACCACGCGAACCAAAAGCCTCGCTCCCACGACACCTCCCGGATCGCCTTGGCCAAGCTGATGGCGCGGGTGGGGGAGAAGTTTCCGCTCGAGTGCCCAGCGTGCGGTGGCGACATCCGGCTGATCGCGTTCATCACAGAGCCGGGGACGATTCGGAAGATCCTGACACATCTCGGCGAACCGCT
>Ga0194055_10002886_pt1 | contig 13480 bp, 13 predicted proteins | sample SepL449m_MetaG_FD_155482 | JGI IMG/M metagenome (GOLD analysis project Ga0194055, IMG submission 155482) | Anoxic zone freshwater microbial communities from boreal shield lake in IISD Experimental Lakes Area, Ontario, Canada - Sep2016-L442-9m | ecosystem: Environmental > Aquatic > Freshwater >... | reverse complement strand
AGAACAGCCGCACCAGCTGGCCGCGTCCGAGCGCACGCCAGAGGAGGACGGACGCCTGGTCGAGGGCGGCGAGGTGCGGCTCCACGACGGGCATCGTACGACCGCCCCGGCCGGGGTGGCCCCGGCGCGCCGCGTCACTCGAGGTGGCCGTCGATCCCGAGCGCGTCGAGGCTCGCTCGCACCGCCGCCCGAAGGTCGTCGCGGGTGCGCTCCCCGTTGGCGTCGGCATGCTCGACGCTGATGGTCCACGCGCGCCGGGCACGGTCGCGGGTCCGCAACGCCGAGGCAACCACCACCAGATGGCCGTTGGTGCGCCGCAGGTCGCGCACTCGGACCCCTACGTCGACCGGACGTGCGATGAACCACGCGGCCTCCGTACCGTCGACGCAGCCCAGGTCGGACGGCAGGATCCCGAGGTTGGACAGCGACGTGGGGAGGTCGGCGGCGTAGTCGAAGATCCGGTCGGCCAAGCGGAGGGTGCTCCGTCGCGTCAACCAAGGCACCAGCGCCACCATCTCGACCTCCGGACCGTCGCCGACGGTCGCGGTGGTCCGGGCTTCGTCGAGGGCCGAACGCAACCGGGCGTGATCACGGCCCGCCGCGACCGGGACCGCCACCCGCCCGAAGCCGAAGGCGTTCGCCCGGAGGTCGTCAGGGCCTTCGCGCAGGTTCGTCGGGATCACGAGCGTGACGAGTCCGTCGGCCCCGGTGTGGCCGACCCGAACGGCGAGGTCGACCGTGAAGGCAGCCAGAAGGGTTGCGGCGTTGCCCCCGGCCTCACGGCCGCAGCGGTTCCACCGCTCGAACTCGACCCGCGCGACCACCGCCGGGATTGCGATGGTGCGATCGTCGTCGGGTGACGCCGACCGAGGGTCGACGGGTCGGGGCCCGCGCCCACCGGTCCGCCACCACGCCCGGAGGCCACGGATCGTGTCGGGGAGGTCGCGGACCACCTGCCCGAGGTCGGCCGTCGTCGAGGCCACCCGCCCCCGTGATCCGGCCTCCGCGTAGCCCGGGTCACGTCCACGCCCGGCGATGGCCAGCCCGATCTCCTGGAATCCGCCGTGCGCGTCACCGATGACGTGGGAGACGGTCATGGCGACGGCGCCGCTCCCGTCGTCGAAGTCCTGCACCGCCACCCGCCAGGCCGGGCCGGCCTCGGGGTCCAGTGGCGGGTCGACACACTCGTCGGCCCAGGCCAGCAGGTCGGCCCGGGGCCGGACCGAGCCGTCGTCCGACACGATCGGCGCCGCGAGTGGTCGTACCCAGCGAGCACGCGCGAACCGCACCCGAGCCGGCTCGACGACCCGGTTGCCGGTTCCGGCCGCGAAGGCGTCGACGAAGCGCTGCAACCCGGCTCGGTCGACCCGACGGTCGTAGACCCAGATCGCCTGGACGAGCTGGGCGCGGCCCGTCGCTCCGACCAACGCCCAGGCCACCTGGTCGAGCAACGCCAGGCGGAAGTCGCGCTCCACCGCCGGTCGGTCCCCCATGGCCGACAGGATCACACGATCTCAGCGGTGACACCGAAGTCACCGAGCACTTCGGCAACGACGTGCCGAAGTTCCTCACGGGTAGCGGGCCGAGTGGGATCGGCCGCCGTCACGTTGACCACGAACGAACCCCCGATGGCGCCGGCCGCGACGGTCAGCACGCCACCGCGGCGCGCCAGGTCGGCCTCCACCACCTTCCGGTCGACCCCCCGGAAGCACAAACGATCGGCCGGGGTCCCACCGATCCTCAGGACGCCGGCCGGGAGGTCCCCCAGGCCGGAGAGGTTGACCGGGCGATCGGCAGCAAATCCGAAGGCCGTCTCCGCCAATGCCCCGACCAACCGCCGAGGGACGAACGGAACCAGCGGGAGGAGGGCACGCGTCGGATCGGGTCGGTCACGGGCCGCTGCGATCCCGGCACGGACGACCGCGCGCAGGCGATTGTGGTCGACGACGTCGGACGGATCGATCGCGATCCGAGCCAGCGTGACTGAGTTCGCCGCCGACTCCGCCCCGCCCACCCTGCCGCGTTCGTCGCCAGCGTTCTGCAGCGGCACCAACAACAGCACGCGTCCATCACGCACGCGTTCCAATCGCTCGGCGAGCCGCACCGTCACACCGGTGAGCAATGACGACGACGTGCCACCGAGGGATTCCGCGCTCTCGTTCCAGACAGCGAGGTCGACGAAGGCCGCGACCGTCGGCATCGTGACGAGACCGGTGCCGTGGTCGACTGGCGACCGCGCCACACCACCGCACCACGGTCGATCGGCCATCAGCATGCGGAGCGCCCGCACCAACCCCCGAGCCACCGCAGGAAGATCGGCGACCAGGTGATGCAGGTCGGCCCGGACCATGGCCGACCGCCGAACCGGGATCGAGGTGGTCGCGACACGACGATCCCGGTCGCCGGCACCGTCGACGACTGCGGCAGCCGCACGGCTCACCGACTCGAAGGCGCCGATCGCATCGGCGACGCAGTGCGACACCACCAGGCTCACCACGGCCCGACCGTCGGTGAGCGGGAGAAGGGACATCCGCCACGGCGGACCGTGCACGGGATCGAGTGGACCGTCGACCTGCTCGTCGGCCCAGGCGAACAGTTCCTCGATCGGCCGGGGGCGGCCCGCGACCTCCAGGTCGTCGGAGGGGGCGGGTGCGCGCACCCACCGCGGACGGCCGAACGGTACGGGCGACCGGGCGATGAGGCGGGAGATCTGCTCGTCGGCCAGAGCGCACCGAACCGCTTCCACGGCGGACACGTCCACGGGGCCGTCGTAGATCCACAAGGCCTGGAGAACGGCATCCTGACCGGCCGACCGCGCCAGGAGCAACGCGTGGTCGACGTAGCTCACCACCGGACCGGGTTCGCCACCTCGCTGCCCCGAGCCGCGCCGGGTCATCGGCCGCCCGGTTCGGCGGCCGCGCGCAACCCCTCGGCGATCCGCTCAACCAGAAGGTCCATCACCCGGCGGGCGTCGGGGGTATCGGGGAATGCAATCGTCAGTGCCAGGCCCCCTGCGTGGCGCGAGAACCACAGGCCCACCTGCTTCGCCGCCCCCTCGTTGAGCAACAGTCGGCCGTCGTGCTTCTGCCACGCCGCAACCGCACCGGTCGTCACCGGGGGTCGGGTGAAGTCCATCAGCGACACCAGCGGCGTGGTCCAGTCGGCGGCGGTCGGAGCGCACTCGGCACCGACGATCTCCCGGACCGCCTCCGGCGGGATCCGACTCAGGTGCCGGGCCGACTCGAACGCGTGCTGCGCCACTGCGATCGTCGGTCCGGCCGCGCGAGCCGGCGCCGGGATCACCACCGGCGCCACGCCGGTGAACCACCCGAGGCCACCCTGGTCCTCGAGCTCCGTCACCGGGACGATCGCCCGGAGCCCCGGTGCACCGGTGACGTCGCACCACGCCCGGGCGACGGCCGCAAGGACTCCTCCGACCAGGCGACTGCCCGCGTCGGTGCAGGCCCGCTCGACGGCGGCGGCCGTGGCGGCGTCGACGATCGGACGGCTGCTCAGGACGCACCGTGTCGCGTCCGGTACCCGTCCGAACGGCGACCGGGTGGGACGGTCGAGGAACTCGGTCCACCGCACGACCTCGTCGGCGTCCGCGGTCAACGATTCGACCAGCGCGGCCCGGCGTTCGCACGACGTGAGGTGACTCACGCTGGGCGGGCGCGGCGCCGGTGCCTCCAGCCCGACGAGCGTGCGATACCCCGAATGGAGGTCGTCGAACACCGGTGCGACGAGCGAACCGTCACACCGGACGTGGTCGATGCAGACGCAGACGGTGAAGCGGTCCGGGTACTGCACCACGTGGAAGCGCATGCAGTCCCAGGCGAGCGGACCGGGCAGGTCGAGCAGCGACTCCCGCCAGCAGGGCCACTCCATCGCGCCGCGAGCCTGCGGCTCGAAGCGAATGGCAGTCGGGTCGTCCACCACCGAGCGGACGAGCTCACCGTCGGGACCCGTCGCGAACGTGCTGGCGTAGGTGTCGTGACGTTGGAGGTGGGCGGCGATCGCCTCGGTCATGGCGGCCAGGTCACACTGCCCCGGCTCGGTCCAGGCCACGGTGACGATCCGCGACATCGGCAGGCCTTCGGCCCCGAACCGCTCGAAGGCCCGGAGGTGCTGGCGCTGCTGGTGGCTCGGCGGAACCGGACTCGGCCGGGCCGCCCGCACGGCGTCGAGCGTCGCCGCGGTCGGGACCCAGGTCGTGACGGTGCCGCCAGGCTGGTGCCACTCCCCGAGTGGCGTCAACTGGGAGGTTGTCGTCACGGTGGCGTCCAGCAGATCCCGGCCGGCCACCGACGGTGACCATCGGCGGCGAAGGGTATCACGGAGCGATCCGGCCCCGCCCGCCGCGCGCGCCGTGAACCAGCGACACCGGGCGGTCCCCTCTCGGACCCGGTCATCCCGAGTTAGCCTCACCGGCGTGCCCAAGGTCGTGGACCACGACGAGCGTCGGCGGACGTTGACCGAGGCGCTCTGGAACGTGGTCCGCCGCGACGGGGCCCAGGCGGTGTCGATCAAGACGGTCGCCGACGAAGCGGGTGTCTCGAAGTCGAACGTCGTCTACTACTTCCCGTCGCGCGGATCGCTGCTCGCGGCCGCGGTCGAACAGGTGAACACGCAGGCCGAAGAGCTCACGCGACGCCGGTCGAGCGCACCCTTGACCCTCGACGGTGCCACCCGGACGATCGTCGACGTCACCATCCCGCTCGCGCCGGAGCGGCGCCGCCAGGCCCAGGTCTGGCTCCTGCTCCTCGACGAGGGCCACGGCGACCCGGAGTTGCGCGCCGTCCTCGAGGGGTTCAACCGCCGCATCCGCGACGGGTTCGAGCGGGGTGTCCGGGCCATGCAACGGGCTGGGCTCGTCGCATCGGCGCGCGACGTTCCGACCGAGGCGGTCGCGCTGCACGCGCTCGTCGACGGCCTGTCAGTCCAGGTGCTCGTGAACCCCCGGGCGATGCCTCGGGTTCTCGTCACCCGAATCGTGCACAACCACCTCCGGTCGCTCTGCGACCCCTGACCCCGGAGCGGCGCGGCCCGATGTGGTCCACCGTGCCATATCATCCGCCCGTGCCGATTCGCCGCACCACCCCATCTGCCGTCGCCCTCACGCTCGCCCTCACGCTGACGGCTGCCATCGCCCTCGTCGGCTGCGGTTCGGGAGGGTCCGAGGCGAAGACCCGCCGCCCCGGCGTCGACCGCCAGGCGTTCTACAACGTCAAGGGAGCCGAGATCTGTGTCGGTACCCTCGATCGCTCCCTCGACCGCACGGTGCGGTACGACAACAGCACCGACGGCAACGGCAACGGGCCGTTCCCGCTCACCGGAAACTGGTGTGGCACCAATCCCGTGATCGTCAAGGCCGACGTCCTCGACCCCGCCGGGACCAACCAGTTCCGAGTCTCGGCGTCCAACCCCGAGATCGGTCGTCCCGACGTCAGGATCACCTGCCGGTTCGGATCCCCGCAGGACCCGGCCTACTCGTCCGAGCTACAGAGCTTCTCGGACGGCGCCCGCCACGAGTTCGCGTGCGACCGTTCTCGGATCCTCGTCATTCGCGAACGCGACTCCGACGAACTGAAGCACTTCCAGATCTGGGTCACCCAGACCTGACCATCGCCGTTCCGACCCCTGGCGTCCCGGATCGCCTACGTTGACGGCGCCACGGGAGTAGGGGTGACCATGAGTGGGCGCGAGGAACCGGAAGCGTTTCGGCAGCACCGACCGACGACGTCCGGTGTGACCGACCAGCTCGACGAGACGACCCGACTCCCCGAGGAGCGTCGTGACGGCACGTTGCCGTCGCTGGGCTTCGTGTGGGCCGGCGTGCTCGTCGCCCCGGGGACGATCATCACCGGGATGGTGGCGGCCGGCGGGTCGAAGGGGCCCGGGTTCGTGTACGGCTTCCTCGGCCTCCTCGTGGGAACCGTCATCGGGAGTCTCTGCGTCGCCGCCCTCTCCATCTGGGGTCCCCGCACCGGTCTCGCCCAGATGGCCATGGGACGACTGGCGTTCGGCGCGGCCAACGTGGTGCCGCAGATGTTCTTGATCTTCAGCCTCGTCGCCTACGACAGCCTCAACGACGTGTTCGGGGTGAACGCCCTCGCCAACTCGATCGGCATCCCGTTCCCCCTGGCGCTCGCCGGGGTCGTGTCGGTCGAGATCCTCGTGGTCCTCTTCGGCATCGAGCTGATGCGTCGGTTCGGAGCGGCCATCAGTGTCGTGATGGTGCTCATCGTGGTGGGCCTCCTCATCGGCGCGTCCGACGTGCAGGCCGCCCCGATGCCCGCCGGCATGCACGGCTTCCCGATCGGACCGTTCCTGCTGGCGACCGCCCTCGGGTTCAGCGGCTCGATCTCCTGGACGGTGCAGGCCAGCGACATCTCCCGCACGCTGCCGTCGGCGACATCGCACCACGGCGTGCTCTGGACGGTCTTCACCAGCATGACCCTCCCGCTCCTCGTGCTCGGCGGGATCGGGGCGTGGGTCTCGACCAACGCCGCGATCGACAACCCGATGGGTCGGGTCGACTCCCTGCTCGGCGGTGGTGCGGTCGGGGTGGTGGCACTGCTGACCATGGGAGTGTCGTTGGCCGTCGCCAACGCGTTCAACGACTTCAGCGCCGGATTGAGCCTCGTGCAGATGGGCATCCGCCTGCCCCGGCCGATCGCGTCGCTGTGCGTCACCGCCTGCGGCCTGACGCTGGCGATCGTCGCGCACAACACCCCGCTCGGCGAGTTGACCTCCGACATCGTCCTGATCGCCGGGTACTACACGGCGCCGTGGTTCGGGGTCGCCATCGTCGAGATGCTGGCCCGTCGCAGCCAATCCGAGCCGTGGATGGTCACCGGCCGCTCCCCGCGCCGGGCCGTCACCGCGTTCCTGCTGGGCTTCTCGATCCTGTTGCCGTTCAGCGCCACGCCGGTCGGCAACGACCTGGCGGCGGCTACTCCGCTCCTCGGGTGGATCGGCTGGGTGTCGCGCCACGTCCTCGACGGCGGTGGCCTCGGATATCCGGTCGGTGCGGTCGCCGGAGCCGCGATCTACGCGTGGCTGCGCCGGGCCGACGCCGAGGCCGACCCGTACCGGGTCGGGTAGCGCTCACGCCCGGCGGTCCGCCGCCAGCGCCGCCTCGAGGTCACGGGCCCTGTCGTCGGTGAACCCACCGGTGCCCTGCCAGCCGATGTGGCCCGTCCGGTCCACGAGACCCACGGTGATCGTCGACCGGTCGACGAGGCCCTGGTGGTTCCGCGCCCGGAGTCGGGGGAAGGGCGGCGGCGTCGACATGACCCCAGTGCAGGGACGAGGCCGGCCGACGGCGCGGCGACGACGACGTCTACCGTCGTCGACGTGACGGCACCTGCCCCGAAGACCTGCGCCGTGTGCGGGCGGACGATGCAGTGGCGCAAGCAGTGGGCCCGCACCTGGGACGACGTCCGCTCCTGCTCGGCAGCGTGTCGCACGCGTGGCCTGCGGCCGGTCGACCGGGCCCTCGAGGCCGCGATCGAGCAGCTCCTCGACGAACGGGCCGGGGGTGCGACCATCTGCCCCAGCGAAGCGGCCCGCGCCGCGGGGGGCGACGAGTGGCGCCCCCTGATGGAGCCGGCGCGGCGGGCGGCCCGGCGCCTGTGCGCCGACGGTCGGGTCGTGATCACTCAGGGCGGTCGGGTGGTCGACCCGTCGACGGCGAAGGGGCCGATCCGGATCCGACGGTCGTGACCGGCACGCACCGTCCCCGGCCCGAGCCCGGACGCGAGGTGGCGTGGGTGGCCGAGCACCTCGCCGACCTGTGCGCCGATCCGCCGCACCGTTCGGAGCGGTTCGTCGGCACCCAGGCGGCCGCCGACGCCGCGCTCGCCGCCTTCGACGTCACGGGGTACGCGCGCGAGCGCAACGAGGTCTGGCCCGCGGATCGGCGCGGGGCCTCCGGCCTGTCTCCGTGGATCCGCCACGGCCTCCTCACCCTCCCGCGGGTCCACGGCGCCGTCGACGGCCCGGCCGAGGACCGTCGGAAGTTCCGCGACGAGCTGCGTTGGCAGGAGTACGCGCGCCACCTCTACGCGCGCCTCGGCTCCGCACTAGGTGAACCGCTGCGCCACTCCCCCGTCGGGCGTGACGCGGCCGACACCGAGCCGTGGGACACTTCGCTGCGGTGCGTCGGCGAGAACCTCGACGAGCTCGAGCGTGACGGTTGGCTGGTCAACCAGACCCGCATGTGGCTCGCCTCGCAGTGGTCGGTGCGTCACGGCGCCGACTGGCGCGCCGGCGAGGAGCGCTTCTTCACCCACCTCCTCGACGGCTCGCGCGCGGCGAACCGGCTGGGCTGGCAGTGGTCGGTGGGCACCGCCACCGGGCGGGCCTACGGGTTCTCCCGCGCCCAGGTGCTCCGGCGCGCCCCCGGGCTCTGTGGCGGCTGCGTCCACCGCGACGCCTGCCCGATCGAGGACTGGCCCAACGATCCTGGGCTCGTCGCCGTCGGCGCCGATCCGCGGCTGCGCCACGACCCCGACGTGGCGCGCACCGGCGGGCCCGCAGAGCCCGAGCACCACGGCACGCCCGACGCGGTGTGGCTGACCGCGGAATCGCTCGGCGACGATGACCCGGCCCTCGCCGCCCATCCCCACCTGCCGGTGGTGTTCGTCTTCGACCGGCCGCTGCTGGCGAACCTGCGCCTGTCGGCGAAGCGACTCGTCTTCCTCGTCGACCGGCTGGCCGAGCTCGGAGGGCAGCGCTCACTGGAGGTGCACCTCGGCGATCCCGTTGCCGTGCTCGCCGGACGGCCGCTGGCCGCCACGTTCGCGCCCGTGCCGGGGTGGCGGTCACGGGCCCGGCACCTCGACCTCGCCGTGCTTCATCCCTGGCCCTGGCTCGAGCGCCCTCGGGCCGGCTCACTGACCAGCTTCAGCGCCTGGTCGGGGCGATCAGCGACGAAGGCGCCCCGGCGGCGCTGATACGTTCGCCCGGTGCCCGACGTCGACATCGTCATCGTCGGCGCCGGGGTGTGCGGCCTCACCATCGCCCGGGGCCTCACCCGGCGGGGCCAGCGCGTCCTCGTCGTCGACAAGGCTCGCCGGCCCGGCGGTCGCTTGTCGTCCCGGCCGATGGGAGGCGCGCTGCTCGACGTCGGGCCCACCGATCTCCCGGGTCACGGGCTGGAGGTCCTGCGAGAAGCCGAGTCCGAGACCGGGCTCGACGTCTCGGCGTTCACCGTGCACGACGGCCGGCTCGGCTCGAGCCGGCCGGCGAGTGCGATCGCGACCGCGTGGGCCGACGGCCTCGACCTCCGGGTCGGCCTCGCCACCCACCTCGAGCGCGAGCACGACGGCTCGGTGACGGTGGTGCTCCACGGGGGCGGTGCCCACTGCACCGGCACGCACGTCGTGCTCACTCCCCCCGCCCCGCAGGTGGCCCACCTCCTCGCCACCAGCGGCCTCCCGGTCCCGGAGCCGGTGGCGGCGAGCGCCTACGAGATGCGCATGGTGCTCATCGTGCATGTTGCCGACGCCGCCGCGGTCTCCCGTCCGGCCGATGCCGGCTTCCTCTCGGTCGGAGCGACGGCACCCGTCGGGGACGGCCTCGTGCTGACGCTCGTGGCGTCGGCGGACTGGAGTGCACGGGCGTGGAGCCAGGACGTCGTCCTGACCGAGGCGCAGATGCTCGTCGAGCTGGCGCGCCGGTACCCGGCGGCGTTCGTCGAGCAGGCGACGCTGAAGCGCTGGCGCTACGCGAACCCGACCACCGGGATCGCCGCACCGCACCTCCGGCTGGACGACCCGGCGGGGGTCGTCGTCGCCGGGGATGCGTTCGCGGCGATAGACGCCGAGGCCGGCGGTTTCGAGCGGGCGTTGCGCTCGGCGCTGTCGGTCGTCTCCGCGCTCGGGTAGGTGCCTTCGGGCGCTCAGGCCCGAATGACTGCGAACCAGCGACCTTCATTGTCGGGGAACGCGAAGGACGCGATGCCGGAGTGCTCTCCGAGTTCCGTTGCCGGCACTCCCTTGGCAACGAGCTCGGCGCGAGTGGCGGCGAGATCGTCCACCCGGAAGGCGATCGACGGCGTCGCCAGATCGAGGCCGTCGGGGTTGTCCTTCATGAGTGCCAGCGGAACCAACTCGAAGGCGAAGTCCTGATCCGGAAACCCGACCTGCACGATGGAGAACGGCCCGGCGTCGGTGCGGCTCTTCTCGACCATACCGACCTGCTCGGTCCAGAACCGCAGACACGAAGCCTCGTCGGTCACGTACAGCACCACATAGCCGACCTTCATGAGCTTCCCCCCACCTTTGGTCGCAGGGAGTGTAGAAGTCAACAGACGCTCGGCCGGTGTGAACGACATCCCCGGCTGATGCCGACGGATGGAGCACGTTGCTCGCCAAGTGCCGAACTGCCGCGCGGGACCTCCCCGCCGATTCGTCGGGAACGACGGTGGCTCGGAAGCCTCGATCTCCAAGGGCTTTGGCGCGCTCGGAGGGATTCGAACCCCCAACCTTCTGATCCGTAGTCAGATGCTCTATCCATTGAGCTACGAGCGCCGGATTGCGAACCCGCAGTCTAAGCGCTGGCCCCCAGCAACGCCGTGCCGCACCGAAAGTCCTGGTCGGAGGAGGTGTCGCCGTGAGGGTCCTTCTCCGGGTCGTGTCGGCGACCTTTGCCATTCGTCGCCGTTCCCGACCGGTCGACGAGACCGAATGGTGTCGCCATTCTCAGGATTCGCGGCCCCGACCGGCCAGGGTCGAGCGTCCCGATGACGAGGCCCCGGCTCGGACCTGGTGTGCCGAACCCACCTCTGGACGCGGGCGACCGCCAACCCGGAATGCGGCGAACCTGAGCCTCCGGTCCGGTCGGCGTCAGGTGCCGAGGGTGCCGCCGTTGACCAGCAGGGCTGCGACCGCGGTCGCGGCGGTGAGGAGGGTGAGCGACCACGCCGCTCGCTCGTGCCCGGTCAACGAGCTCGCCACCACCGCGACGAGTGCCGACACACCGATCATCAGGAGCACCACGGCGCCCGGCGTGGGGCGGCCCGGAGGTCCAACGCAGAAGAAGAACAGAGCAGCCGCGAGCAGTCCGACGCCCACGAGAAGACTGCCTCGGTAGGACATCCGCTGTGGTAGGCCATGGACACCCGTGCGGAGGTCGGCATCACGGTCGGCGAGTCCGTTCACGAAGTGGGCCCCGGCTCCCATCAGGGCGGCGGCTGTCGTCACCCACGCCGGTGGCCACGGGTGGCCGGGCAGGCCGAGGGTCACGAACGCGGGCAGTAGCCCGAAGGCGAGCAGGTAGCAGGCGACACTCAACGGGGTCCGCTTGAGGCCGAGGTTGTAGGCCCACGCTGCGAGCACGGCCACGAGGTGGGCCGACGCCGCCTGCCACCCCGAAAGCAGGGAGAGCGGGACCGTGAGGACCAGCGCGGTGATCGCGGCTCGCTCGACCATCTCCGCCGCCACCGCTCCGGTCACGATCGGCTTGTCGAGGCGACCGGCCAACCGGTCGCGATCGCGGTCGACCCAATCGTTGCTCCAACCCACTGAGAGCTGGCCGACGAGTGCGGCTGCGACGACCGCGACCGTGCCGAGCCCCCGGCCGGCGACGACGGCGAGGATCCCGGTGATGGCGGTGACGGCGACGGTGGGCTGGAAGTGGCACGCTCGCAGCAGACCCCGCACGCAGAGGAGTCTTCCACGCCGTCAGTTCGGCTGCACCGACGATGACGAGCTTCATCCGCCGAACCGCACTCGGATCGACAGAAGCTCCCTGCCCGGATCGAGTGCGACCGGCGAGAACCTGACGTCGCGGAGAAGGTGTTCCCGACTGGCGCCTGCTGACGCCAGCAAGCCGTGACGCGATCCGAACTCGTTCGCGGACCTCGGAGACGTTCTGCCACCTCGACGAAGCGTCACCCTGAGTCGATCGTGGAACGAGCGCTCCTCCAGGATCGCGCAGGTGGCCCGGGCTTCTTCGAGCCTCGCCCCTGCCGAGCCGGGGGCCGTCAAGCAACCCGGCGCCGGGGTCGACGGCGTCGTGTCGGTCACGTCGGTCGTGATCGAGCCCGTGCGGCTCACACGTGCTCCTACGCCGTGGGCCGAGCCGCCGTCTGCGTCACCGGGCCGCTCCCCGAACCTCCACCGCTCCCGGCGAGGTCGTCCCGGCGGGCGAGGAGCGAGGTCGACGCCGACACGGCCCGGGTCGAAGACACGCCGGCCAGCTGCACCAGCACGGCGAGCGCCAGCACCCACCGCCCGAGCTCGCGCAGGCTCTTGACCGCGAACATGAGCTCCCCGATCCGGCTGAGCGCGAAGCCCGGTGCCGCGGCGACCAGCGCCACCACCCCACCGATCAGCGACTTGCCGAGGCGACTCCGCCAGGTGAGCTTCGAGCGACCCAGGCTGAGCACCTGGGCCGGCAGGAGCGTGTACATGAAGATCTGGACGGTCACCACCAGACCGATGCCGAGCGCGAACGTCCCGACTTCGGTCGTGGCGGCTCGGTGGGCCATGACCACGTGCAGCGCGGTGAACCCGGCGGCGGCGGTCGCGACCACGAGCCAACTCTCCGTGGCCCGCCGAGCCCCGGCCCGTACGTCGGGAGGAGCGGCCAGGAGCGAGCTGGCGAACGCCACGTTGCACCAGTAGCTCACGCCGGTTCCGAGGAACAGCACGACGACCGCGATGGGAATGGGCCAGTGGTCGACGGCGAACGCCGGCTGGCCGGTGATGACCAGCGTGCGCCAGTCCCAGAACAGGATGCTCAACCAGGCACCCGGCACCAACTGGAGGAGCATGAGGCGCCAGTTGGTGAGGATGATCAGGAGGCCCTGGACGATCAGGATCAGCACGTCGGCGACGAGGGCGAACGGGCGCAGGGAGCGGTGCTCCCGAGCAGCCGCCTCGATGCGGGCGCTGAGGTCGGCGGGCCGCAGCGCGCCCACGATGTCGAGTACGGTGCGCACCCCGCGCAACCGCTCCTCGGCGCGGGCGATCCGGGACGCGTCGTCGGTGGGCTTCGTCACTCCCCACGCTGGCGGTTCCCCACCCGGATCGATGCGTTCAGGTGCCATGGCGCGACGCGCGGCGTTGCGCCTTCGCGGCGGCCTTCGCCGCCTGCGCGTCGCGCTTGGCCTGCTCCTTCCGGGCGACCACAGCGCGCCTGGCTTGCTCCTGCTGAGCCTTTGCGACCCGTTTCGCCGCCGCCCGCCGCTGGCGCTTCGACGGCTCCGGCACCGTCGGCTCCGGTGACGTGGCCTCCGACGCGGCGGGCGCGGCGGGGGCGACGGGGGCGACGGGCGGTGCCAGTGGCGTGGGAGCCACGACCGGGGTCGGAGGGTCGAGGGGGGCAGCGGGCCCCGATGCGTCGGGACCGGAGGACGCGTCGACGACCGCCTCGTCGGGGAAGAACTGCATCGGCACCATCGTGCCGAGCGACACCGCCAACGACTCGGTGGTCGACCGCCCGGCGCTGATCTCGCGGATGACACTCA
>Ga0194055_10002884_pt1 | contig 13488 bp, 7 predicted proteins | sample SepL449m_MetaG_FD_155482 | JGI IMG/M metagenome (GOLD analysis project Ga0194055, IMG submission 155482) | Anoxic zone freshwater microbial communities from boreal shield lake in IISD Experimental Lakes Area, Ontario, Canada - Sep2016-L442-9m | ecosystem: Environmental > Aquatic > Freshwater >... | reverse complement strand
TATAGACATCCTGAAGTGGCAAATCGTGGGCTCGGGCGACTTCGGCGCAATCGTCGTATTCGGGCGTGAAAATTGCAGGTTCATCAGGCCGCCAGCCGAGTTTGCCTTTGATCGGACCGAAATCGGTCTCGACCGTATAGACCATCCTCTGACGCACAGACCGCTGGATCAACTGTCGTCGAATCCCGAACGTGCTGGTTTCATTGAAAATGATTGTTTCCAGTGCCCCGACGTCATCCGGGTTGCAGATGACACTCAGGATCGCACCTGGACGATCCTTTTTCATCTGGATCGCTGTCGTATAAACGTCCAGTGCACCTGCCGCCAGCAAGGCTCGCTTGGTGTAGCCGATCATTTCCCCGGTGGCATCGTCGAGATTGGTTTCCAGCAGCATCACGGTGTCGGTCGCACCTGCCACTGTCCGTGATTCACCAATCACAATTCTCAGAACATTGGCCCGCTCAGTGAAATCCCGAGTCCCGGCACCGTAGCCGATTTTGTCGATTGTCATGTCCGGCAAGCTGTCGACGAACCGATCCACGACCGTCTTGATGATCGCAGCTCCGGTGGGGGTTGTCAGCTCGGCGTTGATGGGAACATCCGCCAGGGGAACTCCCTTGAGGAGTTCAGCGGTCCCTGGAGTCGGAACGGCACAGGTCCCGTGAGCGATCTGCACCTGCCCGCGTCCCGTCGGGACGGCACTGCAGACGATTTCGTCGACACCGAGCAAGTCGAAGCCGATCGCTGCCGCAGTGATGTCGACAATCGAATCGATCGCACCGACTTCGTGAAAATGAATCTTTTCAATTGTCGTGCCGTGGACGGTCGCTTCGGCCTGAGCGACTTCACCGAAGATTCTCAGCGCCAAATCACGCTGGTTATCTGTCAGACCTTCGGACTTGTTGATGATGCGCTGAATGTCGGCCAGGTGCCGATGAGCGTGCTGTTCGGGATGCTCCACTCGGAAATGGCGGGCTCGAAATCCGCCTCGCATGACTTCGTCCAGATGGACTTTCACCCCTGGCAATTTCAACGAGTCGATTCCAGATTTGATGGCGGCGAAATCAACTCCAGCGTCAATCAAGGCGGCAACAGTCATGTCGCCACTGATTCCTGAGGCACAGTCGAGGTAGGCAATGCGCACGTGATCTTCCTTCGATGCGGGAACTCATCGTAGGACAGGCTTGCAGCCTGTCCGGATTCTGTCTGTCATGGATCTACGACGCGAAATGCCTCGCTGGGGAACAGAGGCCATCTGTCCTACATTACGTCGTAGCGGATGAACGAATTTTCTAAGACTTTTTCGCGCCCTGCATGCGAATCATATCGAGCTTGCTCAGTGGCTTTCCGTCCGGGCCAGTTGTGGGAAGCGGAGCCTTCGCAGCCGGAGCCGCGGGGGGGGCCGGTTCGGCAACAGGAGCAGGGGCTTCTGCAACCGCAGCAGCAGGAGCGGCCTCTTCGGCTTTCTTGGCAGCTTGTTGTTTACGGATCATGTCGAGCGGCGATGGTTTGGCGCCGGCTGCAGGAGTCGGAGCCGCGGCACCACTCTTGGCAGCCTGTTGAGCGCGAATGGCGTCAAGCGGACTCTTGCCAGGTGCTGCGGCAGGCTTCGGAGCCACTGCTGCTGATGATGCTGCGGGTGCTGCGGGTTTTGCTGCAGCAGGTGCCTTTGCGGCGGGGGCTGCCTTCGGACGTGGCCCGTCAACAACCACCAGAAAATCAGGGTTAATATCGTACCAGCCGATATCGACAGGTCCGTCGAATTCGACCAGTGCCCGGCAACTCATGTTGACCGTCTTGACCTTGCCGGTCCAGTTGGCAAATCGCCGCAGTTCGGGAATGGAGGAATCCACTACCACGTACTTGTCGGTCAATTTTTCCTTCAGTTGTTCCGCTCGATCAATCGACATCTGACCGCAACTCCGCGACATGGCTCCAGACCGGGGACCGGGCATCCTCACCCTTCCCAACTCGCCCTGATTCTGCGAAATCGGCCCCTTGAAATCAAGTCGGAATACGCCGGAACACTTTGCGCAGGCCGACCTTGTTTCATTTGTGGGAATTCTGGAGGTACAAAAACGATCTGGATTTCGAACCGGGGCGGCATATTTTTGGCGGTTCCAGCAGTAAAAGAGTCGGTCCATGGATTTCCACAGCTTTGATCGCCCCACCGACGATTGTTAGGATAAGCGGCGATGACCGGGTCGGAGTCGCTCCAACTCACGTTCACGTCGCGACTTTCTCCGATTTCGTCAAACACATTCTGCGATTGCTTCTGTGGTTCTCTGGGATGACTGATGGTTGATCACACAAATCCCGACGAAACCCCTGAACCGACGAAGCGGTCGCGACGTCCGAATTACCCTGGCGCGAAAACTCGCATTTTCCGCCATCATCTGGCTCGCGGTATTCGGGACGCCCGAACTGTTGTTGCGTCTCTTCTGGACGCCGACAGGCCCCAAGACCCCTGCGGTGGGAACGCGACAATTTGTCAATTGGTTGTCGAGACTCTCAGAAGACGAAAAGTCCGCCAAACCGATCTACCGATCCGATCCCAACTTGCTTTGGAGTCTTGATCCGGGAACATCGATCACCAGCTTCAACCATCATTTCGCCCCCGATGGTGAGAAACAGTCGATCAATGTGACGATCAACAACGAGGGCTATCGTGGTCCGTCCTTAACAACAATCGAAAAGAATTCCCGCAAGATCCTTTGCCTGGGGGATTCGAATTTCTTTGGCTATCCACTCGACGACCAGCAGACGTTTCCGGCCGTCCTGGAAGCGACGCTCCAAAAACATTGCCCCTCGCAAAACTGGCGAGTCGTGAATGGCGGTGTACCGGGGTACACCGTCATTCAAGGATGGCTCTGGCACCAGCAGACCTTTCGCGATCACAAGTTCGATGTCTTATTGCTTTCGTTCCTCAACAACGACGCCTGGCGTCAGCCGCAACATGACTTGGACCTGCTTACGAACAACTCGTCCGTCGTCCATACGTTGGGTGGTCTGGCGAGATACTCACGCATCGTGAATTGGCTGGAGTCCTCGTTCCGCACCCCGATTCCAAAGAGTAAATTCGTCCCTCGCGTCGAAAAGAAAGATTTCGTCGAGTATTACCGACGATTGATCGACCTTGCCGAAACAGCCGGAACGCGTGTCGTAATCCTGGACTATCGCGCCTACGATCAGTATGCCCCCTACAGCATCGCCTTGAAACAACTGGCCGATGAACGACGGGTCGAGTATGTCGCGATCGCACCGCGAATCGCGGCTGCCATCGACAAACCAGAGACTCTCGCGCAGTACCCGATACAGGTTGAAAAAGTTCGACGTCGCTGGGGGACAGAACTGCTGAACGAACGCCCCTATCTCTGGTACTTTGCGGAATTTCACCCGGAACATTTGAACGAAGTTGGCGTGGCTCTGCTGACAGATCAATTGAAAGACTCGCTCTGCAAGGAGTCCGAATAGTTGTCTGTTCCATCGGCGAGTTCTGTTGAAACCGAGCCCGGCTCATCCAAACCACGATCACTCCGTTTGCTGGTCTTGTTGCTGATCGTCACGTTCGGATTGACCATTCGCTGGTTTGCCAGCCGCGACAACTTCTGGTTCGATGAGGTCTGGTCCTGGAAGCTGGCAACTGATGCCAGGTCGTACTGGCAGATTGCCACTGCGATCCGACATGACAACAACCATGTTTTCAACGGATGGGTGATTCACGTCCTCCCGCAAAATGCTCATTGGACCATTTACCGGCTTCCCGCGGCATTTGCGGGAACAGTGGCTGTTGTCCTGGCGGGATTCTGCGGTTTCAGGCGCAGTACCATAGAGGGTCTGCTGGCGGCACTGCTGATGAGCAGTTCGTTTGTCATGATTCAATACTCATCCGAGGCTCGCGGCTACGCATACCTTTTATTGTTCATGTTGTTTTGCCTTTGGCTGTTGGGACGCATCAACGATCGATCCCGGCCGTACGAGGAACTGTTGTTTTCCATCTCCGCCAGCCTGGGATTTCTCGCTCACATCAGTTTTGCGTCTGCGTATGTTGGGCTGGCCTGCTGGTCGATTGCGATATTGGTCAAGCGACAGGCCCCGAGATCCAGATGGATGGCATCTCTATTGCGTCTGCATGCGTTGCCCATCCTGACGCTGGCCACGTTTCTTTACTTCAATGCCGCGCACTTTGTGATCGGTGGTGGGAATCAGAACCCGCTTCACGAGGTTCTGATTCAAACAGGGTCGCTGGTCGTAGGAGGCCCCGAGCACGGTGGACTTGCGGTCATCTGCGCAATCATGTCCGTGTTGGCGGTACTCTTCAGTACGGCGTTGCTGATACGCCAGCGTGACGGTCTGGGATTTTTTATTGCGGGTTCGTCGCTGACCCTCCTGGTCGTCGTCTGCGTGGTACGCCCGGACGTCATTTATGTGCGGTACTTTCTGGTCCTGATCGCAGGTGCCTTGCTGGCAATCAGCCATCTGCTCGCGATCCTCTGGTCCGCAGGGGGATGGCGACGTATTGCTGTTGGCTCCGTCGTATTGCTGGTCCTCGCAGGAAACTTCGTTCATATTCGAAATCTGCTGATGATTGGTCGCGGCGGGTACGAGGCTGCTGTCACACTGATGAACGAGGCCTCTCGATCTGAAATCACCGTCGGAAGCGATCACGACTTTCGAAATCCGATGCTGCTCAATTTCTATCAGCAGCGGATCGATCGTTCGAAGCCGATGACTTACTTTAAAAACGGTCAATGGCCAGTCACAGGCCCGGAGTGGGTTATTCTGCACACCTTTGACAGCGAACGTGTTCCGTTGCCGACGCTTCAGGATGGTGGTGGAAACAACTATCGAATGATTCGCGACTACCCTTATGCTGGTCTTTCCGGCTGGCGCTGGGTGTTGTACCGGAATGAACGGAATCATTTGCCAGCCGACAAAACATCAGCGACACCGAATAAATTTCCCTCAGAAAACGTAGGTCAAGAAAGATGAAAGCACCACGTCGCCGCGGATGCCATCGAGTCTTCATCGGGGTCGCGATCATCGGAGCGTTGGCCTTCTGCGGCATTTCGCGAGCGGACCTGGCCCCTGAACATCTGTTGCTCGTCGTCAACGGAGGCAGTCCGACGTCACTGGCCGTCGCGAACGAATACGTTCATTTGCGAGGAATCCCAGACTCCAACATCCTCGTTCTCGATGGCATCACAAATATCGAACAACTGCAGGTCGAAGAGTTTCGCCAGCAGATTCTGGCTCCCGTCCTGGCTGCCATTCACCAGAGAGGGCTGAATTCGCAGATTCGTTGTGTCGTTTATTCGGCCGATTTTCCATCCGCAATCCATGTTGCCGGGGATGCCAAAGGGCAAACGCTTCCACAAGTCTTGACCCCCATCGCATCCATCAATGGACTAACGTTTCTTTATCCCTGGACGATGTCCAAGAACCCGCAATATCTCGATTTGAACATCAACGCCTATGCTCGCCGGTTCGGAACACGTTCGTCAGACACTCTCTGGAACGCCGCAGAGACAAATCTTTATGGCGAAGCGATGCGTAAGCTGCAGCTTCAATCGCCACGCCCTCGTTCGGCTCCTGTTCCTGAATTGCCCGCGGTTGACGCACTCGTGCCCGTCAACGGACGCATATTGTCAGAGGCGATTGACTCAATCATTCAATTGAAGCAGGCACATCCTAAATCCGCCGACCTGCTGTACAACCTCGCTTGCGGCCTCGCGACGGTTGATCGAAACAGTGATGCACTGTCGACGTTGAAGTCTGCCGTGGACGCAGGCTGGTTTGACCATCGCCACGCCGCACGGGATCCCGATTTGATTTCTCTGCACGGGACCGCGGAATTTCAGGCTGTGTTGAATGACATGAAAGCGACGAAGCTGAGCGTCTCGCCAGCACGCGGCTTCCGCAGTGATGCTGGGTGGCAATCAAATGGCGAACCTGCGGACGGTACTGCGGCTCCGAAATACCTGTTGTCGACTGTCCTGGGTATTACGGCTGGACGCGGAAACACCGTGGCCGAAGTGATCACGCAGCTTCAGCGTTCCGCTGCGGCCGATCGGACTCACCCGAAAGGGACGGTCTATTTCGTCAAAAACGGCGATGTTCGATCCACCACTCGCGAATGGGGATTTGCCTCAGCTGTCGAGCAATTGAAGGAACTCGGTGTCGAGGGGGTGATCGAAGAGGGGATCCTGCCACAAAAGAAGACTGCCGTTGCGGGGGCCATGATCGGGATTGCCGATTTCAACTGGCCATCGAGCGAAAGCACAATTCTCCCAGGAGCGATCGTAGAGCATCTGACGAGCTTTGGTGGAGTGATGACCAAGGGAGCGGGGCAGACGCCATTAACTGAGTTTCTGCGCCACGGAGCCGCCGGAGCGTCGGGGACTGTCACAGAGCCATACGCCATTCAAGCGAAGTTTCCGAATCCGTTCATCCACGTTCACTATGCCAGCGGAGTCACTCTGGCCGAAGCCTTTTACTTATCTGTTACAGGCCCGTACCAGTTGTTAATTGTCGGTGACCCACTCTGTAGTCCATGGCGCCGAGACCTGCGGATCGCTGCACGGCTTCCTCAGGATTCGTTTGTGCGTGGAACGATCACGTTGAATCCGACAATTGAATCTACCGGCGGCCTGAAGCCTGCTCGTATCGAAGAATATGTCGACGGAAAGTTGATGCGAAAGTTTCGCCCGAGTGACCCATTGGAACTAGATACCGAGCGTCTTGAGGAAGGTTCACACCAACTGACGCTGCTGGCCGTTGGATCGGATCTCGTGGAAACGACCGGTCGCTGGTCAAGCCGCTTCGAAGTTCGCAATCGGACGGCGAATACGGAATTCCTCTTAAAGGGAGTTGGTCCGACGTTTCCGTACGAACAACCGCTCGTAATCGAGACCGCGTACCCAGACGCTGTCGAGATTACGCTTCACCACCTGGGACGCTTGATTGGAACCGTGAAGGGAGCATCCGGTTCTCTTCCAATTGAACCAAAGAGCCTTGGGTATGGGATGGTTTCAATCTTCGCGATGGCGAAACTTTCCAATGGAACCGTGATACACTCGGAGCAGATCGCCATTCCGATAGAGCCGCCCAAACTGCAGCGAGTCGAGCCGTCACAAAAATGACATTGAATGGCGGAAAACTACGGGAATCTCAGCAGCGGAATGCTTGAAAAAGTTGTAGGATGTCGGCTGATGATTGGCGTCACGGATGCGAAATCCGGTGTGAGAAGACCAACTGCAACTGCTCAGCCTTCGCCAGATCTTTGGGAGTGATCATTTCTCGTTCCACAGGGACGAGTCCACCTTCAAAGTGTCGGACCGTTGATTCATAGGGTCGCCAGTTCAAGTCGCCGAACCGCACCATTGCCCCCAAGTTGCTCACCGCCTGTGGCATCTCGAAAGGCTTCGTAGATCAACTCGCTGCAATATATTTTCTCGTCGTCCCAGCGATAACGAACCTGGGTATCTTCGGCTGCCAGTTGTCGTTCAGTCGATAGACCGCGAAGCCCTGCTGACGCCCACGGAAAATGAACGAACGAAGCGGGGGCAATTCGACGCCATGATAGGCTTCAATCACATCGCATCGCCCGCATCTGCGGGTAATGATGCCGCAATGCGAGAACGGTGATTCCGTTGCCCCTTCAATCGCCTTGACCAGTGGTGAAAGGGGCAGCGACTGAAAAATGAGATCTCCTTCCTGAGGTTGGTAGTTCCAGCAGGCGAGGTACGTGGCACCGTAGACAAACACATACGATGAAATTGCGAGCAGCGAACAAACAACAATGACCCCACCGAAAACCCAACGGTCACGCTTTCGCTGTTTTGTTTGAGCATATCCATGAATCTCCGACATACTCAGCATCTCGCAGCAGGGTTGCCTGGCATCAGGATTGCCATTCGACACCACGACACCAGATTCGACGGACTTCCAGAGCATCGTTCAGCAGGATCAGGTCGGCCGACTTGCCGGGGGCGATGCTGCCCAGTTCATGATCGAGCCCCAGGATGCGAGCGGGGGTCAATGTCGCCATCCTGATTGTGGTCGGAAGATCGATTCCGACAACCCGGTGCATGTGCCTCACCATGTGATCCATTCCCCGGACGCTGCTCGCCAGGGCACTGCGGTCTGCGGTCCAGCCGACGTTGCCGTCACTGACGATCGCCACACCGCAGTCGAGCGGGCCAAACACATATTCGCCCGGTGGCATGTCCAGAGCCCGATTTGCGTCGGTCACGAGTGCCGTTCGATCTGGCCCCAGAATTCGCACCACAAACCGCAATAGTTCGGGGGCCAGATGACAACCGTCGGCAATCACTTCCGTCGACATCTGCTCTGTACCCAGGACAAACTCGGTCATGCTCGCCTGCATCGGGACGCCGAAACGCTCTCGCATTCCCGGGACGCTGCTCATTGCGCAATAAAAATGATCGACGTGCCTCATTCCCAATACAAACGCGGCCTCCATTTCGGACCACGACGCATTCGAATGGCCCGCATTTAACCGGATTCCGCAAGCGGCGGCGGCGCGAAAGAAGTTCATCGCTCCGGGCAGTTCTGGCGCGCAGGTGGCAACCAGGATCGTCTCAGCAAATTTCAGATACTGTTGATATTCGTCTTCAACCGGAGAACGAGCGGGGGCCTTTGGGTGGCAGCCAACCTTGTCTTCGTTAAAGAATGGGCCGTAGAGGTGAGCCCCAAGGACATCTCCGGTGCGACGAAAATGTGCGCAAAGTTCCAGGTACCGCAGTGTCTGTTCATGCGTGGCAACCGTACTGGTTGGCACAATTCCTGTCGTGCCATGCCGCCGGTGCGCAGCAATGACTTTTTTGAATGAGGCTTCGTCGCCGTCCATGAAGTCAGCCCCGTCACCTCCATGCACATGCATGTCGACGAACCCGGGTGACAGATACTGTCCGTGTGCGTCGATCGTTGTCGACGCCCAGCCGGGTAGATCTTCCATCCGTCCGATTTCAACGATCTTCCCCGACCGTACATAAACTCCAGAATTGGGCAACAGTCGATCAGGCAGAATCAAGGTCGCGTTGACGACAGCGAAGTCGGACATGGCAGGGTCTCGGTTTCGACATCAATCGAATTTCAACAGTCCGAAGGATGCCGGCTTTGGGGGAATGGCCGCAGGATGTACCCATGACTGTACACCGACGGTTGGAGTTGTTCGAGTGATTGCCGCACCCCAGGCGGTTCCTCGCTGAGGCGGGTTGGGAACGAGTTCACTCCACGGAATCGCCGCTTCGATCCGCCAATGCGTTGCATCGGCATCGGTCGCGACATACCACGTTGGATTCCAGCGGCGATCTTCCCAGCAGCATTCGAAGGTGCAACCACGCTGGTCGATCTGGAATTCGTACCAGGTCGCATAATCGCGATCGACATCCAGGCAGATTGTGACTCGGTCATGCCGACTGAGGTCCGCGTCGTGAGAACGTCCTGTCCGAACGGGTTGATCGAGTGGTGCGCCATCACGACGTGGAACGCTCAATCCGACGTACAGAAACTCGGCGTCATAGGCAAACATCATCATGGCAGCAGTTGGCTCGGGTTCGCCGCGGAGTTCCGCGTCTACGGGTTCTGAGGTCAGTCGAAGCTCCCGCGCGTCCTGCCAGCAGGAATCTGCCAGAACAGCATCCAGTTTCGGCTTTTCGTTCGTCCGCCGACACAAGGCCAAGGACTGCGGCGGCTGCGCTGTAACAAACATCAACCAGACTTCTCGCTCGGCAAGTAACTTCGTTCCTGCATCGGTGGAGCGACTCAGGTACCCGCGGAAAATGGCATCTGATTTGGCCATCGAGCCACTCGACCGCTGTAAGGCAGCGAGTGGAAACTGGATCTCTGGACTACGAAACAGACCGGGAACCTGAGCTTCCAGTTGTGACGCGAGTTCACCCGCCTGCCGATGCCAATCTCGCATTTCACCGGTTCGCCACTCTTCACGTTGAGTCGCTGGCCGGGCACCATTGATGCGTTTGTTCGCGGGATCGCCGTTCGGCAGTGTCAGGCGATCCAGTCGTCCCGGTCGGACGTTCTGCTGGATGGCAGGTTGATTGTCCGAATAGTCTGCCGTTTGAACGCCACCGATTCCTCGAGTCAACGTATCCGCCGCCTGCTGGATGACTCGTGCGTTCCCCTGAATGTTGCCAGTAATCGTCGTGCTGTCATTCGTCATTCGCTGCATTCGCTGCCATGCGGTCTCGCTGCTGATCCAGAACTGGATCAACCACCGCATCGCATCGATCGCCGCCGGTTCCTGGGGATACCGTCGAATCAATTCGACATTGGTCGCTTCGACGAGGTCGTACATCGATCGCTGTCGATATTCTTCCGCCAAACCTCGCAGCAGTTCTGCTCCCTGGCGCGAATCCATTTCACGAACCACGTTCCCCAGTTGACCAATCATCTGTCCGGCCATTCGCGGATCGTCGAACGACTTGACGGCGATCGCCTGGGAATTGCGATGCCGTTGAGCCAGTTTCTGCAGTCGTTCCAGATCCGTTTCATCGATCGGCCCCAATTCGCGCCGAGCATCTGATCCGGGCGGAATCGAAATTCCAGCAAAGAAATCCCGGCCAACGGCATTGCCCGATTGCGGTTGTCCGTCGACTCCGATCAGTCGGTAACTGAATTGTCGTTGCGGCGACACTTCCGGCGAGCGCAGTCCCAGACGGACAAGAGAATCTCCCGTCGTTGCAGCCATGCGGACCGACATCTTGCGGCGCGGCAGGTATTCATCCAGGTCAACCGCCGTATCGCCTTGCGAGCCATTCGCCAGTTGGACGTAGATTCGATCGACCTTCCACGGAGCAAGCCCTGTGAATTCACGCTGCTCGGCGTACCGCGTGGCATCCCCCGCCTGCTCGATCGCCTTCAGGGCCGCATCGAAAAGTATCTGACTGGCAGCGTCATCTTTTGCGGGCTGATTCAGGATGACAACGTTGGGACGCCATGTTCGCACTTGCCGTACCATCACCGACAACATCGATGCGGCCAGTTTTCCTTCGGTCTTCTTTTGCCACTCTGCGATCAGTCTGTCAGAGGTGTACTCCAGGCCGGGAATCAGGATCGGCAATTGCCAGAACACATCTCCTGAATGACCTCCCGATTGTTCCACAGCAGCGTTCACTGTCGATTCTGTATCGGCGGCCGAAGCCATCGGTCCCAAATCCTGGCGACTGGCGACCCAGACAGCACTGCGATACCCCTGTTCCCCCGACAGCTTTGCGATCCAGGCGGGCGTCACCTGGGATGGCCGGGATTGCAGAGACAAGACCGCAGCACGCCGATTCGTTCCGCGGACTGGGACCCAGGACTTGCCACCATCCTCTGTTCGCAGGATGACACCGAGTTCACCAACCGCGATACCGACCTGGCTTGAAATGAAGCGAATTGCATTGAGTGGGGCAGGTTGCCCCGTCAATGATCGTTGCCAGTTTCGCCCCCCGTTCTGACTGTGCCAGACAACGCTTCCCGGTGACCCTACCAGCCAGACGTTGTCTCCGCGTGCGTCAACACAACGAAAATCCATCCCGATCCGCAATTCGTCAGGAAGTGAGCCGGCAGGTGATTCCCACACAACGCCGCCGCTGCCCGTTCGCAGCAATAGACCTCCATCACCTGCCAACCACCCGGTTTCGTCACCAGAAATCGTGACGGAGCGAATTGTCCGCAGTCCCTGCGGTGGAAGCTTGGATGCGAGCAGTTGTTCGCCACCGACAAGCGATAGTCGACCTTCGGTGCCTGCGGCAACACCCAATTCAAAATCAACAAAGCAGGCGGCTCGCCAGGGAGCGACCGCTTCGCCATTAACAGGTTGCCACGACTTGCCACCGTCGGCCGTCTTCAAAATCCCTGCGGGAACGTCCGCCGAAGGCCGACCGACGATAACACCTTCGTCCAGACCGAAGAATTTCACATACGTGATCGGGGGCAATCCTTTTCCCAGCCGTTGCCAGGTCTTGCCACCATCTTCAGTGAACAGGAGCACTCCCGTATCAAGTCCCGTGTAGGGCGAAATCTCACTCCCCCCCACCCAACCACAGTTGTCGGTCAGAAAGCAGGCACTACGAAATGTGATCGAAACGCCACTGGGAATGGGGGACCAGGTGCGGCCACCGTCAGCGGACTTCCAGATCGCACCTTGAGAACCGACGGCGAATCCTGATCGTGACCCGACAAACTGGACGTCATGCAGCGATGCATCATCACGCCACGTGGGGGAAGATTCGGTTTGACGATCAGCGGCATCCACAGGTATCGCGGCTAATACCAGGCAAATCGCGATCCACAACCCCAGCGGCCATCGCCGCGATTCGCATCCCTGCATGATCGCCTCCTGTTTCGCACTCACGTTTTGGAGCTGAAACTTCGGAGAATTCCAGCTGACGTGCAATCTTCATGATCGCAACGGGATTGTACGGTTTTCTGAATCTGACAGAAGTGGAGTTTTCGGTCGAAGTATTCGGCGTGGGGTTTTCAGGCAATGTCTTCCTGCGACGGATTCAGCGAGGGCCTCCAAGCCCCGACGAGTCGACAGCCCAGCCTGCCGCAAGCCATTCCCTGGCAGACACTTGCGGACTGCCCTACTGCACAGCCGCCTGTAAGACTTGCGGCTGAGGTTTTGCTGTTCGGCGGTTGCCCAGAAAGCCGAGCAGTACCGGCAGCACGAACAGTGTGAAGGCCATACTGCTGATGACCCCGCCAATGACGACCGTGGCGAGTGGTCGTTGCACTTCGGCACCTGATCCCTCACTCGTGGCCATGGGAATGAACCCGACGCTGGCAACCAGGGCCGTCATCAGAATCGTACGCAGACAACTGACTGACACGTCACGAACCGACGGACGATCAGAACCGTCGGGGTTGGCAGATTTCACCGCTTCTCGCCAGGCCGAGACAAGGATCATGCTGCTGAGAACCGACACCCCGGAAAGCGTGATGAAACCGACCGCGGCGGAGATTGACAAAGGCATCTCACGCATCGAGACAGCCAGAATCCCGCCGACGCAGGCAAAAGGAACGCTGGCGAAGACGATCAAGGTGTCGGGAATGCTGCGGTATGTCAGATAGAGCAATCCAACGATCAGGCTGAGTGCCAGTGGGACCACGATCATCAGCCGCTGCTGGGCTCGCTGCATATTTTCAAACTGACCACCCCACTCAATCCGGAACTGATCCTTCGGCAGTTCCACGCGTCCGGCAATCTTCTCCTGTGCTTCCGTGACGAAACTGCCAACGTCGCGGCCACGTACGTTACATTGCACCGTGATTCGCCGCTTGCCCCATTCTCGCGTAATCATCTTTGGGCCATTCAAGCGGCGAATGTCTGCGACGCGCGACAATGGCAGTCGCTCGCCGCCAGGTGCCGACAGCAAGATGCGTCCAATGGCTTCGGGGTCTTCTCGCATGGAATCTGGTAGCCGAGCGACCAGCGGGAATCGAAGCTGCCCTTCGATC
>Ga0194055_10002881_pt1 | contig 13492 bp, 12 predicted proteins | sample SepL449m_MetaG_FD_155482 | JGI IMG/M metagenome (GOLD analysis project Ga0194055, IMG submission 155482) | Anoxic zone freshwater microbial communities from boreal shield lake in IISD Experimental Lakes Area, Ontario, Canada - Sep2016-L442-9m | ecosystem: Environmental > Aquatic > Freshwater >... | reverse complement strand
CACCAGCAGGGCGTCGCCGCTGAAGGCCATCGATTGGTCGTCGAGCACGAAACTCACGCAGCCATCGGTGTGGCCGGGAGTGCTGCGCACATCCAGATGGCGACCGCCGAAGCTGATCCGGTCGCCGTGCTGCAGCGGCTGGCTGACGTTCTCGGCGCGGGCGGCGGCGGCCAGGGCGATGGCACAGCCGGTGGCCTCGTGCATCAGCCAGCTGCCGGTGACGTGGTCGGCGTGGGCATGGGTGTCGATTGACGCCACCAACGCGATGCCCAGCTCGCGGATCAGCGAGAGATCGCGCTCGTGCTGCTCGAAGACCGGATCGATCAGCACCCCCTCGCCGGAGGGCACATCGGCGAGCAGGTAGGTGAAGGTGCCGGTGGGGGCGTCGAACAGCTGCCGGAAGAGCAGGGCACCGCCCCCGGCGGCCGCCAGCAACAGAGGGGAAGCGGAAGTGGCGACCATCAACGTGCCTGCATAGCTTTTATGAGTGTATGCGCATATTGGCGGGATAGCAAGCGGCGGGGTTCTGGCCGCGGCGACAGCCCGTCCACTGCCGCATAATGCTTTCATCGTCATACACCACTCAGCATGGGTGCCGCAGGTTCGATGCCCAGTCCGCAGCTGCTGGAGGAATTCAGCCAGTTCTTCCGCCTACTGAGCGAGCCGGCGCGCCTGCAGCTGCTCTGTCAGCTCAAGCACAGCGGCTCAATGGATGTCGCCGGCTTGATCGAGGCCACCGGCTTCTCCCAGTCCCACATCAGCCGTCAGCTGGGCCAGCTGCAGCGGGCTGGCCTGGTGAGCTCTGAGCGCGATGGCGTGCGCACCATCTGGAGCGCCGACAACGATCTTGTCGATGATCTCTGCAACCTGGTGCAGAACCGGCTTCGGCAGCGCCTGGAGGCACAGCTGCAGAGCCTCGCGGCCGGTTGAGGTCGCGCCGACGACACCACCAACGCCACCATCAGCACGATCGAATCCTCAGATGGTCCGCGAAGACGCCATGGGTCTTCATGCGGCCGAAAGCATGAAGCCCAGAGATCGCCAGGGTGCGCCCTGTCCGGATGCCCTATCACTCCCATCAGGAGCTGCGCTGGGATCGCGGGATCCTGGCCGGGCGACACCGGCCCGTGTGGCGGCACTGGCGCGAGCCTTACGTGTTCGCGCTGGCGATTCCCTGGCCGGCCTTGCTGGCACTGATCGCCGGCCTCTACTTGGCGATCAACTTGCTGTTCGCCGCTCTCTACCGGCTCGATCCCGCCGGGATCGGCGGCGGCGCGGAGCCTCGGGCCAGCTTCGCGGAGGCGTTCTTCTTCAGTGTGCAGACCCTGGGTTCGATCGGCTTCGGCGTTCTCCACCCCGTGGGTCTCTACGCCAACCTGCTGGTGAGCGCCGAATCGCTCTGCGGCCTGCTGTTCGTGGCGATCACCACCGGGCTGGCCTTCGCCCGCTTCGCGCGCAGCAATGCCCGCATCCGCTTTTCGGAGACGGCGGTGGTGTTTGCCTACAACGGCGAGCCCACCCTCTGCTTCCGGCTGGCCAATGAACGGGGCAACAGCATCCGCGAAGCGCGCCTAAGGGCGTTTCTGGCGGTGGATGAGATCAGCCGCGAGGGCCACCGGCTGCGGCGGCTCAGGCCTCTGGTGCTGCAGCGCGATGAGGTGGTGGCGTTCCTGCTGGTCTGGACGGCCCTGCATCGGATCGATGCCACCAGTCCCCTGCATGGCCTCAGTCCGGCGGAACTGAGCCGGCTCCAAGCCGAAGTTGTGGTGGCCTTCAGCGGTGTGGATGAAACGATCGAGCGCTCAGTCCACGCCCAGGCCCACTGGCTAGTGGAGCAGCTGCGTTTCGGCTACTGCTTCGCTGACATCCTGGAAGACCAACCCAGCGGCGCCGGCAATGGCCCCCCGCGCCGCATCAACTGGGCGGCCTTCGACAAGATCCGCCCCTGCCCGCTGCCCTGAGGGCGGACTGAGGGATGCAGGGGCAGTTGTCGGTGCTGGTGATTCAGTCATGGAAGGACCTCCAGCCACGCATCCCGCGGGAGGGGGCAAGGGTTGCTGTCGTCATGGTGAAGGAGGACAAGGTGGGGGCTGCTGCTGCGAATCCGAGACCTTGGGCTGCAGATCGCACCGATCAGCCCTCCATAACGACATCGTTGTAAAAGCCTGAAGCGCGAATGCGGCCATGCGACCAGCTGCTCGTTCTTCTGGATCGGGTTCTCGCCTGGGGGCCTCGCCTTGGGGATCCACGTGATCACCCTCTACAAATGGCGTAAGGCTTGGCGGTTGCAGGGTGAGGTGGTGCCAGCCACCCAGAACACGGGGCCTGTTCCCCGAGCAGGTGGACCGTTGGCGCCAGGCCGCCCAGGATGCCAATGCCCAGCCGCTGCTGTCGATGGCCGATCAGAAGGACCTCCAGAAGCAGCATCAGGATGATCAGCGGGAGATCAAACGGCTGCAGCAGGAGCTACGTCGCAAGGACAAGGCGCTGGCGGCGGCGGTGGCGCCGCTGTTGGCGTCAAAAAAGATCAGGCCTATTGGGGAGAGGGCGGGGACGACTGACCTCCCCAGTGGATGGCCGGAAGGCTCTGGAGATCCTCAATGCCGCTATTGCGGAATCCCGCTGGCTAGGGAATGCCTGAATAACCAATCCAGAAGAGGTAGAGAGGCTTGCAAGTGTATTGCTGCACATATATGCATCAGATGTGCGCTAATCGGTTGTGCAGAGCTTCCCTAAGTAGGGCTTACAGTTTATCTCTCTGTTGCGAAGGCCTAACATGCCCGTAGACGACGCCCCACGAGTTGGCGGCAACGATGCCTTCGTCGACAAACTCACAATCACCGCCATACATCGATACCCCGATGTCACTGGAGACGAACGACTTTATCGCACCCTGATTAAAGCGCTCGCAGCGATGACCGGAGGCGGAGCCGACGCCGAAAAGAATTACCAGCGCACCATCCACGAACTCGGCGACGACGCGTTCATCGACGTCGTCCTCAAAACGCTCGACGCGCTCGAAGAGGACGAATACCAAGAACGCTGGGCCCTCATCCAACTCGCGATCGACCTCGAACACCCTGCCGCTGGCAACTACCTGGTTCAGTTCGTCCGCCGAGACATTCCACCGGAACGCTCCAAGGACCCCGTTCATGGGGTGAGCACTGTCACGGAAGAAGTGATCTTACGGACCACCGCCATCGAAGGACTCGCCCGTCTGTTCCGCCACGACTACGACTCCAGCGACGCCCTCCTTGAGATCGTCTCATCAGCCGAGTACACAGCATTACGGCGCGCCTCATGGTTCGCGCTCATCGATGGCGGCCGCGTCGACGCCATAGAACGGGCACGAGAACTCCTACGCAACGGCGGCTACGGATGGATCGCCGACCTGAAACGCATCCCTGTGCACGAAGCCGAACAGCACAACCCAGAACTGATCAACCCACCGAAACGCGGCGACATCCCACCACCGTTCAACGAATGACCAGGACACACGAACAGCCCCACACCACAACAACCTGAGGTATCCATGGCCATCTGTAACGCGATCGTACCCGACAAGAGCGCTACCGGCGACGCCTTCTACGGCTCGTTCATTTGCAATCAGGCCTACGTCGACTACTTCTGGAACACGTACGGCTTCGCTGGCACCGGCACGACATGGCAGAACGGGTTCGGGTACGAAGACTGCTGCAACACCGACTTGCCACTCGCCCGAGCATTCAACGGCTGCTATGTGCTCACCTACTCGGCAGAGGACTACCTCAACGACAACTATGCCGGCGCCTGCCTGAACTGGGCACGCCGGTACGTGCGCGAACACACCGTCACGCTGACCGCTAAATGCGACGGCGATGGTGCTGTTGCCCGCAACAAGGGAAGATCAGGTAACATCGAGCTTTACTCACCGTTCTTCTACACCAAGAACGCACCAGGGCGCGCCGAAACCCTGCTGCACGAATCACGCCACGGCGCACTGTCCCACAATGCGAAGTTCCCGAAAGGATCCACATTCGGTGAAGGCAAAGACGGTGCTGACTCGAACTGGGCGTACAACGGGGCCTGGATGTACGGGGCGTTGTACCTCTGGTGGTACTTCGCTCAAGGGGCACGCACGACAAGTGCGTTTCGCCAACTCGCCCGACAACGTGCCAACGTCGTCATCGACGGAGCATTCGCCGAACACCCCGGCTACTCCGTGTGAACCCCACGCAGGCTCAACACGGCTGGAAGCAGCCCACGGAATCACCAGGACCAGCCGCGCTGCATGGCGACCAGGGCGCCGACGCGTGAAAGCGCCCATCAGACCAGCTCAATGATCCCGTCTCGGGCCGACAGTCAGTAGCAATGCTGCGTCGCCGATCGCGCACACGATGTTGGAATTTGAATTCGATCGACGACGCATCTGCAACGCGAACGGGCACCAAATTGGCTCGCTCGAATTGCACCGTCAGGCTGGTCACCGGAGTCTTGCCCGGGGGCTGCCCGGCGCGGCTCTGGCGCTGCTGCTCTGCCTGCTGTTCGGGTTGTCTGGGGCTACCGCCCAAGCCCTGGAGGATCCGACCCGCTGGACGCTGGCGGATCAGGGCGGCGATCGCTGGGGCCTTGTGTTGCTGCAACAGGCCGATCCCGCCTATTCGCCTGGCTGGCGCCTGCGGCTCAACGCCCTAGAAGGCCAGCCTCCCCTCGACCATCAGCGTTCTCTGCGCCTCAAGGATGGCCAGGGGGGCGCCTGGCAGCTCGCCAATCGCAGTCGGGAACTGGTGCCCGAGGGAGCGGCGCCGTTGCCGCCAGCCTCCGCCCAGTTCGAGATCGAGGGTCTGGAGCCGGCACCCAAAGGGTTTCTGCCTCTACGGCTGGAGGTGCCCTTGGCCTCCGATGGTCCTGGGCCTGTGGCTTAGCTCACCCTGGGAGCCCAGGTGGTCGAGGCGCTGCGAAAGCTGGCTCTGCAGCAGCTGGTGGAACTGCCGGCCTCCTCCCTGGATGCCCAACCACAGGAGGCGGCCGCGCAGGACAGTTGTCCACAATCGAGAGCATGGAACTGCATGCCGATCTGAGCCAGCGCGTTCAGCTAGACACCGCTGCCCTGCCCTGGTTGCCTTCGCCGATGGCGGGGGTGGAGCGGCGGATGCTGGATCGCCGCGGTGCTAAGGTGGCCCGGGCCACCTTAATCGTGCGTTATGCCCCGGGGAGTCGCTTTGAGCGGCACAGCCATGGGGGAGGCGAGGAGATCCTGGTGCTGGAAGGCACCTTCTCCGACGAGCAGGGCGACTACCCGGCCGGCACCTACCTGCGCAATCCGGTGGGCTCCAGCCACGCCCCCTTCAGTGAGGCGGGTTGCACGATCTTTGTGAAGCTGCAGCAGATGCAGCCGGTCGATCTGCAGCGCCTGGTGATCGACACCAACAGCAGTGTCTGGCTGCCCGGTCTGGTGAAGGGCCTAGAGGTGATGCCGCTGCATGGCTTCGGCTCCGAGTACGTGGCCCTGGTTCGCTGGGCGCCGGGCACCCGCTTCCAGCCCCATGGTCACCCGGGCGGCGAGGAAATCCTGGTGCTGGCTGGGGTGTTTCAGGATGAGCACGGCACCTATCCAGCCGGCAGCTGGCTGCGCAATCCACCCGGCAGCGTGCACCGGCCATGGAGTGAGGCGGGCTGCACCATCTGGGTGAAGACCGGCCACCTGCCGGCAACGCTGGGGCCCGATGGCTCAGAAGCGTGAATCCGGAGCAAGGCCTTGCGGTGCCGGAAGCAGGTAAAACGAACGATCAAGTCGACCCATCACAGGCTTGGCACCGTGCCCTGGATGGCATGTGCCCGGCCTGACAGGGTGATCGGGCCGCTACGGGCTGGTTGCAGGCGGTCTCGCAGCACCGCACGGAATCGGGAAACGTCCGCCACGCCCATGACCGCGAGGGCCTGACCGGCGCTCGGCCCCCCGAGGATGATGGTCCAGAGGTCGTCGCAGTCGGTGTAAGCGCGTTCCAACGACACGCGCCATTTCGGCGACTCCTTGCGCTGGTTCCGGTACGAAGAAAATTACCAACGGCATCACCGCAAGATCGAAGGCATCGTTATGGAAGGGCAGGGCCATTGCGTCGGCGTTCACAAAGGCCACGCTCTGCAGCAGTGGCTGCTGCCGGGCATAGGTGAGTTGCGCCTCCGAAGGGTCGATGCCGACGAGCTTGAGCGGTTCGCACTGCTCAGCGATCAGTTGGGTGAAGGCACCATTGCCGCAGCCCACATCCAGCCAACGCTGGCCTTGGCTTGGGCCGATCCAGTCGAGAAAGTCCTGGCCGGCGAGGCGGCTCCAGACCCCCATGAAACGGTCGTAGCCGGCCCCATCGCTGAAGCGGATCGGTTCAGTGGGCATGGCCATCGGGTTCTAAGGGGTTCAAGGCGGCAGTTCGCTCCCGGTGGCACTTCAAGGCCGCAGCCTGCGCCTAGCCATCCCATGGCCAGGCTGATCGCCATCGGTTGGGACGGAGCGCCTGGGCCGTGGTTTTCGAAATGCGAGGCCTGGCTTCGCGATGGTCACCAGGTGCTCCACTTCCGGCTCAGACGCTGGGATCGCTGCACCCAGCGCCGCCCTTCTGAACCAGACCTGAACCATATTCAGTGGCGATGGCGGTGATGGGCGTCGCTCACATGCGGGTGGGCATGCTCCAGCTCCCGGTGGCGGTGCTCATGGGCATGCCAGAAGGGGTGATCGCTGGGCAGACCCAGCAGCTCTTCAGGGGCGTGGTCGTGCTCGTGATGGGGATCGGCACCGTGGGGATCGTGGCGGTGGCGATGGGCATGGCGCAGGGGATCGTGGCGATGCCAGTGGCTGTGCTGCTCCAGCAACAGCAGCACCACCCCAGCGCCCATCAGCCCCATCGCCAGCAGCAGGGGCGTTGAGAGGGAGTCGCGCAGAACGACGACCGAAAACAGCGCTCCCACGAACGGAGCGGTGGAGAACAGCACGGCCTGACGGGCGGCTCCTAGGTCGCGTAGGGCTCGAAGATCCAGCCAGATCGAGATGCCGTAGCCCAGGGCTCCGATGCCGAGCAGTGCCAGGGTCACCGTCACGGGCGGAAAGGGATGTCCCAGCAGGAGCGCCAGGGCAAGCATCGGCAGTGACGCCCCGGCCGCCTTGGCGGTGGCGATCTGGATCGGATCGCGCAGGCTCAGGCGCTGGCTGAGGTTGTTGTCGATGCCCCAGGCCAGGGTGGCCAGGGCGATCAGGGCGCCGCCGAGGGCATTGGCGCCGCTGAGTGATCCCTGCGAAAGCACCACAGCACCAACGATCGTGAGCAGGGCCGAGACCAGGCCCCTTTGGCCTAGGTGCTCACGCCCCAGCAGAACGGCGATCGTCAGGGTGAACACCGCCTCGAGGTTGAGCAGCAGCGAGCTGGAGGCGGCTGGCAAGCGGGCCAGCCCCAGCACCAGCGCAACTGGAGCCACCATCCCGCCGAGCAGGGTGAGCACAGCGAGGGCCGGCCAATCATCACGGCGGATCGGGGTTTCAGCCCGGGTCCCGCGAACCAGCCCCACCGTCAGAAGGGCCAGGGTGGCGCCGGCGTAGAGCAGGCCCGCGATGCTCAGGGCTGAGCCCGAGCCGGTGAGCGTGCTGACCAGAGGCGCGCTGCAACCGAACAGCACCGCAGCACCGAGGCCGGCGAACTGCCCTTGGCGTGCTGTGTTCATGCCTCAGCGGTGGCCCTGGGCAGCAACCAGCGGCCGAAACGGGCGTAGAGCGCAGGGAGAACCAACAGGGTCAGCAGGGTGGAGGTGATCAGACCGCCCAGCACCACGATCGCCAGCGGCTGCAGGATCTCGTTTCCGGCCCCGAAGGCCAAAGCCAGGGGCAGCGTGCCGAGGGCAGAGGTGAGGGCTGTCATCAGGATCGCATTGAGGCGCTGCAGGCTGCCGGCGCGGATCACCTCCTTGAGCTCCATGCCTTCCGCATGGCGGCGGTTGTAGTTATCCACCAGCAGCAGGCCATTGCGGACCGCCACCCCGAACAGGGTGATGAAGCCGATCAGGGAGGCCACCGAGAGAACACCGCCGGTGAGCAGGATGGCCACCAGACCCCCGACCAGGGCCAACGGCAGGTTGATCAGGATCGCGAGCGTGGCCGGAAGTGATTTCACGGCCACGAACATCAACACGGCGATCACCACCAAGGCCAACAGGCTGTAGAGGAGCAGGTTGGCGGTGGCCCGCTCCTCCGACTCAAACTGGCCGCCGTAGCGGATCAGATAGCCGCTTGGCAGTTTGATCTTGCTGTTGATGGTGTTCTGAATGTCGGCGACAACCGTGCCCAGCGGCCGGCCGCTGACGTTGGTGGACACCACGATCAAGCGCGACACGTCTTCCCGGTTCACCACATTGGCGCCCAGGCCGTAGTCGATGCGGGCCAGGCTTCCCAGCGGCAGCATGGTGCCGGCTGGGGTAGCGATCGGTAGCGCTCGTAGGGCATCGAGGCTGTTGCGGGAGTCCTCGGGCAGCATCACCACCACATCGGTGCGATCGGTGCCGTCGCTCACCACCTGGCCCACCGTCTTGCCGTTGAGGGCGATCTCCACCGCATCGGCGAGCTGCTGCATCGTCAGCCCGTTGGCCGTGGCGGCCTGGCGATCGAACACAATCTGCAGCTGCTGGATCGGCAACTGGGGTTCCAGCTGCAGATCCACCACCCCCTGGATCGGCTCGATCGCCTCGCGCACCTGCTCGCCGATCCGGCGCAGCTCCGCCAGATCGGGGCCGTAGATCTTGATGGCGATGGCGCTGCGGACCCCTGAGAGCACCTCATCCATGCGGTGGGAGATGAAACCGCCGATGTTCGGAGCCACCCCGGGCAGCTTCAGGAAGGCGTTGCGGAGTTCGGCGATGGCAGCAGGACGATTCTTCATCGCTGCATCGCTCAATTCCACATCCACATGGGCCAGGTTGACCCCTGCCCCATCGGCATCACCAGGCGCCCGGCCGGTTCGCACCTGCACCCACTCGAACAGAGGGCTGGCCTTGAGGGTCTTGGAGAGGGCCAGGCCGGCGCGATTGGTCATCTCCAGCGACACTCCGGGATAGAGCACCATCGAGTTCACCAGGGATTTCTCTCGGAACTCCGGTAGAAACACCCGCCCGAGGCTCGGCAAGATGGCACAGGCCACTACAACGAATGCCAGAGCAGCGGCCAGGACGCGCTTGGGCGACAGCAGCGAGAACTCCAGCAAGGGCCTATAGGCCCGCTCGGCCCAAGTGGCCACCCAGGTGTTCTCGGCTGGCAGGCGTGTGTTTGCCAGCAGGATGGCGCAGAGCGCTGGCGTGAGCGTGAGCGCCACCAGGCTGGAGGCCGCGATCGAGAACAGGTAGGCCAGGCCCATGGGCGCAAAGATCCGCCCTTCCACCCCCGTGAGGCTGAAGATCGGGGCGAATACCACCACGATGATCACGGAGGACAGGAGCACCGGCTGGCGCACCTCCACCGACGCCTCGAACACCACCTGCAGGGGCTTCCTGGGCTGGGCGGCCACCTGGTTGAGGCGCAGCCCGGAGTAGCAGTTCTCCATGTCGACGATGGCGTCGTCAACCACTGAGCCAATCGCCACCACCAGACCACCGAGGGTCATGGTGTTGATCTCCAGCCCAAAGGCGCGCATCAGCATCAGGCCGATCACCAGCGACAGGGGGATGGCGCTGAGGGTGATCACGGCGGTGCGCCAGTTCATCAGAAACAGCACCATCACCACGGACACGATCAGGATCCCTTCGATCAGGGAAGCACTGACGTTCTTGATCGCCGTGTCAATGAAATTGGCCTGCCGGAAGGTGCGCGTCACCTCAATGTCGCCCGGCAGAGTCTTGCTGAGGGCGGCGATCCGCGCCTCCACCTCGCGGGTCACCCTTGGCGTGTCGATGTCGGGCTGTTTGTTGATCATCAGCACCACCGCCGGCTTGCCGTTGAAGCTGCCATCGCCGCGCTTCAGGGCGCTGGCCAGCCGCACCACGGCGACATCACCGAGGCGCAGCGCCTGGCCTTGGCTGTTGGTCACCACGGAATCCGCAAGATCCTCACTGCTGCTCGCCTGGCCGCTGGCGCGGATCAGCTTCTCCTGCCCGCCGGCGATCAGAAAGCCGCCCGGGGCATTGGCACTGGCGGCCGCTGCCGCCTCGGCCACGGCCTGCAATGACACTTGGCGGGCTTCAAGGCGCTGGGGATCGATCTGGATCTGCTGCTGGGCCTCCTCACCGCCGTAGAGGGTCACCTGGGAAACACCGGGAACTTCCAGGATCTGGTTGTTGAACGTGGTGGCCACGATCCGGCGCAACTGCATCGGCGTGGTGGGGCCGCCGCCCTTCAAGGTGAAGGCGTACTGCAGGATCGTGCCCAGGGGGGACACGAGGGGTGAGATCGCCGGGGCGCTGGCATTGGCGGGCAGCTCCGCCTCGATCTGCTGCAGGCGTTCCGCCACCGATTGCCGCGCCCTGTTGATGTCGGCGTTCTGATCAAAGACCACCTGCACCATCGAGAGCCCCACTTTTGAGGAGGAGCGCACCGTTTCCACTCCCGGTAGGCCATTAACGGCCGATTCGATCGGCACGGTGATGCGCTGTTCCACCTCTTCCGGTGCCAGACCATCGGCGGTGGTCTGCACATCCACCTGGGGAGGGGCGAACTGGGGGAACACATCCAGGGGCATCCGGCTGAGGATCGACAGGCCCCAGAGGGTGATCAGCACGGCGGCCACAACCACCAGCCAGCGCCTGGCGATGGATGTGCGCAGCGTCTGGTTGAGCAGGCGTTCCAGCATGGGAATGGGTTGGGAGGCGGGAGAGCGCGAAAGCTTCGGAGGTCAGTTCTTCTTGCCCAGCCGGGAGACCACGACCCCAGCGCCAACCATGAGCACCGCAGCACCGGCCCCGATCACCAGGGGGTTGAGGCCTGCGGCCGCCGCTGGCGTGGCTTGAGATGCAGCGGCGTCAGCGGCAGCGGTGGGGGCGGCAGCGGCGGGAGCAGCTTCACTGGCTGCAACGGCGCTCTGGCTCTTCTTCGATTCGGCGTAGAGCGAGAGGGCCCCCTGGGTCACCACGTCGTCTCCAGGCGAGATGCTGCCGTCGGTGATGGCGATCTGATCGCCTTGGCTGGCGCCGGTCTGGAGGAACACCGGGTCGTAGGTGGTGCCGCTTTTCACGAAGGCCAGGGGCTTGCCATCCGCATCCACCACCGCAGCGACCGGAATGGAGACCACGCCTCCGGTTTCCGTGGCAGGAGCGGTGGTGATCCCGAGCATGGAATCGATCTCGGCGCTGGCCTTCACCTGGCGCACGTTCCCCTGCTGCTGGAACTCATCACCATGGCCCACGTGGGCCATGGCCGGGCTGAAGCCACCGAGGGCCAGGCTTCCGAGGCTGAGGCCGCCGGCCAGAAGAAGAGCGCGCATGCTGTTGCTGCCCTAGGGGCAGGACAAGAACCCGCGAAGGATGGCGGAGTCGCGATGAAAAACAGGTGAAATCGCCTGCGCCCACTAGCATCCGCCGGTCACAGCTTCCACTTGATGTCGCTGCGGATCCTGCTGGTAGAAGACGAGCAGGAACTGGCTGGCGCCGTGCAGACCGTGCTGCAGCGCCAGGGCCACGTGGTGGACCATTGCGCCGATGGACTGCACGGTTGGATGCTGCTCTGCGGCGCGCTGGCCCGCTATGAGCTGGCGATCGTGGACTGGATGCTGCCGGGACTGAGCGGCCCTGAGCTCTGCCGCCGGGCCCGTACAGCCGGCCTTCAGCTACCGCTGCTGCTGCTCACCGCCCGCGCCGAGACAGCCGATCGGGTCGAGGGTCTCGATGCCGGCGCCGATGACTATCTGAGCAAGCCCTTCGCGATGGAGGAGCTGCTGGCCCGGGTTCGGGCGCTACAGCGCCGGCAGCCCAGCTATGGCGAGCCCGTGCTGGAGGTGGGTGCCTATCGGTTCGATTCCCAAAGCGGGCTGCTGGAGATCAGCACACCGACTGGCGTCGTGGCGATCCCGCTGGCGAGGAAGGAGCAGCAGTTGATGACCTACTTCCTGGAGAATCCTGAGCGAATCATCCCCGGTTCCCAGCTGCGCAACCAGCTCTGGGATCTGCATCAGGATCCGGTGAGCAATGTGGTGGCGGCCCAGATCCGGCTGCTGCGGCGCAAACTGGCGGCCCATGGCCTGCCTTCCCCGATCGAAACGGTGCCGAGCCGCGGCTATCGCTTCCATGCCCGGCTGCCTGGAGAGCCATGAGCGCCAACCGCTCACCGGCTCCGGCCCTGCAGTGGCGGGCTCGCCTGCGACTGGCTGCCCTCTCGCTGCTGGTGATGGGCGCGATTCTGTATGGCGCCGGTTTCGCCATGGCGCGCCTGCTGCTGCAGGAGCGGGAAGCCGCCCTGCGCCGCGAACTGCAGACCGTTGCCGGCACCCTCCACGACAGCCTCAAGCCCAGCCTGCCGTCAGTGGCCGTGCCGTCTGCGTCATTGGCTGCGGTGCTGCCGGGCCTGTGTCTGGTGGGTCAGGCCTGTCCGACCGCTGATGCCCTGATCGAGCGCCATGCCATCAGCGCCGCCGATCCGGCCCGTTTCCAGCTGCGGATTTTCGATGCCCGCGGCCAGCTGCTGGCCGCCTCGCCTGGCGCCCAGGGGCCTACCCGGCCGAAGCCGGCGTGGCACGAGCAGCGTTTACCTGGGGATGAGCGGTTGTTGAGCTACGCAATCCATCTGCACCGGGCCCATGGCAGCGGTGAGCAGGACTGGGGCACCCTGCAGATCAGCCGCAGCTTGGCACCCCTCGATTCTGAGGCCAGCCGGCTTTGGTGGCTGGGCCACGGCGTGTTCGCTCTGGCGATGGCAGGCATGGCCCTGGCCAGCTGGTGGCTGGCGGGGCTGGCGATGGCGCCCCTGCTGGAGGCTTACCGCCGGCAGGAGCAGTTCAGCGCCGATGTCGCCCATGAGCTGCGCACGCCGCTGGCCAACCTGCTGGCCCTGCTCGAAGCCGAACGCAGCGGTCTGAACCGCTCGATCACTCCTTTCCAGGCGGGGGTGCTCACCCCAGCGCTTCCCAAGGCAGAAGCCCCCTCGGCGACCGGTCTGGATCGGATGCTCAACCAGGGCCGGCGGCTGCAACAGCTGATCGTCGATCTGCTGCTGCTGGCCAGCCTGGAGCACCCCGCCCATCGGAGCCACCTGCTGCGGTGCAACCTCGCGGACATCTGCACGGATGTGCTGGAGGACTTCAGCGAAGCGGCTGCCGCGGTGACGGTGACCCTGGAAGCGGCGATCAACGTCAGCGATGCCACTGTTCTGGGGGTGGAATCGGAGCTGAGCCGCCTGCTGATCAACCTGCTCAGCAATGCCCTGCAGCACAGCCCGGCTGGCGGCATGGTGCGGGTGGGCCTGCAGCGGCGCGGCCGGGAGATTCAGTTGTCCGTGCAGGACAGCGGACCAGGCATCCCAACGCAGGACCAGCGGCGGATCTTTGCGCGGTTCCAC
>Ga0194055_10002880_pt1 | contig 13497 bp, 5 predicted proteins | sample SepL449m_MetaG_FD_155482 | JGI IMG/M metagenome (GOLD analysis project Ga0194055, IMG submission 155482) | Anoxic zone freshwater microbial communities from boreal shield lake in IISD Experimental Lakes Area, Ontario, Canada - Sep2016-L442-9m | ecosystem: Environmental > Aquatic > Freshwater >... | reverse complement strand
GTATGATTTCATTAGATGAATACATTTATTTGGCAGACAATAGATTAAACCCTATTAAAGTTTGGGAAGAATTAAGTAAAATTTATGGTGATTCCGATTTATTAAATCTAAGTGAATTACCTATGGATGACTACGGATTCCCAAGAATACCACAAGAAACTAGTGATAATTACTTTCAAATAAATGGGTTTTGGTATAACGGTGGAAGTGATTCGACATTGGGTAATAACCCACATTTTGGTCCTTACGATTTTGGTGTAAGTTATTTTGACCAATTTGAATGCTTTGTACCTAATTTTAACGATTTATTAACAGGTACAACTAATGTAACTGTTAATACAAATTATTTTAATAACTATAATGAAGGTACTTTTATCTTCGACCAAAATGGGTTACCAGTACCATATTACGGTACAGGTTATGCTGACGCCTTAAATACTAATAGTATGGTTGAAAACGCTATAGTTAATTCAGCGGGTTTAACTTATGTTGGAGGTAATAACGCACCAAGTTACGGAAGACCAAGTGGTGACACATATTCAATGAAAATTAGTTTTAGTACTGGCACTAAAGAAACTTGTGATGTTTGTAATTATGAATTAAGTTATGGTAATGATGGGGTTGTTTATATAAACACAACACCAAAAACACCTCTACAAGATGAAAAATGTTGTCAAAATTATTGGTTACCTAGTACAAATGCTAGTACCGTAGTTTGTCCAACAGCAGCAGAATGTATGATATCATCAGATTTAAATCCTTTAGGACCTTGTGTTGTAATATCAGCAGGTGTTACAGTACCACAATCTTGTTGTAATAAAACCACTTTAGGCTTTAATGTTAATTGGGATGGTAGAAACTGTGTTGACACAAGTTGTACTTGTATAATGTGTCTTAGACCTTTAGGTGGAGGAACACCAATAAAAAGTGCAGCTATTACTAGAACAACACAAGTGGTTGATGCAAGTACTTTATTTAAGGCTCAAGAAACAACCCCAACACCTATAGTAGATAATTTTGTTTGTTATTGGTGTCCACCAGAATTTTACATAACAAAAGTATGTAGTGCTGACGAATATTTGGCATTATTAACAACCCAACAAATATTAGATTTAGCCATAAGCTTAGGGTATGATTCGACACCATTAATTAGGACATCACCATCAATATTTTTAAGTAATATATTATTTGGATTCTTTAAAATATACGGTTGTTTATTGTTAGATAATGTTGATAAACCTATTAATAATAGTGCTTGTTGTAAATTAAGGGGTGGTGAATGGATATTAGAACCTACAAACATTGATTCTACATCCAACAAATATTATTGTGTAACACCAAATATAAATCCATGTGTTAGTGCGACAGTTAATCCAAGTCATGTGTATGTAACACCTGTAGGTGATTTATTATCACAAGAATGTTGTATAGACGGTAATTGGTCAAACGGTTCAATAGTTACTATTAATTCAACAACAGGAGCAAACGGTAATTTAGTAGATAGTGTTGGTTTAAGTTTCGCTAATTTAACAGGTAATAATAATTACTGTTCAGCATGTCCACCTTCAATTAGTATATCAAATACAGATTCTTATGTATTAGAAAGCCCATCTGGGGCAGATTTAACACAACAATGTTGTACCGATTATGGATTTACTTACAGTCCTTATGGTTCAGCAGATGGAGAAACTGGTAAATGTTTAAAATGTCCTGCCGTGACTAATATTGTAAATGGGGTTATTGTTAAACCTAATGGTGTTAGTTTAGACCAAACTTGTTGTTTGGCAAAAAATGGTTGGTATGGAATAGGACCAGCATCGATAGATGTACAAAAATGTTACCAATGTGCACCAGTTAGTTCTGGGGGTTACACAATAACTTCAAATGAAGTTTTATTTAACGGAACTTCAATATCACAAGCTTGTTGTACAAGTTATAAAGCTGAGGTAAAAAATAACGCAATAAATTGGAACACATTAACAAATAAATGTAAATTAACACAGACACCATTATACTCAACCTTTACTGTAAAAGTTGGAACATATCCTTGTGCTGGATATCCAGCGGGTACTTGTGGGGCATTTGTTAATGTAACTTGGAGTGGTTTTGGACAAGGATCACCGTATACCGTATATGTACCTTATGGTTTTACACCGGCAACAACAACAAAAGTATATATAGATTCAAACCTAACAACTTTTTTATCATCATTAGCATCACCATTCTTTGAATATAACGGAACTCTATATCAAAATGTTGGTGGTACGCCGACTAGTTTTTGTGTTGTAGGTTCTAGTTGTACAATTTAAAAAAATGACAAAAGTATTAGTAAATAGCGGACCAAGTTTTATAGTTGGGTGTATGGATCCTTTAGCTTTAAATTATGATCCGGCAGCAGATATTAATTGTTCAAATTGTTGTACTTATACACCACAAATAACTGGGTGTATGGACCCTTTAGCTTTAAATTATAATTCTAACGCAGATGTAAATTGTTGTTGTTTATACACATTATCTAGTGTTAGTATTGGAAACAGTATTGGAAGTGTCAGTACGGAGCCTGTTGTTATAGGACCTGGTTTTTTGGGTAACATAAATACAACAATCTTGTCGGCAACTACTAGTTCGGCTTCCAATATTAGATTATGTCAGGCAGCAACATGTATTGATTGTACAAATTTTGATTGGTGGAACGATACATACATATCGGCCCATAACGGACAAAGTTTACAACTAACATCACCTATTTTATGGCAACAAATTGTAGATTTAGTAACTAATAGTGGACAAACATTTTATGCCACAACATCAAACGGTGTGCCTTTAAATGAAAGATGTTGTGCCACCGCTAACGGTACTTTTAAAAACGGTATTTGTTTTTGTGATAAACCATCACAAGAAGTTTCAAAACCAAGATGTATTTCAAATTTAAACGATTTTTTAAATCTTATATCTACAACAAAAGGTTATACTTTTTTTACAAATAATTTTTCCACTATTGGACCTTCTTTAGATTTAACAACTCAACAAACTAATTTTATTTTAGCAAACATTAATAATAGTGGTGACACTAATAGTAATAGTATTAGTGATTTAACTGAGGCTAGATTAATTTTATCTAACGCTTTAAATTTAACAGGTGGTTTTTATGTAAACTTTGGATTATTAACAGGTAATCCATCATTAGTTAATAAAGGTATCTGCGACCAATACGGTGGTTATTGGGACCCCCAAAAGGTTAAGAAGATAGGTTTTATAAGTGAAGAAACAGCACTACCTACATTAAGACAAGTTGGTACACAAACACCAGTTGGAACAATTAACTTAAGTACTTTTGTGATTACACAACCACCATCCACTTCTAGTGACGGGAATTGTATGTGTAAACCAATCGTTGACCAATGCGTTATCGATATAACTGAAGTACAAATTATTAACACATTAGATTTATTTAACAATACAATTCAGATTGTCACAAAAAATGGGACTCCAATAAGTGAGGCTTGTTGTAATAGATTAATTAAAGATAATAACTTACCTTGGGTTTGGCAATCACCTTATTGTTATTCAGTACCAAAAGATGATTGTTTACCTGTAACGTTTTCACTTAATGATACAACAATGGATGTACCACCTTGTGAAAATGATTTGGAGATATCTATGTGGGTGTATTTTGGTAAACCAGAAAACCCATGCCAACCAATCCCTGATCCACCAAGTGATGATAGTATAACTATTGACGGTGTATTTTGTGATATAACATTGACCCCAAACACTGGGGCTGTAATACCTGTTTTAAATGGGGATATAATATTACCAAATCCAAGTTCTTCAACCGCAAGACAAGTCGGTACAGAAACACCTGCTGGTACTATTGATTTAACCACTTTTGCTATTACACAGGCGGCTGACACAAAACCATGTTGTTATAATATAACAAACCCTATACTAGCTAAAGTTTCGTTAACAGACCCTACATTAAACAGCCTATTAACCCAAGTTAAAGTTTATAACTCTAGTACAGATTATTTTGATAGATGGGTTGAGGTTAAAGCAACATTACCTAGTTCTGGCTTAACATTAAATTTTGGTGTTAAATTAGAAATATACCAAGGACTAGCTTGTTGTTGTAATTACGATATTTTTATTGACGATATTAGAGTTAATTGTGCTAAACAAGAATCTTCTTTAGTTGTAAACGATATTCATTGTCCAGGTTTTAATTTAACTCGTGTAATCGATAATAAAAAATCTTGGGCTTATAACCCAGGAATACCAAGTGTTGGTATTTCAGATTACGACAATATTGAAAGGAATGATGGTAGTTTTGGAATGTTAAACGGTGAGGGTACTATCAACAGAACTTTTGCTCCTAGTTTAGATGCTGATATACCTTGGAGATATACGGATTATTTTAAACAATCAAGTGTATATGAAAAACATAGTAATTTAGTTTTAAACTCTAAAGAACTTTGGTTAACATTTGATATGTGCGCTGATTGTCCTATTAGTGGTACTACATTAGCTTGTCCTAGCGGACATACTTTATCCGCCAATACAAGTATTTGTTACCAAACAAATTGTATGTCATACAATATTACTAATACAGGTATGGATTGTTCTTTAGATTATACAGACTGTAACAGTAATATATTAACACCAATTATTGTTTTTACTAACACATCAATTGATGTTTGTTCAACAACATTCCCTTCATCAGCATTTCCTTGTGTTGGCATAGTAATAACTTCAACTACTGTTTGTTCATCATCAATTGTTTCAGCAACAACAGTAACAACATTAACTTATTTAAGTCTTTATGATTTAAAAAATTATAAGAAACAATTCCAAAGTTATTGGATTCCATTTATGGAACAGTTTATACCGGCAACAACTATATGGGTAGCTGGTGAAAGATGGTGTAATGAGGCCTGTACAATTATATCACCTTGTGATTATGATTTTGAATTGGTTGATTCTGAAATAAGTTTAGAAACAGTACCAACAGGATTTTTTCCCACAACTGGTAGTACCACAGGTGTTATATCATCACCTGTATTAACAGGTAGGACTTCTACCATAATATTAGGTTCGTCTAGTGCGACTTTAGTTACAGATACACCTTTACTCACACCTATTGTAGACTTAGGATTAACAACAACTACAACTATGGTAAGAAGTCAATTAGAGGCCAGTATTAATATGACGGCATATAGAAATAATTTTATGACACCAATAAAACAAATAGTATTATAATGGGATTCCTGTGTATAAAAAAGAATAATAAAATAGTAGTATCTCAGACAGAAATAAAAGAAACTGAGTTTTTACGTAATATAGGGTTAAGTAATGTTTATAATTTAAAACCTGAAATAAATGTTTGCTCTGAAGTTTTTCATAGTCCAGAATATTATGTTAGTGGAACTACAACAGGTCTTGTTACAGGTTTAACCGCCACATTAACAGGGTGTACTACAGGTGCTACAGGTATATATAATTTAACTTATACACCTGATTTTAATGTAAATTTTATAATTACTGGTAGTACTGATTTTATAGATTATACAGGTAATTTTTCTTATAAAATTTTTACAGATAAAAATTTCTTTGAAAAAACAACAGGTGGTTTAGTTGATGGTTCAGAATTAATAAATAAACAAATACCGTTTACCGATATAATACAAACGCCACCAAATAATGTAACAGATATAATACCACTTACATACCAACCAACTTGTTCGGCTCTAAATACAAACACCAATAAATTATATGTACCAAGTAATAATGACATATCTGTTCTTGATTGTGATACAAACGCAACAACATCTTTTGGTATTGGTACGACTGTTGATGGTATTGTTTATAATCCTTTAAATAATACAATGTATCTTGCTGTACAAGGATTAAATGGTGTTTATGTTCTCGATTGTGATACAAACACAACAACAACATTTATACCCGTAGGTAGTGCTCCAACATTTTTAACATACAGTACTTTAGAAAATAAAATTTATGTAAGTAACATATCATCAAATGATGTTTCAGTAATAAATTGTGTAACTAATACAGTCATAATAACAATACCTATAGGTCAATTATATATTGCTGATTTATCTTATAACCCTATAAATAATACTGTATACGTTACTAATGACGTTGCTAATACAATTACAGTTATAGATTGTTTTAGTGATGGTATCGTAGCTTTAATAAATACTTATACTGCTTCCACAAATAGAATATGTTATAACACATTAAATAATAAAATGTATGCATTATCACCAACTACCGATACAGTTTCAATAATAAATTGTGATACAAATAGTGCAAATGATCCAACATTTGGGACAGGAGGAATACCTATTGGTACAAACGCTGGTACTATAACATATGATTCATTAAGTAATGTTATTTATGTTGGACGTGGGGTTAGTATGACAATTGATTTAATAAATTGTTATACTAATGAGGTAATTTCTAATTACATAACAATTTCAGCGATTCCGAATACTTTTGTTAACAATACTTTTAATGGAACTAACAATACTTTATACAGTTTACTGAATGGCGCTGCTAATATGAACGTATATGTTAGTACAGCTTCAAATATAGTGACAATAACAGAAACATTTCTTGAAGGACAATTACCTAAAACTTGGGGACAATACTTAATTAGACCTTATTACGATTTTAACAGTAAGGATTGTAATCCTGGAACTTATTTTAATAATTGGAATACTGTACCACAATTAAATAGTTATCAATCCAACACGGATTATTACTTTATGACTATTGTAGATCCACCAACACCTAGATTAAATCCACCAGGAGGTATTGAAAAGCCAAATTATACATTGGTTACTGATAAGTTATATGTTAATGGTGTTTCCTCAGTAAGGGGAGCTCAATCAATAAATGGTGATTTAAATTATTTTGTATTAAGTTCAATACCATCAAGCGGAATTTTATTAGTACTTAATGGTGTACAATTAACAGAAAACCATGATTTTAGATTAATAGTTCAAGGATTTAACGTACCACCAATAGTAGAAGTTTTTAACGTAATTAAAAATACTGATTGGCTTTTAACCACTTATATAGCCGGAGGATCATATCCTTGGACTACAGATTTTGGTGTTTATTTTATGGATACCATATTGGTTGACACATTTACAAATACATCAACACCTTCTTATAGATTACCTGGTGATAATAGTTTAAATTACAATCCAGTAACTTTAAATTATGAATTATTTACAAGTTTACCTATAGACAAATATAATTCTATAATTTTAACTGTGAACGGTGTTAAATTAGCGGATGATGCTCAATACTTTAAAAGTACTTCGTTTGATGGTAGAATAATTTTTGATAGAATATACACTAGTTTTAACACAGGTGATATTATTTCAGTATTAGCTGTTAGTAAAGATAAAGGACAATACAACAATAATTACGGTAGTTTAAAAACCAACCAATTTTTGGTACAATGGTCCGTACCACCAACGTTTACAAATACTGACGTTACTGGTAGATTTATAATAGAAGCTTTTAATGACGATACTAATGCATTAACAAATAAAAAAACAGTTGATTTTGTTGAGGGTCAGGCAAATTATGAGTCGTTATTTACAAACTTACCTTTAAATGTTAATTATAGATTTAAAGTTACTTTTGAGGCAACTTATTACGCTTATTTAAATAATGAAGTTATAACCTGTTCTTATTCAGAAGGTTATTTCGACACAACAAACAGTTATATTAACAATACGTATTAATGGCAAATGAATCAATCAGAATAAGAACAACTCCTGGTGTAGATAAAAATGTTAGGATTAAATTGGACCAAGACTTTGATTTTCTTGAGATTTTAAGTCTTAAGATAACACAAGAAGACTTGTATCAACCATTTTGTTCGAACTACGGTGTTGTTGTAGGTCGTGTTATTGCTAATAAAGGTTACGGTCTACCAAACAGTAAAGTTTCTATATTCATTCCAATTACTGATGAAGATAAAAAAAATGAATTAATAAAAGATTTATACCCATTTAAAACACAATATCAAAAAGATAGTAATGGTGTTAGATATAATTTATTGTTATCTAAAGCCACTTGTGTTTTAAACAAACCAGTAGGAACATTCCCCACAAAAGAAGAAGTCTTAGATAATGACATTGTATTAGAAGTTTTTGAAAAGTATTATAAGTACACAACAAAAACTAATTACGCTGGTGATTTCATGATATTTGGTGTTCCTGTAGGGCAACAATCCATACATATGGATTTAGATTTAAGTGATGTTGGTGCAGCTAGTATTAGACCATATGATTTAATTGCTGATGGGGCTCCAGAAAAATTATTCGCATCTCCTACAGAATTTAAAACATCTACAAATTTAGATTCATTACCACAAATAAAATCAGGTAATAAAAGTGTTGACGTTATTCCTCTATGGGGTGATACTGAAACTTGTGAAATAGGTATTACAAGATGTGATTTTGATACTAATTATGAAATTAAATCCACCGCTTTATTTTTTGGTTCAATATTTACAGACTCTGGTAAAATGAATTTAAATAAAGGCTGTAACCCAAAAAATGATATGGGTGAGGAAGACAACCTTAAAACAGGTGAAGGTCGTATAGACATGATACGTGTTAAAAGTTACGATACAACAAATTGGGTTAACACTAACACAATAAAACCAACGGATTTAGAAAAGTTTACTGTTGATGGTGGTGAGTTAATTGATGATGACGGTACTTTTGCTTTTCCATTACCAATGAACATTGGTCATGTTATAACAGATGAGTTTGGTGTTTTAGTACCTTCTAATGACCCATCTGTGGGTATCGCAACAAAAGGTATGTATAGGTTTGCAATGAAATTTACACAGCCAAACGATAACCCTAAATTTAGAACAGCAACAATATTCTTTCCCAGTTTAGGTAAAGATTTTGGTGGTACGGAAGGTGTTGTAGATACAGGTTCTTTAGCTCAAGCTAATGGAACACAAGACCAAAGATTTACCGATGACATTTCACAATATGATAAAACGGTATATAACAATTCAAGAATAGAATTGGATTTTCATTTATTTGAAATGAAACAGTTATACACTATTTCACACTTTATTAAAAAATATAAAAAAGGGGCTAACAGATTTAGTTATTTAGGTATTAAAAATACAGATGTTAGTGCTAAAACAAATTTATTCCCATTTACAAATGCTGTTTGGAAGTTTGATATAATTTATTATATCATAGCATTTTTTATTGATGTCGTCGCCTTTTTATTAAAATTACTAATAATTTTAATAAGTTTATGTATTCAACTATGTTTTAAATTAGTGCTATCAGTTACAATTTTTAAACATAATTATAGTTGGACTTTAATACCAGAAGTTTGCTATCAAGTATGCCCATTTTCTTTCTTAGGTGGATTAATAGGGTCTTTTAATTTACCGTGTGAAAACGCTCCAGATGGTGAAGGATATCAAATACCACCAGGTGGAGATTGGCAACAGTGTAACCAAGGAGGGTGCGGTACATCATTTGGGTGTACTTGCCCTCTAGGATGTGCCGGATATAATATAATATCTGGTGTACTTGGTTTAAATATTATAACAGGTGCCGGTGGTATATGTACCAATTTATTAGAAGATTGGAAGTGTTGTGCTAAACTAACCGCGGCTGAAAATAGAAATGTTATTAGAAGAAACTTTAATGATGCTTGGGTGTTAGGTACCGCGTATTTATTCCAATTTAAATATAAAAGAAAAGTTAAAAAAAGTACTGGTGCTTTAAAAAAAGAAAAATTTTGTGGACCTGGCGCTGACCATGGAAGAGGTGATAATTACGTACAAAATAAATGTTGTTTAGACACTGATGCACATGATACATGTGATAAATGTTTATTAAGAGGTCCAGGGTTTACTTGGCACCATAATAACTTTAGACAGTATCACGAATCTTATCATAACTACGCAATACAAAACGTTAAGACAGGTTCTGCTGATATTGAGGATATTATTTACTGTAACGCACTAATGTCAACAAAAATCGTATCCCTTGGTAGAATTGAAATGTGTGAGGAAACATTAGAACAAATAGATATATCCGCACAAGCCGGACAAGCATTACATGAATACGCTCAAACAGCTAATTTTTATACAGGTACTTTTTATGAAAATGGTTGGGATAAAAACTATTGGGTTGAAACATTAAAAGAAAGTTCTTATGAAGACCCTATCGATGTTTTAATGTTTTTAGGTCACACAGTTAATTGTAATTATAGAAAGTTATTTTGGGGTAGTGGAACCATAGATGGATCCCCATGTCATGAATACGAGTTAAAAGATAACCCTTATTTTCTTATGAAAGAAGTTTCTAAGATATATACGGATATTGAGTTAAGTGATCCAGCATCACCACCAATATCACCAAATGATGGTGAATTTAATCCTTTAGTACCGTTTCCTGATTCCACCGGCTACGTGTACCCTTACGCAGACCAATCAATACCACCATCAACTGGTGGGTTCACAGTAAATAAGGATGTGGCTAACAGATTTAGTCCTTGTGGCACATCATTTGGTTGTAACGGTTGGCCAACTGAAAATTGGCCTTTGAACGGTTCAATAATACCAGAAGATACATTAGGTGACGGTTGGGATAAAGCAATAGATAGAGGTAATAGAAATAATCAAAATTCAAGATCCAACATACCATACTATTATTTTGGTATTAACCCTGGTAAAACAGCAATCAATAAATTAAAAAAGAAATACTTTGTTATTAAATAATAATAAAAAGATAAGATAATGATATTTATAAAAAAAAGTAGAAAGTGAGTTATATAGATAAAAACAGTAATATCGTAATAAGTGCGAGAATGACAAATGAAGGTAGAAGGTTACTTTCATTGGGTCTTTTAACTTTTGACACCTTTAGATTAGGTGACTCTGAAATAGATTACAGTACATTAGGTTCTTCATATGATATTAGTTTAGAAAATATTATTAGAGCTAAGGCTGAGAATCCTGATTTAAAAACACCCCTACTACCAACGGCTAACGCAACAAGTAATTACTTATCAATTCCTGCACTTAGTCCTGTTATTTTAGAAAGTTTAATCGAAGCCCCTAAATTAGGATTCTTTCAATATGATTCTGGGACAACAATACAATATACAGCTTATACAGAAACAGTATGTCACGTTTTACAGGCTGACACAATTATTAATTTAGCTGGTATTACAGGTGGGACTATGATATCGGTATCACAAGCACCAACTTACGGTTCTAATACTTATGAGCCACAAATTGGTGATTTAATGATGGTTAAAATGAGTAACGATGAGTTACTTACTACACAAGACCAAGCGGTTGTTGAATTAAACACCCCAGTACCTTACTTATGGTATCAAGTAGAATCATTAACAGGTAGTTTAAGTGCTAATACATTAGAAGTTACTGTAGATAGAAACTTCGCTAGTTTCCCATCTTACACTGGTTCTAATTATTGTTGGACAACTTTTTACCCATTAGGGACAGGAGCAACTAGAAACGGTCTATTCAGTGATGGTGGTTATTTTAGTGGTGGATGTGTTTGGAACATGAACAATGTATGGTCATACCCTATAATAGGTGTTAACCCAGCAACTCACGAAACTTTTAACAGTTATGGTTCAGAAAGTTATGTGGGTAGTAAAGAATATTTTGGTTATACATCAGAACCTGGAATCAGTGGAAATACTTACGACCCTTTATTGGCTTGTAATTTAGTACCTTCAGTTAGTATCATACATTATACAAACAAAGATACTTGTGAAAACCAAAGTGAATTAAAATACGGTCAAAAATTTTATATAGATACAACAGTACCCGCATCACCTAAGTTAATAATGCCAACATTAATGTGGCATAGAAATTTTAGTGCATCAACAATAGGTACAATATTCAGTGGTACAGGAGCAACACAAAGTGTTACCTTATCTGGTAGTAATACAACAATACATTACACACCATTAGCTGATAGTAACGGAAACCAAGTTGGTAGAATTTATCCTGAACTACATATGTTCACTATAGACGACCAAGAATTGGTAGCGGCTTTATCTTATAAATCAAATAGAAATTGGACGTTACCCACATTAAATACTGGTGTAATTGCTAGTAATGATGGTATTATAGACGCAACAAATACTTTATATTTAACTTATTTATTTGAAAGCACTTCTGGGTATACTTCGGGATTACACTGTCAAAATTTTGTATGTGTAAATGTACCTAGTTTAGATTGTCCACCAACACTTATGCAAAGTGTTAATGTTCAGTTTCCAGTAGGTCAATTACCTTATATGAAAACTAGTGGTGGTACAGGTTGGTACGCAGATAAATTTTATATCTTAGTACAAAAAGTACAAACAGGTACTTATCCAGATCCTACACAATGGGTAATGATGGATTATACATCTTCTATTAACGGTCACACAGTTGGTAATAGAATTGACCCTACCAATATTGAGGCAACAACATTTAATGTTACACAATCTATGTATACTAATAGTGGTACAACATATGATTTAAGTTCATTTATTAAAATACCACAAACTGCCGAATCTGAAAGTTTACAATTTGGTGACGAAAGATTTTTCTTTGGTAATCTTGAGGCTACAGGTGTAACAGATAAATACAGAACAAAATTTGTATTCACAGTACCACCAACAATGTTTAACACAAGCGTTAACCCTACATGGCCTAACTCAAACCAAAAAGTTTATATAAACGAAGTTGGTGTATATGATGTTAATAAAAAATTAGTTGCCATAGGTAAAATGAATCTACCAATTGAAAAAGTTAGTAACGCAACAATAATAATTGAAATATCATTTGATTTGTAATGGCTTTCATAGGAGGAGATACTGAAGAATTAAGATTTGTGTTAACACAATTAGGACAAAAAACTTTAGGTCGAAAAGGTTTAGAAAAAGAAATTTTTTATTATTCTCTTTACGATCAAGAAGTTAATTATCAAGTTAATGCATATCCATATTTAGTTGTGGATTTAGGAGGTACTAAAAAAAATTTAGTACCAGATAGTATAATTTTTAGAGATAATTTAATAGCATAATGGCAAACTTAGAAACAGCTTTAACACCACTTGGGTATAAGATACTAATCTCACAAGGGTTAGAAAAAGAAATCATTTATTATAATATGAATGATAATTACCATAACTATGTGGTTAGTGCAAAAGAAAATTTGGTACCAGCTGTTGTTGGTTCACACAAGACAATAACAATGTCACATTGTGCTTTTGCTGATTACGATGGAGTATTTCCAACAAAACCAAACCAAACAGAAATTCAAAACGCTATAAGTAGAGTACAATATAGTTTTGTTAATGAAGAATGTTCATACGGTGATTTTAATCGACCAAATTTAAACATTAACATTAACATTAATTCTTGGTTATATGAATTAAGTAATTTAAC
>Ga0194055_10002879_pt1 | contig 13499 bp, 12 predicted proteins | sample SepL449m_MetaG_FD_155482 | JGI IMG/M metagenome (GOLD analysis project Ga0194055, IMG submission 155482) | Anoxic zone freshwater microbial communities from boreal shield lake in IISD Experimental Lakes Area, Ontario, Canada - Sep2016-L442-9m | ecosystem: Environmental > Aquatic > Freshwater >... | reverse complement strand
GCCGAGCTGCTCGGCTGGTTTGAGGGAAGGCCCCGCTGGAGCTATGTGATGCGGCTGCGCGCCGATACCTGGATTCACGGAACCGCCGCGCCGATGGGCTGTGAAGTGCGTCGGCTCCGTTTACCCCGCGGCCATTGCCGGGGATTCCGTGATGTGCGGCTCTGGGACGGCAGCCGCCAGACCAGTCTGGTTCTCGCTCGGCTCGTCGGCATCACGGTCGCCGAACCTTGGTATCTGGTCAGCAACCTGGAGCCCAGCCTTGATCTGGTCTGGGCTTACGGCCAGCGCTTCTGCTGTGAACAGCTGTTCCGCGACCAGAAATCGGGATTTTTTCAGCTGGAGCGCAGTGGCCTGCGGGATCCTGTGTCCGGCGACAATGAAGTTGGCCGCCAAGGGGGTTGACGCGGGACAGCTGGTTCAACCCCAACGCCCTAGTGGAAGCCGAGCTGTTGGCGGCGTTGGCAGAAAGCTTCCAAGGAGAAGGGGTAGTGCGGGAAGCGGTGGATGCCTGCCGTGATCTGTACCTGCTGCAGGGGGAAGGGCGGCTCACGATGCACCAGCTGCTGGTGCAGTTTGTGGAAGCCCAACCGCCGCAGCGGTTGGATCTGGCGCTTCCGGTGGCGGCGGCCCTGGGAAATGCGGCCGAGCGGCTGAAGGAGTCGCCAGGCGATGGGGAGGCGCTCGCGGCTCTCCATCGCCACCAGCTGAGCTGGGAGTTCTGGCGGCAGCACCCCGATGGACCGAGCGCAAACGGGTGCCATCACATTGGCGGAGGGCTTTTTGTTTTGGGGCAGTTTGCAGAGGCGAGCCGCTGGTTCGAAGCGGCGGCGGCCCTGATCCGCCGCGAAGCGGAGCTCGATCACCTGGTCCTGGGTGACAACCTCCATGAAATCGGCAACTGCGCCTATCTCCAGGGGCAGTGGCCCGCGGCGGCCGGCTGGTATTTGCAGGCAGTGGCGAAGGCCCGCCAGGGCGACCTGCAGGGACGGGTGAACCACGAAAGCCTTGGAGCGAGCCTTCATCAGCTGGGAATGTGTGCCTGTCAGCAGGGGCAGTGGCATGCAGCGGCCGGCTGGTATGAGCAGGCGGTGGCGGAGATGCGCCAGGGCGACCTGCACGGGCGGGTGGACCACGAAGGCCTTGGGAAGGGCCTCCACCAGCTGGGATTGTGTGCCTATCAGCAGGGGCAGTGGCCCGCGGCGGCCGGCTGGTACGAGCAGGCGATAGCTGAGGCCAGCCAGGGCGACCTGCATGGGAGGGTGGTCCACGAAAGCCTTGGGAAGAGCCTGCATGGGCTGGGAATGTGTGCCTTTCAGCAGGGGCAGTGGCCTGCGGCGGCCGGCTGGTATGAGCAGGCGGTTGCGGAGAAGCGCCAGGGCGACCTGCACGGGCGGGTAAACCACCGAAGCCTTGGGGTGAGCCTGCATGAACAGGGAATCTGCGCGTATCAGCAGGGGCAGTGGCCCGCGGCGGCCGGCTGGTGTGAGCAGGCGGTGGCGGAGAAGCGCCAGGGCGACATCTTTGGTCGCGTAGATCAGAGCAGTGTTGCTAACTCAGAAAAAAGCCTTGCCCTATGTCGCAAGAAGATGGGCTTGGCTTAATCAAACCTCTGCGTCTACTGCGGCCTTGGCTATTCGAGCTAGTCCATCAGGCGGTGAAAAGCCATGAACTGGAGGGAATCATCAGCTCAGTTCGCTGGCGATGGGCCGCACCTGATCGGCCGGAACACTGAAGGTGGGTAAGCGCCGCTCGCGGAGGGGAAAGCGGCGCAGCCAGACGCAGTCGCTGAAGTCATCCACGTTGACCACCTGATAGGTGGCGTCGGGGCTGGCGCTGTAGCTCACCAGGAGGCCGGGTTGGAGCTGCATGGTTGTTGGCCGAGAAGGGCACAACCCAATGCAACAGCAACCGCAGAGCAAAATGAGTATAAATGCTTAAGTCCTGACTTGGCTGCTGCGGGCCTGCTGCCGCAGGGGTTTTGCTCCCCTCTGATGGCCACTGAGCGCCTCCAGGCCGCTCCGACCGATGCGTGAACCGTCTGCTCCAGCGGGTGAAGCTCAACGAGAAGCGGGAAGAGACTGAGGCACTTGGGCCGGTTCAACAGATTCGGTGATCGGTTGCGTCTCGCCCCATGGCCTGCAAGCGGCGGTGCGGCGGGGCGCCAACTGGACCAAGTGGTTGTCCTGGAAGGGGCTGAAGTTGTCGTCAGCGGCGAGCAGCAGGGTGGGCCGCCCATCCTCAAGGGGAGGGCCAGGCGTGATGGCTTCCCAATTGTCCGGCGTCAGGCCTAGGACCTTGAGGTCCCATGACATCAGGGGGGGCAGGGGAGCGGCATTCCCTGCCGCTGGGATCGGTTTGGGCAAAGGGTAAAGAACAAGGCGATTGCTCCATTGATCCGGCGCCTGGAATCGTCTTTGCAGCCCAAGCAGGGGTGCCTCAAGGGGGGCCTCGGGCAAGGCCAGGAGGTCGGTGAGGCCCCAGCCATCACCCTGGGGAAGTTGCAGAGGCTGCAGCGGTGTGGGGTCGACGGCCGGTGACTCCATGCTTGTGCCGAGGGTCCAGCCCAGGACACGAACCTGGCCAGGGGGATCCTGCAGCAGGGCGGATTCGGCCGCCATCAGCAGCACCGCTGGCTTGCCCTGCCGCTGCAACAGGGTGAGGGACTCTGGACCCTGGTTGGAAGCCAATCCCTGACCTGGAGCTGGCTGCCAATCGGCAGGCATGGGGATAGCCAGCTCCAGCTCGCCGCTGCGACGGTCGAAGCGCAGCAGCTGGGGGGGACGCTCCGGGATGCGACGGCCCTCGCTCGCCACCCAGGCCCGCTCCCCCTTCAGGACCAGGCCCTCGCCATCGATGCTCTGCGGCAGGGTGGCGCCCTTACCACTGCGCAGACTCACCACCCCCAGCGGACGCAGCGGCGACTTGCCGAGCTTGCCGAGTCCGCTCCATCCGACCAATTGGCCCAAGGGTGCATCACTCAGCAGCCAGAGCTCATCCCGGTCAGCGCGATAGGTGGCCGCGGAGAAGCCTCCGGAAGGTTGTCCGGCGCCATCAAGCCTCGGCAGACGCACCTCGGCCACCTTGTCCCAACCCGCCGAGAGCGGACAGGGCAGCAGGGGGGGCGGCGGGGCCTGAACAACCATTGCTGGAATCATTCACCCCAAAAAACCATAACCGCCTGTGATTCGCGGGCATCAAGGAACACCGGGCTTCGATCAAGGGCCCTTGACCTACCTGAGCAGTGCCCCGAACGCCGTTTGCTGGTCGAGGATCACGAGCTGGAGGAAGCTGAAGCGTGAGCAGGGGAATCCGGCCTAATGTGGTCACATAAGCAGAGCCAGTCATGTCGGACGTGGTCGCAAGTCAGGTGTCGGTGCGGGATCTCAAGACCCATCTCTCCGAGTGGCTCGCCCGCGCCCAGGCGGGCGAGGTGGTGGAAGTCACCTCCCATCGCAAGCCCATCGCCCGCATCACGGCTGTCAAGCCAGCGGAGCCAACGTCCACCGATCCGCTTCAAAAGGCGATTGATGCTGGCCTGATCAGCTGGAACGGGCAGAAGCCCGTATTCCCCCCGCCGATCAAGCTCAGCGGCAAAGGGAAGCTCATTAGCGAGATCGTGATCGAAGACCGGGGTTAACCACGTGCTCCTGTTCTGCGATACAAGTGCCCTGATCAAGCTGCTGATTGATGAGCCCGACTCAGCTCAGATCCACCAGGTCACGGAACGTGCTGGATTGATCGCGGCCTGCAGAATCACCTGGGCCGAGGCCATGGCAGCGATGGCTCGTCGCCAGCGCGATGATCCAACCAGTGCTGAAGAAATCGAGAACGCTCGTCAAAGGTTCAGCATGCTCTGGTCATCGTTCACGATTGTCGAAGTCAGCCAGAAACTCGTAGAAACGGCTGGACGTTTTGCGGATGGCTTCGCGCTTAGGGGTTACGACAGTGTGCAGCTAGCTGCCGCCCATGAGTTACACATCACCTCCGAACAACCTGTCACCTTCGCCTGCTACGACCGCCGACTGAACCAAGCCGCCCAGCTCCTTCAACTGGAGGTGTTGCCATGACCAGCACACCAGCTACCACCAGCGAGATGGACGATCTCGATCTGGCCGCTGCTCTCGCTCGGAGGGCCGCTGGATCGGTATGGCGGAGGGGGGGCGAGGGCCAGGAGGTGCAGGGCTGGATTTTAGGGAGGAGTAAGGGTTAAAGCTGTCAAGCGAGAACAAGAAATCGTTTTCCCTTCAACTAAGGGAAGAAACCTGGAGAAGGGTGAACAGCTTGCTTCGTTTACACAGTCGCCTGGCAACCAAATGCAGAAGATCGAAGCAGAGGCTAGCTTAACTGCACAAATCTTTGACCACTTTAGCCACTATTGCTTCGATCACTAGGCGGGCTCGTTCATTGCTTACCTTCGCCAGCCGGTTGGCCTGCAAGAGGGGGTGCAAGCGGGGTTTGATGGCCTGGGGAGGCTGGAGCAGCCTTGTAGCGGTGCAGCGGTGCGTGCACCTGGGGACCGACGCTCTGGGCAGCTGCGTGGCAGCGCTGGAAGACCCGTAAGATGAGGATGAGCCTAACAGCCGCGTTTTTGGGTCAGGGACTGCTGCTGTGCTCTGCATGTTTCGGTGCAGACCATGGCCCCTGGCCTATAAAATGATTACGGCCGCTGGCCGGGGGTCTAGCAATCTGGTGAATGCAGCGGGCTCATAATCCGCCTGAGGCGAGTTCGATCCTCGCGACCCCCATCAAGGCAGATCCTCGCTGCCAGTAAGTTCATGGTCTAAATACAGCCAATTCGCGCAACATGAGTAGTACCACGGAGCCAAAGATCCGAAAAGCTTTCTTCTGTCTGGCCTCAGCCATGCGTAGCTGCAAACATAGCTGGCCAGTAGATTGGGCTCAGCGCGGCTAGCGCTTAGCCCTGCAGACCCTGCCGGGACAGCCATACTGCCTTATTCAGACCCCCTTCCTTTCACCATGCGGTACCTGGCGCTGGCAATCCTGCTGGCCCTGATGGCCTTCTTCGCCGCCGCCGAATTCGCCGTGATCCGGCTGCGGCCCAGCCGGGTGCAGCAGCTCCAGGACGATGGGGTGCCGGGAGCCCGATCCGTGGCCCGGCTGCAGCAGCGGCTGCGGGGCGTGCTCGTGGCCACCCAGCTGGGGGCGGTGCTCGCTCTGCTGGCGGTGGGCTGGACCGGCCGCGGCCTGGCGGGCCAACTCGCTACCACCCTGGCGGGGCGGCTGGGGCAGGCTTGGCTGGATTCGGTGGTGTTCCTGGTGCTGGTGCTGCTGGCCACCGTGATGGGTGGCCTGTTGCCCAAGGCCTGGGTGCTGCACCGGCCGGAGGCCTCGGCCCTGAAGCTGGCTCCGCTGCTGGAATCGCTCACCCGCACCCTCTTCCCCCTGCTGCTGCTGATCGAGCGGATCACCGCGGTGGTGCTCGGACTGGTGGGGCTGCCGCGCAACTGGGATGAGCTGGTGCCGGTGCTCTCGGCCGGCGAACTCGAAACCTTGATCGAAAGCGGCGGGGTCACCGGCCTGATGCCCGATGAGCGGAGCATCCTTGAAGGCGTGTTTTCCCTACGGGACACCCTGGTGCGGGAGGTGATGGTGCCCCGCTCCGGCATGGTGACCCTCGATCTGGAGGTGCGCTTCGCCGAGATGATGGAGATCGTGCATGCCAGCCAGCACGCCCGCTTCCCGGTGATCGGCGCCTCCCTCGACGATGTGCGGGGCATGCTCGACCTGCGCCGCCTGGCCGAACCGATCGCCCGCGGTGAGCTGAAGCCGGACACCCCCCTGGCGCCCTACATGGTGCCGGTGGCCCAGGTGCAGGAGAGCACCTCCCTGGCCGATCTCCTGCCCCTGATCCGCAGCGGCCAGCCCCTGCTGGTGGTGGTGGATGAACACGGCGGCACCGAAGGGCTGGTGACCGTGGCCGATCTCACCAGTGAAATCGTGGGCGACGACGAGGATCCCCTTGAGGCCGCCCATGATCTGATGCCCCTGGTGGACGGGGGCTGGTCGGCGGCGGGGGATCTGGAGATCTTCGAACTCAACCGCCAGCTCGCCCTGCAGCTGCCCGAGGCCGAAGGGCACCACACCCTGGCCGGCTTCCTGCTGGAGCGGTTCCAGCACATTCCGATGCCAGGCGAAACCCTGGGCTGGAAGGGAAACCGCTTCACCGTGCTCATGATGGATGGCCCCCGCATCGAGCGGGTCCAGATCCTGGCCAGTAACGGTGAGGGAGCCTGATCACCGATAATCGCCCCATTCGCGCTCCCTTGCCATGAACCCTGTGCGTGTCGGGGTCATCGGCATCGGCAACATGGGCTGGCACCACGCTCGCGTGCTCAGCCTGCTGCGGGATGCGGAACTGGTGGGGGTGGCGGATCCGGATGCCGGCCGGGGCGCCCTGGCCGTGGCGCAGTTCGGCTGCCGCTGGTTCCCCGACTACACCGAACTGCTGGGGGAGGTAGAGGCAGTCTGCATCGCTGTGCCCACCCTGCTGCATCACCGGGTCGGCATGGCCGCCCTGCAGGCCGGCGTGCATGTGCTGATCGAGAAGCCGATCGCCGCCACCCAGGAGGAGGCCACCGCCCTGATCCAGGCCGCCGAAACCGCCGGCCGACTGTTGCAGGTGGGCCACATCGAGCGCTTCAACCCGGCCTTCCGCGAACTGCTCAAGGTGGTGGTCGGCGAGGAGATCGTGGTGCTCGAAGCCCGGCGCCACAGCCCCAACCCCGACCGGGCCAACGATGTGTCGGTGGTGCTGGATCTGATGATCCACGACATCGATCTGGTGCTGGAGCTGGCCGGCTCCCCGGTGGTCCGGCTTGCCGCCGCCGGCGGTCGCAGCTCCGATGGTCCGATCGATTACGTGAACGCCACCCTGGCCTTCGCCAATGGCGTGGTGGCCAGCCTCACCGCCAGCAAGATGGCTCACCGCAAGGTGCGGCGGCTTTATACCCACTGCCGCAGCAGCCTGATGGAAACCGATTTCCTCAAGCACAACCTCCGCATCCACCGCCGCTCCACCGGCTCGGTGAGCGCCGACCACGGCGAACTGGTGTATCGCAACGACGGCTTCATCGAAGAGGTGAGCACCACCTCGATCGAACCCCTCTACGCCGAACTGGAGCACTTCCTCCAGTGCGTGCGCGGCGTGGAAACCCCGGCGGTGGATGGCCTGCAGGCTTCCAGGGCCCTGCTGCTGGCGGATCTGATCGAGCAATGCGTGGAGCAGCCCAACCTCTGCATGGCGCTCGAGGCGCCGATCTGATCAAGATGCCCTGAGGATCACACTTCAACCGGCTCGGTGAGCTGCTGCAGGGCTCGCAGCTGCCAGCGCCTGCAGGCCCCCGGAGAGGAGCGGTAGAACTGATCCCAGGCCTCGGCCTTATGGAGGCCGTAGTCCTTGGCGGCGACCGCCGGATGGCGCTCCTGCCAGCCCACCCGCACGGCGTGGCCGATCACCACATCAAGGGCCAGGTCGTCGTCGAACTGCACCTGGGGGTTGGCCGCCACGAAGGCCATCAGGGTGAGCAGGCACTCGGTGCAGAGCTGGCGGTACTCCGGGGCCTCGATCTTGCCGAGCAACTGCTCCACCAGGGAGGCGAAGTTGCGTTCCCCAGGGGTCTTCTCGCTCACTAGCGGAGCGCTCTCCAGACGGTTGCGTCGCTCGAGCTTGTCGCCGATCACCACGCCGCGGCAGTGGTGCAACAGATCCCAGATGCCGGGATAGAAATCGCGGGGCACCCGGCCCAGGGCCCCGAGCCGCATGCGGTGCTGCAGCCAGCACTCCCCGCCGGGCAGCTTTTCGAGGGGATCGGGAACCTCCCAGCGCACTCGACCGCGCAGGTGGAGCTGCTCCTTGCGCTGCAGGGCTGCCCTGGCGTGATCCACATCAGCCAGCACGGTGCGAAGGCGGCGGCGGATCCCATGGGGAGGTTGGCTGCAGAGGGCCTCGAACGCGTCGCTGGGGCTGAGGTTCTCCTCGGCCGCCAGTTCGCCCGTGAGCAGCAGCAGCAACTGGCCGAGCTGGAGGGTGAGGGTGCCGCTGAGGAGATCCGGTTCCAGTCGGACCAGGCCATCCACCGCCAGCAGCAGCTCTTGCTGGAGCATCCACTCGCGGCCATCCTCACCGCTGAAGCGGCGGATCATGGCGGCGATCCGCTTGCTGCCGTGCGGCTGGCTGATCAACGACTCGTTCGTGTAGTTGCGGCCCACCACCACCTGCTTCTGACGCACCAGCAGGTCGGTGAGGGCATCCTCGAGCTGGGGGTGCACCAGGCCCATGGCGCCGGCCACCCGCCGCACCACGTTCCAATCGGCTTCCTCAAGGCCGCGGCGGTACACCTCCTCCAGCAGGGCCATCGCCAGCACCGGCGAGCGGCCCTCGGGGCCCCGCAGGAGGGCGTGAGCACCGAGGCGCCTCGCCAGCAATTCCAGCACCTCCGCTTGTTCCTGCAACGAGGTGCTCCGCCATAGCCGCTCCACCAGGTCGGCCTCTGAGTGGTCATCGAGTTCCTGCTCCTGGCGGGCGGTGAGCGGCGCCCGACTGGTGCTGGGGGGGAGGAGGGTCTGGGTGCGTGGCCTCAGGTCACAGGCAGCCATCGCCTGGGCCGGGAGCTCCACCCAGCTCGCCTGACTCACGAGCTCCTCGTGGCTGGCGAGCTGCACCGGCACCCCCTCCAGAGCACCGCTGGCCAGCTGCTGGGCCAGGGCCAGGAAGGCCTCCGGATCGCGCCGGAACGGTCCGGCCGGCACCGGCACCAGCAGCAGCGGCAGGCCGGGCCCGCGCCAGTGGCGCTGCAACAGCCGCACCTCGCTGGCCACCGCGTCGAACAGCTGGTGCGGGTCATCGGCGAGATAGAAGGTGTTCTCCTCCAGAACGGCTGGCAGGAAGGCGATCCGGTCGCCGCCATGGCGGTAGAGGCGGGCCGTGGCCATGGTTTCCATCCGCGCCGGCGGATGGCCGGAGAGGCCGAGGCGTGGGTTGGCCCCCACGAACGCCATCCGCATCGCCAGCTCCCGGGAGCTGGCCAGCCGCAGCGGCGGATCATCGTCGGGAAGGGAGGCGAGCAACGCCAGTGGCACCCCGACGGAGTTGGCCTCGTCGCCGCCCCCGGCCAGCGCCAGCACGGGATCCTCCGCTGGGAAGCCCGCCTCCCGCAGCGCCAGGGCCACGCCGGAATCGGCGGGGGCCAGGGCCACCAGCACCTCGGAGATCCCCAGGGGGGTGCCCTGGCGGCGGCCGCAGGGATCGAGGTCTTCCGGGGTGATCAAGCCTTCCAGCAGCAGATCCCCCAGCCAGGTGAGGCTCTGGGTCCAGAGCAGGGGCACGTTCTCGTTGGGAATCCGCGCCTGGCTGCCCGGATGGCACCGTTCGGCCTCCAGGGCCTCGGCGGGCACCAGGTAGAGCTCCGGCAGCAGGGGCACCCCCTCCACCGACACGCTCAGATCGGCGAGCCGTTGCCGCCAGTGGCGGGCCTCCTCCCAGCGCTCCTCGCAGCAGGCGGTGACCAGCTCAAAGGCCAGGAATAGCGGCCATTCGCACTCAATGTGCTCGAACGCGGCCAGCTCCTCCCGCTCGTAGTGCAGCCGGGTCACGTCCTCGTTCACGCACTGGTGGCCATCGCGGCGGAAGCGCTTGTAGCCGTAGCGGCCACCCAGCTCGCGGCGGATCGTGTCGCGGGTGCGGGCCACCAGCTTCGGATCCTCCACCGCCCAGGCGGGGTAGCCGATCACCGCCAGGCAGGCGCTGTCGGCCTCCTTGCTGGCCGATTCCCGAGGCAGCAGGCTGCGCAGGGCGCGGCGCAGGCGCACGATCGCGTCGTGGGGGATGGTGAGGCAGCAGCTGCCATCGCCGTGGGGGCCGTAGAGATCGAGGCCTTCGAGGGCCTCCAGGGCAGCCTTCACCAGGCCGATTGAACTGGCGTTGCGCTCCGGCAGGCCGTGGTTGCCCTTGTCGCCTCGCTCCCAGATGCCGTAGTCGGCCACGCGATAGGCGCGGGCCACGTAGTACACGAGGTTCTGGATGAAATCGCGCTCGTGGCTGGTCTGCACGATCACCAGCCCGGAGCGGGTGAGCTGGGCGAGCTGCAGCAGGAAGAGGGCGGTGGCGTCGAGCTGAAGGTGACCCCAGCCGTCGTCGGGCACCACGGGTTCGCCGCTGGCGGTGTCGAACTTGGCGTGGATGGCGTCGAGGCGGTGCAGGCTGGTCTTGAAGCGCTCCACCTTGGCGGTCTGGCGCAACATGGCCGAAAGCAGGCCACGCATCAGCTGCAGCACCCGCTGCTCCAGCTCGAAGGCCCGGCGGCAGGGACCCCGCAGGCGGCGGTAGGCCAGGGACAACCCCCAGACGCACTGCACGGAATACACGCAGTCGCGCACCCAGGCGTCGCCGTAGTTGCCATGCACAGTGTTGGCGGTGCTGGCCGGCAGCAGGCCGCTCAGCGGGTGTTGCCGCTGCAGCACCACCGCCTCGATCTGGCGGTCGAGGTCCTGGAGGCGGCGCCAGGCGGCTGTGGAGCTCATGGGCGCGGGGGGCGGGCCGGAGGACGGCGCGGCAGGGGAACCAGGATCGGAGAGAGGAATGGCGGAGCCGGAGCGATTGTTGGCTGGTTGGCTGCCCATCATCTTGGCGCGGTCCCAAGCCATAGATTCTCTTCCGCCGCCCCACCCACCCATGGCAGCAACCGTGACGGCCCCGGTCCGTGCCCGCGTGCTAGGGGTGCCTGTGAATGTGTGTGGCGATATCTTCGAGGCAGCACTCGTCCTGCACGGCGGGGCGGCCGCCAGCCATTTCGCCTCCACAGCTTCTTCCCAGGCCTTCACCCACCCAGCCGCTGAGTCGCTGATCGACATGCGGGGCGGCCAGGTGGTGACCCTCAACGCCGAAATGACTATGGCGGCCCGCGCCAATCCAGAACTGGGCGCTGTGATCGAGGCGGCCGAGCTGGTGATCCCCGATGGGGCCGGCGTGGTGTGGGCACTGGGCCGCCAGGGATTCCGGGTGCGCCGGGCGCCGGGCATCGAGTTGGCCCGCAGGTTGCTGGAGCACGCCGCCAGCCACCAGTGGCGGGTGGCCCTGGTGGGCGCCAGCCCCGAGGTGATGGACACCCTCGTGGCCCGGCTGCGGCGCGAGCTGCCCGGCCTGGATCTGGTGATCGCCAGCCACGGCTATCTCCAGGCCGCCGAATGGCCCGAGCTGGAGCGGCGGCTGCTGGCGGCGCGGCCCGATCTGGTGCTGGCGGCCCTGGGGGTGCCCCGCCAGGAAACCTGGATCCGGGGCCTGGCCGGCCGCAGCGGCGGCCTCTGGATGGGGGTGGGCGGCAGCTTCGATGTCTGGGCCGGAACCAAAAAGCGCGCCCCGAAGTGGATGCGTGCCCTGCAGATCGAATGGCTCTACCGGCTGGTGCAGGAACCGACCCGCTGGCGCCGCATGCTGGCCCTGCCCGAGTTTGCGGGGGCGGTGCTGCGGGAGCGGCAGGGCTGATTCTCGATGGGCGATTCGAGGTGCCCTAGCCCCAAAGGGGCTTGCCCCGTTCCGAAAGGTTCGCCGAGGCGGCTGTGGGAACCGAGCTGCCGAACAAGCCCGATCAGGGTGGATCGCCAACAACAAATGAAAAAGGCTGCTCCAACGTGGAACAGCCCAGAAAGGTGGCAAACGATTCAGCCAACAAAGCAGGCAGCCGCCTTGAGGATTCAGCGGAAACCAACCGAGGCCTGCCACACAAACGCCAGCAGCAGGAAAAAGAAAGGAATGATCGGGAGGATGTCAATCAAGGGACCGAAGGCCTGGTAAGCCTCGGGAAGCTGGGCCAGCGGAGTGGCGTGGGAAGCGAGGCCGGCCAGCAGAAGGTGCGCCATGGGGATCACAGGGCCCGGTTGCGGCCCGTCACGGTGGCTGGAAGCTACCACGTGTGCGCCGCCGGGGAGGCCGGCTCCCAGGGAGCGAAATCCTCTGCAAAACAACCCTCGGCGATCGCCTGGCCCATCGCCCGCGTGAAGCGCAACAGGGTGGAGAGGTTGTGGAGGCTGAGCAGGGTGCGGCCGAGCATCTCCTCGCTGCGGATCAGGTGGTGCAGGTAGGCGCGGCTGTGGAGGCGGCAGGCCAGACAGGGGCAGGTGGGATCGAGGGGAGTGTGGTCGTGGCGGAAGCGGGCGTTGCGCAGGTTCCAGCGTTCACCGCCCACCAGCGCGGTGCCGTGGCGGCCCAGCCGGGTGGGCAGCACGCAGTCGAACAGATCAAAACCCTGGGCCACGGCGATCGCCATCTCCCGCAGGCTGCCCACCCCCATCAGGTAGTGGGGTTTGGCCTCCGGCAGCAGCGGACCCACCTGACGCATGATCCGGTGCATCTCCTCCACCGGTTCGCCCACGCTCACCCCCCCCACGGCGATTCCCGGCAGATCGAAGCCGGCCACCACCCGGGCCGATTCCGCCCGCAACGCCGGGTAGCAGCCCCCCTGCACGATGCCGAACAGGGCCTGGCCGGGACGGTCATGGGCTACCACGCAGCGCTCCAGCCAGGCGTGGGTGCGGCGGCAGGCGGCCGCCACGTCGGCCTCGCTGGCCGGATAGGGCGGACACTGGTCGAAGGCCATGGCCACATCCGCCCCCAGGGCCATCTGGATCGCCATCGAGCGCTCCGGCGTGAGGGTGATGCGGGCCCCATCGCGGGGGGAGCGGAACACCACGCCGTCGTCATCGATGCGGTTGATGGCACCGAGGCTGAACACCTGAAAACCACCGGAATCGGTGAGCAGGGGGCCCTGCCAGCCCATGAAGCGATGCAGGCCACCGGCCTCGGCCACCACCGCCTCGCCGGGCTGCAGGTGCAGGTGATAGGTGTTGGCCAGCACCATCTCAGCGCCGGTGTCGGCCAGCTGGGGGATGGCCACCCCCTTCACCGTGGCGGCGGTGCCCACCGGCATGAAGCGGGGGGTGTGCACCGGCCCGTGGGGGGTGTGGAAGCAGCCGCAGCGGGCTCGGGTATGGGGGCAACGGGCTGTGATCGTGAAGCGGAAGGGATGGGCCCCCTCCTGGAGCGTCGGGACGGTCGGGGCGCCATCCGCCGCGGGCTGGGGGGCGACTGCCGCGGCGGCTTCGGCCGATGACTGGGAGTCGGGGCTCATCGGCAGACGGGGACTGGCGGGTGCGGGATCGGGAGTGTGCAGCGCGCCGGCGGCTGGGCACGGGCCCGAGGCTAGGTGGCTGCTGAAAAAGCCCGAAAAGGCCAGCCACGTCCAAGCCAACACGGCAATGGGGCGGCAATGATCGGGACAGCGCCGCGGCCCAGCAGCCAACCCATGTCCCAGCCGCCCGATGCCACCCCTGCCGCCGCCCCCGCCTGGCTGCGGGATCTGGCCGGAGCCTGGATTTTTTATTCGGTGCTGCCAGCCTGGCCGTGGCCGGAGCCCCGCTTCCGGCGGATCGCCCGCTTCGCCCCTTGGGTGGGAGCCGTGCTGGGGGGACTGCAGGGGCTGCTGTGG
>Ga0194055_10002878_pt1 | contig 13500 bp, 10 predicted proteins | sample SepL449m_MetaG_FD_155482 | JGI IMG/M metagenome (GOLD analysis project Ga0194055, IMG submission 155482) | Anoxic zone freshwater microbial communities from boreal shield lake in IISD Experimental Lakes Area, Ontario, Canada - Sep2016-L442-9m | ecosystem: Environmental > Aquatic > Freshwater >... | reverse complement strand
AATCTGCCAGAGAGCCCACGCTTTACCGACCGATAGGCCCAGTAACTTGGGCTTAGATGGGAACTATCTACGCAATCGCGAACCAAAAGGGCGGCGTCGGCAAGACGACTACGGCCGTAAATGTCGCCGCATGTGTCGCTGAGGCTGGATTTTCGACAATTTTGGTCGATGCAGACGCCCAGGCCAACGCAACTGTTGGCCTCGGGTCACCAAAGCTGTCAACGCCGAACCTCTACGACGTGCTCGCGGGCCGCGTTTCTGCGGTCGATGCACTGCTGCCGACTGAAGTCAAGAACCTGCGCTTGCTCGCCTCACACCCGGATTTGGCGGCCGCAAACGTCGAACTGCCGCGCGAAACTGGCTCCGAGACTCGGCTGCGCGATGCGCTCGAGCCGCTGCGCGAGCAGGCGAGCTACCTGATCATTGACTGCCCTCCGTCGCTTGGCCCGCTGACAATCAACGCTCTTGTAGCGGCCGACCGAGTGATCGTGCCGGTACAGACTGAGTACTTCGCACTCGAGGGGCTAGCCGGCCTGCTCGACACGCTGAGCCTCGTGCAGCGCGAGCTCAACCCGCGCCTCGTTGTCGCTGGGATGCTGCTGACGATGCACGACGGGCGCACGCGTCTTTCACGCGACGTCGAACGCGAGGTTCGTGAGCACTTCCCTGACCTTGTCTTTGAAACCGTTATTCCGCGCAACGTGCGCGTCAGCGAGGCACCCAGTTATGGGCGCCCTGTAATCCATCACGATCCGCACTGTGCGGGGGCAGAGGCCTATTTCGCACTCGCCCAGGAGGTAGCAACCCGTGGCTGATACTGGAATTGGACGTGGCCTAGCCGCGATCCTCGAACTTCGCCCAGAGGACGGGCAGCTCGCGGCTGAGCTGCGCGAGATCAACGTTGAACTGATCGCCCCGAACCCGAATCAGCCACGCCGTCGCTTCGACGAGGAGGCTTTGGCTGCCCTCGCCGACTCGCTCGCCGATCAAGGAGTGCTGCAGCCGGTCTTGGTGCGCCCACTCGCAGGCGGCAGCTATGAGCTGGTCGCAGGTGAACGGCGCTGGCGTGCAGCCCAGATTGCTGGGCTCGAGCAGATCCCCGCAATCGTCGAGCAGCGCGACGACACAGAGGCGCTAGAGGCCGCCATTGTTGAGAATATGGCCCGTGCCGACCTCAACCCGGTCGAAGAGGCGCGAGCTGTAGCGGCGCTCGTTGAGGAGCTTGGAATGACGAAGAAGGCGGTAGGGCGGCGTGTTGGGCGCAGTCGCTCGGCGATCTCGAACCTTCTTCGAATCCTTGACCTGCCGGATTCGGTGCTGGCGATGCTTGAAGACGGCTCACTTACGGAAGGTCATGGTCGGGCGTTGCTGCTCGCCGACGATCACGCCGACCGCAGCCGCCTCGCTCGCTCAGCGAAAGAGGGAGGCTGGTCGGTTCGCGTACTCGAGGATCGCGCTCGCAAAGCGAACGATGCTGGGGGCGGTAAGCGGAGCAAACGATCGAAAGCTGGCTCAGAGCAGGACCACCCCGATCAGATCGCGGCCTGCGAACAGATCGCGCGGACGCTCGGCGAAGCGTTTGGCCGCGAGGTGAAGGTTGTGCCGCGAGGTACGAGCTATAAGGCGGAGCTGACGATCGAAGACGTTGCCGATGCCGATCTCGTTGCTGGGCTGATCGCAGCACGCCGGCTCTCCTGACCGCACGAGCCCACCAAGCCTCGCTATCCTGCCCAACCTGCGGGCGATTAGCTCAGTTGGTTAGAGCGCGTCTCTGATAAGGACGAGGTCCCAGGTTCGAATCCTGGATCGCCCATAGTTTTCCCGCCTGCCGCGGCTTAGCGGCGCGAACGACCAGCAGTTAGCCGAGTAGGTCTTTGAGGCCCTTGCCGAGCGAGCTGAGGCCCCACAGCGCTGCGAAGATCGCGATGATCTGTAGACCGTGGTTCTCGAGCCAAGTAGAGAATCGCGCAACGCGGTCCTGAGTTTTCTCTGGGTCAAGCCAGTAGCCGATGAGCGGCACCTCGGCCAGCATGAACATGATCAGGTTGAAGACGACGACGATTATGATCGCCTCGACTGTGGAGTACTTCGCCTCGGCGATGTCGGCCAGCGCGAAGAGGTAGAACGGGCCGGGGAGGTTGAGGATCATTCCGGCGACCAGAGCTAGGACAACCGAGCCGCGATCGAGTACACGGACGGTCCACGGATCTTTCGCCTCCTGCAGCTCGCCGTGCTTCTTGATCTGCTTCGCTTCCTTACGGCTCTTGCGCTTTTCACGCCAGCCGTCGATCGTCGCGCGGCCGCGCTTGCTGCCTGTCAGCCAGGCGAGTGCAAAGGCCAAAATCGCGGCGCCAATCTCGAAGGCGGGATCCGACTTACCGCTAGACGAGCCGAAGTTGGCGTCGTTGCCGGCTATTTCGAGCAGCGCTAAGCCGACGCCGATGCTTACGACCATGCCGCCGATGTAGAAGGCCAGCAGCAGCGCTGCCGGGCGGTCGCGCGTGAGGATTACCGATACGCCAGCGAGCAGCGCGGGAAAGAACGCAGAACCAACTGCGTATAGGAGAATCTGCGCCACAGCTTTAGATCATGCCGCAGTGCGCGGCGCGCAGCCGATCGGTGGTTATTTGCTAGCGCCCTTGGCCGCTAGGTCCTCGAAGTATTTGTCGCCTTCGATTGAGATGTTCGGCAGAATCCGGTCGAGCCAATGTGGCATGTACCAAGTGCCCTTGCCGAACAGGCTCATTGTCGCCGGCAGCAGCACGCAGCGCACCACCGTCGCGTAGATGATGATTGCTGCCGCGGTGCCTACGCCGAACTCCTTGACGATTGGGTTGCCGTTGATCACGAAGGCGAGGAATACACAGGTCATAATCAGAGCCGCTGCACTGACGATCTTGCCGGTAGATGCCAAGCCTTCAACGATCGCGCCCTGCGGATCCTTCTTCGCAAGCCACTTCTCGCGCACCGAGCTCATCAGGAAGACGTTGTAGTCCATCGAGAGCCCGAAGAGGACGGCGAACATCATCAGCGGTACGTAACTGACGACTGGAATTGTCTCACTCAGCCCAATCAGCGAGGTCCCACGTCCGACCTCAAAGACGGCCGTCGTGACGCCGAACGCGGCGGCAACCGTAATCAGGTTCATCAGCGACGAGATCAGTGCCAGCCCGAGTGCACGGAAGGCCATCGTCATCAAGATGAATCCGAGCAGCACAACGATGACGATTGTCAAGACCAGACGGTCGCCGATCAGGGTTGCCAGATCGACATAGCTCGCTGTTTGACCGCCCACGTAGGCGGTCAGAGAGGTGCCCTTGGTGGCGTCAGGGATAGTCGTGTTGCGCAGCGTGCTGACCAAGTTTGACGTGGACTCGGAAGAGGGTCCGGTCGTCGGCGTCACGGTGATCGTTGCCGCATTGTTGTCGGAGTCGACAGATGCCGGCGTGGCCGACGCCACTCCTGAGGTACCTGCTAGAGCCGTCGTCAGGTCGCTCAGCTCGGTCTGGACCGTGCTGGCGTCGGTTGAGTTGATCGCGATCGCGATTAGGAAGCCAGCGTTAGCGCCGACACCGAAGCCTTCATCGAGCAGGTCGTATGAGATCCGCGCCTGCGTATTGGTTGGGAACGAACCGTTGTCCTGCTGGCCGAGGTAGAGCTGGTGGATCGGGTAAGAAAGGAGACCGAGCACGATCAGCGAGAGGACCAGCGCGACGATTCGGTGACGTACGATCGCCTTGCCCCAAGCTGTCCAGCGGGGGGATTCCGTGGTTTTCTCCTGCTTCTCGATCGAGAAGCCCGGAAGTGAGAGGCGATCGAGGCCCCTGCCTGCGATTGCGAGCAACGCAGGCATCAGCGTCAGCGCCGAGAGCATCGCGAAGAGCACCGCAACGGCCGCTGAGTAGCCCATCGCTGAGAGAATTGGCACCTTGACGACGGCTAGGCAGAGCAGCGCGATCATCACAGTTGAGCCAGCAAAGACGACCGCTCCGCCTGCAGTCGCAGTCGCGCGCGAGGCGGCCTCCTTGTAGTCGAGTCCCATACCGACGTGCTGTCGGTGGCGACTGACCATGAAGAGCGCATAATCGATTCCAACACCAAGCCCGATCATGATTCCTAGGGTGGGGCCGATCGGCGGAACGTCGACCACCTGGCCGAGCAGGTATATGCCCGAAATCCCCGCGATCAGGCCGATGAGAGCCGTGAGCATCGGCAGCCCCATCGAGACGAGTGTGCCGAAGGTGAAGAGCAGGATGATCATCGCGGCAGCGATGCCGACAATGATGCTGAGGTTGGTATTTGGATTGGAAACAGCGTTACCGACGTAGCTGCCGACGCCAACCGTCAGGCCAGCCTTTGTGGCAGGCTCGGAGAGGCTGACGAGGTGGTTGCCGTCGTCGATCGTCAGATCGGAGGGTGAGTCCTTGATCGTCACGCTGATGACCGCAATCTGGCCGTCCTTGCTGTTCAGCGACTGCGACTGTGTCGTCGTGCCCAGTGGGCTGACAACCGAGATAACGCCTGAGTCGTTCTGATAGTTGGAGACCGTTTCGTTGATCGCATCGGTGTACTGCGAGTCGCTGATCGTCTTGCCGCCTGGGGCGCCGAGTACGACCGGGATCGATCCATTTGCAGCGTCGGGCCAGCGGTCGTTGAGCAGATTGGTTGCGTCTTGGCTGCCGGTGCCGTTAAGCGTGAGGTTGTTCGAGGTGGTCCAACCGAGCGACTTGGAGCCAGCCAGCATCCCGACGGCGATGATTACCCAAGCGATTACGACAACCCAGCGGTGCTTGGTGCAGAAGTGACCGAGTGCGTAAAGGACGGGTGTCATGGAAAGACTCCAGAGTTAGAGGGGAACTACAAGCCGCGGCAACCTATCAGGAAACGACCGCGTAATCTTGAGATCCTGTGGTAACTCAGAACTTACCTGATAACTACGTCCAGGGGTAGGGACTCTTCGAAACAACGTGCGTCGTGCCGCCGCCAAATCGCGAGAGGCGGAACGGCTCAAGCAGCGGTGAGGAGCGATGGCCAAGGATCTCGCGCGCCGCTTCGCGCCCGATCGCCAGCATCTTGAAGCCGTGGCCGGCGTCGAGAATTGAGTAGACGTTTGGGGCGGTCCAGTCGGTGACCGGGTAGCGGTCGGGTGTTAGCGCCAGCACTCCACCGCTGGGGTTCGAATCCCACTTCTTGCCAGCGCCACGAAAGCGCTTCAGCATGAATGCCAGCCCCGAGGTGAAGAACTCGCTTAGGTCGTCGCCTGCCACCTGCTCCGGGTTGTCAGGGCCGTAGGGATCAACAGTGAAGTCGTCACCCATCTTCAGCGGTAATCCGCCACCGACGATGCCGCCGCCTGTCATCCCCATGCGGAAGTAGATCCCCCACGGCTGGTCGGTGAGCAGTTCACCGTCGCGGTCGGAATAGAGCGGCGACGTGTGGTCGAAGTGGACGACCGGCGCGGCACGGCCGGCATTGCCGGAGAGGCCGACTCCGGGGAGCACGTAGTCACCTTCGCGCGCCAGCCAGTACTCGGTTAGCGGCGCCTGCTCGGCCTCGTCGCCTTCGCCGAGAGTTACTACCGGATCGAGCCCTTGCATCGCCCACCACTGGGGAGCCCATAGCCCGGGAGCCGCGATCACAGCTTCGCAGCGAATAGGTCCAGCGCTCGTTACTACGGCTTTAACCTCGTTGCCGCTGTACTCGAGGCCGGTCACCTCGACACCTTCGAAGATCTGAACGCCCGCTTCGCGCGCGAGGCGGGCGAGGTTGCGGACCGTTCCAATCGCATCTGCCCATCCGCTGCGCTTCTCGTGCAGCACCGCTTTGACGCCTTCACTGTTGACGTCGGGCCAGAGCCATTCGAGGTATTCGGCGCAGGCCGAGCCGCCACTGGCCAGCTCCGATTCGAAGCCAACTTCGCGCTGGCGCTCGGCGATCGCTTCGAGGTCCTCGCGTTGCGCTTCGGGTGCGACTACGAGGTAGCCCACTTGATGGAAGCCGAAGCCCTCAGGGTCGCTCTCAAAGATTCCAACCGATTCGGAGATCACTTCGGTCATTGAGGCGGAGCGGTAGTAGTTGCGAACAATGCCACCGGAGATGCCTGACGCTCCCGCGCCAATCAGCGATTTCTCGAGCACGATCACGTCCGGCTTGTCGCCCCGCGCCGTCAGCTCCTTGGCCAAGTGCCAGGCAGTTGAGAGGCCGTGAACGCCGCCGCCTATCACAATGAAGCGCGCCGCTGCAGGTAGCTCGATCGCGGTCATCGGACGATTCTAATCGCCCTGTCCAGCTTGCGTGCCCGGACCGTTCTGTGATCTGATGGTGCCGTCAGGAGGGTCCGAGCGTCCTGCCCTAAACCGATTCAGGGAGTTATCCGATGAGCCGCGATGTGATCGTCCTAGGTGCCGGTTTGGCCGGACTCAGCGCTGCTCGCGACTTGGCACTGGCTGGCAGCGACGTGCTCGTGCTAGAGGCCCGTGACCGAGTCGGTGGCCGCGTCGAGCAGGCGAGGCTCGCCGACGGGCGCGTAGTTCAGCTCGGCGGCGAACTGACCGGTGAGTTTCAGCATGCCTACTTGGGGTTGGCAACCGAACTTGGGCTCAAGATCGAATCGAGCTACGTCGAGGCCAGCGGTGAGGACAGCTACGACCTGATCGAGGGCGTTGTCCGCGGCGACTGGATGACGGCTGAGCAGCGCGCCAACCACGATCGCGTTGAGGCCAAGTTTCGCGAGCTGGCGGCGACCGTCGACCCGGCCGATCCTTGGTCGCACCCCGATGCGGCGATGCTCGACAACACAAGCCTTGCGGACTGGCTGCGCAGCGCCGGTGGTGGCGATGAGGCGGTCGTCCGTGAGCGCGCGCTCTTCCACCTTGGCCTCGCCGACGGTTCTCCCGAGCGGCTTTCGCTCTTGGCCGAGCTGCGCAAGCAGGCCGCAGCTGGAGCAGCCGGCTTCTATGACGACGTCTGCTGGGAAGGGCTGCGCGTGGCCGAGGGATCGGCCAGCGTCGCGCTGCGGATGGCCGAAGAACTAGGCGAGCGCGTGCGGCTCGAGGCGCCGGTCGCGAAGGTCTCAATCTCAAAGAGTGGCTGCACCGTCACGCTCGTCAGCGGCGAGCAGCTAGAAGCGGCGGCAGTGATCAGCGCGATGCCTGTCGGGCCGCTGCGTGACATCGAGATCAGCGGCGTGTCTGATGCGCGACTGACGTCGCTCGCGCGTCAGCGCAGCGCCGTGACGGCGAAGTTTGTCGCCGGCTACTCGTCGCCTGTATGGGAAGATGTCGGCGCCAACGGCCTCGCCTACGGTGAGGGTTTGGTTGGTTCTTGTTGGACGCAGGCACCGCCCGCAGTTGTCTCGGTGCTGATCGGCCCGGAGCGGATCGGAGTTTTGCTGGCGGCAGCCAACGACGACGAGATCTGCTCCGATATGACGCACGCGCTCGCGCGGATCTACGGCGACGGGATGCTCGAGCCGCAGGAGGTCTTCTACCGGCCCTGGGGCGTTGACCCCTGGACGCAGGGCTATGTGACGCAGTGGCGCGTCGGCGACGTGCTCGGCGTCGGGCCACTGCACGGAACGCACGAACCGCCGTTCTACGTCTGCGGCTCCGACCAGTGGGTCTGTGGCTACATGGAGGGCGCTGTTCGCACCGGCCGCGGCGCAGCCGCTGCGGCGCTGGGACTGCCGGCACCCGAGTTCGAACCGGTGCCAGGTCGATGAGCTTCGAACATCTACTCGCACCGCTGCAGATCGGGCCGACCCAGATCCGCAATCGGATCGTCTCAACCTCGCACCAGACGAGCCTCGTAGCGGACAGCCTCCCAACCGACGATCTGGTCGCCTACCAGCAGGCTCGCGCGGCGGGCGGTGCCGGGCTGCTCTCGGTCGAGGCCAGCGCGCCAGACCCGAGCGGCCAGCTCAGTGATCATCAGATCGCCGCCTACCGACCCGAGGTAGTGCCAATGCTGGCGAAGATCGCCGACGCCGTCCACAGCGAAGGCGCAAAGCTCTTCATTCAGCTCTGTCACGGTGGCCGCGAACAGATCACCGGCGGCTACCGTCCGCCCGCACTGGCGCCATCGGCCGTTCCTAGCCCCCGATTTCACACCGAGGCGCGAGCGCTGACGAAGGGCGAGATCGATGAAATCGTCGACGGTCACCGGATCAGTGCGATCAACGCGCGCGAAGCAGGACTCGACGGGATCGAGGCTCTCGCTGGCTACAACTACCTGCCAGGGCAGTTCCTCTCGCCGCGCGTGAATCTTCGCGAGGACGAGTACGGCGGCGAGCTCGAAGGGCGGATGCGCTTGCTCGTCGAGATTCTGCACGCGATGCGCGAAGGGATCGGCAGCGACCGTGCGCTGGGAGTTCGAATGACTGCTGACAGCGTCACCGACGCTGGTCTGCGTGCGCCCGAGGCGCTAGAGGTCTTTGAAGCACTCGGCAAGCTTGGACTGATCGATTACGTCTCGACTTCGATCGGAGACTCCTCGAGCTACCGCGGATCAACCTGGATTGCTCCGCCGGCGCCGGTCAGCCACGAGACGATCGCAGCGCTCGCTGGCAGTGTCCGCGAGGCGGCCGGCGTGCCGGTGATCGCGACGACGCGGATAACCGATCCTGAGGTGGCGGATTTGATGATCGCCCGCGGCGAGGCCGACGCGATCGGAATGACGCGCGCGATGGTTGCCGACCCGCAGCTGGCGAACAAGGTCGCCAGCGGCCGACTTAAAGAGATCGAACTTTGCACAGGCTGTAATCAAGCTTGCATCGGTCACTACCACGCAGGAACGCCGATTAACTGCGCGATCAACCCTTGGACCGGGCGCGAAGCGACGCTGCCGCTGCCAACCGAATTGACGCGAAAGATCGTGATCGTCGGTGGCGGGCCGGCAGGTTGCGCCGCCGTCCGCGCCGCGCCCGGCGCCGACGTTGTTCTCTTCGAGCGCTCACCTGACGGGCTCGGCGGTCAGTGGCGCCACGCGCTCTCTGGCCCTTCTCACGAGCCGATCGCGCGGCTGACGATCGAGAATCTTGAGCGCTGGGCCCAGGGCGCAGAGGTTCGGCTGGGCGTTGATGTGACGCTCGAGCAGATCATCGACGAAGAGCCTGACCTAGTAGTGCTGGCGAGCGGGGCGGTCGAACACCGCCGCCCGCTCGAGCTTGACGCTGGCGCTTCAAGGATGCTCGACGGCTGGGCTGTGCTGAACGGCGCTGAGGTTGAAGGACCGGTCGTCGTCTGGGAATGGGGCGGAGACTGGACCGGCTTCATCGCCGCCGAGATGCTCGCCGTAGCCGGCCATAAGGTTCGGCTTGCCAGCAGCTCTGCCGCCTTCGGCGAAGGGATGCACCAGTACCAGCGCAACCTTTACCTCGGCCGTCTCGATCAGCTCGGAGTTGAGCTCGTCAGCCACGTCGAACCGCTCCGCCTTGGCGACGGGCAGCTGCTGGTGCGCAATGTCTTCTCGGAGCGAGAGATGACTCTCGATGAGGTAGGCACATTGGTCGTAGTCGGCGGCCGCGAGCCCTACTTCCCGCTCTATGAACCACTCGTCGAGGCTGGAATAAACGTTGAACGAGTCGGTGACTGCTTCGGCGCTCGGACGACCGAAGAGGCAGTTCACGAGGCGACCGTTGCGGCGCTGGCAGGCTGAGCGGCGTGATCGTCGGCCCCGCGCGGGCTATGCTGCGCCCACGAGCCACGAATCATGGGGGTTTGTAAGTGCAGGAGATGGTCATCTACGGAGTTTCGTTCGACATGGTCGGCAAACAGCCGATCGTCTTGCTGAAGACCGTTGACGGGAACAAGTTCCTGCCGATCTGGATCGGTCACCCCGAGGCGGCGGCGATTCTGATGAAACTCCAGGGTCAGGCGACGCCGCGGCCGATGACGCACGACCTCGTCGTTGAGATCCTTGACCAGATGGATGCCAACTGCGCGCAAGTTGCGATCACCGAACTGCGTGACAACACCTTCTTCGCGACGATCACGCTGAAGATCGGTGACAAGGAGATCGAGATCGATTCACGCCCCAGTGACGCGCTAGCCCTCGCCGTCCGCTCGGAATCGCCGATCTATGCTGCTGAGGACGTGATTGCCGAATCGGCAATCGAGTTCGAGCACGAGGTTGAGGACACCGAGGAGGTCGTCGATCGTTTCAAGGACTTCCTCGATCAGGTTTCGCCTGAGGACTTTGGCGGCGGCGACAGTTAGCGTGCGGCTGCTGGCCGGGGTCGCGCTTGCGCTGGCCTTCTTCGGTCCGTCGGCCAGCGCTCTTGCTGCAGGCGCCGCGCCGCTCCCACTAACGAGCACTCGGGCCGAGGCGATCGCCTCGAAGACGAAGGTCTTCGTCGAGCAGCGCCGTGCGCACCGCGGTGCATCTATCAGCGCGGTGCGCAAAGCGGCCGGCAGCTGGGAGGTAAGTCTTTTCAGCAAAGGCAAGGACCCAAAGCAGGTTGCGCTGGCGAAGATCGCCGCCAACGGCGCCGTGACTGAGGTTTGGGGTGGTTTCCAAGTCGCTTGGTCGATGGCCCGCGGCTACCCCGGCGCCTTTGGTCGCTCAGTCAACTCGCCATGGATTTGGATCCCGCTATGCATCGCCTTCTTGCTGCCCTTCTTCGACTGGCGCAAGCCTTTCCGCTGGCTTCACTTTGACCTCTTGGCGCTGCTCGGGTTCAGTGTTTCGCTGGCCTTCTTCAACGACGCGAACCTCGGCATCTCGGTGCCGATCAGCAGCGCGCTGTTGGCTTGGCTGGTGATCCGTCTACTCGCTATCGGGCTGCGTCCCCGCAGCCGCCCGCCACCGCTGCGGCTGCTTATTCCGTGGCGCTGGCTGGCCGTGATTGGTCTCTTCTTGATCGGGTTTCGAGCCGGCCTCAACATTGTTGACGGCAACGTGATTGACGTCGGTTACGCCGGCGTGATCGGCGCCGACAAATTTAGCCACGGGCGAGAGATTTACGGTTCCTTCCCGTTCGACAATGGCAGCGGAGATACTTATGGCCCGCTGCTCTATCTGCTCTACGTTCCATTCGAGTGGATCTGGCCCTGGCAGGGGACATGGGACGATCTTCCATCCGCTCATGCCGTCGCCGGTTTCGTTGACGTCGCCTGCACGGCGCTTCTGTTCCTAATCGGCCGGCGCCTGCGCGACAACGCGCTCGGCGTCGTCCTCGCCTACGCCTGGCTGGCCTTTCCCTTCACCGTCTACGTCACCAACTCCGGCAGCAACGACGCGATTCCCGCGGCGCTCGTGCTGGCGGCGATCTGGCTTCACCGCCAGCCGCTCGCGCGCGGCGCGCTCAGCGTCGCGGCTGGGCTCACGAAGTTCGCACCACTGGCACTACTACCGCTCTTTGCCGGCGACGGTCTCTGGGATTCGGCGCGGCCTCGATCGGCGCGGCTGAAGGCGCTGGCCGCTTACTGCCTAGGCGTGGTCTTGGTGCTCGGTATCACGGCCGCGATCTTCGCTCCCACGACCGATCTAAAGAGCTTCTGGGATCACACGCTCGGATACCAGTTTGGTCGCGACGCACCGTTCTCGGTTTGGGGCTTCTACGGCGGCGGCTGGCGGACCGCTCAGAAGGTCGTGCAGGTGGCGACTGTCCTGCTGGCACTTGGCGCCTTCTTCATTCCACGGCGGCGCAGCATCATCACGCTGGCGGCAATGGCCGGAGCGATCATGGCGGCAGTCCAGCTCTCCGCGACCTACTGGTTCTACCTCTACCTCGCCTGGGTGATCCCGCTGGCGCTGATCGCCTTCCTTGGCCGCCCAGCGCTTACTGGGCTGCGCGAGGGATGGCCGGAGCGGCCAGTAGGAGTTGCTCGATCGACTCCGCCCGCCGCGGGCCCTGGCAGCTGATAATCACGCCGTTGAGCCAAGGGTCATCTTCCGACGGTTCAAACTGAACGCGCATTCCGGAGACCAGCGAGCCGACCGCCTGCTCGCGCTTGACGCCGATCACGCCGCCGCGCGCGCCGGTCATCCCAACGTCGGTTATGTACGCCGTGCCTCCTGGAAGCACACGCGCGTCGGCTGTCGCGATGTGGGTGTGCGTGCCGACGACGGCGCTGACCTGTCCGTCGAGATACCAACCAAGCGCGACCTTCTCGCTCGTCGCTTCGGCGTGCATGTCGACGAGGATCTGGTCGGCGCCGCCCTTGATTAGCTCTTCGACTGCGCTGTCGGCGGCTTGGAAAGCAGGGTGGGCGGGGTCGAGGAAGAGGTTGCCGGAAAGGTTTACGACGCCGAGCTTGACGCCTTCCTTCTCGACTATGCAGTGGCCGTGCCCGGGCTGCGAGCGCAGGTAATTGGCGGGGCGCAGGATCGGCTCGTGCTGATCGAGGTAGGGGAGAATCTCAGCGCGGCGGTAGGAGTGGTTACCGAGCGTGATCACGTCGACGCCGGCCTCGAATAGCTCATCGGCGATCTTTGGCGTGATCCCCAGCCCGCCAGCAACGTTCTCGCCGTTGACGACGACGAATGTCGGCTCGTAGCGTTCGCGGATTGCGGGCAGCAGCGCAAGCAGCGTGCGCCGTCCGCAGCTGCCGACGAGGTCTCCAACGAAGCAGATTGTTGCCTGATCTGGTGCCATCAGGCGTGACTTTCGCAGCTTCGCTCCCGCCCCGTGAGAGCGCCGTCCCTAAGATTGGCGGCGATGGCATTTCCGCTAACCCGAATGCGACGCCTGCGCCGAACCCCGGCGCTGCGCGAGTTGGTGCGCGAGACGCGCCTTAACGCCGGTGATCTGGTGCTGCCGATCTTCGTTGAATCTGCGCTCGACACGCCGCAGCCGATCGATTCGATGCCGGGTGTCAGCCGCCAGCCGGTCAGTGGCGCTCTCTCAGAAGCGGCCGAATGCTTGGCGCTTGGAATTCCAGCGATGCTCTTCTTCGGTATCCCGGCTCAGAAGGACGCCGAAGGCTCGGGAGCGTGGGATCCTGAGGGCGGAGTTCTGCAGGCGATCAGCGCGATCAAGGCCGCGCACCCCGATCTTGTCCTAATCGCCGACTGCTGCCTTTGTGAGTACACCGATCACGGCCACTGCGGGCCGCTCAATGATTCACGCGAAGTTGACAACGACGCTGCTTTGGAACTGCTGGCGCGGACCGCGGTTAGCCAGGCCACTGCCGGCGCCGACGTGATCGCTCCTAGCGACATGATGGATGGCCGCGTCGGTTTCATCCGAGCCGCGCTCGACGAGGCCGGTTACGAAGACGTTGCGATTCTCGCCTACAGCGCCAAGTTCGCCTCCGCCTTCTACGGACCGTTCCGCGAGGCGGCCGATGGTGCGCCGGCTTTTGGCGACCGCCGCGGCTATCAGATGGATCCGGCCAATCTGCGCGAGGCCGTCCGCGAAGCGCAGCTCGACCTTGAAGAGGGCGCCGACGCGCTGATGGTCAAGCCCGCAATTGCGTACCTCGACGTAATTCGGCGCGTTGCCGATCAAACGGGAGCGCCGGTAGCTGCGTACAACGTAAGCGGCGAGTATGCGATGGT
>Ga0194055_10002877_pt1 | contig 13504 bp, 8 predicted proteins | sample SepL449m_MetaG_FD_155482 | JGI IMG/M metagenome (GOLD analysis project Ga0194055, IMG submission 155482) | Anoxic zone freshwater microbial communities from boreal shield lake in IISD Experimental Lakes Area, Ontario, Canada - Sep2016-L442-9m | ecosystem: Environmental > Aquatic > Freshwater >... | reverse complement strand
AGTGGGTGTAATTTGGACTGCCCGTGAAGAACGATCGGCTTGATAATGTTGTCCACGGTCGAGACCACGCACAGCCCCCACAATGCAAGGCTGGCTGCTGCCCATGTGCTCTTCACAAAGAAGAGTAAATAGAGGCTGGCGATACCCCACACAGCCGCCGCTCCAACGAATGGCACCAAGGCCCCGAAAAATGTGAGCAATGTCAACAAAAACACCCCTTGTAAACCTGCGATATAGAAGCCGAAGCCCGCCAGCACCGCCTGCACGATGGCTGCCAGCAACGTCGAACTCACTACCGCTCGGCTCACCTCCTCAAACTCATCCAGTAACTGCCACTGGTAGCGGACATCCAGCGGAATCAACCGCGTCACCGCAGCGAACATGCGTCTCCCGTCGGCCAAAAAATAAAACAGGCTCACGGTCATCACAATCAGACCGATGATCAGCTTCACAATCACGACGGGCGTGCCGGCAGCAATCGGGCCAATCCACTCCTCCGCTACTTTTCGTACTTCAGCGTTCACTGCTTCGGCGGTGAGATGGAGGCCCGTTGCATCGTTCACCGTCACGACAAGACCATCGAGCACATTGGGGTCTAGCTTGAGTCCGTTGGGGCTGCGGAGAATCCCCACGGCATCACCACCGGCACGCGCCACGAGTAAAAAGAGAGGGACAAGCACAAGCACAAGCACAAAGAGCGTGGTCAGCCCTGCGGCCACCCACTCGGGAGACTGCAGCCGATCCCGTAACCAGCGATGCAGGGGACCGAAAATCACCACAAGCATCGCCGCCAAGAGCAGCGGCAGCAGAAAGCCCGACATCACTCGCAGTGACAGCAGTCCAAAGACGGCCACTAAGCCCAGAATCACTCCGAGCGAAACCAAGCGTGTCATGCGATTCTTTCCTGCTTCTCGTGCGTTGTGTGCGTCTGTCATGGCATCCCCTAGCGGTCGCCGGCAATACGGGGAGCACTGCTGGATCAATCCGTCTTAAGTGTACGCGAAAGCGACTGTCGCGCCACCGGCGGTGGCACTTCGGCAGCCGCAATTGAGCCTCTACGAGTCAATGGTGGCGATTCGCCTCGAGTGAGAGTATTCTGTGACGACCCTGCCCGCGTTGGTTTTTTTGGATGGCCCCGCTTCCCTGCCACGCTCCACCCACCGCCCAGAAAACCTGTGCTGCATGAACGTTCCGGATGTCTCACTTGTCGTTCCGGTGCGCAACGAGGCAGGCAACATTGGACCGCTTGTGGCTGAGATTCGTCGAACACTCGACACCGCAGGCCTCAGTTGGGAGCTCTTTGTCGTGGATGACGGCTCCACCGATGACTCTTGGCAGGAGATCTCCCAAGCCGCCCACGACGACGCTCGCGTGCAGGGAATCCGGCAACGCAAGGGCCTCGGAAAGTCGGCGGCGCTGACCGTAGGGTTCCAACGCTGCCTCGCCCCATGGATTGTGATGCTCGATGGCGACGGCCAAGACGATCCCGCTGAAATTCCAAAAATGCTGGCAATGCTTGCCACTCCAGAGATCCCGGACACTTCGACAAACGAGCACGCTACGGCTGCCAGCGGCAGGGGCAGAGGTGCTGGAGTTGATCTCGTGAACGGATGGAAGACACCGCGACTCGATCCTTGGCACAAGACACTCCCCTCGCGGGTGTTTAACGTGCTGGTGGGCTGGCTGACGGGCCTGAGGCTGCACGACCACAACTGCGGGCTCAAGGCATTTTCTAGCAGGGTCGCTCGCGAGATCCTGTTGGCCGATGACATGCACCGCTTTCTTCCGGTGCTCGCCGCTGCAAAAGGCTTTCGCGTGGCAGAGATGCCCGTGCACCATCGGCCTCGCACGCACGGCCACTCGAAATATGGCATGGCGAGATTTTTTACCAGCCTGCCTGATCTTGTGCGCGTAGCGATTCATGTTCGCGGCCGCGGGCAGCACTCGGCCACAGAGGCTGTGTTTCCAGAGGCTGCCCGTCACCCACGGGCCGGTCGCTCCAGAGCCCATCTGCGGTGGGGCGTTTACGGCATCGTCGCCACACTGGCAATCGGTTCGCTCCTCGGACGCATAGGCGGGGTGAACAGCGTCGATAAGATTGCGCTTGAAAATCGCCTCGTGTCTGACCGCATTGCACGGAACGCATCCAGCGATGCCACCGAGGATGCCGCTGCGGTCCGCACGAGCATCCAGCGGGAGAAGCGACTCCTGCGACCTTTTCTTTCCGGGAACGATCGCAGCCGCTGGCTGACGATCCGCGCGCTCGTTGAACACGGCACATTTGCGATTGATACCCTTGTCGTGGAGCCTGGATGGGACACACTTGACGCCGTGGCCCACCATGATTCGAGCGGTCGGCTGCGACTGTATTCCAGCAAGCCACCACTCCTGTCGGTGCTCTGCGCCGGCCCCTATTGGCTTCTTCACCGCATCACCGGCTGGACGCTCTTAGACCATCCCTTTGAGATGGGACGACTGCTGATGGTGCTCTACGGCCTGGTGCCACTGGCTCTCACGATCCTCTTTACGTGCCGGCTCATCGACGCAATCGGCACAACCGACTGGGGACGTATCTGGGCGGCGTCGCTCATCGCCTGCGGCACGATGCTCTCGACGTTTGCCGTCGTACTCACCAATCACGTGCCCGCTGCTGCCTGCACCGCGGCCAGCGCGTGGCTGCTCTATCGAATCCGTTGCGATGGCCTGCGAAGTTGGTGGGCTTTTGGATTGGTAGGACTCTGCGCCGGGCTCGCTGCAGCGGCCGAACTTCCTGCGTTGGCATGGTGCGTAGCCGTTCTGGCTTTGCTGGCCGCTAGCGATCTGCGACGAACTCTGCTGTCCTCTTTCCCGGCCGCGATGCTCGTTGCGGCATTAGCCCTGGGCACCAACTGGCTGGCCCACGGCAGCCTGTTTCCTCCCTATGCCCATCGCACTGGAGTGATCGCTCCTGCTAGCAACCTTGCAATTGCTCCTACCGAAACTTCTTCGACTCCTTCGGCCAACTGGTACGACTACTCTCTGACGCTTTCCAACGGCCGGGTCTTGACGAGCTACTGGAGAAACCCAAAGGGCATCGATCGGGGCGAGCCGTCCCAGCTCACTTACGCCTGGCACGCACTGATCGGCCATCATGGAATCGTCTCGCTCACGCCAGCCTGGCTCCTGGTGATTCCAGGCCTTTGGCGGCTCGGTTCCGTCCGCCGTCGGCACGCAAGAACCGGGGAACGTGAGATCGCAATGGCCATTGGTGGAGTGTCGGCCGTTGTGATTCTCTTTTATCTTTCGAGGCAGCAACTGGACAGAAACTACGGTGGAATGACGAGCGGATTTCGCTGGGTCTTTTGGCTGGCTCCACTCTGGGCAACTGCGGCCGTGAAGGCCGCCGACGGTCTGTCTGTCAGCCGAGTCGGCCGAGGGGTGGCGATGGTACTCCTCGGACTTTCGGTTGTATCCGTGGCCTATCCGACGTGGAATCCATGGACCCAGCCGTGGATAGAACAGTGGCTCATCCACGCCGGATGGCTCGCAACTCCGTAAGCCCCACCCGTAGACCCATCCCGCTCACTTCCTCTGGCCAGAAATCGGGCAGTGGAGATGCCACCGTCTTCATGGCACCGGTGTCGGGATCCGCAAACTGGATGCTCAATGCATGCAGGGCAATTGGCTGCTGTCGTTGCTCGTCGGCAGTTCTGCAGGGATCTCCGTTACCGTAGAGGAAATCTCCCGCCACCGGCATTCCACGCCAGGCCGCCTGCACTCGGAGTTGGTGCATGCGGCCCGTCAGCGGCGAGAGTTCAACCAGCCAATGATCGCAAAGCGGCCCTTGCCGCCGACCAAAAAAATGGTTGCCAACTAGCTTGGCTCGCAGTGTCGCATGCGTTACCGCCTCGCGGGCCGCTGAACCACAATCCTGCACAACGCGAGCACGGGCCTGATCGGGCACCTTTTCGATCAGATCTCGCCACTCCACGCCCTGCTCGCGGCCACCCTCAAGCGATTCGGCCGACCCTTTATCCGATCCTGTGCACACCACAATCGCGATGTATGTCTTAATAATCTGCCGTCGCTCAAACTGACGCGAAAGTTTCCTCGCGGCGCGGGGCGTGGTGGCCATGAGTAATACTCCCGAGACAGCCCGATCCAGGCGATGCGGAATGCCAACGTAGCCACCGGCAGAGCCCATAGCATGACCGGCGTCAGACCGACAATGATGCCGCCGCCGTAGCCAAGCCTCTGCTGAATCGATTCCGGCCGGTGACTGCGTAGGAAGGCCCGCGGGCTTGAAGACTGCGATCACACCAGATGATTCAAAAAGAACGAATGGCTCCAACGTCCCGCGAACATCATTCACAGCCAATCCTTATTCTTTCTGCACAACTGCCCCGCGGTGGCCCGCTTGGTATCACCGGCTCACAACGCGATAGGCGACTATTTTTTCGCTCACTTCGGTCAGAATGCTTTATTTTGCATCGACCAATCGATTCTCCGCTAGATCGCATCTCGGATGGCTCGAGCGGCGAAACAGTCACGCTAGAAAAGGCAGGCAAGGGGGTCGGCGAACGCACGCAGGCTGCGGTTTGGGCAATCCGTCACAGTTTCCCGTCACGTCCCGTGGATCGCGTGGTGGTTGGTCGGCCTACTTCAGGAGGGCTGCCAACAGATCGTCGAGTGACAGACTCGTTATGGCAGATGCCCGATCACTGACCGCATACGGCAAAATTAACTCCCGACCGTGGAGCATCGATCCACAGCTATACACGACATTGGGCACATAGCCCTCTCGTTCAACGCCTTCGGGGGCCAGCAGCGGCTCGCGCAGACGGCCGATCACCCGCGTGGGATCGTCCAAATCAAGCAACGCAGCCCCAATACAATATTTACGCATCGGCCCAACTCCGTGGGTAATCACGAGCCAACCGGCTTCCGTTTCAATCGGCGACCCGCAGTTACCGATCTTCACGCACTCCCACATCTCGGCGGGCCGGAGAATCACCTGAGGATCACTCCAGTGGTGCGGGCTGTCAGAGAACATCAAAAGCAGATTCTCATCGTCCTGCCGCGAGAGCATCGCATAGCGACCGCCAATACGGCGAGGAAAAAGAGCCATGCCTTTGTTTTGCACCGCGCTGCCATTGAGCGTGAGGATACGGAAGTGCAGGAAGTCCTCCGTTTCAATCAACTGCGGTAGAATCGCGCGGCCGTTGTAGGCGGTGTATGTCGCGTAATACATCACCGATCCATCGTCGTCGGTAAAGCGAACAAAGCGGGCATCTTCAATGCCGTTGGCCTCGTTGGGCGAGACCGGAAAAATAATCCGTTCGCTCATGGTGAGCTTGTCAGAAAATCGCAACTCATAATTCGAGTCTGCCAGCCACTGAATACATTCCAGCGTGCGAACGAGATCCCCCGTGGTTGGCTGGGTTTGTCGCCTGACAGAACTCACGCTTTGATTGAGCTCGCTGCGAGTAAAGTTTTCTGCCAGCGGTGTCATCACGGCTGCGGCGTGGGTATCGCCAAAACCCATTTCGTGCAGCTTGATGATAAATCGCTTTTTTCTGTAGCGTGGATTGGGAACGATCTCTGGCACGGTCACAAATCGGGAAATCGGATCTAGGGCAATGCCGCCATCCGCCGCAATGCATCCCGAACGAAATTCAATCGAGCTGATATGCCCTTCCCCAGTCGCGCGGAGGCTCATGATGAATCGCAAACCACCGGTGGACACGCCGCTTTGGTCTGGGTGAGGCACAATTGATGGATTAAAGAGCGCCGCAGACTCGAGCGCATATTCACCGGAAAACAGCGCGCCGATGAGCAACTGCCGTTCGTGCGAGAGCGGCCGCTGCGTAAAGACATGTTGCCGTACCTTCTGATAATGCGCAGTCAGAAGCGATTCGACGTCGAAGTGCCGGGCATCAAACTCTTGGCGTACCGCACTCAACTCACGGGCTACTTCATCTTCCGTCAGGGCCAACGCACGGCCAATGATCGTGGTCATGCGATGGATATCCGACGGGATAAACGGACGAATAATGACACGCGCACTTTCTGGCAGCAGCGTCACCTCATGTCTGCGAAGGCGAATAGGGCTCATGGATTTGTGAGTGGGGGGGGTGTAGTGAGATGTTCGACACAGTTCATTTCGGCAAGGGCGAGGTGGAATGCCAAGGTCGATTCGGCCCCTTGATTTTCGTTAACACGGTCGCTGTGCAGACCATCGCTGCAGCCGCCTGTGCTAAAGTCGTAGAGCGGCAACCCGAGGTCGTTGCGACCCAGAAACCACTCGAAGGCCCGTTTGGCCTCGCGTGACCACTCCGTGTCGTGCGTGGCAAGAAAGGCTTCGTGGCAAGCAGATACCATCGCCTGCGCCTCGAGCGGTTGCTGATCGAAGTCTGCCCGCGCGCCATCCCGTTGGTAAAAACCGTTGCTGCCGATGGGACGAAAGCAGCCCGACTGTGTTTTTTGAATCGACACTAACCACCGCAAGGACTTGAGTCCAATCTGAAGCGATTCGCTGTGCGGCATCCACACCCCGCTGACAATCAATGCTTGACAGAGCCTGGCGTTGTCGTATGTCACGCTGGATTCGAACCACGGCCAGTTTTCAGTAGCGCACTCCTTCCACAATCCGATGAGCTTGCTGACCAAAACTTCTCGCATGGCGAGGGCAGCCGGATTGCCGGGGGCGTGCCGCAGATACTCGTGGATGCCCAGCAGCGTCGCGCTCCAGGCTCGCGGCGAAGAAAAACTGGCAACTTCCGCCAAGCCCCGATCAAAGAGTTGCGCGCAGAGCCTGCGGTGGCCGCTGTTTCTAGCGCGTGCTGCCCCAATTCCAGTGGCCCATATCGCCCTGGCATGGCTGTCTTCGCTGCCGGCATCCTCCAGCCACTGCCGACCATGGCTCATGAAATTTCGAAAACGACCGCTGGAACTATCAAATGCCGACGCTAAAAAAGCTAGGTAGGTCGTCGCAGGCCCACCCAAGGTCTCGGCCAGCGGCTGGCCGCCAAGCTCGTCGAGCAGGCAGCAGAGAATCAAGGCACGGGCGTTGTCGTCTGTGCAATAGCCTTCACGAAAGTCTGGGACGTTAAAGATGGCGTGTTGAAAAATGCCTGTGCCATCGCTCATGCGCAGGACATGATCCAGTCGCAGAGGCGGCAGATCGTAGGGACGATTCCCCAAAGTCCAACCGGCAAAAGCCGCCCGAGGCGTGGCTTTCCGATCAGCGCGGGCATGGCTAAACGAGTCTAGGTACCGCTTTCCAACAGCAGACCAAATCATCTGCCGGCCGATTTGGTAGGACTCGCGACGGATTTTTTCAAGCCTTGCGGGATCGTCCAAGAGGTCGCACACGGCTGCCGCGATGGCACTTGGGCTACGAAACGGCACGAGCACTCCGCGGCCGTCGGCCAACAACTCCTGCGCATGCCAGTACGGGGTGGAAACCACCGCCTTGCCAGCCCCGAAAACATACGCCAGCGTGCCAGAGGTTACCTGTGCCTCGTTGAGATAGGGGGTCAGGTAAATATCCGTTGTGCCGATAAATTCCTTCAGGTCATCCAGTGACACAAAGCGGTTGTAAAAAATCACATGATCCTTCACGCCGCGATCTTCAGTGAGCCTTTCGAGACTCAGTCGATACCGCTCTCCCTCATGCGCAATGAGGTGCGGGTGCGTGGCGCCGAGCACGAGATACACCACGTTGGGGTGCCGTCGAACGATCTCGGGTAGTGCCTCGATCACATGTTCAATGCCCTTCCCAGGTCCAATGAGCCCGAACGTGAGCAGCACCTGTCGATCGGCTAACCCAAACTGTGATTTGTAGAACTCCGAGCCGATAAACTCCACGTCTGGAATGCCATGCGGAATGACATCCACCTTTGACGCAGGCACCCCATACGTTTCCCGGAGAATCTCGGCTCCTCTTTCGGCCATCGACACAAGCCGATCGCTGCGGGCCACCAGTTCGTCCATGACGTGTCGCTGGGCAGTATTTGGCTCACTCAAGATGGAGTGCAACGTTGTCACCACCGGCATCCGCACTTCCTTGAGCAGCGCTAACACATAACTGCCGGCCGCGCCGCCGTAGATGCCAAACTCATGCTGCACGCAGAGCACATCGGCATTATTGAAATTCAGGAAATCTGCCGCTCTTCGATAGGAATCCAAGTCCTTCTCGAGCATTTCGAATCGCACGCGAGAAGAATAGTCGTATCCTTTCTCACAATCGTTCACAGCGCCAACAAAACAATCAGCAGCAGGCGCAGCTAAGGCAACGGCCTCGCACAGATCGTGCGTGAACGTCGCGATCCCACACAGGCGAGGCAAGTAATCGCCAAGAAAGGCGATGCGCTGCGGTGGCGAGAAACGTATCAAACGAATCGTCTCAGGTGTCGTCTCAGGTGCTGCAGCCCTTCCGAGGCGAAGCCGTGCCGCATTGTGAACCGCTGACCCGCCGTTTCGCAACTGCGCACTCTGCGATCGCTGGAAACCCCCATTCCACCGATAGTATTCTCTCCCGCGAACGGCTCTTGGAGTCGCCACGCCACGATGAACAGAACGGCTCGTTTGAGCAACGAGCCAATCTTCTCAAGTGTTCGTGCCTGGGCTCTATCTTTCCAAGGTTCTCAGGTCGCTGCATCGCGGTGGTGTTGTGGTAGGCCAGCGAGGTTCAAAGAAAAAAGTCCGACTCTTCAAAAAGGCAGTCGCGATGGCTTTGGAAACTGCGAGAGTCAAACTCAGTGCCCCGTCCTGGACTCGAACCAGGAACCCTCTGATTAAGAGTCAGATGCTCTGACCAATTGAGCTAACGGGGCGTCCGCAACTTTTTACCCGTGAACACACCATTCGACAAGGGGGGGGCAACGTCGGCAACGAGCGTTCTTCGCTCCTTCAACGTGCGAGAACCTCACAAGTTGAGCGTTTTGAAGCCAACCGCTAGAGTTTCAATCCAACAACGAGGATCCAGCACACAGCGGAGGTTTTGCATATGGGCCGGTTCAGTGGACTCAAGGGACTCATCCTAGGCGTGGCCAACGACCACTCAATTGCGTGGGCCATTGCAAAGGAAATCCTGGCCGAGGGTGGGGAAATCGGTTTTTCCCACCTGCCTGACCGGCCCGATGACGAACGACAACGCAACCGTCGCCGCGTGGCGCAGCTTACAGATTCCGCCCCGAACGCAAAGTTTCTCGTGCCGATGGATGCCGGCAACGACGAGCAGATTGCCGCTGTCATGCAGCGGGCTCAACAGGAATTCGGCTCCATTGACTTCCTCGTGCACTCGATCGCGTACGCGCCACTGGACGACCTCAAGGGCGAGACCACCGACTGCAGTCGGGAGGGCTTTCGGATTGCAATGGAAACCAGTGCTTATAGCCTGCTCGCTGTAGGCCGCCTTTCCAGAAAAATTCTTTCCAAAGATGCGTCTATTCTCACGCTGACCTACTTCGGCGGTGAAAAAGTCGTGCCCGGCTACAACATCATGGGCGTGTGCAAGGCGACGCTTGATGCGTGCGTGAAATATATGGCATACGATCTCGGCCCCGCCGGTGTCCGCGTGAATGCGGTGAGCGCCGGTCCGCTTCGCACGCTCGCTGGCCGCGGTGCTGGTGTCGATGAAATGCTTGGGCTCTACCAGCACATGTCACCCATGGGCCGAAACATTACGCACGAAGAAGTCGGCAAGGCGGGCGCGTGGCTGCTCTCGCGGGAATCTCTTGGCATCACCGGTGAGATCCTCCACGTGGATGCTGGGTACAACATCATGGGCTCGCCCGGCCGGTTACTGAATCTAGTGCCAAAAACGGAGTAGCCTACGGCAACCGTATTGCCCGCGGTTCTATGGCGGATCGTAGCCACCGGGATGCCAGGGGTGGCAGCGGCCGATACGAGCCAGCCCGCAAAGGCTTCCACGAATGGCGCCATACTTCTCTACTGACTCGCGAAAGTATGTGCTGCACGTTGGCTGAAACCGGCAGTAACGCCCAAGCAGCGGGCTCAGGGTGAGCTTGTACACCACAACCACTCCCACCAGAACGGCCGACGCAGCAACTCCGCACGCGCGACCTGCTCTTTGTCGCATCCGTTGAAACCACACCACGTCCATCGCTTCAGCCTCACCTGTGTCGCTTCTTCGGCGGATGTTTCGTACTCGGAGTCGCCGCCCATGTGGCCGCTGCATAGCCCGGTCGGCCCACGACGCGTGCGGCTAATGCGAGGATCGCCTCTTCCACGTGGGATGCGCCTTTTTCCCCGGAGGGCACCGGTGGTGGGGCACATTTTGTACGCATCTCTACTCGCTGTTCGCCGCTGCTGGAACGCACCACAATCACAAAATCATTACCGCTAGGCAGACGCTCCTGCACGCGACGAAAGGCCTCTCGCAGCCGCCGCTTCCAGCGATTGCGCACCACGGCATTGCCAATCCGCCGCGACACAGACATTCCAAGCCGCACAAGTGATCTGCCGCCTAAAGTCTGGCTCGCATCGGCCGTGGGACATGCATACAGCACCAATCTGCCGTGAGCGGCACTCCGGCGAAATTCAAACACACGCGCAAAATCAGCCGGATTGTGCAAGCGCATGTGCGTCGTAAATGTTTCGTTGGCTTCCATCACCACAGCAGTTGCGCCCGGGGGTTGGCTGTACCCGCAGCCGTTTTGGCTGCGTCTAATAGCTGCGCAATCGCTTCGGGGTTAGTCGCCTCGGGAAGCACGATCTGCACCTCGGCAATCAAATCGCCCCGTGCGCCGTTGGCGTGGCGCACGCCCATACCGGCAGCCCGGAGCTTTCGGCCGCTGGACGTGGTCGGTGGAATCCGTAATGCGATCGTGCCCCATGGCGTCGGCACATCAACTTTTCCTCCCGCAATCGCTTCGGCCACGCTGACGGGTAGCGTGAGTTCGAGCGTGTCGCCCGTGCGACGAAACACAGGATGTGATTCCACGCCCACTTCAAAAAGCAGATCGCCGGCGGGCGCACCGCCAGAGCCTGGAAGGCCTTGACCTCGCAAACGCATTCGCCCGCCGTCGGGCAAGCCCTGCGGAATCGTCACGCTGATCGTTTCGGGCTTCCCGCTGCGGTCGATGCGAACATCTGTCTTGCCACCGTCGATCGCCAGCCGAAATGGAATCAGAATCCGCGAAGTGATGTCTTGGCCAGGCACCGCAGGAGCGCGTCGCTTGCCGCGAGCCTTCGTCGCTCCGCCTCCGAAGAGGTCTCCAAACCCTCCACCGCCGCCAAACAAACTTTCCAAATCAATCTCGCCACCAGAAAAGCCACCGCTAGGGAATGGCCCTCCTCGCCTAGGATCAAAGCCCCCGGCGGCCCCCCCCGCTGCAACGCCCTCAAAGGAACTCCCGTAGCGGTCGTACATTTCCCGCTTGCTCTGATCGTTCAGCACATCGAACGCCGTCTGAACCTGCTTAAACTTTTCCTGCGCGGATGCGTCGTCGGGATGGAGATCTGGGTGGTACTTCCGAGCCAGCTCTCTGTAGGCCTTACGGATATCCTCTGCCGACGCTGTGCGCGGCACGCTGAGTGTCTCGTAGTAGTCTTCCGCCATCGACATCCGCCATTGGGTTGCTCGTTAGTCGGGTAATCCGTTCAGGATTCTACTATCTCCGCCACCCTCGCCAATCCCATCGCCTGCCTCGGGCTTCGGTGTGGCAACCCGCTCTGCCAAGAAATACACCTGGGCTCGCAGTGGGGCTTCTCCAGGCCCGGGATGCTGGAGATGAAACTTTCCCTCCGAGTCCATCACGCGGGCCCGCGTGTTGTCGGCCAGATAGACTGGAATGATCTCACGCAAAACTCGGGCAACCAGATCGGGCGACTGAATCGGCACCATCAATTCCACTCGCCGAAAGAAGTTTCGGGGCATCCAGTCGGCGCTGGATATAAATACTTTTGCTTCATCATCCACACCAAAAACATAGATCCGACTGTGCTCTAAAAACCTGTCCACAATGCTCCGCACGCGGATCGTTTCGCTCAAGCCTGGCACACCGGGCCGCAACGTGCAGATGCCTCGCGCAATAATGTCGATCGGCACCCCTGCTTGGCTGGCCCGATACAGCGCTTCGATGACCTTGTGGTCGACCAACGCATTGAGCTTCGCGAAGATCCGCGATGGCTTGCCCTCGTGGGCCTTCGCCGTTTGTTCATCGATTAATTCAAGCGTCCGGCGATGCAGATCGTTGGGGGCCACGATCAGCTTCCGCCAGGCGTGTCCCTGCGAGTAGCCCGTCAGCAGGTTGAACACAGCCGAAGCGTCTTCCGCAATCTGCTCGTTGGCGGTAAAGAGTCCTACGTCTGTATAGAGCAGGGCCGTAGTGGGATTGTAATTGCCCGTACCCAGATGCACGTACCTCCGCAGGCCCTGCCCCTCATTGCGTACCACCATCGACACCTTGCAGTGCGTCTTCAGATCCAAAAAACCAAATACGACGTGCACGCCGGCCCGCTCCATCTGCCGAGCCCAACTCACGTTGTTGGCTTCGTCGAACCGAGCCTTCAGCTCCACCAGAGCCGTCACATGTTTGCCCGCCTCAGCTGCCATGATCAGTGCGCGTGAAATCGGCGAATCGCCGCTGGTCCGATAGAGCGTCTGCTTGATAGCTAGCACGCGAGGGTCGGCGGCTGCCCGAGCCACAAAGTCGACAACTGGGTCGAATGATTCGTAGGGATGGTGGAGCAAAATATCGTGGTCAGCAATGGCCGCAAAAATATCGTCGCCTCTGTTCCGGAGCCCGCGTGGTGTGCGTGGCGTCGATGGCTTGTCGTGCAGATACTCGTAGCCTGAAAGCTTGTGCAACTCCCACAGAGCTGTGAGATCCAGCGGGCCATCAATGCTGTAGACCTCGCTGTAGCTGCATTCGGTCGATCCGTCATCACAGTGCAGATCCTCCTCGTCGATGATGGTTCGTGCCAGCGATTCATCAGCCACCCTGGCCGACACCTCGATCCGCACGGCCTGCCCTCGCTGCCGCGTCTTGAGGCGTTCCTCGATGAGCTTGAGCATGTCATCCGACTCCTGCTCCAGCAGTTCCAAATCGCTGTCGCGTGTGATCCGGAACGTGGTCCACGATTTCACCGAAAATCCACCAAACAGTTCCGGCAACCTCGCTGCGATGACATCTTCCAGCAGCACAAATCGCTGTTGCCCTGGCGTGCTGCAACCAACATTCACAAAGCGGGGCAACACCTGGGGCACCTGCACCACCGCAAAGAGCCGCTTCGGTCCCAACCCTTGCGACTGCTCCAGTTGCACCCCCAGATACAAACCTCGGTTGTGGTAGCGAGGGGAGGGATGGGCTGGATCAACCGCCATGGGTGTGAGGATCGGCAACGCGCGCTCGCAAAAAAACTTATCAATCTGCGATAACTGCTGAGCATCCACATCGGCATACCGTAGCAACTCAAAACCCTCCGCTGCCATCGCTGGTGCAATGCTCTCTCGCAGGCATCGATACTGCCTCGCTACAAGCTCCTGCGTTCTGGC
>Ga0194055_10002875_pt1 | contig 13509 bp, 11 predicted proteins | sample SepL449m_MetaG_FD_155482 | JGI IMG/M metagenome (GOLD analysis project Ga0194055, IMG submission 155482) | Anoxic zone freshwater microbial communities from boreal shield lake in IISD Experimental Lakes Area, Ontario, Canada - Sep2016-L442-9m | ecosystem: Environmental > Aquatic > Freshwater >... | reverse complement strand
CGCCGATACATGCGTGATCCGGAACGGATTGACATGTCGATCGATACGGTGAACAGCGATACCATCGATCAGTACTACGTCTCGGTCGATCCCGACCGCAAGTTCCGAGTCCTCGTGCAACTGTTGATTCAGGAACGGCCGCAGCAGGCAATCGTGTTCACTCGCACGAAGCGCGGTGCAGAAGAAGTCTTTCGCCGGTTCTCGGGACGACTTCCTCAGTCGGCATTCATCCACGGTGATCTGGCCCAGAGTGCCCGTGACCGCGTCATGAAGCAGTTTCGCGATGGCCAGATTCGCCTGTTGATTGCCACCGATGTCATGGGACGTGGGATCGATGTCAGCGGGATCTCGCACATCATTAACTTCGACATCCCTGAAGACTGTGATGACTACGTGCACCGGATCGGACGAACCGGTCGACTGTCGTCTCATGAAACCAAGGGTTCGGCATTTACTTTCGTCTCGTTGAGCGAAGGGGATCTGCTGACCAATATTGAAAAACGTGTCGATCGGATGCTGGAACCGTACACCGTCAAGGGGTACGAGCCACACGTATCGAGACCGAAACGTCAACATGTCGACGATCTCCCATCGGCCCGACTGTCGGTAACCCCGGTCGACGACGAAGAATTCTGGTCGCTCGATTGAAGCGACTGACAAACTCTGACGGCCCAGATGGTCCGTTGAGCCGGGAATCAGTCGCATAACAAAGACCTGTTCCGGGGGTTTCCGTTTCGCTGCAACCCCCGGCTACTTTCTTTGATCGCTTCGCGATCATAAATCCCCTCGCTACAGTCCCTGCCATCCTGCCGCAACCAACTTCGGAAAATGGCAATCACGGGACGTCGAATTCGAGGCGGAGGCGGTGACAACAGCAAACGCGACGTGAGGCATTCCAGACGCCGAAGGCGTCACAGATCGTAGCCGGGGGTCAAAGCGAAGCGGCGCCCCCCGGATCGAAGAACGCGAGAGCACAAAGCATCCTGAAGGGATGCCAGATCTCGTCATATCAAGTACTCCGAACAGTAGGGGACATAGGCGTCGCCATCGCCGCTCCACTCATGGAAACTCCAATTTTAGCCTGCAAAAATGCTTCACAGCGTTGCCAGATGGGCCGTCTGCGTTTGAAGAATTGATCGCCAGACAACGCGTGCCATCCCTTTGGTGCTTGTACTGATTAGAATTCCTGTTTGCTCGACCATGACCAGCAATTCCTGTGTCCATGTGGCGCGCTGATATCGATACTGTTGTGGTGATCCGGCAACCGCGACGAGTACGCGGAACTCGAAAAATTCTGCCACCATAGCAACCCCATTATCTTCACGGCGATCAACCAATCCCGGAATTCCATCAGTTACAATTCACTCCACGACACGATCGATCTGTGACCGACCGCAACGATGAATTCGAGCGATTCTGGTATGGATTCTCCACGCACCAAATTGCGGATAATCTTACCTCGCATTCGCCAACCAGCATCTAATCCCACCATCCATTCGGACACGTGCATTCTTCGCTCTCGCTTCGACTTCCAAACACGAAGCACTTTCTGCATAATACCCACAAGGAAATCCTTTCACGTGGGTTCGCCTTCAAAACAACACAAGTGGTTGCGAGTAACTGATTTACCAATGCGACCAGCTTCGTTCAGGGCTATTTAGGGGCGAGCCACTGACGTGCCGGGCCCGATTCGAGCAGATCATTTTTACCGGACCAATCAATTACAATGAACTGGCGTCAACTTTTTGAAACCAAGCGACTGGATCTGCTCCTCGAGGAAATGAAGGGGGACCAACGGCTGAAGCGGACACTCGGGCCAATCAATCTGACGGCCCTTGGTGTTGGTGCAGTCATTGGGGCGGGGATATTTGCCGCTACCGGAAAAGCGGCTCACGATGTGGCTGGCCCCGCATTGATGCTGTCCTATGTCGTCGCCGGGCTGACCTGTATTTTTGCGGCACTCTGTTATGCGGAATTCGCGTCGATGGCGCCTGTCGCAGGGAGTGCTTACACCTATGCCTACGTGACGCTGGGCGAGTTGTTCGCGTGGATTATCGGCTGGGACCTCATTCTGGAATATGCCGTCGGTGCCGCCACGGTGGCGAATTCGTGGTCGAGTTATTCGCAAGAAGTCCTTAAAAAACTGGGAATTCATCTCCCTGACTTCCTGAATCGGGCCACTGTCATTTACCAGAATGAACAGTACATCCTGACGGGATCGTGGTTTAATCTGCCTGCGGTCGTGATTGTGGTAGTGATCACGGCCATTCTGGTGAAGGGGATTTCCGAGAGTGCCAGCTTCAATGCCTTGATGGTTTTTATCAAGCTGGCTGCGGTGCTGTTTGTGATTCTGGTCGGGGCATTCTATGTCCAGCCGTCGAACTGGGTCCCATTCGCACCGTACGGTTGGACGGGACTGAACCTGTTCGGGTGTCATATCGCTGGACAGGTGGACGCCAACGGCAATCCTGTGGGGATGCTGGCCGGTGCGGCCATCATCTTCTTCGCATACATCGGTTTTGACTCGGTCTCTACGCACGCTGAAGAGGCCAAGAACCCGCAGCGGGATGTTCCGATCGGAATCGTCGCCTCGCTCGTGTTGTGCACGGTTCTTTACATTCTGGTTGTCGCCGTCCTGACAGGGATGGTGAAGTACGACAAAATCAATATCGATTCGGGCGTGTCATCCGCGTTCCATCAGGTCAACCTGCCTTGGGCCGAAGCCATTATCGCCGCGGCAGGCGTGGCAGGGATGACATCCGTTCTATTGGTGATGATGCTAAGTGCGCCCCGCGTGTTTCTGGCGATGGCTCGCGATGGCCTGGTTCCGAAAGCCTTCTTTGCGGATATCCACCCCCGATTTCAGACGCCATGGAAGAGCACGATTGCGATCGGAATTTTCGTTGCCTTCCTGGCTGGCTTCTTGCCCATTGATGCACTCTTGCACCTGACAAACATCGGAACACTGTTCGCATTCGTCATCGTCTGTGCCGCCGTGTTGATTATGCGAGTCACCAATCCTGATGCCCCACGACCTTTCCGGTGCCCGCTTGTCCCTTTGATTCCAATCCTGGGAATCCTGACCTGTCTGCTCCTGATGTTTTCGCTCCCATCCGCAAACTGGTGGCGGCTGTTCGCCTGGATGGGCTTAGGTCTGGTGATCTACTTCGGCTACGGCTACAAACACAGCCTATTGAGAGTCAAACGCTGATCAAATTCGCGGTACGAGAGTCGTCATCACTGAAGGACTGGGGCGTAGCGTGAATTGGACGCCCATGCGTATCTGTTGACCTGGTGTCAGCGTGAAATGAAATCGCTGAGCCATCATGGCCAGGGCCAACGTCATTTCCATCATGGCGAAGGTATTGCCAATGCAGATCCGCGGCCCCGCCCCAAATGGGAAGTACGCGCAATTGGGAAGTCGCTTCTCCAGGTCGTCCCGCCATCGCTCAGGAAGAAACTCGTTCGGCATGGGAAAGAATCGCGGATCGCGATGGACGACGGATTCCGGCATCAACACGGTTGTTCCGCGTCGGCAGAGGTAGCCGCCGACTTCGGTATTCACCAGGGATTCGCGTCCAACAATGAATGCGGGCGGATAAAGTCGCATCGACTCGAGCAACGCGAACTCTGTCTCGCGGAGCCCTGGTAAGTCGTCGAGCGTTGGCACGCGTCCCTGCAAAACGGTGTCGACTTCCGCGTAGATTCGCGCAGCCGCTTCCGGATGACTTCCCAGCAGATACCAGGTCCACGAGAGGGCGAGTGCTGTTGTTTCCTGGCCAGCCAGAAAAATCGTCAGGCATTCATCTCGCAACTGCTTATCAGACATCCCCCCGCCGGCACCGTCATTACGTGCGGCGAGTAGTCGGGACAATAAGTCATCACGCGGTTCCTGCGATGAGCGGCGTTGGCGAATGAAATCATAGACGATCGTGTCGAGATCCCGGACAGCCCGCATCAATCTTCGGTTTCTAGCTGTCGGAATCCAGTTGGGGATCTGAATCGGACTGGCGATCCGCCGGACGAATTCTTCCTGAGTCACGTTCAGCGCGGCTCGGACTCGCTCGGCAAGCGAATCACCATCTGCCCCAAACAACGTTTTGGCAGCAATGCCCAGGGTCAGTGCCATCATCTCCTGCAAAACATCACGACTTTCGCCCGACTTCCACCGATCCAGCATTCGCGCCGTATGCTCGACAAAAGTCGGAACATAGCTGGCAATCTGATTCCGATTGAACGCCGGTTGCGCCAATCGGCGTTGTCGCAACCAGAAGTCTCCTTCGCTGGTCAACAACCCGTTTCCGAGTACGACGGGATTGATTCGCAGGGCAAAGTGCTTTCGAAATTGCCGAGCCTGTGTGACCAGCACAGATTCAATCACAGACGGTTCCGTGACGAGCCAGACTTCCCGCGAAGCGAATCGAATGTAGGCGACTCCGCCGTAATCGCGGGCGACATCACTCATGAATCCCAGTCGATCCGACTGAAATGCCGCAACATTCCCCCAAAACCAATGGCCACGAGGGCCCGGTGGTCGACTTGACGAAACGATTGGTGCGAAGCTCATGAAATTGTTGCTTGAACGAAAAAATGATGTGCGTTCACATTCTACCCTGATTGCGTCGCAACGGTGAATGATCCCAACGAACTGCGTTGCTCAAGCAAGAACCCAGTCACTCGGCAAATGATTTCGCCCCAGACATCCAAAGCGATGTCTGGGCCAGCGTGCCACTCTCCGGTCCCAAATGAGCACGGCCTTGTCGAGGACTCCAAGACCGTGGCACCCAATAGCGAGTTAGTTGACAACACTTTGGGCATGCGACTGCCCTGTCAGCTTACAGGCTTTCAGCGTACTGATGAGGCATCTGGATGAATCGCTGTTGAGTTTCCCGGTCGCTGAAAAACCACAGTTTGCCTCGCCAGATCACGCCGACCCGTGGGTCCCCGGTTGCAGAGGAGCCTGCGTCGCGGGAACTGACCAGGCAGTTTCCATTGGCGACCGGCCAGTAACGCTCGGGATCTGCCAGGAACCGCTGACGGTGATCATCCGAATGGAAGCAGACTCTCTGCCCCTTGTACTCGGTTGTGAATTCGGCGGATCCCCTTCGAAGGCGATTGTCGTCCAACAGGCTCGCGAGGCAAAACCCGTCAAATCCCAGGTGGCTGACATTCATCGCGGCCAGTGCGGATACGGCATCGGAATCATCAACTTCACTGGAATCGTCCGTATCGTCTTTGATTCGGACCATCTCCAGAACACTGACCAGATCCCCCGCCGACTGAAATCCGGAAAGACGCTTAACGATCTTCAGTTCGGGTGAGACGACGAGCGTGGTGGGGTACGCTTCGATTTTGAAGTCAGCGATCAGTTGCGGATGCTCATCCGCATCCAGTTCCAGCAGGACGAAATCGCGCCGCAGGCGACGGCGGACTCGCTCATCCGTGAACGTCAGTTGCTGCATCTGTCGACAGGGCCCACACCATGTGGCCGTGATCTTGATGAGGATTGGTCGCCTCCTCTGGCGGGCCTCTTCGGCTGCTTGTTTGTAACTGCGACGCCACCGTGGGGCATCAGAATCGTCAGCCCCAGTTGTCTCGCCTGCCGCGAGTGTTCCGGTGACCGTCGCGACGAGTGCGAGCGCAAGGCTCCCCGTGCGAATAAATGACATGCTTTCCTCCTCACATGTGTGGCGATCATTCCTCCGTGCGATGCACCCGACAAACTGCCGGACTGGTGAACGCCGTTTCCAGTCGGGTCGGCAACCGAATCCAAGCCGCGCCAGGCGCGATCCCGATTCCGGGCGAGCACATCAAAGGTACACGCTGACACCATGACGATCTACCTTCAGAGGCCTCTGTAATTGCTACCTGAAGAAAGTTTGATTTTTGTGAATTCTTCGTCGGGATCACGATCCAGGGTTGTAATTCAAGTGACATCCCGTTCAATGAACACATGCGTCAACAGTGATCGCTTCGAGAGGCGATGTCCGGTACAGCCGATGAAATGAAATGTTCAAACCGAAACTCATGCTGAGTCTTGTTCTCGTACTCGGGTGGTACGTCGCCGCTTCGTCTGGAGCGGACGAGATTGAGGTGCGCGCGGAAGAGTCCGCACGGATTTCAAAGCTGATTCAGCAATTGGGCTCTGCCCTGTTCGACGAGCGTGAAGCGGCCGCGACGGAACTTCGTCAATTTGGACAAACAGCAGTTCCGCAACTGACAACAGCGCTGAACCACAAATCGGTCGAAGTTCGTTCGCGTGCGGCCGCCATCCTGCGGCAGCAGCTTCGCATTCCCCTACAGGCTGCCATCCAGAAGTTCGCTGAGCAACCCGAAGAAAAGCTGGATCTCGAAGAGGGTATGTGGTTGATCTCTCGTATCCTGAATCCTCAGGTCGACAAGGCATCACTCACTCGCCAACTCGATGACTTGGCAAAAGCCGTGCGCAAGAAACTCGGTGGCGCTGATCCAAAGTCGATCGACCCTCAGCGTGCTGTCAAAGCCTTGCGCGAGGTTCTGTTTGATGACGAGAAGTTCGGCGGAAACTTCGCGGATTACAGCAATCCTGATAACAGTTCGCTGGAGAAAGTCCTGGCGTCACGCAAAGGCCTGCCGATTCTGGTTTCACACGTTGTGATTGCCGTCGCACGGCGACTGGACGTTCCCATCGTCGGCCTGCCGACGTCGGGGCGTTACATTGTGAAGTATGACGGGCAACGAACCCCCGCAGGATTTCCCAAAGAGGACATCGTTTTTGATCCCTTCGACAATGGGAAAGTGTTAACGCGTGAAGATCGGATGGAACTGTTTCCGGGGGCGGACCCCGACAATCTCGCCAAGCTAGCGACACGTCGCGAAGCGCTGATCCGCATGCTGAACAATCTGGAATCGCATCTTTTTCAGCGTGACGAAACCGACCTGGCGTACGTGGCGGTGGAGTTTCGCGTGGCCTTGCAGGATCACATGACCGAGAAGTAGTTTTCACAGGCAAAGTCGATCGCTTCGGGTGTCAGGCGAACGGGTTGCCACTGATACTGACAGAAGTACTTGACCTGCAGCAGAATGTCGCGCGGCTGACAGGCTCGCAGCGGACGTTTCACCGGAAGATAATGCCTGGAGATCAGGTAGTCGACAGCCCGTTTGTCGTACGCCAGGCCAAGCTGGTTCGCCACCAGCGCGAATAACTTGTGGAACTCTTCAAGACTCGGATCAGGAACCGGAATCTTGTAGGGAATGCGCCGCAGGAAGGCCGCATCGACCAGATCTCGCGGTTCCAGGTTCGTCGAAAAAATGATGATCTGATCAAACGGGACCTGGATTCGTTTCCCGCACGGGACGCTCAGATAGTCATATCGCTTTTCGAGTGGCACGATCCAGCGGTTGAGGAGTTCCACCACAGGCATGCGTTGTCGTCCAAAGTCGTCGATGACGAGCGTGCCGCAATTGCTTTTCATCTGCATCGGCGCTTCGCAGATGTTGGTCGCGCTGTTCTGCTGGATTTCCAGTTCATCCATCGTCAGCTCGCCCCCCGCAATCACAGTCGGGCGGCGGACCTTGATCCAGCGAGAATCGACTTTCGAATCGTTCATCAACCCGGTGCCAGCCGAGGTCTCGTCAACGCGCTCGTGGATCATCGGATCAAAGACTCGAATGACGTCCCCATCAATTCCGATCGCCTTCGGGATATAGATGGTCGACCCGAAGCACGCCGTGATTCGCTCGGCAATGCTGGTCTTCCCATTACCGGCGGGGCCAAACAGAAACATGCCACGTCCCGAATTGATCGCCGGGCCAAGTCGACGCAGCATCGCATCGTTGATGATCAGATCTGCGAAGGCCCGCTTCAGGTCTGCGACCGAGGCATTAAAATTTGTGATCGTCTGAGCCTTCACGGACTTGATGTAATCCGCCAGTGAGACTGGAGCAGCACCGAAGTACGTACAGACTTCACTGTACCGCCGTGCCCGTTCACGTCCGACGTCAGTCAGTGTGTATTCGTAATCCCCCATCGATGCTGAATTGCGATAGGCGACCAGTTGCAGCGTCTTCAGATTCGTCAGCAGGGGAGCCAGCAGTCCAAACGGCAGGCAAAGACTTTGGGCAATGCGTCGACCTTCCACTGATCCGCGAGCCAGCAGAAGTTTCAGAACCAGGCGTTCGATCTCTTCCGTGGTCAGTCCCAGTTGCTCCAGTCGATCAGGTTCGCGCGGGATGAATTCTGCTGCTTGGGAAATCCCTGGCGTATTCAGCGACGCCAGCAACATCTGCGAATTCGAAAGCGATTCCAGTGCTGCACCGCTGTGCCGTGTACCCGAATCAGTCTCACCTGCTGCGTCGGCTGTCGAGGCAGGACGAGCACTGTCGGCGGACAATTCCGCCATCAAATCAATCGGGGTGATACCACGCGTCGGATCACTCATAGTATATTCAAGATTCCCGGGCCACTCGCCAAAACATGCGTGCAGATCACTGAGGGCCGTCCCCTCAACCGAATTCGAGCGACCGCTTCAGAACGGCAACTGTCGTTCCCGTTGGTCGCCCGTCAAAACCTGTGCAAAACGAAAGTATCTAACACGTGCGGAACGTATCAGTTACGTTTTTTTCTGTAAATGCGAGTCTCTGTTCGGCGACCCGTAATTCGGGCTTTTCGTATTGGGAAAATCGTGTTAAGAGAGCCTCCCTTTCTTAAATGAATTCAAATCCGGCCATTGAAAAATACATCTCCCAAGGGTCATTCCACCATGGAATTCGTCGATCAAGTCGTATTGGTCACGGGGGGCGCGAACGGCATTGGTCGTGCGATCTGTCAGCGCGTTGCTCAGGAGAAGCCGCGTGGCATTGTCATTGCCGACAGGGACATTTGTTCTGCCAGGACGGTTGCTGCCGAAGTGGGTGGGGTCGCGATCGAATGCGATGTTTCGTGCGAAGATGATGTGCAGCGATTGGTCGCGGAAGCGCGGCAGGAGTTCGGTCGCGTCGACATTGTCGTTTCCAACGCGGGGGTCACGAGCAAGGGGGGATTTGAGACCCCGGATGCCGATTGGGATCGCCTCTGGCGAATTAATGTCCTGGCTCACGTCTATCTTTCGCGAGCCACCGTACCGCAGATGATTGAGCAAGGTGGCGGTGCATTTGTCATCACGGCTTCAGCGGCCGGCTTGCTGACGGAAATTGGTTCGGCCGCGTATTCTGTCACCAAACATGGTGCCGTGGCTTTTGCAGAATGGCTGTCGGTCCATTATCGGAACGAGGGTTTGAAGGTGGCCTGTCTCTGCCCGGCCGGGGTTGCCACCGACTTTCTCGACCTACAGGATCCGATCCATCAATTTCTGCACGTGAATTCAGTGACAGCGGAACATTGTGCGGACTGTGTGGTCGAAGCCGTACGACAAGAAACGTTTCTGGTACTGCCTCACGCAGAGGTCGGTGAGTTCTTCCAGTTCAAGACACAGAATTACGATCGCTGGTTGCACAACTTTGCACACCTGAATACCCGCTTTCAAAAGCAGGCGGCGCGAAGCGAAGACAAAGCGGCCAGCCAGCCGAAGTAGCGTCGACGTTTCGCCTCTCGCTCGCACGGGAAATCGTTGATCCCATTAGCGACAACACGGGAGGGCGAGGCTCCGGCCGAGCCGCGATCGAAAATTTCACGTCGGATTCACAGCGCGGTTCTGCAGGAGCCTCACCCGCTCATCCTGCAAATCATTACGCGCGTTGACTGACGCAGCCTCATGCACGTGCCTGTCGATACCACTCATCAACGACACTACAGACGAGTACAAAGGCTTCGCGTTCATTGGGTCCGGCGGTCTTTTCCACGGGGATGGCAAGTGCCGTCAGTTGCGATCGGACTTCCTGTTCTGAGAGCAGGTGAAGTCGAGTCGCCAGGATCGTTGCTTCCAATACAGCGTGACGGGCACGATGCAAGCCGAAATAGTCGTGGATCCGGCCTGAATGGACAATCTTCGCTTCCAGTCGCGAACGCTCCGACGATTCGTCGCACTCGGTCACTTCAAATTCATACCAGCGGCAGCAATCCTGCAGAACGTGCCCCGGAATCTTTTCGGCAGGGAAGGTCGGGGGAATCTGATCCAGCCGATGCAAAGCGGCGCGGGCAATCAGCAGGACGTCATCAACGACATGAAAGACGCCGTACGGATGCTGCCGCAGGTTTTGAAACGTCGTGGAAGTCTGAAACGGTCGCAGCGTCAAGCGTGTCATGGAAGCATCGACGATTGGCCCCATCGGGGCCAGGTTGATCTTCCCGGCAGCATCCTGGCTGGTCACAAGCCCTTCAAGAATCATCGTGTCAGTACTTCCCGTTTTTTCGATGTTCGAATGCGCATTAGTCGTATTCCAATTCCACCTGGTCATCAACCCTCAGCGGGCGACCATGACAGAGTTTGCGAAGTTCTTCAGCACATGAAACCTCCATTGGAAATGAATAGGCTTCGATCGGTTTGCGAACGCTCAGTCGCGAGGAGGCGTGATCCTGTATCTCATAAATGGCTCGTGCCCCGGCGATGACCTGCTCAACTGGTCTGTCATCACACTTGACGCCTCCGGAACACGCCGTCAAATTCGCATAGGCACAGGCACGAAGAACCGCATCAAAACGGCTCGTCCCAGGTGTCAAATAGACATTCATCCAAATTGGATAATCGGTTTGATTGCCATCGGTGTATTTGAAGTATTCAACGACAGAAACGCCGTAGTACTGTTCCCCTGTGGGCAAAAGGGGGGAGTGACCCATTACGGTTTCACTGCTGCAGACTGTTTCCAACGCGAGCGACGTAGCGGTGGTTTCGTCGCTCATTCGAAATGCGTAGATTTCAACAGGCGAAAGCACGGACAACTCAGATTCGAAGATGTCATAGATCTGGCAGGCTTTGTTGGCGTCGAATGATAACGACGGATTCGAAGCAGCCTCCGCGAGAAATTGTCCGACACGCATGAAAGCGTCATCAAAGCTCAGGGCAGGCGTCAGATAAAACTTCCTCGCAACCGGAATTGACGACGGCACGCCGGCGGAAACGAGGCTGACATAGACCGAGACGCAGAAGTAATTCATTCGATTGACTCATCCATGTTTTCGTCCTGGAATTCCCGTCCAGTGCGTATTCTCGGGGAGAGTCTCCCCCTTCATCACCAGTGACAAATCATCGACCGAGGCACCACGCTCAATGACGGTGTCGTACAGGATCAGCGACATCGAGCCAAGGTGACATCCCGCTCCGATATTGACTGTCGACATCTTCATGACGCGGTCTTCGAACAAGTGAGTCTGCAACGTGCAATCGTGATTGATGGCTGCGTCGTCGCCGATCTGAACGAGATCGAATTCTGTCAGTTCGGTCGTATCAAGATAAACTCGCTTGCCGATTTTGGCTCCCAGTAACCGAAAGAACCAGCAAATGAAGGGGGTGCCAGCCAGCAGGTCCAGGAAAAATGGTGCGGCGAAATTATCGAGGAGAGCGGTAACCGCCTCAGTCCTCCAGACGAATGGACTCCACAACGGACGCTCACAGGGTTGATAGCGCCCCATCATCAGCCACTTGAAGGCCGCCACTCCAATCATGGCGGTTAATCCGGCGAGGAAATAGAACAATGGAAACAGGGCGGCAATCATCCAGATGTCATACGTGCCGTACATCAGCAGCACGACGGACAACAGGACATTGGTGATCATGATAAAAAACGTCGATGGCAGAGTGATCCGGAAAAATTCGATGAACAGCCGCTGAGCGACCAGCCACGACGTCGGGCGAAAAGTCTCTTCGACAGTGAAACTCGAATTCACCTGCCGCTGTGGAAGCAGAAACGGAGGCGAACCGAGCCACGACGAATTTGTCGGCATCACAGCCGGTGGCATCGAAAGACACCCGATCAGGCTGTTTCCGGGCAGCGTAGCACCAACAGGGATCAGGGCGCTGTTGCCGACAAACGTTCGTTTCCCGATGGTAATCATATCAATGGTCACAGCACCATTTTGGACCCTGGCCGCCCCGAGTGACGCGGCATCGGCAATGAAGCTTTCGTCATCGATCTGCAGACAGTCGGGCGAAACAAACGATGCCGTCGAGATCTCGGCACGGCGACCGATCTTGGCTCCTAGCAGTCGGTACCACGGGGCCAGGTACAGCGTTGAATAGAGTGGGCCGATGACGTCGAGGCTCAAGTCGAGCGTCCGGTCGACCAGCCATTTGCGGAAGTAAAAGGAATGGTGCAGTGGATATGTCCCGGGTTTGACTCGCCCCAGCAGGATCCACTTGAGGACGGCAATCTCAAGGCTGACGAGGATGACAAACGACAGTGCCACGAAGGGCGAATAGATCAGGTAATGGTAATAGTCGTCGTGGTAGTTGAGATGAGCCATGGCCACCATCCCGGGGAAGAACGCGGCCATTGGCAACAGCGGGAACAGCATGATTCCCACAGCATAAAACACCCCGTAGACAAATCGCCGTGTCAGGCTTGGTCGCGGCACGCGGTTGAATTCTGCCAAGGCACCGTTCGTCTTCACGCAGGCAGGTGAACCATGCCACGTTTCGCCAGCCGGGATCACGCCACCGCGAGGCACCAGCGAGAGATCTTCCAGCGACGAATCGTCTTCCATACGGGTCGATGGCCCCAGTACAGACCGGGTTCCAACAAAGCAACGAGCCCCGATCTCGATCCGGCCGATTGTCAGCCAGCCATCGGTCACCGTCGCTCCAGTGAAATGCGTATCCGCCCCCAGGCAACTGTCATCGCCGATTGACAACATGTCAAACATCGCACCACCGTCGTTTCCGAGGTAGACGTTGGTACCTATGCGTGCCCCCATCAGCCGGTAATACCAGTTCAGCAAAGGGGTCCCCGTCAAATAACTGGTGGGGACAATGCTGCGAAAGGCTTCTGCGAACCACCACCGCAGGAAATAACTTCCCCAGACGGGATAACGCCCCGGCTTGACGCGTCCCAGGACCAGCCATTTTACGGCGATCGAAAGGACGATCATTACCGGATAGAGAACCGTCAATGTTGCCAGGGCACATGCGGCCGCCTCGGCAATCGGGTACTCGTCATCCATCATCACGGTATAGGTCAGGTAGGGAGCAAGCCACTGCAGCGAAAAGAATCCCACAACGAAATACATCGCAAAGAGCTGCACCGCCCCGGCCCGAAAATACTGCCAAGACGTCGCTCGATAAATTTCGCGAGGGGCCGTCGTCGAGCCTGTGGCGTTAGCAGCAACGCCATGACGCACTCGCAAGGCTGCCGACATCTGTTCAATCGTCGGGTGGTCGTAAACATCCAGCATTGAGACGTCGTGAAAGTCGGCTTGCGTCCGCAGGATCGAAACCATCCGCGCCGCGAGTAACGAATGGCCGCCGAGATCGAGAAAGAAGTTGTCAGACCGACGAACGGCTGAATGAGGAAACACATCCTGCCAGGCATCTCGAATCACGCGTTCGATCTCGTCAACCGGAGACCAGTCGTCGCCGGATGCTGCACTTGCCACGGGCC
>Ga0194055_10002874_pt1 | contig 13509 bp, 12 predicted proteins | sample SepL449m_MetaG_FD_155482 | JGI IMG/M metagenome (GOLD analysis project Ga0194055, IMG submission 155482) | Anoxic zone freshwater microbial communities from boreal shield lake in IISD Experimental Lakes Area, Ontario, Canada - Sep2016-L442-9m | ecosystem: Environmental > Aquatic > Freshwater >... | reverse complement strand
TGGGAATAGATCGATTAGAATGAAAGAGATTTTTCAAAATAAATGAAAAATTAGTTGCTGAAGTCATTTATTAAGATATAAAAGCAACAATTCGGTGTGATATCTCCGCATGATATCCGTTGGCGAACGTAAAACGCGAACAGGTCGTACATCGCCCAGCCGACAGGGGCAACAAAGAACCAAACATCTGAACGCACAAGCATTGCTTGTCAGTTCATCCTTTGATCTTGTTGTGCCTGAGTGGGTTTCAGCAAGGTTTAGGGTAAATCGCAGAACCTCGCATGAAACTCAAAAAATCATTATTGGCAGTTTTAGCGTTGGCCTTTGGTGTTGCTGAAAGTAACGCAGCGTACAACACGCTGATTACCGTTGCTGGCGGCACATTCGGGGCTGGCACTAATTTTAAAGGTCAGGCCGCGCCCGGCGTAAAGATGGGCACGACTGAGGTCAACTGGACGGAATTCCAGACAATTCGGTCTGCTGCTAATTTTGACATTAGCACCGTTGGGTCTGGCAACAGCTCCACCGCACCCGTTGAAAACATCAACTGGTACACTGCTGTCAAATGGTGCAACGCTGCATCGTTGGCAAACAGTCTTGCCCCTGTGTACTACACCGGGACGCTCGGGATTACTGCCCTAACGTCTACCGGGACCGTCGCAACGGCTACTGTTCCTAGCGGTCACAAGCTTGCCACAGGAAACTGGGTCAGCGTGACCGGGGCAACTCCAGTAGGCTACAACCTGCTGCGCACTGTCACCGTTACCAATGGAACGCAGTTCACCTACCAGACGGTGGTGAGCGGCACCGCTACGGCAACGTCAGCAACCGCAAAGGTGATCTATATAACCGGGGAAGTAGTTCCTTTGGTCGATGCCACCGCTGCGGGTTACAGGCTCCCAACCGAAAAAGAGTGGGAGTGGTCGGCTTGGGGTGGCGTTTCAAGCGGAACGTACACCTATTCTGGAAGCAATACTGCAAGTGCAGTGGCGTGGACACGAGACAACCAGCCGACTCCCGGCGCAGGGGCTCAGGCAGTTGGCGGCAAGTCCGCTAATGAGCTGGGATTCCGCGACATGAGCGGCAACGTGTTCGAGTGGATCTTCGACGACGCAACCCCGCTCTATGGGCGCAGGGTTCGCGGAGGCGGATGGACAACCGACGCAACCGCATCCAGAACGATGAACCGAGGCTACCGAGACCCTGCAAAAATTGAAGCAGGATTCGGATTCCGCGTTTCTACCAACCCTTAAACCAACCCCCAAACAACCCAAACTCAAACTCAGTAACTTGTAACTTATTATGGCCGACACCAACAATTGTATTCCTCTAGCAACGATCCAGAACTTTGCATCCAAAGATGTTAACCGCATCATTGGGCAGATTGCGAAAGTTCTCGCTCGCAAGTCTCCGTACATCAACTCGATTGATGGCGGAACTCTCCCTAATGTTTCCGACGTTGTTCGCAGCGTTGTTGAAGAAATGGCAGTCCCGGCTGCGTCACTCTCGTCTCCCACCTTTGTGGATGACACTACGCTTTGCGGCGTTGGTGCCAACCCCGATCAGGTAGGCTCGACCGAGTACCAGTTCCAGCTTCAGACGCTTCGCGGGGCTGGTCCTCGTGTTTGCGTTAAGCAGGCACGGACGGCGTTCAAGGGTTCTTACTTGCAGGCGCAGGTGTCTCTGGAAAAGACCATTCTCCAGATCATCAACGCTGACATTCGTTATCAGTACCTGATTCAATCTGGCGTAAAGTACGTCGTTGATTCGACTGGCACGTTTGGCAACAACCTGACCGGGGACATGCAGAACATCAATACGAAGTTCGCGCAGGTTCTCCCTGACTCGCATCTTAACTTCAAGACGCTCTACCGTCTCGGCACCTTCCTCCGGGAAGAAATGCTCGCGGAACCGTTTGCAGCTAAAGAAGGCGAGTTCTTTCAGGTCATGCTCGGGGCTGATGCCATCGAACAGATTCGTAACGACGCGGATGTCAAAGAAGACTTGCTCTATTTGACAGCCGGTTCGTTCAAACTGGGCGAAGACTCGATCTCTGGCTACCAGTTTCAGGGCTATCGCGGGTTCGCGTTCGGCATCGATCAGCAGCCTCTCCGGGCCACTGGCTACGATGGCAATGGCAACCTCGTGTTGGTCAACCCCATCATCAGCACTGCTGTCACGAATGGGTTTGCCCAGCGCCGGAACCCTGACTGGGTCAACGCGCCTTACGAACTCGGCTTCGTCATCGCTGGCGATGCGTTCAAACGGCTTGTTCCTGAGAACTACGTCGGCGAAGGCACGTTCAAGTTTGCCCCGCAGCTTGCGATGGGTGAGCTGGAGTGGACTTACTTCCGCGACAACGATTGTAACTTGTACGGGGACTTCGGTCAGCACATCTACCAGATCAGTCGCGCTATCCAGCCGATTCGTCCGCAGAACGTGTTGCCTGTCCTCTTCAAGCGTTGCCCGTTTGACGGCATGCCGCTTCCCTGCTCAACGGCAGCGACGGGTCTCTAAGAGATTAGATTGATGAAGAGGGGGTTGAGGAAACTCAGCCCCCTCTGATCAGTCAAAATTCTTATGAGCTGGATTTCCCAAATTTTACCGACAATTGGCACTCTCCTAGGTGGTCCGCTGGGGGGCGCAGCGGTGGAGGCATGCGCTTCTGCCCTAGGAATCTCTGGCGCGACAGAGGACAAAATCAAAAGGGCGCTGAATAGCGGTCAATTGTCTGCCGATCAGATGGCGGCTTTGCAAACAGCAGACGCTCAACTCAAAATCAAACTGGCAGAGCTAGGAATTGACGCTCAGAAGCTTGAGCAAGCCGACCGGGCTAGTGCTAGGGAAATGCAAGTAAAGACCGGGTCGCACACTCCGGCCATTCTTGCGACATTTGTCACGGTAGGGTTCTTTGGAATCTTGATCGGCTTGATGACCGGGGATTTAAAAACTTGGGACAATTCTGGACTCCAGATGCTCATAGGTAGCCTAGGCACGAGCTGGGGTATGGTGGTGTCATTTTACTACGGAAGCAGCCACTCACCTCAACCCGGAGAAAAGAAATGAGTGAAGACCACATTGGAGAGCTTTTGAAAGTTAACTTTGTGAATATCGTTGCCCTTGTGGTTTCGATCTCAGATTTCGAGACATCAGTGCGCATCTTTTCCTGCATAGCCGCCGGGCTGTACACGATTGCGAAACTGATTCAGACGGTTCAAGAGATTGTTGAAAAACGGAAAGAAAAGAATGAGCGACCTGAATAAATCGTTGGAATTCATCTTTAAAGCCGAGGGAGGCTTTTGCAACGACAAGAATGACAAAGGGGGAGCAACCAACCTCGGAATCATTCAGCGCGAATATGATGCTTGGCGCAAAGAACGCGATCTTCCGCTGCGCAGCGTTCGCAATATTGAAAAAGACGAGGCGATTAAAATCTACACTGACGAGTACTGGCTCGCAGGAAAGTGCGACAAGATGCCTTGGCCCGTCAACCTTGCCCATCTAGACGCCTGCGTGAACACTGGGCTGCATCAGGCCGGAAAGTTCCTACAACGGGCTGTCAAAGCGCACGACGACGGCATTGTTGGGTCTGGTACGCTCAAGGCGCTCGGTGAAGCCTGCGCAGAACAGGGGGCTGAGGAAATTGCGCGTAAAATGATTGATGCCCGAGTTCCGTTTTACAAAAGGCTCGTTGAAATAGACCCGACTCAAGAAGATTTTATCAACGGGTGGCTCAACCGAGTGAGAGACCTCAAAGAAGCAATTGTCTAAGGAGAATTTATGAGCTGTGGCTGTGGCGATACTACACCTTTTGGCGGAAACGATTCGTACAACAATTTGTGCAATACGGACACACCGTACCCTATTGTCTCAAATGAGTCTGTGCCGTCGCTGATCTCAAACCTGACGCTCGCTCTGTATGGGCAGATTCAGAAGGACATTTCCAGCGGCAAAGTTGTCTGGATTATCCCCTGCGACCCCAATAACACCGCATACATTGCCAATTTGCCTAGGGAGCCCGGCGAAGGGCTAATGTGCTACTTCATTCGGTACTTTAATACGGTCTATCCCAATGGGGTTCTCGGTATTCCTTACGGAGGCACTGGGGCGACTAACGCGCCGCAAGCTCTGACAAATTTAGGCGCAGTTCCGATCACTCGGCAGATCATCACCGAGCTTTCTTCGGGGCTTGCTGGCGGCGGAGACCTGACTGCAAATAGATCACTGTCAATTGCCAACACTGCGGTCACCCCGGGGACATACGGTTCTCAGAAAAAGATCCCGGTGATTCACGTCAACGCTCGGGGACAACTAACAGAGGTCACAGAAGCCGACGCAGAGGGCTTTGCTCAGGTGGATAGCGAGGTGATCACTGCCAGCGCACAGCAAACGGTCTTCAACCTGACGACAATCACCTATGCCCCCGGAACGGACAACCTCGCAGCATACCGTAACGGGCTGCGCTTGCTCCTTAACCTCGACTACATTGAGACGAACAGCACGACGGTCACTCTGACTCGCGGAGTGGCAGCAGGGAACCAGCTTTTGTTTGAGTCTGGGCGTATTATTGGACAAGACATTAGCGCAATCATCACTCGTGTAGAGAATCAGACAGCAACAGCGCAGCAGACAGTGTTTACGCTGACGATTGCGACATACGTCCCCGGAAGTAACAGCTTGTCGGTGTACCGCAATGGTCTGAAGCTAGTGATCGGCGTTGATTACACAGAAACCAACAGCAATACTGTCACGCTAACGTCGCCAGCGGCTCTGGGAGACCAGTTTGAGTTTGATGCTGGCAAAATACTCACACAGACACTTGCAGGCACCTCTGTTGACTTCTTGCAGGCTGGCACAGGTGCTGTAACCCGGAACATGCAAGACAAGATGCGGGAGGTCTTTTCAGTAAAAGACTTTGGTGCCACTGGGAATGGCACTACAGACGATACTGCGGCGTTTTCTGCTGCGGCTAAAGCTGCCATTGGAACAATCTGTCTCTCAAACGCATGGAGCGTGTCTTACCCGCTTCGTGTAATTGTGGACGTTCCGGCAGGTTCGTACTTGCTGTCTTCCCTGATTGACACAGGTGGTCACGAAGTTGTCTGGCATTGCGATCATGGTGCTGAGTTTTTGCCACTGCCTCAAACTGGACTTTCATACTTGAATGGTCGTCTTGTTAGGGACGGCATTCATTACAGCTCCTACCAGTTTGGAATTAAAGACCCAGCCACAACACTGTCAATCAAAGGTAATCCTCTTGAGTGGCATGATGAGGGCGCGTATGTGAATGCTTTTGCATACCCATATCAACTTGCTGATGTTGCGGCTAGAGACGCATGTACACTTGTTGTAGACAATCGTAATGTATCTGCAACAGCGAACATAACTTCAGCAAACTACTCAGCAACAACATTTTTACCAGTATTGCCACTGTCGTCAGATGTGTTAAAAAAGTTGCGGATTGGTATGGTGATTGACACCAAGCACACTCCAACAAAGTACAGTGGATTCATAACTGGATGGACGGGCGATGGTACAAGCGTAACTGTGTCTGGATGGTTTGCCACTGGAAACCAAGCATCAGGACAGATTCCATCCAATGGAACTGGTGCTTGGATAAACATAATGACCAAGGTTTTTGCTCAAAACTCTTTGGTTTGGCTTGATACTGATGGATCAAGCACAGGAAAAGCAAAAGAAGCCGCTGGTTTTGAGTTAGACTTGCACAACAACAAGGGAAATCCCGGCGGCGCTGATGTAGACTATATCTGGGGATTTGATTGTGTAAGTGCTGGTACATATCCAGCCACTGCGGCTTATTTGTCGCGTGGAAGGTTTGGTGTAGCGTATCACGCTTTAGGAAGTGCTGGTAGTGGGCCTTACATTGGAGATCAAACTATTGGCTTCCGATATGATGGTGACCAAACTGGTCTTTTGTTTGCAAATAGAACCACCAAAACAGGTGTTGCACTTCAAGTTAATGATGTTGCGCTTGGAGCCACTGCTGTTTTATATGCAGATGGAAATTTGAAGTGCCCAAATACTGCAAGGGCATGGGTGAATTTTGATGGCAATCTATCTGGAACAATTACTCCAAGAAATGGCTTTAATATATTGTATGTAGAAAAACTTGGAACCGGCCAATATAAAATATGGTTTTATGTTCCAATGTTAAATACTGCATTTTGCACTGTTGGCTCTTTTAATGATCTTGGAGGTGGGGCATCTACTTTTGCAACAACAGGATGGAATGTAAACTGGGTTTCAATTTCTTTGACAAAACCTAGCGTTGGAACCTTTGATCATGGGGTTGTAAACGCAGTTGTGTTTAATAATACTTACTAATGAAAACAATAGCATACAAACAAGAAAATGGGTCTTTAGGAATTATTGCTCTTTTTAGAGAAGATGGACTTGAGTCTGTAATATCAAGCAGGGGCCTTAAATTTATTCCTCACAAAATACTTGATGGAACAGAGCAAATTGACCACGAGTTTTTTGATGCGCACGAAATGACTGACGCAGCAGAAATTACTGTTAATATCTCAAAGGCCAAGGCGATTCAGAAAAACAAGTGGAGAGCAAAGCGGATTCCTATTTTGAAGCAGCTTGATGTAGACTACATACGAGCAGTTGAGCGTGGAGACACGGCGGCGCAACAAGAGATCACATTAAAAAAACAGCAACTCAGAGACATTACTCTCATTGAGCTTCCCGACTCTCTGGAAGGAATCAAATCTGTGCTGCCAGAAGCATTGTCTGCATACAGCCAGAACTACGACGAAAACGGAGTAGAAATTGTGCAATGAACCACCTAGCCCATCCAGTCATCTAACACTATGAGCAGCAAATCTTTTCAAAACGCAGACAAGCTAGAAGGCATCGTATCAGTCACGCAGTTTGGTGCTGTCGGGGACGGGTTAACGGATGATACTGCGGCTATTCAGGCGACGATCAATTACGCCGCGACGCGCACGCACACGGCCAACGGCCTTACTCTGGGAATCGAGGTTCGCATCCCGGCTGGGACGTATCTGATCAGCAACCTTGCGGTTTCCTCTCCAATGAAGATTTCAGGGGATGGGATTTCAGCGACTCGCTTGTTCCAGCGTCCTGAGATACTGGCCTCGTTGATTGACGTTAATAATGTCGATCACTTTGAGTTGTTTGAAATCTGCCTTGATGGCAACAGGATTCCAAACAGCAAAAACGATGGAAACGGTCTTTATACAAGAGATTGCAAAAATGTTGCAATTTCAGATTGTGAGTTTAGGTACTGTGGAGGAAATGGAATTAGGACAACTGGTGGAGAGAGGGTTACATACAGCAACTGCCAGTTTCATCATAATTTCGCAAATGGAACATACCACAAAAGCGAAGATCCTGATTTTACAGACACTGGCACAAGATTTATTTTAGGCGAAAATAGTTTTGCCTATAACAATGGATTTGACGGGTTCTGCTATGACACTGCATCTACAGAAGTAAATCTTGTTGGGTGTACTTCTTACTCAAACACTGGAACTGGGTACACGTTCTTTGGGTGGCCTAATGCGCCACAACCTAGAAACGCAGTGTTTACATCGTGCATCTCTCAAAGAAATTTTCTTGATGGGTTCAGTATCAATTCAGCATACAACGTAATATTGGATGCATGTATGTCTATTGAAGATGGACAATGCAATCTCGAAAGAAGCAATGGATTTTACATTGATAACGATATGGCTGGGCAGATCAAAATGTCCAACATATCTATTCTTGGGTGTCAGGTAATTGGCGCAAGAGGAAATGGGATTTTTGTAAATTCTGTGACAAGCGATTACGTCACGAACGTAATGATCGCAGACACACTTATTTGTAACCCAGCACAAGCGACATTTGATAATGTTCGCAGAAATGGAATTTACCTAAACAAGGTTGACCAAGCGTTAATTACTAACTGCTTTATCAAAGATGATTTAGCAAAAATGCAGTACTCAATTTGGGCAACTGCATTGACTGCATCGACGGTAATCAATGGTGGCAAATATCAAGTTGGAACAATCGGTGATTTCAATATACTTTCCACTGATACAAGCATCACCTGCACAAAAAATGGCGAGTACAATATCCGCAATTACAATCTCGATCTTGGTGCTACCGTAACTGGAAACGCTAGGCCCAAGTTGTCTGTTGTTCCGACTGATGCAACTGGAACAGTAATTGGAGCAATTGGACGCTTATATGCAAGAGAAGCCGGGTGGTACGCGAGCGGGTTGACCAACAATATTCAATGGAATGGACAATGGACTCTTGATGATATTGCAAAAACTGGCTGGGATGTGTCTACAGACTCGCAACAAGACATTTTTCAAGTCCGGGCAGCTTCAGCCGGGGCAAACCCGAGGACACTCGCTTCCTTATTTCAATTGTCTGCCATATCAGCGTCGGGAGAAACAGCAGGCTGGGTTCTTGTCAACAACGGCACAACAACCGTATTAAAGCGAGTTTTGGTAGGTGCCGCTGATTCTGCTGGCGTTGGATATCGCACACTTCGAGTTGCAAACTAATTTTATGAGCAGCAAATCTTTTCAAAACGCATCAAATCTAAACGGCATCGTCTCAGTGCTTCAGTTTGGGGCAGTGGGAGACGGTGTTGCTGATGATACTGCGGCTATTCAGGCGGCGATTGATTTCTGTAAATCATTCAACGCTACAGGATCTCTTCCTACTTTAATTTTTTCAACAGGTGCATCTAAAACATTCAAAATCACCGGTAGCTTAAATTTTACAGGAATTAGAACAGTTGGATTTATTGTTGATTTTTCGGGGTGTACTGTAATTGGAGCTACCTCAGGAAAGCCAGTTATTGACGCATTAGATAGCCAGCACATTTCGTTCAAAAACGGAATTTTTTATGGGCCCGATTCCGTTGCAACCCCTTCATATGGAATCCAGATTGGAAGGGGCATTATTGGAAATGATGCTCCATATAATTCATTATATGATATTCAGTTTACGGGTAGTTATACTAAAGCATGCTTGTTGAATGCTGGTAGTGAAATATTTCTAGCAAAAAAATGCAACTTTTGGAACTCAAGTGCACAATCTAATGCCGCTTGTTTGATTCAAGATTCAAAAAATGTATCTCACGTTACTTCTGAATTTTTTGTAGTAAATGTTCCCCAAGATGTTCAGCAAAGCTTAAATGATAATGTTTACTTAAATTGTACATTTGAACAAGTAAGCACAGCAGGAGCTTCTGCCGGGCCTTCAATTTATGTAACATCAGATACAAATTCTTTAGTATTCAAAACTTGCTACGCTCAAAATGCATTAAATCGAATAGTTGATTTTGGATCAGGTATACAAACAAATCTTGTATTGGACATACACTGCGAAACCGCTAATTTAGTAAACAATATCAAATGTAAAACATCGCAAGGGAATGTTCAATTTTTCTCATGCTCATTTGTTGAATATTGGTTATTCGCAACAAATTCAATGTTTACAACAGATGGTGGATCTGGTGCTGTACATTTTTACTCGTGTTTGATCGATGTGCAAAACTCATCATCATCTCCAATTTTCAAAAACAACGGCACTTCTATTTATTATCACGGTGAAATAAAAATTGGCACTTCTGGATATTTGTACAATTTTATCGAATTATCCTCAATTATAGGAGACATAAATTGTAAGAATGTTTTCACGAGTTTAATACTTCCGTTCATCTCAAGCGTCAAAGTAAGCTCCTCAGATTCAGCTCAAAATGTGTTTTTTGGTAATACCAGAATAGCGGGTGATGGTGCATTGTATTTGAATGCTGGTATAAACATAGCTTCAGCCAGCACTATTTCAATTCTACCTTACGGTTTTGAATTTTACATAGAAGGCTCAACAACAATTACAAAAATAAATTGTTCAGATTCAGACAAAGGACGCATAATAAGGTTGGTTTTTGGTGGGTCAATTACGCTTACAAACAGCTACTCAAACGGAACTTTGCTTGCAGGAAATTTTAATGCTACAGCAAATCAATCTATACTATTGTACTCAAGCGGAACAGCTTGGAACGAAATATCAAGATGCTTAAATGTAGTAAATTAATTAAATTTGACGTTGAATTATTTTTATCGCATGAACCACTTCGCCCACCCAGTCATCGCTTTGGTCCTTCAAGCCATAATCGGCCTTGCCAGCGGTGACTGGTGGGTTGGTGCCGCTGCTGGGAGCTTTTACTTTGTTGGGCGCGAATACGCTCAAGCCGAGTATCGCAACATTGAGCAGAACTACGGCGGCTTCCGCCGGAACATGCCGTACTTCGGCGGGCTTGAGCCTCGGGCTTGGACCCTCAAGGGGCTTTTAGACTTTATCTTGCCGAGCATTGCTGTCATCTTAGTTGCTCTGGCGCACCAATACCTTTAATTATGAACGGAGACAACGGGTACAATAGCATCTGTCGTAAAGACACCCCATATCCTAGCGTTTCGCAGGAATCGGTGCCGTCGTTGATTGATAATTTGACGACAGCTTTGTATGGCACGATCAGCAAGACCGTTGTCAATCGCAAGGTGGTTTGGACGATTCCCTGCGATCCCAACCAATCAGCAACCGTTTTTGGCATTCCCCGGAACCCGGGCGAAGGGCTAATGTGTTATTTTATCAGGGCGCTACAGAATAGTAGCATTATGGGCGCAACCGGGGCTACTGGACCAACTGGACCAACTGGACCAACTGGACCGAGCGGGGCAACCGGGCCTACTGGGGCAACTGGCATTGGCGCTACGGGGGCAACTGGGCCGACTGGGGTTGCAGGCATCACTTACGCTGGCGAGTGGACTTCTGCTGTTTCTTATAATCAGGGGGACATAGTTACTTTTTAGTTATGGCAATCACTTCCTATATCGCAAAAACCGCAGTCCCGTCTGGCGGCGCAAACCCTAGTGTGAATTCTGGGCAATGGGATGTCTTTATTCCTGCGGGCGCTACTGGAGCGAGCGGGCCGTCTGGAGCCTCTGGATCTACGGGGCTGACTGGACCAACGGGAGCCACTGGAGCCACTGGAGCCACTGGAGCCACTGGAGCTACGGGCGCAGGAGCTACAGGAGCTACAGGTGCGACTGGAGCCACTGGACCAACGGGAGCTACGGGCGCAGGAGCTACAGGTGCGACTGGGCCGACTGGGCCGACTGGAGCCACTGGAGCCACTGGACCAACGGGAGCCACTGGACCAACGGGCGCAACAGGAGCGACCGGGGATACTGGGGCGACGGGATCAACTGGCATTGGCGCGTCTGGAGCAACCGGGGCCACTGGCGCAACAGGAGCGACCGGGGATACTGGGGCGACGGGATCAACTGGCATTGGCGCGTCTGGAGCAACCGGGGCCACTGGCGCCACTGGCGCAACAGGAGCTACGGGGGCTACTGGAGCCACTGGAATTGGTGCAACCGGCGCTACGGGTGCTACTGGAGCAACAGGCGCTACTGGAGCCACAGGGTTGACTGGAGCAACCGGGGCAACTGGGGCAGGCGCAACGGGCGCAACGGGCGCAACAGGCGCTACTGGACAGACCGGGCAATCTGCGTCGTTTTTTAATTATCAGGCGGACACATCGTCTACGACGATGCCTAATGGGACGGGCACAATCACTAATGGACATGTTCTTTGGAATAACGCAACGCAGATAAGCGCAACGCAGATGGCGTTTTCGCACATTGATGGGAATGGAAATGACCTTGATGTGTTTTTTCCGCTTTACAAAGATGGCGACACTTTTGTTTTGCAGGATCAGAACAATTCCAACAATTTCCAGAGTTGGAAAATTAATGGGACACCAACCATTGGAAACAATAGGTGGATTATCATTCCTGTCCAATTGACAACTTCCGGCGGCACAGGAACAACTAATTTTGCAAACAACCATCAGGTCATTTGGGCCATTGTCACCTCTGGCTTGCAAGGCGCCACCGGGCCTACTGGACCCACCGGGCCTACTGGACCTACAGGAGCGACAGGACTAACCGGCCCCACTGGCTCCACTGGCCCCACTGGCATCGGAGCTACTGGAGCTACTGGAGCTACTGGGTTAACTGGAGCCACTGGGCCAGCAGGAACAGTTGCAGGAACAGGGCTTTTGCACAATGTCGCTGGTGCCCTGCAAACACCTGCATCGCTGCTTGTTAATGCAGACGTAGACGCAGCCGCTGCCATTGCTTGGAGCAAAATCCAGCCATCTTATTTCGGCGCTCAAGTCAAAATTGTGGGCCGCGACGCTGCAACAATTCAAGGCTGCATTGACTTATGTACATCTCCGAGTGCACTTAACGCTTACAGCGTTGTGATTCCTCCTGCAGATTACGTTGAGAATCTGACGCTTAAGGGTAGCGTTGCGCTTGTGGCGCTAGCCTCCTCATTAAACGGAGCCTCCACAACAATCAAGGGCGTACATACTTACGCTCCAGAAACAGCTAACTCGACTAATAACCGGATCGGATTTCAAAACCTTACTTTCCTGTCGTCCGGCATCGCAACGGACTCGGTTTCTTGCGTCTCAACGCAAAAGTACATCTCACAGTTGAGATTTAGTGGTTGCACATTTAGTGGCGCAAAGTCAGATACTTACAGTCATTTGCGCACAGACGATAACGTCTCAGTCTACCTCGATAATTGCCGATTTGAGAGCAGCGTCGGAGGCTCGACGGCTGCTGGCGTAACGCAAGGCAACGGGCCGTTGTACCTGAGCAACAACACGACGTTTGATGTTTCGGGCAGGGCGTTGGATGTGCCGACATCGACAACAACAACCCGGACGGGGACCCTGCTTATAGGGAATGTGGGTGTAACGCTAACAGTCGGAGACACTACGGTTTTGGCCGTCGGGATGAAAGTGACCGGCACTGGTATAACTTCTGTAAACCAGATCAACGCTATTACGAGCTCGACAACCTTTAATCTGACGTCGGCGCCGCAAGCAAGTGGCACGGGCGTTGTTTTGACGTTTGGACAAACTCCCTACGTCGAGATTCACGACTCTGTCCTCGCTGGCAAAGGTGCTGAGGTTGTGCGGCTTGGCAATGGGTTGCTAGCCGGAAACAGCTTTAACATTAGCAACACGGCAACCGGCGGCAGCGGCATTAACATGCTAACGGCCAACACTGTGGTGTGCATCATCAGCTCCTCGTTTACGATCTCAGACACAGCGGCTTACACGATCACGGCGGCGGCTGCGCCTTGCTACGCGGCGCTGAATTCTGTTTCGTATTCCAATTCGTTTTTAGCAGCCTATAGCACGCTCATTGGCGCAAATGTCACAGTTGCAGACTACTCTGCGCGTGCAACCAGCGTTGCCAACGGAGGAACAGGTCAAACCAGTTTTACCAACGGGCAGTTACTGATCGGCAATACGACAGGTAACACTCTCGCGAAAGCTGCACTGACAGCAGGCACAGGCATCACCATCACCAACGGCGCTGGGACGATTACGCTCGCCAATGCTGGCGCGTTATTGACTGCAAACGCTTTTAC
>Ga0194055_10002872_pt1 | contig 13511 bp, 13 predicted proteins | sample SepL449m_MetaG_FD_155482 | JGI IMG/M metagenome (GOLD analysis project Ga0194055, IMG submission 155482) | Anoxic zone freshwater microbial communities from boreal shield lake in IISD Experimental Lakes Area, Ontario, Canada - Sep2016-L442-9m | ecosystem: Environmental > Aquatic > Freshwater >... | reverse complement strand
GGCTTTTGGCCAACCGATAAGCCAGTTCCAGACGATCGGCGCGAAGCTCGCCGACATGGCGACCGAGATTGAAGCCGCGCGGCTGCTGACCTACAAGGCCGCTTGGGAGAAGGATCAGGGGATGAACTTCAGCCTCACCGCCGCGCAGGCGAAGCTGAAGACCGGCCGCCTGGCTGTGCGCTGCGCCGAAGAGGCGGTGCAGATTCACGGCGGTTACGGCTACATCGAGGAGTACCCGGTATGCCGCTTCTACCGCGACGCCAAGGTGCTGACGATCGGTGAGGGCACCGACGAGATTCAGCAGATGGTGATCGCCCGCGCACTTACGAGCTGATCGTGGAGGCCTGGCAGCTGTGAGCGAAGCCGCCGCCCCCGTCGCGCAGTTCGAGCCCGGCCGACTCGCGCGCGCCGCCTCACGCGGGAGTGGCCGCTCCGGGCTGCTCGTCTTCGCCATCTGCTTCGCCGTCTACCTCGCAGGAATCGGCCTGCCCGCCACGCCACAGGCGCAATTTGCGCCGGCTGAAACGCGAATTCTGATGACGACAACCTCGCTGCTCGAGGACGGCAATTTCGACCTCAGCAACCAGTACCGCAGCCACGCCTGGAGAGCATTTGGCGGCAGTCCAGTCCAGCCGGCAGCGCTGCTCGTAGATGGCAGATTGATCGAGCCGCATGGCTTCCTCTTCCCCGCGCTTCTGGCGCCCGCCTACGCGATCGGCGGAACCGGGCTCGTGCAGGCGCTGCTGGCACTAATCACAGCGCTCGGGATCGTCGCTGCGGCGGCATTAGCGCGCAGGCTGGTACCCGACCCGTGGGCAAGCGGCGCGGCGATAGCGATCGGCTGCAGCCCGCCGATGGTTATTGCTGCAACGACGATTCGTCCGGCCGCGACCTGCGCCGCGATCATTGCCGCCGCGGCGCTGCTGGCACTACGCGTGCGCGAATCACCGGGCACCCGCTCGGCGCTCGGATCCGGCACGCTGCTCGCGCTGCTGCCGTGGGTCGGGCTAGTTGGCATTCTCCCCGGCGTCGTCATCGCAGTCGCGCTCTTTCGCTGGCTGCGGCGTCGCTCGCGCGGCTGGATCGGCCTGATTGCGATCGAGTTGGTGCTGGTGTCAGTCGTCTTCTATGTCTCGATCAACGCGCGGCTTTTTGGCGGACTGACACCGATGGCGGCATCGGCGATAAACGACCCGCCGACCGGCGCCGCCAGCGTTGGCGAATACATCGACCGTCTGCCAAGGCTGCTGGATCTCTTCTTCGCGCCGGAGCTGGGGCTGCTGCTGACGGCGCCACTGCTGGGGCTGGCGTTTGTTTCGATCGCGCTCGCCTGGCGCTCGCGCCGCGCGCGGCTGGCGCGGGCGCTACCCGAGGCGGCCGATGTCGAGGTTGCGGCCCAGCTGATGGCGGCGATCTGCGCCGCTGCGTTAATCGGCGCCGTCTTCTTCCTGCCGAGCCTCAGCGACCTCTCCCCCGGCGAGCCGCTGATCGTTGCGCTGCCGACCGCGGCCGCGCTCAGCTCCTGGGGAATGCGCCGCTATCCGAAGATCGGAATTGCGCTTGCGGTGATCGGCGTGGCGCTTACGCTGTGGCTGCTGATCGCCGCGCGCGTTGCCGGCGCGGCCGGGTTGGCGCCGCTCAGCGGGCCGCTGCCGTGGAGCATCTTTGGCGGCTAACAGCGCCGCCGCGCTTCAGTCGCCGAGCTGCTCGAGAATCTCAGTCGCCGCACTAGCCGGATCAAGCTGGCGTTCAACGACGGCGTCAAACAGCTTGCTGAATCTTTCGTCCTCGTCAACGCGCTTCTCAAGGTCGCGGCGCATCCGATGAGTACAGATCGAGATCACTTCACTGCGCAGGTTGCGGCGACGGCGCTCGGCCAATGTTCCCTCGGCCTGGATGAAGGCGCGGTGAGCGTCGAGCTCCTCGGCCAGTTCTGCGACGCCATCGCCGAGTAGTGCCTCGGTCTTGACGATCGGCGTCGGCCGCCCGTCGGACGGGGCGAGACTGAGGACGCCGCGAATTTCGCGCACCATCGTCTCCGTCATCGGGTGGTCGCACTTGTTGATCACGATGATGTCGGGAATCTCCATCACGCCAGCCTTCAGAGCCTGAATTGAGTCGCCCGAACCGGGCATCAGGACGAGCACGATCGTGTCGGCGTGGTCGATGATGTCGACCTCGGCTTGGCCTACGCCGACGGTCTCAAGGAAGATGTCCTGGCGGCCAGCTGCGTCCATCAGCAGCGCCGTCTGCAGCGCCGCTTCGCTGAGCCCGCCGAGCGCGCCGCGGTTGGCCATCGAGCGGATGAAGACGCCTTGATCGAGGAAGTGGTCGGTTAGACGAATGCGATCGCCGAGCAGTGCTCCTTGAGTGAATGGCGAGGACGGGTCGATCGAGAGCACGCCGACGCTGCGGCCCTGCCCGCGCCGCAGCGCCGTCAACGAGCTGATCAGCGTTGACTTACCGGCGCCGGGAGCCCCAGTGCAGCCGACGATCGCGGCCTTGCCGGTATGCGGATAAACCTCGCGAACAAGCTCCCAACCGCGCGGATCATCTGACTCAACGAGCGTGATTGCCCGCGCGAGGGCGCGCTGATCACCGGCCAGAAGGCGCTCGGCGAGGCTGTCAGAGGCGGCGGAAGTCACTGGTCCGAGGGTAGCGGGCGGGCCGGTGGTTGGACGGCCAAGAGGCCTCCCCGGCTAGGCTTGCCGGGCGATGGAAACAACTGCTCAGATGAGCGATCCCGCCAGCGCGCAGGATCAGCCGCGGCCGCGCCGCGCGCCCGCGCCCTTGACGGGCGGACCGATCGCCTTCCTGCGCTTCGCCGCCGCCAACGGGATGCTCAACTTCAGCTACGCGAGGCTGGTTGCTCGCTGGGCTTGGCTGAAGCTGCGCTGGCGCGGGCGCCTGCGTAGCGACGGCCTCTTTTTCGTCTGCCCGAACGTGACCTTTGAGATTGGCCGCGAGGCGGTCGTCGAGCTGGGCCGCTGGTCATGGATCGGCGACGGCTGCAAGATCCGCGCGCATGAGGGCGTCGTCAGCATCGGGAACCGCTCTGTGCTGGGCCAGGAGTGCACGATCTCGGCTTTCCAGCACGTTTCGATCGGCAGCGAATGCATCCTCGCCGACCGCGTGATGCTGATCGACTTTGATCACACAACGATCGACGTCGAGCGGCCGATTCGAGAGCAGGGCATCTACAAGCGCGACGTGCGCGTCGGCAGCAACGTTTGGATCGGTTACGGCGCCTGCCTACTGCGCGGCGTAACGGTCGGCGATAACTCGATCGTTGGCAGCCTCGCCGTTGTTACGCGCGACGTTGATGAGAACGCCGTCGTCGGCGGCTCGCCGGCGCGCGTGCTGCGGGTCCGCGAGCAGCCTGAGACTCTTCGCTGGCGCTAAGCCTTGCTGCGCGAGGCGATCAGCGCCTCGCCGTAAAGCTCGCTCGTTTCGCGAGCGACGTCGACCCAGTCGAAGCCGAGCACATGCTCCGAAGCCTCAGCGATCAGCCGCTCGCGCAGCTCGGCGTCGGTCAGCATCCGCTCGATCATCACGCCGAGGTGGTCGGCGTCACCGCCGTTGAAGCGCAGCCCAACGCGCTCACCGGAGGGGACGACCTCGCGCAGGCCGCCGGTGTCGGCGACGATGCAGGGGCAGCCGCTGGCCATCGCCTCGAGCGCGACGAGGCCGAATGGTTCGTAAAGGCTCGGGATCACGCAGAGGTCGGCGATCCGGTAGAGCGAATGGAGCACATCGTCGCCGATCCAGCCCAGGAAGGTTCCGTACTCGTTGAGGCCAAGTTCCTGTGCCTGCTGCTTCAGTTCCGCCTCGTGGGTTCCAGAGCCGGCGACGAGGAAGCGAACCTTGCCGACCCGTTCGATGATTGACGGCAGCGCCTCGAGCGCCAGCTGGAAGCCCTTCTCGTAGACGAGACGACCAACGAGGATCACGAGCTGTTCGTCGGGCGCGGCGAAATTGGCGCGCAGCGCCTCGAGGTCATCAACCGGCTGCAGGTCGAGCGGGTCGATCCCGTTGGCAATTACGTCAACGCTCTGCTCGTCGAGTTCGAAGATGTCGGCTACATGGCCGCGCATGTAATAGGAGCACGTGATCAGCCGGTCGGCGCGCGCCGCCATAGTGCGCTCAACGCCGTGAATCCAGCTTTGCGGGTGCTTGTCGACCCAGCCTTGATGGCGGCCGTACTCGGTCGCGTGGATCGTCACGATCAGCGGGCATCGGAAGCGGTTGGCGAGGTGGTCCCCGGCGACGAAAACAAGCCAGTCGTGGCCATGGACGATGTCAAAGTCGTAGCGGTCACCAAGCTCGACGCCGGCCGCCAGCATGTCGGCGTTCATGTGCTCAATCCAAGTGACAAATTCGCCAAGGTCGCCGGGGCGGCTCGGTTCGGGGACGCGGTGAACGATTACGCCTGCGACCTCTTCTTCGGCCAGCAGTTCTCCATCACCACGCGTTAGAACGTGAACGTCAACGCCTTGCACTACGAGCTGTTCAGCGAGCTTTCGCACATGGCGCGCCAAGCCGCCCTCGACGACAGGCGGGTACTCCCAGGAAAGAATCAGAACACGGGTCATGGCTCAAGCAGTGGTGCGAGGCTCAGCGTTGGCGCGAGATTGCGCAGCGCAGCCTCACCCAAGGGTACCGAGGCCAGCTCAGCGTTGAAGTTGTCGAGGTGACCGCCGAAGCGCTCAAGCGGATACGGGCCGGCCAGATCGTCGGCCTCAAGGAAGGCCCAGTCGCTGGCCTGCAGCGCCAACAGCTCGCGCCCCGCGCGCAGCGTCAGCTCCGGCCCGGCGGCGAGCGAGCGCAGCTCAGCATCGCGCGCTCGGCCGGTGATCGCGGCGACCTTTGGTGACGACCAGGTGCGCAGCGAATTCGCCTTACCCCAGCTAGTCGCGCGGTCGAGTCCGATCGGCCAGGGATCAGCTTCGACTTGCTCCAGCGCGTCGTCGAGCGGGGTGAGTTCAACGCCGCGCTGCTGGCAGGCTTCAACAAAGGCGGCAAGGAAGGTCGGGCCCTCATGCCACCAGAGGCCGAAGAGCTCGGTGTCAAAGGCCAGTGTGCAGAGCCCTCCGTCGGCCACGCGCACAGCGCAGCGCTCGGCGAAGTCATCGGCGTCGTCCTTGGCCTGCTGCTCGGCTCGCTGGCGGTCATAAACCTCGCCGTCGTTGGCCCAAGGACGATGGTCGTAGGTCGTGCGCTGGTGGTTGTCGCGATAGGCACCGCCGGCCGGATAGCCGCCGGAGCCCCAGACGAGATCAATTAAGGCGCGATCGATCGGCACCAGCAGCGGCCCGTCGGCACTACGCAGCGGGCGCAGGTGGCGCTGGTCGCCGGCGCCGAAGTGTTCTGTCAGCTCGACGCAGGCAGCGTGAACCCCGGCCTCCTCGAGCAAGCGGTCGATCCAGGGCTCGTGCGCGCACTCAGGGATCCAAAAGCCGCCGCGCCACTCGCGTGGGAAGCGCTGGCGGTGGCTCTGAACACCATTCGCGACTTGGAAGCGAAGCCCCGAATTGCTGGCCAGCAGCGGCAGGATGGCGTGCGTCGCACTGCTCGTCCAAGCGGCGTGCGGTGCGAGCCGACCAAGCAGGTCACCGTCACAGGCCTCGAGCGCGGCAAGCGCGTCGGCGTACTGCCCGGCCGCCCGTTCGAGCTCTTCGGCAAGGTCCGCGCGGCCGCCTTCGCGGCAGCCCTCAGCATCGAGCCGGTGCGACTGCGGCCGCAGCTCGCGCAGGAAGGCGGCGCAGCGCTCAAGCGCGCCGGGCGCTTCGAGCTGATCGCAGAGCACCGGCGTGAGCGAGAGCGTTAGCGGAGCGCCGGCGTCGAGCAGCTCGGCGATCGGGAGGTAGGAGGTGGCGATCGCCTCCCAGAGCCACTCCTCGCCGAATGGCCAAGTGCCGAAGCCCTCGACGTACGGCATGTGCGTGTGGAGCACGACCGCAACGCGGCCCGGCTGCGTCATCTTCAGGGCCTCATCACTGCGAGCAGATCAAGCGCGCCGTCGAGTGAGCGTTCGCGCTCACTGACGAGCGCAAAGTCGCGCTCTGAGATTGAGGGCACGAAGCGGTCATAGAACGGCTTCGTCAGCTTCAGCCGCTGGTGAATCGAATCCCATCCGAAGCGCTCGATCGCGATCTGGTGGGCGCGCAGCGCGCGGGCGTGATGAAGGCCAAAGATCTCAACCTCGCCGAAGTGTGCGGCGCAGAGCTCACGGAACTCGTCCGGGCGGTACTCGTGAACATGCCACGGGTTGCCTGAACGATCGGCACCCTCGGGCGCCAGCGTCAGCACGTTGGGGGTCGAGATGTAGACGGCAGGATTCTCGCTCTGCTCGACCAAGCCGCGGCAGTGGTCAAGGATCTCGCCCGGATTAGTCACGTGCTCAATCGTCTGCAAGAAGACGACGGCATCGCGCGGCTGCTCGTAGCTATCGATCAGCGTGCGCTCAAAGCTGAGCCCGGGCCGCGCATAGCGGGCCTCGGCGTGAGCGTGGGCGTCGGGGTTGGCGTCAACGCCGACAACGTCGGCTGCGCTACGCGCAAGCACGGCGCTGCCGTAGCCCTCGCCGCAGGCAAGGTCAACGACCGTTAGGCCGCCGACGCGGGCGCCAATCCACTCGTAAACAACTGAGTGGCGGCGGTACCAGTAGTTCTCTTCGGGAACGTCGGGAAGCGTCCGCTCGCCGGTCAGCTCTAGTGGCGGCACGCCTTGCGGCTGGCCGGACTGGAAGATCCGCGGAGCGCCAGGGTCGGTGCGCTCGGGCGGTTCACCAACGCCCATCAGAGCGCTAGAGCGCCTTCGTCTGCGGCTTCAGCCGCGACCGCGTCAGCGCGCCTAACCACTCGCACTCGGCCGCCATGGTCGGGCACGATCGTCAGCGAGCGGCGTGCGATCCGCTCTGGCCCGCCGACGGCCTCGATGTCAAAGGTCGTCAGAACGGCGCGCAGAACAGCACGCATCTCAAACAGCGCGAACGCCGAACCGACGCAGCGGCGCATACCGCCGCCGAATGGAATCCAGGTGTAGGTACCCGGAGGCGTCTCGATGAAGCGTTCGGGTCGGAATTCGAAAGGCTCGGGGTAGATGTCATCGCGAAGGTGGACGAGCATGATCGCCGGGGCGACGCGCGTGCCAGCCGGCAATCGGAAGCGGCCCTGGCCAACGGTGATCGGCTCCTTCAGCAAGCGAATCACGATCGGCAGCACCGGTCGCAGCCGCATTGTTTCCTGAATCACAGCGTCGACGTAAGCCTCGTCTTCCCCGCCGCGCAGCTCCTCGGTCAGCCGCTCCAGCGTCCGCGGCTTTTGCGTGAGCTGCTCGAAGGCCCATGACAGCGAGCTGGCAGTCGTTTCGTGGCCGGCCAGCAGCAGCGTCATCAGTTCATCGCGGAGCTCAAGGTCGGTCATTGGCTCGCCGTCTTCGTCGCGCGCCATCAGCAACATTGAGAGGATGTCTTCGCGCTCTTCAAGGTCAGGCGCGCCCCGGTGCTCAGCGATCACGCGGTATAGCTCTTCGTCGACGGGATCGAGCACCTCCCTCAGGCGCCGCTGAAGCCTTTCCGACTCAGGGCCCATGATCAGGCTGAGCGCCATCTGGCGCATGTTGGTCGTAGCTTGCAACATCGTCCGGAGCAGCACTCGCAGTCGTTCCATCTCGAGCCCGTCCTCAATCCCAAAGACGGCTCGCATGATCACCTCCAGCGTCAGCGCCTGCATCCGCGGCAGCATCTCGATTGTCTCGCCCTCTTGCCAGGTCTCGAGCTCACGCTCGGCGGCCTCGGCCATGATCGCCTCGTAGCGCAGCATCCGCTCGCCGTGGAACGGGGGCAGCAGCAGCCGTCGCTGGCGCAGGTGCTCGGCTTCGTCGAGCAGCAGGATTGAGCGCGCGCCAAGGATTGGCGCCAGTACCTTGTTCGCCGCTCCGGCATGCATCACTTCGGCCGCACCGGTAAAGACCGTGCGGATGTCTTCCGGATCGCTCAAGAAGACGAGGGGCTGGCCATCGATGAACTCCAACGTAAAGACGTCGCCAAAACGCTCGCGCTGGCGAACGACGAACTCCTGTGGACGCATTACCCACTGCAGAGCCTGTGCGTAGCGTGGCTGCTTTGGGCCGGGCGGCAAGTCAAGCATTGTTGGAGCCTCTGTAGTCATCGGCTCAGTTTCGCAGCTTGCTGACCGAGCGGTCAGCAAGCCGCCGATTTGCGCCGATCGCTAGCCTCGGCCCTCGCAATGGCCGCACCACAGACACCAGACGAGATCCGAGACGTAAACACCCGCTACCACACTGGCGCGGCGTCAGCCTACGACGCCAAGTGGGGAATCGACTGGGGCATCATCGGCCGCGACCAGGTTCTGACGAAGATCGAGAAGGCGCTCGGCGGCCCGCTCCCCCACTTCGGCCGCTCACTCGAGATCGGCGCCGGCACCGGCTACTTCTCGCTGCACATGCTGATGGCGGGCGTGATCGACGAGGCAACCTGCACTGACATCTCACCAGGAATGATCGAAGCGCTGCAAGGCAACGCCGACCAGCTTGGGCTTGAAGTGACAACGAAAGTCTGCGACGCCGAAGCGCTGCCGTTCGAGGACGAGAGCTTCGACCTCGTGCTCGGCCACGCCGTGCTCCACCACATCCCCGATCTGAACCAAGCCTTCGCCGAGTTCTTCCGCGTTCTAAAACCGGGCGGCGTCGTGATCTTCGCCGGCGAGCCGTCGCGCAACGGCGACCGCATCGCACAGCTGCCAAAGCGCGCAGCTACGACGGCCGCGCCGCTCTGGCGTGCGGCGCTGCGGGCCGCACCAGCAACTGTCGGCGATAGCGATGGCGGCGTGCATAACCACGATCTTGAGCAGCACGTTGATGTTCATGCCTTCGTCCCATCGGAGCTGGAGGCGATCACCGGCGGGGCAGGCTTCGAGGAGGTCCACGTTCGCGGCGAGGAGCTACTAGCCAACTGGTTCGGCTGGACCAACCGCGCACTTGAAGCTACCGCTGCACCCGAGGATGTGCCGATGTTCTGGCGTCAATACGCCTTCCGCGGCTACCTCGCCTTGCAGAAGGTTGACCGCAGCCTGCTCGAGGGCCGACTGCCAGCGACGATCTTCTACAACCTGCTGCTCAGCGCCCGGCGTCCGGACTGATCCCGGCTAGCTCGTCGCGGGCCAGCGCAGCGCGGCCCTTAATCGCCTGCTGCTCGGCGGCATCGAACTTCTGCCAGCCGCGAACCGGCATCGCCATTCGGTGATTGCCGGCGAAGCGGTCCTCGTTGCGGCCGATGAAATCCCAATAGAGAGCGCTTACCGGGCAGCCATCCTCACCGGTGCGCTTCTTCGGCGAGTATTGGCACGACGCGCACCAGGCGCCGCCGCTCATCTTGTGGATGTAGTTGCCGCCAGCCGCGTAGGGCTTTGTCATCATCGCGCCGCCGTCGGCATAGAGCGCCATGCCGGCGGCGTTGGGAGCCATCACCCACTCAGCTCCGTCAACGAAGGCGCGCTCAAACCAGCCGACTACCTCCCACGGTTCAAGCCCGGCCAGCATCGCAACGTTGCCGAGCCCATCAGGCGCTCAATGTGGTTCGCGTAACCGTGGCGGCGCACGCCGTCAACGACGCCACCAAGGCAGGCCCAGCCAGTCGCCTCGCCCCAGTAGGCGGCGGGGAGCGGAGCGCTGGCTTCAAGCGCGTTGTCGCTCTGCCACTGCCCGCTGCGTAGCCAGTACATGCCCCATACGTACTCGCGCCAACCGATCACTTGGCGGATAAAACCCTCGGCCGCTTCGATCGGCACGCGACCCTCCTGCCAGGCATCCTGCGCGGCCTGTGCAACCTGTAGCGGCTCGATCAGGCCGAGGTTTAGTGGAACGCTGAGCAGTGCGTGGAAGAGGAACGGATTGCCAGGAACCATCGCGTCCTGCCAGGCGCCGAACTGCGGCAGGCGGTGCTCGACAAAGTCGGCGAGTGCAAGCTGGGCTTCGGCCGCCGTCACAGCGAAGCGGCGCGGCTCATCCTCGCCCCAAAGCTCGAGCTCCCAGCCAGCCAAGTCAGCTCGCACCTGCTCGTCAATCTGATCTTCGCTCGGTCGCCACGCGGTGGGTGCCTCGACCCCGCTCTTAGGTGGCTTGCGGTTCTCGGCGTCAAAGTTCCAGCGGCCGCCGGTCGGCTCTCCTTCGCTATCAACAAGCAAGCCGAAGCTTCGCCGCTGCTCGCGATAGAACGGCTCCATCGTCAGCGACTTGCGACCGTCGGCCCAGGCCGCGAACTGCTCTGGTGAAGTCAGGAACTGGTTGCTGCCGATCAGCTTCACGCCACGCGCTGCCAGCGCCTTGGCGGCTGCAGCGCGGTTCGGCTGTGCGCAGACGATCTCGCCGCCCTCGCCGTCAAGCGCCGCTTCGAATGAAGCCGCCCCGCGATGCTCAACGACCTCAAGGCCGCGGCCACGCAGCTCCTCGGCGTAGTGGCGCATCGCGCTGAGGACGATCTGCGCGCGTGCGCGATGAATTGGACCACGCCCGAGCACCGCGAGCGACTCAATCATCACAACCCGCTCAGCCCCCTCGAGCGCGGGGTTGCCGGCCATCAGCTGGTCGCCGAGAACGAGTGCCGTGTGGCCCACTGCCGATCAGTCCTTTGGCGGTGAAACGGCGCGGTAGCGCTCAATCGTCGCGAGCCGCGCGATCGCGTGATCGACAACCGGCGCTGGGTAGTCGCGGCCGATCACGCAGCCAGCCTCAGACTGCTCGTCGTCGCTCATTAGCCACGGCTCGGCCAGTCGCTTCGTCGGCACGCCGGCCAGCTCCGGCACCCAGCGGCGAACGTAATCGCCGTCCGGGTCGAAGCGCTGCTGCTGCAGGATTGGATTGAAGATCCGTCGGAAGTAGGGCGCTGGGTCGACGCCGGTCGAGGCGATCCACTGCCAGTTGCCGTTGTTCTGTGAAGGCTCGGCGTCGAGCAGCATCTCTTCGAACCACTGCTCGCCGCGGCGCCAGTCAATCTGCAGATCCTTCGTCAGAAACGAACCGACGACCATTCGGGCGCGATTGTGCATCCAGCCGCTTGCGGCAAGCTGGCGCATTCCGGCGTCGACTAGCGGGTAGCCGGTTTGGCCTTCGCACCAAGCCGTGAAGCCCTGCTCGTCGCTGACCCATTCAAGCTCGCGGAACTTCTGCTGGTACTCAAGTTTGAGATTGTCCGGGAACATCAGCAGTACGTGGGCGTAGAAGTCGCGCCAGGCGAGCTGACGGACGAAGGCGTCGGCTCCTTCGCCGCCGCGCTCCTGTGCTCGTTGTTCAGTCTCCCGCGCTGAGATGCAGCCCCAACGCAGCCAAGCTGAAAGGTCACTGGTGCCGCCGCTTAAATTGTCGTGGAGCTCTGCGTAAGCATCGACCGGGCCATCAAGCCACAGCTCAAGCGCGGCTCGCGCGGCGGGTTCGCCAGGCTGGCAGAACGGCTCAGGCAGCTGTTCGCCAAGCTGCGGCGTGGCCGGCAGCTCACCACAATCAAGGCCGTCCGGCAGGCGCAATGCGGTAGGAGCAGGAAGCACCGGGCGGCGCGGCAGCTCGCGCTCAGCTTTCCAGAACGGCGTGAAGACGCTGAACGGCTTGCCGTTCTTGGTCCGTGGCAGTGATACGTCGGCGCAGAAGTTGCCCGGTGAAGGGATCGCTTCGACCCCTAACTCCTTCAGCCGCTCGGTAACTTTGCGGTCGCGCTCAAGCGCGAACGGCGAAACGTCGCTAGTCCAGTAAACCTCGCTGGCGCCCAGCTGCTCAGCCATCTGCGGCAATACTTCCTCCGGAGATCCAGCACGGACGCAGAGCCCGCCACCGAGCGCCTGCAGCTGCTGATCAAGCTCGCGCAGACAACCGAGCATGAATGCCGTCCTGGGCCCACTCGCGAAGCGTCCATCGAGCAAGCGCTGATCAAGCACGAAGAGAGGAACAACCCGCTCGCAGCTCCCAGCCGCGGCGCTCAGCGCCGGGTGGTCATGCGTGCGCAGGTCGCGGCGCAGCCAAACAATCGCGATCTTCTCCATCATCGAACTGTACGTCTTGCCCGTAGACTGGGATGAGATGGATCAAGAACGCGTAGAAGACTTTCCGATCTTCCCGCTGGGGCTAGTTGCCTTGCCCAGCGAAACCGTTCCGCTGCACATCTTTGAAGAGCGCTACCGCACGATGATCGCCGAGTGCCTCGACAACGAGCGCGAATTCGGGATCGTTTGGACAGATGAGGATGGAGCCCACGCGACCGGCTGCGCGATGGAAGTGACCGAAGTGACGGAACGCAGCGAGGACGGTCGCATGAACATCATTACCCGCGGCACGCGCCCCTTTCGCGTGGTCGAAGAGCGCCACGACCTCCCCTACCCGGCGGCCGTGATCGAGTTCCTCGACGACGCTGAGATCGACGATGCCAGCGGCGACTTCACCGAAGCCCACGCCGAGGCCTGTGAGGCCTACGCCGACCTCGTCGAGCAGGCGACCGACAAACAGCTCGAGCCCGAAGAGCTGGCAGCGAAGAGCGCCTATGAGATGGCGGCAACGGTTGAGTTTGGCGCCGAGGCTAAGCAGGGCCTGCTCGATCTTCGCTCCGAAGCGAAGCGGATCAAGCTCGTAGGCCAACTTCTGCGCGCAACCGTAAAGCGGCTCGAATTTGTTGAGCGTGCGCAGGTACGGGCGGCCTCAAACGGCCGCGTCCGCTTCGGCTAGCGCGCCAGTCCGCAGACGTTCTTCGCCAGATCGCGCGTCAGCCGAGCAAGCTTGAAGAAGACCGGAGGCTGCGGCCGCGAGCTGTCGCTAAAAGAGACCGTTCCGAACTCGGTCCGGACGTTGTAACGCAGAATTGTGTACTTCCCGGGCTTCAAGTTGACCGACTTCCTCGCCGGGCCAGGCTCCTTCTCATCGCCATTGAGATCATCGACTATTGCCCGCGCGTCGATCAGCTGAGCGCTGCTGATCTCGTACTGCTTGCCGCCGTTGCAGCGGACCGTACCGCCGTCGCCGACGACCATCCTCAGCTTTGCGCCTTCGATTGAGCCGCTGCGCTGGAGCACGTAGAGGTCGGCCGACGGGCCGCCGCAGCCAGAGACGGCGCCCACGGCGAGAGCCGCCAGCGCCAGCGCAAGCGCCGCGGGCCGCCGTTTCACAGCCCGACCGCCGCGCCGCCGCGCCTCGGGTCGCCGCCGCCCTCGCAGCGGCCGCTCTGAAGGTCGCGCGCTACTGCTTGCGTTCCACCGAAGAAGAGATTCTCGGCGCGGAACTCGACCAACTCCCGCTGCCCTAGATCAACCCCTTCGAGCGCTACTCCGGGCTCAACAAAGAGCGTGCCGCCTTCGCTGTGGAGGCGCGGCGCGTTGACGGCGGCCTGAACCTCGGCGCCGCGATCGATCAGATTGACGATCACTTGCAGGATTGCCGAGCGGATCCGGTTAGAGCCGGCGCTGCCGATCGCTAGTTCAGCCGTCCCATCGGCGGCGAGCACGACGGTCGGCGCC
>Ga0194055_10002871_pt1 | contig 13514 bp, 8 predicted proteins | sample SepL449m_MetaG_FD_155482 | JGI IMG/M metagenome (GOLD analysis project Ga0194055, IMG submission 155482) | Anoxic zone freshwater microbial communities from boreal shield lake in IISD Experimental Lakes Area, Ontario, Canada - Sep2016-L442-9m | ecosystem: Environmental > Aquatic > Freshwater >... | reverse complement strand
GTTCGTTGGTTACCTCTTCCCGATGGGCCCCTTCTTCGCCCTTGGCGACGCTGCCGGCATCCCATTTTGGATCGTTCAGCGCTTCTGGATAGCCGGCATCCTCGCGCTCGGTGCGTGGGGCGTTGTCCGGCTCGTGGAGCGGCTCTTTCCATCCCGTTCGCAGAGTGCAGGCTTCATCGCCGGGCTTGTATTCATCACAGGCCCATCGATAACGATCGGGCTGAACCGGGGGACGTCATGGCTGCTTGCGGCCTCGCTATTACCTTGGCTACTGCTTTGGACTAGTAAGGGCATTGCCAACCCGCGTGGCTGGGTAGCACCGTCGGTCGTAGCGCTGCTACTAGCTGCGGCGGGCGGCGGCTTGAATGCTGCAGTCTTGGTCTGGCTAGTGGCAGCGGTGGCGCTCTTCGGACTCTTTGAGGCCGTCGGGCCCGTCGGCCTGCGATCCGTCGTGGCGTTCACTTGGCGGGCCGTGGCGCTCTGCTTCCTGACGTCGCTCTGGTGGGTTATCCCGGTCGTAATCCAAGCCAAGTTCGGCGCCAACTATCTGACCTTCACTGAACACGCCGAAGCAATCCTTCACACCGCGAGCGCGTCGGAATCGCTGCGGCTTATGGGGTATTGGGTGGCGTACATCAACGGTTACCCGGACCCCGATCCGCAGCTGCCGGCGATCGGCGGGTACCTGCTCAGCGCACCGACAATTCTCGCAACCTTTGCCGTGCCAGCAATCGCGATAGGGAGTTTGCTGTTCCTCAGACGCTGGCGCTACGGAGCGTTCTTTGCACTGCTACTCGGGCTGTCGGTATTGGCGATGTCGGTGGGCTTCCCACAGCAGAGCGGTATCGGTCGCGCCGTCACCGACCTCTACTACAGCGCCGGCCCGCTCCAGTTCATGCGGACGACGTATAAGGCTGCGCCTCTGGCGGCATTGGCGCTGGCATGTTTGGCCGGGGTTGGGCTCGGCAGTGCGTTCGACTGGGTGAGATCGGTCCGACTGAACGTGAACGACGTTGTCCGTGCCGTCTGGCCTGCGACGGCGGTGCTCATTCTGTTGATCGGTGCCGTGGTCTTCTTGTGGGGGCGGCCGCTGTGGTCCGGGAACGCGATCGACGCGCGGCTCTTCTTCCCGTCGGTTCCGACTCCGTGGGTGGCGGCGGTCGACCAAGCGCAGACCACCACTCCCGCCGATTCGCGGATTGCGGTTTTGCCAGGCGAGCTGTTTGGCTGGTACAAGTGGGGAGGGACACAGAACTCAGTTGTCCCGGGGCTCTCCGACAAGCCGGTACTGGTCCGTCAGATAACTAGGCCGGCGACGGAGCAGGCCGCTCAGCTCCTCGACAGCGTTGATGCTCGCGTTCAGCAGGGTCGCCTAACCCCCGGTCAGCTTCCGCCGCTGCTCCAGCTGATGGGAGTTGGGCGAGTACTCGTCGGCACGGACTCGTCTCCGCGACTTAGCGAGGCGCTGGACCCTGCGAGGGTCGAGGATGAGCTCTCTCAGCAGCCCGGCTTCGCGAAGCCTGCCGCCAGCTTCGGGCCGGTCACCACCTTCCTGCCGCCGCCGGACCGCGGCGGCCCGGCGGTGAAGCTGGGGCAGGTTCGGGCCTACGCCGCTCCGCGACCAGCCTCTCCGCGAATAACGCGCGTTCACCCCGCCGAGAAGGCCGCCGTCATCGACGGGGATGCTGAGGGCGTCGTTGCGCTCGCCGCCGTCAGCGCGCTCAACCCGCAGCGCGCCAGTTTCTACGCCGCCGACCTAACTCGCGCGTCCTTCGGTGCCTTGCTGCCAGAGCAGCCGACACTCACATTCACCGACTCCAACCGCCGGCTCGGAGTCCTCGGTTCGAAGCTGACAACCAACACTGGCCCCACTCTGGGGGCCGCCGACCCGCTCGCACGAGAGTTCCCGAACTACGATCCGTTCAAGAGCGGCGGGATGGCGACCCGAACAGTTGCCGTATACAGCGGGCTCGAGTCACTCTTCTCGCCGGTTACCCCCGGCTTCACGCTATTCCCCGAGCACCGCCCGTTCGCCGCGCTCGACGGGAGAACGGACAGCGCCTGGATCACTCAGGAGAAGGATCCAGCGCGGCGCTACCTGCAGATCAACCTCAAGCGGCCGATGCAGCTTGCCGCAATCAGAGTTCGTCCACACCGCGACTCGAGCGCCATCACCTCGAGCATCTACCTGAGCGTCAACGGAGGCCCAGAGCGCAGCGTTGTGCTCAAGTCTGGCTGGAACGCAGTTCCTGTGAACTCCGCAAGCGTCAAGAGCCTGCGGTTGCGGGTTCCAGGGCGTGAGACCTACTACGGGGTGACGCCGGGCGGAATCGATGAGGTCGAGATCCCCGGCCTGCACGTGACTGAGGCGCTGCGGATGCCGACGCGCCTTGCAGACCTCGCCGCCGGCCGAGACCTCTCGCGCTCGGCCTTTGACATTGTCGCCGAGCGCGTCACAGCGGACTTCCCGCGCCGGGTTGGAAAGGCCGCCGGTGCGCCGTTCGCGCTCGACCCGCTGGACATGGCCGACGCCGAGAGCGGGATCAAGCGGATCGTTGCGCTCCCTGCTTCACGCACATTCTTGGCTTCCGGCTGGGGCAGCGTCTCTCCCACGGCGAGCGACTCTTCGCTCGACGCTTTGGCCGGCGTTCCGCTCGCCAACTCGTATGAGAGTTCCGCAAGGTTCGAGGGCGTCCCGATTAACCGCGCATCGTCAGCGTTCGATCGCGACCCAAAGACGGCATGGATCGCGGAGTACAACTCGACAAATCTTCCTTGGATTCGCTGGAAGGGCTCGCAGCCGATCGTCGTCAGGCGTCTCGTTCTGAAGCGGCTCCCCGGGCGCTACTTGGAGCCGACTCGCGTTACGGTTGCTACGCCGAACGGCGGTTTCGACCTTCGCGTGTCGCGAGCAGGGGTCGTCGTACTCCCGACGGCAGTCACGACTCCTGAACTCAAGCTGACGATCCGATCGGTCAAGCGGCTCCGCCGAACCGCGAGAGGCGCCCGCGTGCCGCGGTCGGTCGCGTTTTCAGAGATTGAGATCCCCGGGCTGCCAGCCGCGCGCCCGCGCCGCTCAGGCCCGTTCCAGACCGCCTGCGACGCCGCATCGGTCGCATCAAAGGGTCGCTCGCTGCCGCTTCGCTTCACGGGCGACCTTGCCGCGCTTGACGCTGGGGACGCGCTCAAGTTCGGCGGCTGCGAAGCTGGTGCGCAGCTGCCGCTCGCGCGCGGCTCCAATCTGATCACCGCCAGCCCCGGCTCGGTCTTCTCGGTCGACTCGCTGCTACTCCACGGTGCTGCGCCGCGCAGCGCTGGCAGCCAACGAACGTCCGTGGCGGGAATCACGCCAGCCGGCAAGGTCGCACTCAGCGGCGAAGGTTGGCTCGTCCTCGGGCAGAGCTACTCACCGGGATGGCGAGCCTGGTGCACCGATCGCTCCGGCTCCGAGCGGGAGCTTGGCAGTCCGCGGCAGATTGACGGATTTGCCAATGGTTGGCGGATCAACGGAGCTACGTGCCTGTCAGCTCGGTTCGCATTCGGTCCGCAGAGGTTCGCTGACCTTGGCTACTGGATTTCCGGGCTGGTTGGACTGTCGCTCCTGGTGCTGCTTGGGGTCGGCGCGTGGCGCGGGCGCGGGGGCGGCGGACCGGCGCGCGGCGCGACGTCAGTTACTACCAAGACGGCAGTTGAATTGAGGACGTCAGAAGGCGTCCAACTGATCGTTTCCCCTAGCTCTGACAACCCCAAGCGATCAGCGCGTGGTGATCTAGGGCCGCGTGCCGCGTCCTGGCTCTTCGGCGGCTCGGCGCTCGCGGTCGCCGCCGTCGGGCTGCTCTATGTCGTCAACCCTTCGATCTCAGCTCAAGGGATCAACTTCGACTACTCGATCGACCACACGGTCGAACACTGGATCGCGCTTGCCGCGATGGTCGTTCTCCTAGTGGGAGCGGTCGTAGACATTGTCGCGCGTCGTCGCGGAAGCTCCGGGGATGGCTAAGGCCGCTGCCGGCGAGAGCCTGCTCAGGGACCAGGCGGAGAGCTGCAAGCGCTGCCCACAGCTCGTTGCCAGCCGCAGCCAGGTTGTTTTTGGGAGCGGGGCCGTAGATGCGGACCTGATGTTCATCGGCGAAGCGCCGGGTGCGACAGAGGACAGCGAAGGCGTTCCCTTCGTCGGCGCTTCGGGGAAGCTTCTGGACGAGCTTCTAGCTGGGATAGGCATCGATCGCAGTCAGGTCTACATCGCGAACGTCTTGAAGTGCCGGCCCCCGGACAATCGCGATCCACGGTCGGATGAGATCTCGAACTGCTTTGAGTACCTCGAACGGCAGGTCGAGCTGATCGCGCCGGTCGCCATCGTGACGCTGGGGAACTTCGCGACGAAGCTTCTGCGCGGCGATGACACTGGGATCACAGAGATCCACGGCCAAGTTGAGGAGTGCACGGTCGGTGCTCGCACTGTCTGGCTATGCCCGGTATTCCACCCCGCTGCAGCGCTATACCGCCGCGCCAATCTGGAACTACTCCGCGCGGACTTCGCGCAACTTCCAGCGCTGGTCGAGCGAGGCGCTCCCGAGCAAGCATCACTCTCGCCGTCAAGGGAACCTCACCGCGAGGACGCTAAACCGGTCGTCATTGATGCGGCTCCTGCGTCGCATGCGCCGCAGGGCACCGACGCTGACGGAAAGCCTCAGCTCGATCTGTTCTGATCTGCTCGCAGTGCCTTGAGCTGAATCAGGTTCCGATCGCGGTCGCGGCGCGCGGCGGCTCGAAGAGCGAAGGTCAGGGCTTGACTGCGATCGTCGCGCGCCAGGGCGTGCGCTCCTAGCTGCCGTCCGATTACTTCTCGCCGTCGTCGGACCTGAAGCTCCAGTCGTGCCTGGTCAGTCAGGGCGTCGCTCGTGTGGGCGCCGGTGTGAATCAGCTCCACCGAAGGGTCGAGGATCGTCGGGATCCCGAGCGCGCGAGCTCTCAGACAGAGTTCGAGATCCTCGGCAAAGAGGAAGTCATTGGGGTTGAAAGGCCCGAGCTCGCGAAGCAGCGCAGTCTGCCCGGCAATGCAGGCGCCTATCGCCCAGCCGACTTCGATCTCGTGATCAGAACGGAATGGCTGGAGTCGCTCGCGTAGGCGACGTGGCAGCAGTAGAGGGACAGTGAGCGCAGAGAGGTAGCCGTCCCAGCCACCCGGCAGGGGGTGGGCACTGTCCTGAATCGTTCCGTTCTCGTTCAGCAGTCGTGGTGCCATCAGCGCACGGCGCTTGTCCGCGGCGGCGACGAGTCGTTCAAGGCTTGCATCGACTAGACGGCAGTCCGGGTTCAGCAACACCGCGACGTCCTCCGTCGCTGTTGAGACGGCTGCGTTGTTCGCAGCGCCGAATCCGGGGTTTCCGCCCATCACGATCACGTCGGCGCCACGCGAACGGGCCAGCGCGGCGCCATCGTCGGTTGAGCCGCTGTCGACGCAGATGATCTGCGGGCGAACGCCCAGGTGGGCGTCGATCGAATCGAGCAGAGCTCCCAGCTCCCGTTCCGAGTTGTGGAGTACAACGCAAAGCGAAAAGCTCATCGCCGTTCTGTTGCCTCCACGAGCACGGCGTGTAGCGACTGAGCAGACGCCGCCCAGGTCAGTTTTTGCACGGCTTCATGGGCCTCTGAGCCGAGCTTCGCGCGCAGCTTGGCATCTCCGCTGATCAGGACCAGCGCTTTGGCCAGCGCGGCACTGTCGTTCACGGGGAAGCTGAGAGTCGCCTTGCCTAACGTCTCTTCGAAGATCGGGAGGTCGCTGACGACGCTCGGCACTCCATGCGTGGCTGCTTCGACAGGAGGCAGGCCAAACCCCTCCAAGGTCGAGGGCATCACCAGTGCAAGTGCTCCCGAGTAGAGCTCCTTCAGTTCTGCGTCGCTCTGCCTTCCGAGCAGGCGAACCCCTGGAAGCCCTTCGAGGCTCGACGCAAGTCGGCCCTCTCCAACTACCAGGAGCGGCGCGCGCAGTCCTGCCTTGCGCGCCTCAGCCATCGCTTCGGCCAGCGTCTCGATTCCCTTGCGGGGTTCAAGTGCACCGACGTAGAGCAGGTACCCCGCCGGATCGGATCCGCCAGTGCGTCGATCGGCGGGGCCACTGACCGCCGCCGATGGGGCTGCGTGAACGACCGTAACTCTGCTCGGGTCCAGGGGCCAATCGGCATCGAATAGCGCGCGGCGCGTCGCTTCGCTGTCAACGACAACTTCCGCCGCCCGCGCTGCCAGACGCCGCGGTCTGGCAGCGCGGTGCCAGCGGCGCTCATAGCTCGTGAAATCCTCTGGCGCCACTTCGAACGACAGGTCATGAATCGTCAGCACGTAAGGCGTCTTCCTACCGCACGCGATCGGTGCGGGAGCTGGAATCCAGGCCACATCGGCGCCGCCCGCAAGCCGATCGATTCGCGGGAACCCTGTAAATGCGGCGGAGGTAAACAGAGCTTTAGATGGCAATGCGGAGCGTCGAAGCTCAACGCCCTCAGGAGTCGCCATCTCTCGGTCGCGCGGCACGACGGCAACCCACTCGTCGACGGGGAAGCCTGCCGCGAGCGCAGCAAGCATCTGTTCGAGGTATCGCGCTATCCCACGGCCTTGACCGAGGTGGCGCGCGTCAATTGCAACTCGCATCAATAGAGCAAGTTAGATCATTCCTGGCGGGCGACCGCATGCTGCTTCGCGTGGGCAGCGTAGGTAGTGTTAATGCTCGATGTACGCAACTCCCGCCACACAGAACCTGCGCGTCGCGCTGGTCCACGATTTCTTGCTCGATCTGCGAGGCGCTGAGCGCGTTTTTCTGCAGCTCTGCGCGATGTTTCCGCAGGCCGACATCTTCACGGCCGTCTACGACCCGGTAGGCACACAGGGGCGGTTCGAAGATCGAAACGTGATCACATCGGGGCTCCAGCGCCTTCGCCCCACGGCTCGCAACTTCCGGCCGCTGCTGCCGTTCTACCCTGCCGCGGTTGAGTCGCTCGATCTACGCGGCTACGACCTCGTGATTTCGAGCTCGTCGGCCTGGGCGCATGGAGTGATCCCTGACGAGAACGCGGTCCACGTCTGTTACTGCCATAACCCGTTTCGCTATGCCTGGACGGAGCGAGAGGCGACGCTCGACGCACGCAACGCGTTAGTGCGACCGGTCCTTGCGCAGGTCATGCATCGCTGGCGTCAGTGGGATTTCATCGCCGCGCAGCGCGTCGACGCTTACGTCGCCAACTCGAAGACGACGCAGCAGCGAATCGAACGCTATTTTTCGCGCGATTCAACCGTCATCTATCCGCCGGTCGAGATCGCTCGCTTCGAGCCGGGGGCCGTCGCAGACCATCACCTCGTACTTTCGGAGTTGATTGCGCACAAGCGAATTGAAGTCGTTGTGCGAGCATTTAGTCGACTTGGTCTGCCCCTCGTCGTAGCGGGAGACGGCCCCGACGCACGTCGGCTTCAGCGGCTCGCCGGGCCGTCGGTTCGGTTCGCTGGCCGCGTCAGCGATCACGAAGCCGAGCGGCTGCTGCGCAGCGCGCAATCTCTAGTAGTCGCGGCGACCGAGGAATTCGGTATCGCTGCGGTCGAAGCGCAGGCGTCTGGGCGGCCGGTCATCGCACTGCGGGGCGGGGGGCTGCTGGAGACAGTGATAGAGGGGCGCACCGGGCTCTTCTTCGATCGGCCGGACCCGGCCTCACTCTGCGCTGTTATTGAGCGCTTCGACCCTGCTGATTTCGCAACGGCTGATTGCGTCTCCCAAGCGCAACGGTTTAGCCCCGAGCGCTTCGCTCACGAGTTCTCTGCGGTCGTCGAGCATGCACTAGAGCAGGGGCCGGCGCGCTCGACATTGGGCCACCATCGCGATGGAGGTCGACGCTCGCGTGGACGAGGGTTGGCGCGCCCTGGCCGTACGCGGTCGTAGCCGCTACGGCGGGGGAGAGGGGATTCGTCCGTCGAGCAATTCGGCTTGGCGGAACGCGATTGCTGCCGCGCCAGGGTCGCTGGCCAGAAGCCAGTTACCCAATAGGAGCCAGCCGGTGCGGTTGCGAGGCTCGCGCAGCAACAAAGACCTGAGATCACCGATTGCCTTCTCGCGGTCCCCGAGTAGGTAGACGCTGGAAGCCTCGAACAGCTTCGGCTGCAGGCTCGCGCTCAACAGCCCTGCGCCGCGAAACCGTTCGATGGCTTCAGTCGGGCGCGGGGGTTGCTCAGCAAGAAGCATGATTCCCTCCGTCTGAAGCTGTTCGTCCTGCCAGCTAATAAGCAGCCAGCCGATTGCTGCTGCTGCGAGCAGCGACAAGAGAATACGTGGGGTCAGACCTCGCCGAGCTTCGATGTCAGTCACGAGCGAATCGTATGCGCTCCACCAGGTTTGTGCTCGGTTGACTAGGCTCGCGAGCGATGACCGGGGCGATTAGAACATCTTGTGCCCTCGCGTTGCTTCTTACGCCCACTGTGCTTGCGTTCTTCTCCGGGGGCTATTTTGCTGGCCCGCGACTCGCGGGCGGTGCCGCAGTCTGGCTCTTGGCGCTCGTCGGCTTCTGGGTCGCATCCGACCCTCTGCCTCGGCAGCGGTCGAGCTGGATCGCGCTGCTCGGCATCTTTGCCTTGACCGCGCTCGTCGGGCTGTCGATTACCTGGGCGCCGCTTCGCTCCGTCGCGCAATCAGACTTTCAGCGGTTGCTGTTGTACCTGGGCGCCTTTCTGGCAGCGGTCACCTTGCTGCGGGGACGGACCGGCTTAAGGTTTGCCGAGCTGGTCTTGGCGCTGGGCAGTTTGACTGTGACCGTCTACGCGCTCTCGGCGCGGATCTTTCCCGGATTTGTCGACGAGACCACGAGCGCGTCGGCCGCCGGCCGTCTCGAGCAGCCGCTGACGTACTGGAACGCGAGCGGCATGCTCGCGTGCGTCGGGTTGATTCTCTGTCTACGAATTGGCGCCGACAGCACGCGCCGAAGCTGGCTTCGCTTGGCTGCGGTAGCTGCATCGGTGCCGCTGGGGCTCGGTGTCTATCTGACGTTCTCACGCGGGGCGCTACTTGGCGTTGCTGTAGGCGCAATCCTTCTGATCGTCTTCAGCAGGGACCGAATTCAACTGCGGGTTCTATTGGTTGGTATCGGGGGAGGCGTAGTTGTCTCGGTTGCAGCAGCTCTGCTTCCCGCTGTGCGCACTCTGCAGGGCTCGGCCGCGATCCGCGAGCGCGAAGGGCTCGCGATATTAGCTGCGGTGATCATCGTGATGGTGATAGCGACGATCCTCGTGAGGTGGTGGGTGCCGCGGCCGAACCGCGGCCCATTGTCAGCGCCTCGTGCTCTTGCGGCGAGTCTGCTCGCGGTGATGCTGATTGGCTTCGCTGCCGTTGCGGCCGGCGACGGTAGCAGCCAAGGCCAGCCACGCTTCGGGGCGGATTCGCGTCGTCTGACATCGTTCGAGAGCAACCGTTACTCGTACTGGAAGATCGCAGGGCGGATGTTCTATGACAAGCCGCTGATCGGCGACGGCTCGGGTTCGTTCCGGGTGGTCTGGAGGCAGGAGCGCAAGATCGCTGATCCTGCGCTCGACGCTCACTCTCTCTACTTTGAAACAGGAGCTGAACTCGGCATTACTGGCCTCGTGGCGCTGGGGCTCTTCATCTTCGGAGTTGGGTGGGCCGGTCGCATTACTCTGCGCGAGCGCGGAGCCGAATCAGTCGGTGCCCTCGCCGCCCTAGGTGCTCTCGCGGTTCACGCCGGGCTCGACTGGGATTGGGAGATGCCGGCGCTCGCTCTAATAGCGCTGCTGCTGGCTGGCGCGGTAGTCGCGGCCAACGAGGAAGTCAGTGGGGGCGCTAGCTCCTCGAGCTGAGCGCCGCTTCGCTGTCGGTCGCGATCACGACCGCGAAGCCATTTCCGACCTTCTTATCGGGGTCCTCGGTCTCAACCACCCGGAGCCCTATCCGCTGACAGAGCTCGACGAATGACTCGCAGCTCCAGACCGACCAGTGTCTGTCCTCGTCTGAAGTGAATCCGCTGGCGTGCCGCTCGATCAGCTCGTCAACCGGGGTCAGCTCGCGGTCAGAGTCAAACGTGCGGTCGCGGTGGGGGACGACTAGGAAGATGTATTTGCTCGCGACGCGTTGCCACTCAAGTAGCGCTTTGATCGGATCTGGGAAGTGCTCGATTACGTGTGAGGCAAGAACGAAGTCAACGGAGTTGTTTTCGAGCGGCAGATCGTCGCCGGGGGCGACAATGTCAACAGCAAGCGCGCGGCCCGATAGTCGCCGCTCTTCGTCCTTGTAGATCGTGTTCATCTGCGCGTAGCGGTCGATGTTGATCGCGTCTACCGGGAAGCGATTGTGGGCGCTGCCGCCGATCTCAACGCCGCTGAGGCCGCCGAGGTAGCGGACGGCAATCTCATACTCGCGTCGCTGCCCGAGCCACCATCTGAGGCGGAGCGGAAGGACGGCAACTGCGCGGTTTCGGAGTGCTCCCATCGCGTTCGTTCTACCAGCGCGCGTAGGCTTCGTGCGGTGCGGACCGCCCAACGAAATATCAGCGCCAGCGTAATCACTGCGCTGATCGGCATCGTCGCGGTCTTGGTAGCGACGCCGATGATCATCGATCACGTCGGCAAAGCCGCCTACGGCGTCTGGACGATCTCGATGGCGATCGTGATTTACATCGGCATTATTGAGGCCGGGATGGCGCCGGCCGTGCAGCGCTACATCGCGGTCGCGCGTGGCGCCGATGATCACGCCGGTGCGGCGCGCGTCTTCTGGTCGACGCTTGCCTTCTACCTCAGCATCGGTCTAATCGCAGCGCTGATCATCGAGCTGCTCGCGCCTCAGATCGCAGGCCTGTTCGATTTTCCATCTGAGCTACAACAGCAGGCAACCGAGCTGCTGCGGATTGTTGGCCTCGCGGTCCCACTCGGATTGGCGATGGCGGCGCTCGCCAACTTGCTCCAAGGTCAAGGCCGCTTCAGCGCGATCGCGGTCACTGCGGCGATCGGCTCGGTCGCTTACCTCGCGGCGATCGTCTTCCTGGTTGGCTCTGGCGCGACGCTCGCGCAGCTCGGCTGGGCCGTGATCGTGCAGCAGCTCGTGCTGCTACTCAGTCGCGCAGTGCTCGCTGCCGGCAGCCTTCGGCAGCGGCCCGGCTTCGTTACTGGCGAGGACGCCGTCGCAATTGCTGGGCTCTCAGCACGGCTTCAACTGTCGGTCGCGTCGCTGATCATCAACGGCCAGAGCGATCGCGTCGTTGCCGGACTCGTCGCCAAACCGGCCGTCGTCGGTGAGGTCGGGATCGCCTCGCAGCTCGCAGAGTCGGGGCGGCTCGTCGCTGCCGCTCCGCTGGTACCGATCTTCAACCGGTTTGCATCGCTTCAAGGGCCAGCCGATGAAGCTGCACTTTCTCGCCTCTTCAGCAAAGTTGACCGTCTCTGGATCACGGCCGCGATCGGCGCGACGCTGATCGGAATTGCGGCTGCGCCTTCGCTAATTAGTGGCTGGCTCGGTTCCGGATTTGCACTGGCCGGCGCCCTCGCAGCGGTGTTGGTCGCCGCCTACGGTTCGAACCTGCTCTTCGGCGTGAGGATCTCCTACCTGAGGGGCTGTGGCAGTGCCAGCCTCGAGGCGCGGCTAGCGACTCTGCTGATCGCGCTCAACCTAGCCTTCACAGTGCCTCTGGCGATCATCTTCGGCGCTAGCGGCGTTGTCGCTGGAACCTTGATCGCGTACCTAATCGCGGGAATGTGGTTCGCGGCACGCTTCCGTCGCTACGCGCCGGAAGCTGCCCGCGTTCCCGGCGCGACGCTTGCCGCGGCCGTGCTCTGGGGACTCGTTTTCGCTTTGATCGGCGGCGGGCTGGCGGCGCTTGCTGCAAGCGCAATTCCGACCGGCTGGGCGCTAGTCCCGATCGCTGCCGTCGCCGCTGCGGCTTGGGCTGGCTACCTTGCTTGCGCGCTGCGGATTAGGCCGACGCCAAGCGGCCTGCGCCACTGGCGTCAAGAGCTTGAAGCTCAGCTGGCGCTGTCGGCCGAAAGCACGACCCAGTCGCCGTAGCGGACGCTTTGGTGGTAGTTGCCGGCGACGTAGCGGTCGAGTATGCGAACGCCCGAAGAGCGGCCAGAGCGGTTCGGCTCTGGTGCATCTGTCGTCGGTGAGTCCCAGCGCACGATTAGCTTCGGATTCGTCCGCACGAGGTCGGCGACAATCTCTTCTTGAACAGGCGCGCTGGTCAGTACTCCCGGCGCGGCAATGTCGTAGCGGGTCGGGTTAGTGCGTTGGGCGAGCACGTAGATCAGCGGTGCTCCAGCTGTCGTGATGTCGGCGCGGCGGCCGACGACGTAGATTGGTTGACTCGGCGAGCTATTCGCTCGCACGTAGCTGACGGCCTCGTCGAGAGGCACTGCTACGGCCGCCTCGGCCCGCACCGGCTTAGCCACTGGCGTTGTCAGCGCAACTACCGGTTCGCTTACTTGGAGCCAACGTCGCGCGACCCCTTGCACTGTGAGATACGCGAGCGAAACAACCGCAACGGCGGCGAAGAGCGTTGCCGCCGCGCTTCGCGCTGAAGCGGAACTTCGATTGGATTGGCTCGCGCTCGCCGCGGCGATCGCCCAGGCTGCAAGGATCGACGCTGTGACAGCGAGTGGCGCGGTGTGGAAGTAGTCAGGGCGGACGAGCATGTAGTGAGCCATGCCGATCGCGAATACGCCTGCGGCGATCAGCGGCCAATCACGCTGGCGAAGGAAACAGAGCGCAATCGTCACCAATCCGCTCAGCAGCGCGATAAGCAGCGCCAGGGGCAGATAGAACGGCAGCAGCGCCCCGGCCCAATCGTCGAGGCTGGCCAGCGCACCGTTGTAGAGCCTTGGGAACGGGAGCGCTTGGTAGGCCGAGAAGTCCTCAATCGGATATCGGATCAGCAGATCCCACGATTGGGCGACTCCGGCCGACAAAACGACCGGTAGATAAGCGATCACGGCAACGACGACAGCGCCGATGACTACGCGACCGATCTGCCGAGCCCGCTCAGATTGCGGGATCGTGCTGATCGCTAGGGCCAGAACGATGCCGACACCGAGGTAGGCGGCAAACTCGATCCGCCAGGCAAGGCAGAGTCCGATGAGAGCGCCGGCCCACAGCGGCCTGCGATCAAATATAAGCAGCGCCGCAAGTGCGAAAACTAGCGCGAGTGGCGATGGATGCGGCCCACTTGGGAAGGCCATCGCGCAGATACTGATCAGCCATACGACGAGCGATAGATATGGCCCTGCGCGCCTTCGCGCCAGTCGCCAGGCCAGCAGCGCTACTGCCGCATCGGCTAGTAAGCGAACTATCCGCCACCAAAGCAGCGACGGCCCGAGCAATGCTGAGAGCCCGCCGAGCAGATACGGCTGGCCCGGCGGGTAGTACCACCAGAAGTCGCCGTATGGAACTTGCCCGTCGGCGATCCGGGCAGCCGCTTGAAGCATTAACCCTTCGTCGTTCGGTTGGACGCCGTTCAGGATCGTTAAGCCCGAAAGGAAGAGTC
>Ga0194055_10002870_pt1 | contig 13515 bp, 12 predicted proteins | sample SepL449m_MetaG_FD_155482 | JGI IMG/M metagenome (GOLD analysis project Ga0194055, IMG submission 155482) | Anoxic zone freshwater microbial communities from boreal shield lake in IISD Experimental Lakes Area, Ontario, Canada - Sep2016-L442-9m | ecosystem: Environmental > Aquatic > Freshwater >... | reverse complement strand
TGGCTGCGCTTTCTTTGCGTTTGCTGTAACTTTCCGTTGATCTTTCTGCTTCCAATTCTAATCTGGTTTTTTCAATCGTATTAGTAGCAGTCCAAATGCCTTTGGAAAATATCCTGCGGCCTTTCTTTTCTTGCACCACCCAATATTCCCCTGCAGCTTTTACCCGCCTTGTTAAACCGGCATCACCGGGGGGTAATAAGCTCCAACCTTCGGGAACTGCGATAATTATATCGTATTCGTTTATAACACTATTAGGCCTTGGCCCTGGTCGGAATATCTTTTCGATCATTATTCTATCGCCTTCTTGCGATGATGATTTATTTTAAAAGGTCAATTGTTTCATTGATAAGTGAAGCATGAATAATGATAGCAAGGCCCAATCGGTGGCGAATCTTGCTGGTGCCATAAATTAATTTTACATCTTCATCAATGAATTGTTGGGCTGAAACCAATCCTAGAATAAGTCGTACCTCTTCTTTGTTAGGCTCGGTACTGCTTGGTTTGGACAGGGAAACTGGCCCGCCACTGTCCCCCTCGAAAATATTTCCACTTAAGAAAAAAGTCCGGGTTTTTGCTGTTGGATATAACGGAAATGTTGCTATTGAACCATGCCTGAGTATTGGAAAACCTGCGTTGTTAGATTCAATCCGGTGTGGATAACCTAAGACGGAAACTAAATCTCCAGGGTGTACCTTGTGTTTTTTGAGTAACGTATCGGAAGCAAGAAGATCGGTAGATAGGTTTGATAAGTCTGAATTCTTCGGTGGGGTTACCCAAAGTACTGCAACATCTTCGGTTGGGTGTTTGGCCCAAAGAGGTTTGCCATCTTTACGAATCGTAACTTTTACGGGGTCTTTGGTGTATTCGCCATCTGCTTTTTTTGTTCGGAATTGGAGTGTAGTTTCATTTCCAGGCGTGTTACTTAAAACATGTGCCGCTGTTATTAATATATATTTTTCTTCATTGTTCTTTTTCAGAATGAAACCAGTTGCGGTCGATTTTTCATGCATTATTTTGAATGTTGCGCGCATTAACTGGGTGTTAAGATCTTCCTCGGCTGCAAAAATTTTCGATGAATAAACTGTTAAACTTAGTATCAGCAAAAGGTAGCGAGCCCGATTCATTATAATTATCCTAATAGCTATATTTGTGCTTAATTGTAATTAGAAATTCACTTTTGTAAGCCACTAAGTGGATGCGCTAGAACTGCTTCCCATGCCAATTCTTGAAGTAACAAGTTTAAACTTTCTTCCTGATCCCCTAGCTTTGCGCTTTTTAAAATGGCAGGCACAGGTAAACCCACTGGGCAACGGCGGTATACCACTGCATAATCGACATACCCCACCAAGGCCTGGAGGGGCGCTTTCCCATGGCCAAGAGCATCGGTAAACAAATCTTCTTGAACTTTCAATCCGGGGGCTTTGCCTGCAATAATTTTTTCACGCAATGCGATAACTGCCTGAGGTGCCGGCGCTATATATAGCACATTCCCATATTTTTGATTAAGTTCCGTGATATGAGCATCCATTTTTTTTAAGTGTTCGGCGTGTCTTTCTCGAAGTTCTTCACCAGTAATAGCATTGTGATTTACTTTTTCAGGTCGTTTGGTTGTGGGTTCATAAATATCCCATCGCAACCAGATTGGCTGAACTATGATGCGTATGTTTTTATTATGTTCCAATGCTAATTTTGTGAAATTTTCGATTCCTGCGTCGGGCAGAAAGATAGGCGACAATGTTAAAACATCTACTTTACCGGTTTTCAATTCGTCCTTAGCTTTGTTTTTCTCAGGAGCGATATCCCAATGTTGAATCACTCGCGAACCACCAATGGAGGATAATCCTAATTGTACATGATCAGTTATCCCCGCTTTTTTACAAAGGTCTGTTATTATCCCGGGTACCCAGACATGAAAACTATGGCCGCAGGTGAATACTCTAAGGCCTTTGGTGATTGGTTCTGCTGATTTAGTATCTGTTGATTTGGTTTTTGATTTTTCTTGAGCTATCGCCGTTGATGAGATTATTGAAAATAATGCCACTGTGATTAAAAGTGCAAGTGGTTTTAAGGTTCTTTGTAGGGTGGGTTTCATGCTAATAAATCCTAGGTGGGGAATAAAGATCGCATCATAATCCATTTTCTGTATTGGATAAGTAATTATGAATTCGAACCTTTGTATGGTATGCCGAAATGAATTGGCTTTCCAGAAGTTTTTAATCGAAAGAATTGCTTAAAAAAACAAGAAGCACATTGGGCTTCAATAAATTATTCTCCTCCGATAAGTGAGAAAGATGGACCAAGAAAACGGGAACAACGAAACAACTAAACCAGCTAGGCAGCATTTTCCGAGCGCTAACCAATTTGCAACTTCGATACTCCTGTTTCCTCCGCTGTTTATTAAAACCAAGTATCCTATCATTGCGCCAATCAAACTAATAAAGAACGGTAAGAATGAGATTAATAATGATTGGCGCCTGAGTTTTATGTCGTTTGGCGTTCTTGTTGCTTTAAAACATAGAAAAAGTGAAAAGCCACCACTTAACAGAATAAGGGGTCCAAATATTAAGCCGGTTGTGTTAAACAAAAATAGTATTTCTTCAAGCATGGTGTTGAAACTTTCGTAATCGTATTTGTTCGAACATCTTAATTTACAAAAAACAACAATTTTATGTTACCATTGGAATGAAATATTGCCATTAAAAGATGATTGCGGAAAAGTTTTGTAATTATGTCAATTGTTTAAACTTTATTGTTTGTTTTGTGTTCGCTAGACGTCTCATATTTATAACGGAAAATTGAGCTTTGAATTTGGTGTGAAAACACTACGTTCAATTGTAAAATGTTTTTGGGTTTGTTTTGTTGACTGTTATATTACTGCAGTAGATTTGGGATATTATAATGAAATTTTTAAAGTTAAATGCAATTCCTCTTTTAGGGTTTTTGGTTTTATCTAGTTCGATATTTGCCGCAACGCCTGATTTTCAAAAAGACATTCAGCCTTTGATGACTAAATATTGCGTTGAATGCCATGGAGCAAGCAAACCCAAAGCTGGAGTAAGGTTGGATTCTTACGATGCTATCATTGCAAAAAGTCGCAAGCAATCGGTGGTCCAGGGCGATCCTGATAAAAGCAAAATTGTTATGACTATGACTGGGGCAGCTAAACTTATGCCTCCTAAAAAGTTTACTCCTAGGCCAACCACAGAAGAAATTGATTTGATCAAGGATTGGATCAAGGCCGGGGCTAAAAAATAGCCTAGATAAGTCAGTGGTTTTTGTTGATGAAATTAATGAATAAAGCTTTGAATACTTTAGTTTTCCTTGCTGTTGTTTTTATGGGCGTTTCTGCTAATTGGTTTTTTACATTAAGCCTTCCGCAAAAAGTTGCAACTCATTTTAATTTTGCAGGTAAACCCGATGGCTTCATGACACTTCAGAACCATCAATCATTTATCATTCTTTCCACGATCTGTTTCCCTTTGTTTATGGTCTTCATGGTAGGTGTATTGCCTATGTGGTTTCCATCGCTGGTTAATATATCCCATCGTGATTATTGGTTTGCCCCCGATCGAAAAACTCAGACTCTTGATTACTTGTTTAACATGGCTTGTAAACTTGGCGTTCTCATGGTTTTCTTTTTCGTTGGTCTTAATGTAATCATAGTTCTTGCCAATAATTCTAATCCTGTTCTCATGCCTAAACTTCCCTTTTTTGTTGTTATGGCCTTATTTTTGATTGGTGTGCTATTGTGGGTTGTGATGCTTTTCTTGAAATTTCGAAAAGTTGATCTTTTAAAGAAATAAGTCTTAGTAGGTGTAATTCTTCCTATTTCTGTTTAGTGTTTTTATATTCAGATTTACTATCAATTCTTGGCATAATACAATTAAAACTCCCAACTTTAGAGAGGCAATATTTATGTTTCGATTTTTAATTCTATTGTTTATCGCCACGCCTTTGTTTGCTTTGGAACCTGAAAGCATTGCTATAGTTGCAAATAAGGACATGCCGGAATCGATATCTGTTGCAAAATACTACTCAAAGAAGCGGGATATTCCCGAAGAGAATATTATTCTGCTGAGTCTTCCCAAGGGTGAAGATATTCTTCGCGCTGATTTTGAATCTAAGCTTGCAGAACCATTGCGAGAAGCGCTTAATTCAAGGAAGGATAGGATCAAAGTTATATTGACTGTTTACGGAGTGCCTTTGCGGGTGGGTGCAAAGGTTCTTTCTGGTGATGAAAAAGTGAAGGCCGATGATATTAAAAGGCAAATTGATGACTCGCGGAAAGAGTTTGAGAATGCAGAGAAAGATAAAGTTGAAAAAGATAAACTAGAAGGTTTCAAAAAGAAAATTGCTGACCTTAATTCTCAACACCGTATCGCCAGTGCAGCCGAAAGCCTTGCATGTGTTGATAGCGAACTTATGTGCTTATGGTGGCAACCTTATGATCTTAGCCGCTGGCAACCAAATCCCCTTTATTGGAAAGCTCCTCAGGAAATCAAAAATCGGTTTCCCAGCACTCTTATGACATGCAGGCTTGATGGCCCAACAGCAGAAATAGCAATGCGACTTGTTGATGATGCGATTGAAGTAGAGTCAAAAGGGTTAAAAGGTAAGGTTTATTTTGATGCAAGAGGGATTGGTTTTAATCCAAAAAACCCGGGTGATGCCTCTGGGTATGGTGGTTATGATGAATCTTTTCGTGAAGCTGCTTCATTACTTAAATCTGCAGGGATGGATGTTACTTTAGATGATAAGGGGGCGTTGTTTGAACCTGATTCCTGTAAAGATGCAGCTTTGTATTCAGGTTGGTATTCCCATGCCAATTTCATTGACTGTTGTAAGTATGTTAAGGGGGCAGTCGCATGGCATCTTGCAAGTAGTGAGGCTATTACATTAAGAAATCCTGCCAGCAAAGTTTGGTGCCCAAACTTGTTGCAAAAAGGAGTTGCTGCAACTCTTGGTCCTGTTGCGGAACCTTACACTATTGGTTTTCCTAAACCCGCAGAGTTTTTTGGTTTTCTTGTCACTGGAAAATATACGTTGGTAGAAACTTATTCACGCACCACTTATCTTACTAGTTGGATGACAGTTCTTGTTGGCGACCCTTTGTATAATCCGTACAAGAATTCTCCAATGATTAACGAATCCTTGATTGAATCAAGTCCGAAAAAACAGCCTAGCAAATAAGTATTGGTTTGAAGATTTGTTGAAAGAAGGTAAAACTTTTTTCAATTCTGTAATTAAAAGTGTTTGTGTATAAAGATAAAGATTTTAATGTTGTTAAATTTTATATCGTAGGTTGTTTTATTGTTTATAATTCTTACTATTATTTGTGTTTTGATGATTACATTAAGAATACTTTTAAATTTTAGATCGAGGGTTAAATGGATATTGAATTGGTTGAATTAGGTGGCAATATAAAATTGGAAATGGTTTTGGTGCCAAAAGGCAAGTTTTTAATGGGTTCACCTGAATTAGAAGAAGGTCGAAGCGAGTATGAAGTACAACGAAGGATAATTTTGACCAAAGATTTTTTTGTTGGAAAGTATGCGGTAACTCAAGAACAGTGGCAAATCTTGATGGGAAATAATCCTAGTAAAAATAAAGGCGTTAATTTTCCTGTAACAAATGTATCTTGGGACGATTGCAAAGTTTTTTTAAAAAAGCTGAAGGGAAAAACTGGTAAAAGTTATCGTCTTCTTACCGAGGCCGAATGGGAATATTCTTGCAGGTCTGGGACTACAACTCCTTATTTTTTTGTTGAAAATGTTACCCAGAATAAAGCGAATTTTGATGTTGGTAATATTGTTGCCGTAGGTAGTTACAAACCTAATTCTTTTGGCCTTCATGATATGCATGGGAATATTTGGGAATGGTGTGAGGATTGGTTTGCTGTTTATGATATCGATGATAATGTTGACCCTATCAATACAAGTGAAGGTGACCAGCGAGTGTTGCGTGGCGGATCGTTTTATGGTTATGTTGCGATGCTTCGTTCATCATCTCGGGGCCTTAGTCCGCAAGCTAGTCAGAGTGAATTTGCTGGATTTCGTTTAGCCAGAGCAAAATGAGTAGTTCAGCGTTATTTGAGATTTTTACCTGCCGTTCTTTTTGTTGTTTCTCCTGATATTTCTGCTCTAGAAAATAATATTTTTTCGAAAATACGAATCATTACCAATGGTTCCGATTTTCATTGGTTTGGTTATTACGAAAAAGTTGAGTTTGACTCTTCAAACAGATTTGTTCTATCTATGAAAGTTGATTTTGAACATCGGTTTCCTAAACCCGCAGAGTTTTTGGAAACATGAAATCCTGAAAACAAAAGAAATTATCGGTGAAAGAATCATCCTGACTTTCAGGCAATTGGAAGTATAACTAAGCCATTGATATTTTGAGTGAGTTAGCTTTCGTAAAATCCTCTTCAGATTCTTTGATTTTCCACATTAATTTAAGTATGCGACCTCGGTTTAGGTAATATTCGGCTTCATTGGGGTTTAACTTGATCGCTAAATTATAATCTTTAATCGCTTCAGTATATTTTTGCTGTTTCTCAAAAAGGGTTCCACGCAAATTGTGGTCGTAGGATTCTCCGTAGGGGGATAGTTCAATTACTTTATTGTAGTCAGCGATAGCTTCAGTATATTTTTGGTGGGATTAATATAGATTACCGCGCAATTTGTAAGGATTTGAACTATCGGGGTCTAACTCGATTGCTTTGGTGTAGTTTAGGGCGGCTTCATGAAAATTATTGTGACTTTCTAATAATCTTCCCCTTTCTATGAACGATATTTTATCTGTTGGGGGCAGGGAGTATTTAGGAGATATTCGTTTATAAATTTCCCTATTTCTTTGGAGGATGATTTTTCTTTTGGGGGATCAGTTTGTTTTAATCCATTGCAAATATTAAGTGGTTTGTTCAAGCAGTGGCACATGCCTTTACGCAAAAAATTTATAAAAATTTGTTCTTTTGATGAGAGATTCAACGCTTTGTTATAGTCTGCCATTGATTCTGGAAATCTTTTTAAATGTTCATTTGCTATCCCGCGATTTAAATACGAGACATGATTTTTTGGTTGAATTTCAATTGCTTTCGAATAATCATCCACGGCCTCAGCGTATTTTTCTTGTTCTGTAAATATGCTTCCACGATGAAAAAATGCCTCTAAGCAGCATGCGTTTAACTCGATGGCTTTGTTGAAATTAATAATTGCTGTGTTGTAATCTTTTCTTTCTTTGGCTTTGATTCCTTTACGTAAATAGGTTTTTAATTCCTTGGTAATGTGTCGTTTACCTATTATTAAGCCAATAATAAAAAAACTAATCCCAATGCACAAGTTTGTTAAATATGGATTCATGATTTGGTTGCCTTGATAGGGCGCTTAGAATCTGCATATTGTTTCCAGTTGTATTAATTATATCCTCTGTAAAGTTTTAGAGGTAATTCTTTTAAATTTAAATCTTTTTTGAGTTTTTAGATTCAGATGGTATTTTTGTTGTTGGCCGCGGATTCTGATAGGGGCGTTCGCCTGCAGATGCTAAGGGTTACAGCAATAGCCAAATTATTCCGCCAACAATTGCAAACATCACAACCAAATATAAGGGCATTAAGCGTGGATCGTCTTCCCAGTGTCCACTACGCGATTGCTGTGAGCAAATCTGGCGTAATTCCGAACGTAGTTCTGGAAATCCATTCCACTTCGCAAAAATTCGAGAGCGACCGAAATCTGTGCTTATGAATACGGATGCTAGGTCGCCTGAGTTTACGTGGCTGAAAGCAAAGATTAGTTTGTAAAAAAGACCGCGGTGATCGCCAGTCAAAAAATCATTCACAGCTAAAATCTCATCGAAATTGCATTCGCGAATGGGTTCGAAACCGAATCCCCCAATTCCAGATCTGGGCGAATGGCAGTTTTCAAAAATTGCTGTTCGATGTGTCAAATTCAAAACCACGCGCTGGCCACTTGAATCAGGATTATCGCAAATTATTAAGGCATCATTAAATTTGTTTTTCATTCTTTCTCCCTAAATTGGAACTCTCCTGAATCTGATTAGCAGCAAGAATCAATTATCGTCTAATATGTTTTATCGGAACTGCGATATGCTTCAACATTAAGGGGCCAAGGTTCGATCTAGCTTGATTAATCTCTTGCGTTGATTACAAATCCGCTTTCATTTGTTAAGCAAGTTGCGACGTTGCCTGTTTGGGTTCCTTAGTGCCAAATTCTTAAGGTTCGTGGGTTATGCTTAATTTGTTCAGGGATTTTCATAATGGTGTTTATGAAAATGGGATTTGGGGTAAAATTTCTTAAAGGTGGTCCAAAACTCAGCGGTGTTAATTTGGATGTATTTGAGGTTGTTATAAGTGAATTTTAAGAGCCACCTGTGGAATTCGAATCCACGACCTACGCTTTACGAAAGCGTCGCTCTACCAGCTGAGCTAAGGCGGCAATATTCTTAGGATAAATAAGAAAAGCCTTTCAGGCAATAGAGGCCTGAAAGACTTTTCTGGTTCAACCCAACCGCTACTTCTCTTTTTTCTCTTGAGGTTCACCTTTTTTGCCTTCTTCCTTGGCAGCATCTTCTTTGTTAACGGGTGCCCCCTTAGGGTTAGGCTTGGTGGTAAAGACTGGATTGGGATTAGGCCCCATTTCGAAATAATTCTTAGGTACCCTGAAACCCGACATCTCAAGGTATTTTCTCAAATCAACTGAAATTACACCATTTTCTTTCGCTGAAAGGCGCATATCGTTGATTGATTTGGTGAGTAGGTTCATTTTTTCATTGATAACGCCTCGGGGCGCTTTTAAGGAATCGATTCCATCACCAATAATTAGAAGATCAGTTTTAGGTGAGATACCTGGAGTGTTTCTAATTTCCAAGGTTGCAGGATCAAGAAAAGCATCAACCAAAACGCCTTGTCTTTCTAGTTGGGCAATCAATTCATAAATTTGATCTTTGCCATCCCCTGTAAGGTCAACGATACCCATAATTGCAATGCGTTTTCTGGCATTGGGGTTCCAGGTAGGGTTGTAAAGAACATCCCCCTTAAGTATGGGGTTTTTATTTGTATCTTTGACAGTCAAAATTTTACATTGGGAAAGATGTTCGCCAACCACATTGATTACTTCAAGGGTTCCTTTGATTTCAGGAACCGGCCGGCCATCCGTCCCTATTCCATGAATGCTAAAAGTATCTTGGGGATTAACTCGATCGCCATGGCCTATGTTGATGTAGGGTAAAGCTCCTGTGCGATCGATGCTAACGATTTTGTAATCGGGACGAATGTTTTTACCAATGTCATTACCTTTGGTCTTTGTAAGAACAAGTTGGTCAGCCAGTCCAGCTATTTCTAGGTCTTTATCTTTTGATTTCTTTTCGAGTTTGGCAATTTTTTCAGTAAACTCATCATTTTCACGATTGCGTTCGGTTTTTTCGGCTGTTAAAGCCTTGGTTAAATCATCCTTTTGTTTTCTAAGTTGGTCTCTCAAATTTGCAAATTCCGCAAATTCTTTTTTTGCAGTATCAGTAAGGCCCGCGTATTTCTTATTGATGTCTGCTTTAAAGACGGCAAACTCATCTAAAGCCTTTTTCTCAGCATCTTGTGCTTCTTTTTTTTCCATCTCTACTTTGTCGAATCGTTCTTTTAGTGCGAGGTATCTTTTGGATTGAAGACCAGTGATTTCTTCAAAAGTATTGCTTGGTTTTTTAGTTGCCTTGTCGAATTTTAAAGTTAAATCTTTATCGGCAGCATCTTTAAAAGCCATCTTTTCAAGCATTTCCATTCTGGTTTTTACTAGTTTTAATTCTTCTTTATTAGGGTCATACTTGGCATCTTTGGGGAGAATGGTTTCATCATCAGCTTTCGCTCTCAAACCTTCATAAATATCCAAATCTTCGGGCTTAAATCCATTAACGGTTGAAATATAGGTCCAGTAAAGCATTGATTGAAATCTGTAGAAATCGATGAGTTTGGCTTCGTTTTTTTGTGTTGCATCGGATTTTTCTTTTTCAGCCCTAAGGGTTTCCTGTTCAGAAAAACCAAAGTAGGTGGAAACTCCTAGGCCAATGGTGGCAAGAATAAAGAATACCAGTGTGACAACCAACCCTTGTTTCGATTCACCTTTGGGTGAAGAAGAACTTCGACTTATTGCTTTAGCAGCCATGATCCATCACCTTGATACGAAGTAAACGGTTTTAAGAAAAACCTACACATCTCCAATATGATTGTAAATCATAAGCTGTAGTAGTCAATTAATGCAAACAAGTGTTATTGGAATCATGGCTGTTTTTTTCAGCAAATAAGGATAAATCGTGTTATGGAGACTTAATAGTTACATCAATATTATAAATGGGTAAGAGTTAGGAATAAGGTGAATCCTTTGTTTTTTTTCAGTTATTCCTAGGAAAAGCTGCATGCCCGATATAAATTGCAGAAGATGTTCATTTTTATTAAAGAAAGCTAAAGTTGCTCATGGGTAATAATCCCGAAATTATGTATCTGATTGATTCCATGTCTTTGATTTTTCAGGTTTTTCATGCCATTCCAAACATGACGAGTCCCACAGGAACTCCCACCAATGCGATTTATGGGTTTACTAGGGATTTAATGTTTTTGAGAGATAAAAAACCAGATTACATCGTTTGTGGTTGGGATAGGCCTGAACCCACTTTCCGAAATGTGGCTTTTCCAGAATATAAAGCTCATCGAGATGAAGCTCCTGCTGATTTGATCATGCAATTGCCCATAATCCAGCAAGTTTTGGATGCCTTGAATATTCCTTTGATAAGTATCGCTGGTTTTGAAGCGGATGATATTCTTGCAACGGTGGCTGAGCATGCAAAATCTAAAGGTATAAAAGTTTATCTGGTAACCTCGGATAAAGATTGTAGGCAGTTAATTGATGAAAATGTCACCATGTACAATATTAGAAAGCATTTGGAATATGGTCGGACTGAATTGCTTGCAGATTGGGGGATTACACCAGCACAAGTGGTGGATTTGCAGACATTAGTTGGCGATACCGCGGATAATGTTCCGGGTGCCGTTGGAATTGGGATTAAAACAGCTTCGAGCTTGTTGCAGGAATTTGGCACGATTGAAAACATTTACGCAAATATGGATAAGATCAGCGGGGTGAAGCGGAAAGAGAATCTTGCTGCATTTGCTGAACGAATTAATTTGGTTCGCAATCTTGTCACTTTGGATCGCAACTCTCCGGTTGAATTGGATTTGGAAGGTTGGCGTTTAAGAGAAATTGACGCTGGGAAATCGATATCGCTTTTTCAGAATTTAGGGTTTCGTGGAATATTGGCGCAAATAGAGAAATCATCTACTCAAGAGCAGGGGTTATTTAAACAACAAAGTTCGACGTCTTCTTTTACTCAGGAAACTGCTCATGTTCATCCTGAAATCCCTGTGTTTACCAACAATCGCTCTAAACTTTCGATTGATATACCAATCCAATTAAGTAGCCGGGGTGATTGGGAATATGATTACACACTTGTTAATAACGAAAAAGATTTCGAAGTTTTGGTTAGCAAACTTCTAGAGTGTAAAAGGTTTGCATTTGATACCGAAACGACGGGTTTGGACCCTTTTACTTCAAAAATCGTAGGCATTTCTTTTTCACTGGAAAAAACCAAGGCCTGCTATGTTGCAATTCGTGCTCCCATAGGCGAACCCTGTTTAGATGAATCTTTTGTTCTTGAAAAACTGAGACCCATATTTGCAAATAAAGACATCCTTAAAGTTAATCAAAATATCAAATTTGATCTTTTAGTTCTTCTCGTTAATGGTATTTCGACGGAGGGCGTTGCAGGCGACAGTATGATTGCTGATTATCTCTTGCATTCGGGAGAGCGAAGCCATGGGCTTGATGAGTTGGCAAAACGCTATTTGAATCATGAGATGATTTCGATTACCGAGTTAATAGGTGTAAAAGGTAAAAACAAAGTTCAAAAGTTGATGAGCGAAGTAAACTCCGAGATTGTTGCACTTTATGCATGTGAAGATTCGGATGCAGCTTTTCAATTAGCTAGTTTTCTTGAAGATGAAATTTCGAAAACCGTGGTTGATGGAAGTAAGGATCGCCTACTGGAACTTTACAAAAAGATTGAAATGCCTTTGGTGAGCGTTTTGGCAAGGATGCAGTTCCGTGGGATATGTATTGATGCGGAGTTCTTGAAAATTCTTGGCGTTGAGATGGCATTAGAGTTGGAGAGGGTTGAAAAAGAGATTCATATTCTTGCGGGCAAACCTTTTCAAATCAGCTCACTGCCCCAATTACGGGCGGTGCTTTATGATGATTTGCAATTGCCTATGTTGAAGAAAACTGGCGTATCTAAAGAGGCGAGCACGGATCAGGAAACGCTGGAAAAGCTTGCTGTTCTGGATCATCCTGGCGCGGCTATACCTAAAAAGATTTTGGAATTTAGGCAACTAGCCAAGCTTAAAAGCACTTATGTAGACGCAATTCCTGAATTGATTCAACCTTCGACGGGTAGAATTCATGCAGCTTTTAACCAAACAGTGACTGCTACGGGAAGGCTTTCTTCCAGCACACCAAACTTGCAGAATATTCCTGTGCGCAGAGAAATGGGGCAACAGATACGAAAAGCATTTTTACCCAAGGAAGGCTGGGCTCTTGTTTCTGCAGATTACTCGCAAATTGAATTAAGGCTTTTGGCCCACTTCTGTGACGATAAAAATATGATCAAAGCGTTCGAGGATGAAAAAGATATTCACTCCCAGGTGGCTTCTGAAATTTTCGCTATTCCGGAAACCATGGTTTCCCCCGACATGCGAAGAACTGCCAAGACGGTAAATTTCGGCATCATTTATGGCATTAGTGCTCATGGCCTTGCTCAGAGATTGGAAATCGATCGGTATGATGCTTCTAGATTTATAGATGCGTATTTTGCTCGTTATCCCAATGTGCTTAAGTATCAGGATGATTTACTTTCCAAGTGTAGAAATACGGGGTATGTTAGTACGATTCTTGGAAGAAGAAGAAGGATTGACGGTATTCGAGATCGATCCACTTTTCAGCAGCGTAATCAGCCAGAGCGCGAAGCTATCAACATGGAAATACAAGGGTCTGCAGCAGATCTTATCAAACTTGCGATGATCGGGGTCGATGAGGCTTTAACTGAAAATAATCTTGAAGCAAAGCTTCTGTTGCAGATCCATGACGAACTTGTGATCGAATGCCCCAAAGCTGAAATCGATGCGGTTAAGAAGCTTTTAATTGCGGAGATGTCTTATAAGCCCAGAAAAATGTTGAACCTGAAGGTTCCCATAACGATAGAGGTTTCGTCGGGGCCAAATTGGTTGGCGCAGGAAGAAATCAAATGAATGAAAAACCTTCAAATAAGCCTGTAATTGGAATTGTAGGCGGCATAGGCAGTGGCAAAAGCGAAGTTGCTAAACTGTTTGCGCGTTCAGGTGGCATGCTATTTGATGCAGATTCCGAAGTTCGTGACCTATTCAAGGATGAAATAGTTAAAAAAAAG
>Ga0194055_10002869_pt1 | contig 13518 bp, 9 predicted proteins | sample SepL449m_MetaG_FD_155482 | JGI IMG/M metagenome (GOLD analysis project Ga0194055, IMG submission 155482) | Anoxic zone freshwater microbial communities from boreal shield lake in IISD Experimental Lakes Area, Ontario, Canada - Sep2016-L442-9m | ecosystem: Environmental > Aquatic > Freshwater >... | reverse complement strand
AAGAAAAAGAAGTCAGACGAAGACGCTCCCGTGGAAGTGCGCCGAGCCATCCCTGTTGATCCCGTAGAGCCAGTCCAAGAGCCAGGCTTGGATTAGCTAGCCCCCCATTGAATCCATCTGCCCGATATTCCCATCGGGTTGAATCTCAACGGGTTGAACTTCTAATCAGTCCCTTTTTAAGGGAGATCTGTGGAACCAATCAAAAAGCGGTCGCACTCACGGGCCGCACCACGACCCTCGTTAAACGCCCAGACGACGAGGCTTTGACCACGACGACAATCGCCAGCGGCAAAAACTCCCGGAACGCTCGTCTGATACTTTTCGTGCTCGGCTTTGACATTGCTCCGTGGATCACGCTCGACTCCGAGGGCATCAAGCAAGGGTTGCTCTGGCCCGAGAAAGCCCATCGCGAGAAGAACCAGCTGGGCAGGAATCACCCTTTCCGTACCGGGAACATTCTTAGGAATAAACTGCCCCTGATCGTTCCGTGACCACTCGACTTGAACCGTATGAACTGCTTTCACTTGCCCATGCTCATCCCCTTCAAACTTCGTCGCGGTAGTGAGATAGACCCGAGGATCAGCACCAAATTTCGCCGCCGCCTCCTCTTGGCCATAATCCATTTTGTAAACCTTCGGCCACTCGGGCCAAGGGTTATCCTTCGCCCGGTCCATCGGAGGCTTCGGCAAAATTTCCACCTGAACCAGCGACCGACACTGATGGCGCATTGAGGTCCCAACACAGTCCGTTCCGGTGTCGCCTCCACCAATGATCACGACGTCCAGACCCTCGGCGTTGATCTCGTGACCCTTCTGAGCGGGATCCAAAACTGACTTGGTGTTCGCGGTGAGAAAGTCCATGGCAAAGTGGATCCCACCCAAGGCGCGACCTTCAATCGGGAGATCCCGAGGCTTAGTCGCACCAGTGCAAATCACCGTGGCGTCAAAGTCGGCCAGCAACTTTTCAGGAGAATAGTTTTTCCCAACTTCCGTCTGACAAAGAAACTCTACGCCCTCAGCCTCCAGAAGCTGAATTCGCCGCAGAACGACCTCCGTCTTATCCAGCTTCATGTTGGGGATTCCATACATCAACAATCCACCGGGGCGATCAGCACGCTCAAATACCGTGACCAAATGCCCCGCTTTATTTAGTTGGGCAGCCGCCGACAAACCAGCAGGTCCCGATCCGATGACCGCCACTTTTTTACCCGTCCGACGAGTCGGGGGCTCAGGCTTCACCCAGCCTTCCTCCCAGCCTTTATCAATGATCGAAACTTCAATATTTTTGATCGTCACTGGCGGAGCATTAATTCCCAGCACGCAAGCTCCCTCACAAGGTGCGGGACAAACCCGCCCCGTAAATTCAGGAAAATTGTTTGTCTTGTGCAAACGCTCCAGAGCCTCCTGCCAAAGACCGCGATAAATCAAATCATTCCACTCAGGAATCAGATTGTTGATCGGACATCCGCTGGCCATTCCACTAATGATCGTTCCAGAGTGACAAAAAGGGACTCCGCAATCCATGCAGCGCGCCCCTTGAGATTGGAGTTTTTCTTCGGGGAGATGCAGATGAAATTCTTGCCAATCTTCTGTCCGAGCTAACGGATCGCGATCTGCAGGAATTTCTCGGAGATATTCGATGAAGCCAGTTGGTTTTCCCATGTTCGTATTTGAATTTTTTGCCTCGTTCAGTTGCCTCGCCTAACCTCCCCCAATTCTCGCCACATCCCGAGCGTTGGCCTCAAAGGCGGCATTCATCGCGTCGTCGCCACTCAATCCATCAGCCTGCGCTTTGGAAAGAGCCTGGAGCACTCGCTTATAATCTTTGGGCATGACCTTCACAAATCGCGGGAGCATCTCCTCCCAATGGGCAAGAATTCGCATCGCCTTCTCACTCTTGGTGTAAGTGACATGACGGGAAATCAACTCGTGCAAGGCCAAAGCGTCGGCGGCCTCAACCTTTTCTAAACCAACCATTTGAGCGTTGCAACGCGTAGAAAAATCGCCCGCCTCATCAAGAACGTAGGCAACGCCTCCGCTCATTCCCGCAGCAAAATTTCTTCCCGTCACTCCCAACACCACTACCCGGCCTCCCGTCATATACTCACAACCATGATCACCTACTCCTTCGACCACGGTATCGACACCAGAGTTCCGGACCGCGAAGCGTTCGCCAGCCATCCCGCGAATGAACAATTCGCCACCAGTCGCCCCGTAAAGTGCGACATTCCCAATGATGATGTTGTCTTCCGCGGCAAAAGTCGCTGCCGAGCTCGGATAGATCATAATTCGACCACCGCTCAATCCCTTGCCCACGTAGTCGTTAGCGTCGCCTTCCAGCTCAATCGTCACTCCCTTAGGAACAAACGCCCCCAAGCTTTGCCCCGCACTTCCCGTAAATTGCAGGTGGACCGTTCCGTCAGGCAATCCTTCCGGGTGGCGCTTGGTGATTTCGTTTCCAAGGATCGTCCCAACGACTCGATTGGTGTTTTTGATTGGCAACTGGACAATCACCTTTTCTCCGCGCTCAATGGCTGGCCGACAAAGATCAAGAAGCGTGCTCAGATCAAGCGACTTCTCTAAACTATGATCCTGAGTATCCGTGCAGTAGCGCCCGACTTCTGGACCCGTGACCGGCGAGTAGAGCAACTTTGACAGGTCCACCCCTTTGGCTTTCCAATGATCCACCGCGTGCTGCGGTTCGAGCGCATCAGTGCGTCCAACCATTTCATTGATCGTGCGGAACCCCAACTGAGCCATGATTTCACGGACCTCTTCAGCGATGAACCGCATAAAGTTTACGGTGTGTTCGGGATCCCCAGTAAAGTTTTTCCGCAAAAGCGGATCTTGGGTAGCCACTCCCACAGGACAGGTGTTCAGATGGCAAACCCGCATCATGATACAACCGAGGGTGACCAGCGGTGCCGTCGCAAAACCAAACTCCTCTGCACCCAGCAAAGTGGCGATCACCACATCGCGACCCGTTTTCAACTGACCATCCGTCTCCACAGTGATCCGCGAGCGCAAGTTATTCAAAACCAGCGTTTGATGCGTCTCAGCAAGACCCAACTCCCAGGGCAGTCCCGCGTGCTTGATCGATGTCTGTGGCGAGGCCCCAGTGCCACCATCAAATCCCGCAATCAAGACAACGTCAGCGTGAGCCTTCGCCACGCCCGCCGCGATCGTTCCAACGCCCACTTCGCTGACCAGTTTCACACTGACTCGGGCGGCACGATTGGCATTCTTCAAATCGTGAATCAATTCAGAAAGATCTTCGATCGAGTAAATATCGTGATGCGGAGGTGGGGAGATCAAACCAACGCCAGGGGTGGAGTAGCGGACTTTCGCAATCCACGGATAGACCTTGGCTCCAGGAAGTTGCCCGCCTTCGCCAGGCTTAGCACCCTGCGCCATTTTGATCTGGAGCTCGGTCGCCTTGGTCAAATAAAGACTCGTTACCCCAAACCGACCAGAAGCCACTTGCTTGATCGCGCTATTCTTCGAATCTCCACGATCATTTGTCCAAGTGTAGCGCTCGGGATCTTCACCACCCTCACCAGTGTTCGACTTTCCGCCAATTCGGTTCATCGCAATCGCAAGGGCTTCATGCGCCTCGCTGGAGATGGATCCGTAACTCATTGCCCCGGTTTTAAATCGACGCAAAATCGAATCCACGGAATCGACTTCCTCAATCGGCACCGGTTGTCGGGCCTTGAATTTCAACAATCCGCGAAGGGTGAAGTGATTTTTTTCCTGTTCGTTGACCAGCGCGGAATACTGTTTGAAAGTCGCAAAGTTTCCCGTCCGCACGGCTTTCTGTAAGGAATGAATGACCTGAGGACTGAAGAGATGCCCCTCCCCTTCCTTACGCCACTGATAATCGCCACCGACTTCGAGACTCCGACCGTCGACCTGACGATCTGGAAAAGCGTGACTGTGCCGACGAAGCACTTCAGTAGCGATTCCATCGATCCCCGATCCTTCAATCCGGGTGGCTGTTCCCGTGAAATACTGATCCACAACCGCCTGATTCAATCCCACGCATTCGAAGATTTGGGCTCCTCGGTAACTTTGAATAGTTGAGATGCCGATCTTCGATGCGACTTTGATAATTCCCTTGGTAGCGGCTTTCACAAAGTTTTTGCAGGCCGTTTTGTGATCCGTCTTCACCAGCAATCCTTGGCGGATCATGTCGTCGAGAGTTTCAAAGGCCAGATACGGATTGATCGCTCCACATCCATACCCGATCAAGGTGGAGAAATGGTGGACCTCACGAGGTTCACCGGACTCGAGAATCAAACCGACTTGCGTGCGCTGACCGACCCGAATCAAATGATGATGGAGACCACTCACAGCGAGGAGCGGCGGAATGGCGGCATGCATTTTGTCCACTCCCCGATCGCTGAGAATCAAGATGTTCGCCCCTTCAGAAATCGCGCGCTCCGCTTGCGCACAGACATCTGCCATCGCGAATTCCAACCCCGATGCGCCCTGATCGGGAGCAAACAGGGTGGCGATCGTGACCGCCTTAAATCCGACCTCATCGATGTGCTTGAGTTTGGCCAAATCCTCATTGGTCAAAATCGGGGACTTCAGCTCGATCAGGCGACAGCTCGCAGGCGTGGGATCAAGGAGGTTGCGCTCAGTCCCGATCGTCGTTTCCGCGGAGGTCACGATTTCTTCCCGAATGCAATCAATCGGCGGATTGGTTACCTGGGCGAAGAGCTGCTTAAAGTAGTCATAGAGAAGCTTCGACCGATTCGAAAGAATCGCCAAAGGAATATCCGTTCCCATCGAGCCCGTTGCCTCGACCCCGTCCTTAGCCATCGGGAGGAGAATCATCCGCTGATCCTCAAAGGTGTAACCGAAGGCTTGTTGCCGCTGGAGCACGCTCGCGTGATCCGGAACTGGCTCCAATGGAGACTCCTTGATCGAGGCTAGCTCGATCATTTGCTCATCAATCCACTGGCGATAAGGTTGCTCCGAGGCAATCCGACTCTTGATTTCGTCGTCGGCAACGATCCGCCCCTGCTCCATGTCCACGAGGAACATCCGACCGGGCTGCAATCGACCTTTGATGGCAATCCGCTCAGGAGCGATCGGCAACACCCCAGCTTCCGAGGCCATAATCACGAGGTCGTCCTTGGTCACATAATAACGTGAAGGGCGGAGACCATTGCGATCGAGCGTGGCTCCGATCATTTTCCCATCGGTAAAAGCCACCGACGCGGGGCCGTCCCACGGCTCCATCAGGCAGGAGTGATATTCGTAAAAAGCCTTTTTCTCGTCACTCATCGATTCATGCCCTGACCAAGGCTCGGGGATCATCATCATCATTGCGTGAGGCAAAGATCGGCCACCCATCACGAGGAGTTCAAAGACGTTATCGAACATCGCGGAGTCCGACCCATTGACATTCACAATCGGCAAAATCTTTTTAAGATCATCGCCAAACAGCTCGCTCTCGAGCATCCCTTGGCGGGCCTTCATCCAGTTGACATTACCGCGGAGGGTATTGATCTCGCCGTTGTGGGCGATGTACCGATAAGGGTGCGAGCGTTCCCAACTCGGAAAGGTGTTCGTAGAAAAACGCGAATGCACGAGGGCCAGCGCGGTCTCCATATCGGGGTCGCGGAGGTCGAGAAAATACTGGTGAACCTGCTCAGGCATGAGCATTCCCTTATAAATCATCGTCCGGCAAGAGAGGCTCGAGGAGTACCAAAATGGATCGAGCTTTGCCGTGCGGATTTCCACATGGGCACGCTTTCTGATGATGTAAAGCTGACGTTCAAAAGCTTGCTCATCAAGGCAGTTGGCGCCTCGACGCACAAAAACCTGCCGCATAAAAGGCTCACTCGCCAAGGCAGTTTTCCCCAAAGAAGTGTGATCGGTGGGAATGTCACGCCAACCAATCACCGTCTGCCCCTGCTCCACAGCGATGGCTTCAAAACGCTTGGCGCTTTCCGCACGCTCCGCGAGATCGGGGGAGGAAAAGAGCATCCCCACTCCATATTGACCGAGTTCTGGAAGAGAAAATCCCGCTTCCCCCGCGACTTTAACAAGAAACTTATGGGGCACTTGAAGAAGGATTCCCGCTCCATCGCCGGTATTGGTTTCGCAACCGCAGGCTCCCCGGTGATCAAGATTCACAAGGATCGTCAGTGCTTGATCAATAATTTCGTGAGAGCGGAGCCCCTTCATTTGGCAGACAAAGCCCACGCCACAGGCGTCGTGCTCAAACTGCGGATCATAGAGTCCTTGTTTTTCGGGTAGTCCGTTGTTGGTCATTATGTATTGGCGAGTCTTCTTGAAAAAGTGCGGTTGTTTAATCGTTGAGAACAGGGAATTGGTCAAGCTTGGCGAAAGGCAAATCTTCTGTCCACCCTCCTCAACGAATCTCAGAGCCCTGTTGGATGATCAATAAACTGCCAAGGAAGACCAAACTTTTTTGACACGGCAGCCGCCAGGGCCTGGACGCCGAAAATTTCGGTGGCGTAATGCCCCGCGTAAAAGAGGTTCATCCCGAGGTCTTCAGCGAGGGTGTAGGAGTGATGCGGACCTTCCCCCGTGATAAATGTGTCCACCCCTTCAGCACGCGCCTGCGCAACCCCATCCCCAGCACCACCAGTGACCAATCCGATTCGGGTGGTCGTATCCGCTCCACCGGGGGCAAGGTGCGCCGCCTTTCCCATGGCTTTCTCCAGTCGCTGAGCAAGCTCTCCGATCGAGATGCAGAGCTCGGTTTTCAACCCAATCGGTTGCCCCTTAGAAAGAAAGAATGGAGAGGTTTTCTTAAATCCCAAAGCCCGAGCAAGGATCGCGTTGTTTCCCACGACCGGGTGGATGTCCAAAGGAAGATGCGAACTGTAGACCGCGAGGTCCCCATCCAGCGCCGCTTTGATTTTTCGCCGAGTCGCCCCAGTCATCGGCTGAACCCCATTCCAGAAAAGTCCGTGATGAACGAGGAGCAGGTCGATTCCTTCCTCCACCGCCCGGTCAATGGTCCGCGCGGAAGCATCAACGGCCGCACCAATCCGCTTCACCGAACCAGCGTTTTCAATTTGAAGACCATTCCACGCCCCCGGATAGTCGGCGATCTCAGCGGTGCGGAGATAAAGATCAAGGTAAGTAACGATGGAATTGAGCTCAGTCATAAGCAAAAAAGTTTCGAGAAATTTCAACTAGTCGGTGTCACAGAACTGGCCAGAAACGCTGGGCGCTTTCCCTGCCAACGCACCCACGCGGCGGGATCGTTTAGCGCTTCCTCCAAAGCGGTCCCCAACTCGTAAACCGTCGAATCATATCCACCATCCGCGTAAACTTGCCCGCTACTCTGAAGAGCCTCCGACAAAACCAGAAAAAGGGGGCGGTGATGCGCCCCAGGAAAATCCAAGTCCGTAGGGTGATCGTAAGTAAACTGACAGGCCGCAAAGTCGGTGGAATGATGCCGCCGACACGCCTGAGGCCGAACAGCATAGACACTACAACTCCCACTTTGCAAAAGCGGGCAAACCATATTTTGGGTGGCGTGGGTAAATGCATCGATGGCAAGAACCTGCCCAGCATGCTTTTTCAGCCGAGCGTGCAACTCATCCAATGCCCCGGGAGTGAAATGATCAAGCACGTGACGAGCGATCTGCCACACCTCATGGGCAAAGACATCCACACGAAGCGAACAACAAAGCGAGCAGCCGTCACGGCAGGCGAGGTCGACGGCAGATTGCGCAACGAAGTCAGCCGATAAAAGATCAAAAACATCTAAGGCCCGACCCTGCGCCTCGTGAAATTCCTCAGGCAAAAGCGCTTGGGCGAGGTCCGCGCGGAGTTGTAAAAATAGAGCGTCGCCCATACATTAAATCTTGGGCGGAGGCACGGTCAGTCGTCGAGTGCTCTTTAAGCAAAAAACCTCGAGGAAGGTTTGCGGTCCGCCCCTTGCTCACAAAAGGTAGCCGTGCATCTATTCTCACGAATCAACCACCCAACCCGATGAACCTCCGAATCTGGCTCCTCACTTTCGTCGCCTTCGCTCTCGCTACCCAGGGCCTTGGCGCAGAACTGACGATCGAACAACTCGCCGCCGATGACAAGCGCTGGCCAAAAGAGATTCAGTTGACCCGCCCGACCACCCTGCAGATGTATGACAATGGCAAGGAAAGCGGATCAGTTTCGGGAACGATCGGGATGCGCCTGCGCCTCACCCGGGTGGAGGCCACCCGCCTAATCGTGGAACTTGGAGGCGCTTTGGCTTCCGTCCCGCCCTCCTCAACGGATGTTCTTTCTCGCGCCCTCGCGGTGATTCCCCCAACTCCCAGCGCGCCCACCCGACAAAATTTCCGTTCAGATTGGAAGATGCCACGGGGCCAATGGACGGTCATTAACGACTTCGAAATCGAACAAAGGGATGGCAAAGATACCGTTTCAAACGCCTTTAAATCCATCCCCCAAAGCGGCAGAATGGAGTATCGACTCAGCCAAAAATATCTGGCTGGTCCCTCCGCCTGCACGACGATTTATATCATGTGCGCCGCCGGCGAAAAATGGGAGCGCGGAGCAGGCTACCTGATCGCCGACGCCCTCAACGAAAAAGGGCGAGCAGAAGTCGCCATTTATAAAATCGTTCGCAACGCGCCAAGACGAGTGAAGTCGTTCACTGTCGATCCTGCAAACGGCCAGTGGATTGACCTCCGAATTCTCTACGATGCAGGAACAGGGCTGATCGAAATCACCCGAAATGGACGAGTGCTTGGATCCTGGAATGATCCCGAACCAATCAAAACGGGCGAGGATTTTTCGTTAGGAACCTGCCGAACCGTCGCCTCTTTCAAAGATTTAATTGTTCGACCCATCCGCTAAAAAAACTCGCCACCCTGAGCATTTTTAATCCCAGAGTTTTTGCAAGTCAGAGCCAATGCGAGCATCATTCGTGATTCTCGAATCTGCCACCATCAACAGCCGAGACTTGAGGAAAATCATCCCCAATCTGATCAGCAGACTTCCTTAAACAAGGGCCTCGATCGCTCGCTGATAGGTCGATGCCGTCTCGCTGTGCTTGGTTAAGGTGGTCCCCAAATCACGGACCAACCCATCCGCTAAAGCATAAGTCCATCCGTGAATACTCAAAGTCTGCCCACGCTCCCAAGCCTCTTGGATGATCGTCGTCTGTGCCACATTCACAACCTGCTCGATCACGTTGAGCTCACACAACCGGTCAGCACGACGCTCCTCAGAAACGCCCTCAAGATGAGCGGCATGCTTCAAACGGATGTCTTGAATATGGCGAAGCCAGTTGTCCACGAGACCTAGTCGGCGTTGCGTCAAGGCGGCCGCCACACCACCACAACCATAATGACCAACGACAATAATATGCTCAACACCAAGGACATCCACCGCGAATTGAATACAAGAAAGACAATTTAAATCTGTATGCACCACGAGGTTCGCGACGTTCCGGTGAACAAAGAGTTCCCCAGGTCGAAGGGCGACGATTTCGTTGGCAGGCACCCGACTATCCGCACAACCTATCCACAAATATTTGGGTGACTGTTGCCCCACCAAAGAACTGAAGAACGAGGGATCCTCAGCGTGGAGTTTCTCCGACCATCGGCGGTTATTTTGAATTAGAGTATGCAGTTCGGACATAGGAGGTGTTTAAGCGGGAGCGAGCGATGAAGAAAAGATCATTAGCAGAAATCCTCCCCACCAACCTCGCCTCCATCTTTCCTAACGAAGCTTCCTCAGTCCGCCTCATCTCCGCACCACTCTCCGAAATCTCCGACGATTGGGAATCCCGCAAAATTCACCTCGTCATAAATCCATCCATCCATCCCGCGCTTTCCCCAACCTCGCCCCCCCTTTTTTCAGAAAAATTCTTCCACAGCCAGACTCGCCAAACCCCGGGGATTACCCTATCGACCAACGCCATGATCAAGCAGGAACCAGAAAAGCCCCGATTCGGAGTGGAGCACCGACTCATGCTCGCCGAAGGATGGACGGACTACGAACTCCTCGACACCGGAGACGGCTTGAAACGAGAGCGGTGGGGCAACACCATCCTCGTCCGCCCAGACCCGCAAATTATTTGGCCGCGACAGGCAGAAAGTCGCTGGCAGGAATGGGACGGATACTACCACCGAAGCGACACGGGCGGAGGTCGTTGGGAGTTTCGACGCCCCTTGCCGGAATCATGGACGATGCAATACGGCGAGCTCACTTTGAAAATTCGCCCAACCGATTTCAAGCACACGGGACTGTTTCCCGAACAAGCAGTCAACTGGGATTGGTCCGCAAAAAAAATTCGCGCACGCAAACTCCAAACCAGCGAAGTCAGCGTGCTCAACCTCTTTGGCTACACCGGTGCAGCCACCTTAGCGAGCGCGGCCGCAGGAGCGAGCGTCTGCCATGTCGACGCCTCAAAGGGGGTCGTCCAGTGGTGCCGGGAAAACGCCGCCCTTTCTAAGTTAAACGACGCCCCGATCCGCTACATCGCCGACGACTGCCTGAAATTTACCGCCAGAGAAGCCCGGCGGGGCCGCCACTACGATGGGATTATTCTCGACCCTCCAGCCTACGGCCGAGGTGCGGCGGGAGAAATTTGGAAAATAGAGGAAGACCTCTGGCCACTCTTACTCGAATGCCGAGCCCTGCTCAGCGAGCGGCCACTCTTTCTCATCATCAATAGTTACGCATCCAAACTCTCGCCACTCCTCATCGGCAATCTTCTCACCAAACTCATGGCACAACACGGAGGTCGAGTCACCGTCGGGGAACTCGGGTTACCCAGCGATCGGGAAGCAATCGTTTTGCCCTGCGGAATTTGCGGTCGTTGGGAATCTGAATAACTGCACCTCGCTATTGGAGAACTCCTTCCGAGGAAGCACCTCCAGCTGGATCGCCCCTTTGCGTCTCGTCAGGCGCACACCGCCCCTCGGGCTGATATTTGTGCAGTAATTTTGGGAGTTCGCTCACGACCTCAGGCGAACAAAAACCCCCAAATCAACCCACCCATCCACCACGAAAAATTGCCACCAATCTCCACGAATGCATCAGAGATTAAACAAATCCCTAACACACAGTCCCTTCCCCCGATGACGTCACCAAATGCCACCCAAAAATAACTCCTCTGCCCCGACTCTCCTTTGAATCTCTAGTTGGTGGTCGATTCCCAGTTGCCGATGTCGTCTGGGCTGTTCGGCACACCATCTGGACCAGAAGAAAAGACATCATAGCTCCTCGGATTATGCACCCCAGGTTGCACATAACCATATTCATGATTCCATGCATCGATCAGTTGCCCCGTCTCCATTTGGGCTCGCCAATTCCGCACCCCTTCAGGCTTGGTCACCAAGGCCTTCAAACCTTGTTCAGTGGTCGGATACGAGCCCGTACTCGACTGATACATCAACAATGCCGTCTTGAAATTTTCCACCCCGCCCTTCGCACTGACAATCTTCGCCTCATCAATCTTCGATCCCATCATTTTCACCCCCATCCCAATGAGGAGCCCAATAATGCAGACCACGAGCATAATTTCCAAAAGGGTAAATCCAGCGTTTTTTCGAGATGATCTTTTCATGGAGTTTTTAGTTCAAATTGATAGTCCAATCCAGGGGTGTTGTATTTTAACTGCATCTCTAAAGTCCGGAGGACCAACGATCCAGAGTCGCTGTGCAAACGCACCACCACTTTATTGACCCCAGTCCGCAAAGCGGAGCCAGGAATGATTTTTTGCCCGCGCAACCATCCCGCATAGCGAAAGCGCATATCCCGATCGAGCGGCCTGACCAATCCCAAATATCCAGGATCCGCTAGGTCAGGGTGATAAATCGCCACTGGCCCAATCTGGCGATCGTTGACCGTCACCTCCAACGGCGCAAGCGCATCCGCCCCAAGGACTTCGAACCCAAGCATGGCAATCAGCGGGATAGACTGCAACTCAAACTCCCAGGTTCCCGAGCGCGCACCGCTCGGGTTCAGCTTCATCGATTGCGCATCAATCGGCGCTTTCACCCGTCCATAAAGTTTGTAGTCATCTTCTTGAAGAGTCGCCAAAGGCAGATTCCCAAAGGGGTCGATCACCCCACTCGGCGGCTCATAATCCAGAGCGTGCTCCACAACCGCTCGCTTCAGCGACGCCAGAAAAACCCCGCGAAGATTCTTTCCATCCCCAGTCGTCGACACATCAATGTAGTCCAGTCCGTCGACTGGGAGAGTGAGGGTCTCGGAAGTGGGCAGACCCAGACCCGCCCCAAATGGCCCATGCGTAAACAGGGCGACCCCGGTTTCCGACCATCCGCTCACCGTGATCGAGTCCGCTTCCCGATCATCAAAAAAGAAGCGCATTTGCACCGCATGATGCAAACTGGCCGCCCTCCGAAAATGGATGCGATAAATCGTCCTCCCCGGGCTTTCGCCAACACCCGCTACCCGCTCCGTTCCCAAGGAAGCCAGCCAGATAGGCAGAGAAAGCCGCGGAGGATTCGCCGACGCCAAGGCCCGAAAATCCAGCCAGACAGAAAAAGAGGTGGGCTGCTCGCGCAATTCCTCGGCGATTAATCCCCGAAAAAACAGCCCCACCAATAAAAATCCCCCGATCAGTATCCGGCGCATCAAAACGACAAGACCCCGCCCTTGCCCGTAAGCTCCCAGATGGCCGGCTGTAAGTTGAGTTGGCATCAAGTTAGTCAAGACTCCTTAAATCAAAAATTGCTCGAAATGAGTCAGCTTTTCAACCGGATTAAGTCTCCTTCAACGAATATTTGCCCGTAGTCCCGTGGTTAATCCAAAGACCGCACTCATAATCCCATACACCACCAACCCCACCACCGCGGCGATCACGATCATCACCAACGGCGGAATCAAGGTGGAAACTACCTGAATCTGCTGATCCAGTTCCCGCTCATAGACATCCGCGATCATCTGCATCGTCCCACCCAACTTCCCCGTCTGCTCCCCAACCGACATCATATCAATGAACAATTCAGGAAAAATTCCCTGCTCACCCAAAGCCACAGAAAGTGTCGCCCCATCCACAACCGCTTTCCGAACCTCAACCATCCTCAGCCGCACATACTCATTCCCAGAAATTTCTTCAAGAAGCTCCAATGAACGCAACAGCGTCACCCCGTTTTCCATCAATGTTCCCAGCGTCCGCGCAAACTGCGCGTAAAAACGATAGCGAATAATTCTACTATACAGCGGAATCCGCCACACAAAATAATCCCACGCTCGCCGCCCCTCCACACTCGCAGTAAATGTCTTAAATGCCCCCAATCCTACTGCCCCCACCAGCAACGCCGCCCACCAATAATGGACCAAAATCCAATTGGCATCGACCAAAAGACGCGTCGCTGGCGGAAGAGGTTGCCCTGTTCCCTTAAAAAAAGTGGTCAGCTTCGGGACCATCACGGTCATGAAAATCACGATCAATCCCGTTCCCGCCACCACCAAAACCGCTGGGTAGAGCAAGGCTTGCGACACTCGGTCCCGCAACGCTTTCACATCCGAGAGATGCCGAACTAAT